>Ga0209203_1000005_pt1 | contig 331455 bp, 271 predicted proteins | sample AD_UKC109_MetaG_FD_184423 | JGI IMG/M metagenome (GOLD analysis project Ga0209203, IMG submission 184423) | Active sludge microbial communities of municipal wastewater-treating anaerobic digesters from Hong Kong - AD_UKC109_MetaG (SPAdes)... | ecosystem: Engineered > Bioreactor > Anaerobic >... | reverse complement strand
CATGCTAGTTTATTTGCGAATGATGTGGTCGGAAGACACTATCAATGCGGAATCCATGTCCAATCTCCTTAGGATTTGCTACTTCGATAGAAATTGAATGCCTTCGGTGATTCCTGAAATGGTCAAAGGATACATTTTGTTATCGAAAATTTCCTTAATCATCTGTGTGCTTTGGGTGAATTGCCAGTAGTTTTCGGATACCGGATTGAGCCAGATGACTTTATCCCACTTTTCTTTTATACGTTTGAGCCAGAGTTGTCCCGGTTCGGCATTATCATGCTCGACACTGCCATTTTCATAAATCAGTTCCCACGGCGACATCGCCGCATCTCCAACAAATATCACATGATAATCACTGCCAAAAGTATGTAAAATATCGTTGGTATCGACTCCTTCATCATATCTTCGGGAATTATCCCGCCACAGGCTTTCATACACGCAGTTGTGAAAATAGAAATATTCCAGATGTTTAAACTCTGTTCGAATTGCTGAAAATAATTGCTCACACATTTGCACATAACGATCCATCGAACCGCCGATATCGAAAAACACTAACAATTTCACCGCATTGTGACGCTCTGGAACCATTTTGATATTCAGCAATCCACCATCTTTGGCTGTGCTTTTGATGGTATCATCTAAATCAAGTTCATCCGCCGAACCGGTTCGGGCAAATTTTCGCAGTTTTTTCAAAGCGACTTTGATATTTCGTGTTCCCAACTCGCAATTATCATCCAAATTGCGATATTGCCTTTTCTCCCAGACTTTTACTGCTCTTTTATGCTGACTTTCACCGCCAATACGAACTCCGGCCGGGTTGTAACCACCATGACCAAAAGGCGAAGTTCCACCAGTTCCAATCCATTTGTTACCTCCGGCGTGTTTCTTTTTTTGTTCTTCCAGACGCTTTTTCAGCGTTTCCATCAATTGATCCAGGCCGCCCATGGCCTCGATTTTAGCTTTTTCTTCATCGGTCAGATGTTTCAGAAACTCCTGCTTCAACCAATCCTCAGGAATCTTTGAAACATCCAGATCATCCCGGCTTTCCAATCCCTGATAATACTTGCCAAAGGCCTGATCAAAACGATCAAAATACTTTTCATCCTTAACAAGACACATCTTGGACAACTGATAAAACTCGTCCATACTGCCAAATGCAAGGTTTTTCTCTAACGCTTCAATCAGAGTCAGCAATTCCTGAAGACTGACCGGAATCCGGGCTTGTTTGATTTGGTAGAAGAAGTCTATAAGCATGGTTTTTTGATTAATAATGTGTAATTAACAATTAGTAATTAATAATGTGTAATTGGTAATTATATGGATTTAGTTTGATTTGCAAAAGGGGGATATCATTTGGTTCTTAGAAATGTTTTGAAATATCCATGCTATTATGGAGGACTCTGATTACAATAATCACATTTTCTTTATTAAGATAAAACACTAAATGAGAACCTACTTCGATTTTTCTTAAACCATGAGCGAACAAGCTAGCATCTCTGCCTGTAAGAATTTTATCAGACAAGGCATTAAGCACATCAGTTATTTTTGATAAGTATTTTTTTGCCTGATTAATCCCAAAATTCAACTGTGTGTATTGATAAATTTCTTTTAAATCGTCTCTTGCCTGAATCGATAATTTATACTTGCTCATTCCTGTTTAATTCCATATCAACTGCATCCATAATATCTTCAATAGAATCATTTGATATACCACTATCTATTCCATCCTGAATCGCTTGCTGTAATGCAATCAACTTTTGGTTCTCTGCTTTATCTCTTCGAATTAAATCACGCAAATATTCACTGTCATTACCATAATCACCAAATGATATTCGGGATTTTATCCATTCATTTTGTTTTTCTGTTACAGTTATGCTTTTTTTTATTAAGCCCATTATATGCACCTTTAGTAGTATATATTAGCATAATATGATAGCAATACAGTCATCACAAGTTATTTGTATTTAAATAAGTAAGTATTTTATAAAAACTATCTGATATTGATTTGGTAAGAAATTTGGTTTTCTTATCAAGAGAAGTGTCTTGTGTATAATTTTTTTTACAAAAAAAAGCACTTTGTCATTAACCAACTGGATTTGGTGATCAAGTCAAGATAATCTAAATAGCTACTCACGATATCTTTCTGTAACTATGTTTCAAAGCAATAATAAGAGTTTAGAGCAAACTACTCAATTTCAGATTTCTCAAGCGACTCTAGAAAATAGCAATTGAATTGTTTATAATTTTAAAAAATTTATTAGATACCCATGGAAACAGGCCTTTACGAACAACTCATAAATAAAGTCATTGCTCAGAAGTTAAATCTATTGGATAGGGATAAATTCTATATAAATAAAATAGCCCTTGATAAAACAGAAGCAAGTAAAGTTTTGTCACAATATTTAAGCAGAGTTATTCATTACGCGCTTAATCAAATACAAGGAAAAAATAGCCTAGAAAAACAGTTAAAAATATCAAATAAAATCATTAAAGTCCTCAATAAAGAAATCTCTGATGCTGAAATTGATGAAAATATAATAGCAACTGAAGCAAACATTCTTAATGCACTTTACGAAAAATTGAATGCTGATTTTACTGATTTTAAATCATACCTAAAAGAAATTACTCCCTATACCAGGTTATCTCATAGTGAGTTATTCACTGGAAATCACGCTGGGATTTCGCTTGAAAGCGAAATTAAAAAAGAAATATTATCGTCTGATAAAATAAGCTTCTTGGTCTCATTTATTAAATGGACAGGAATCCGTATTTTTGAAAATGAGTTGAAAGAATTCACAAATCGTGGTGGACAACTCAAAATTATTACGACTTCTTACATGGGAGCCACAGATTTAAAAGCTATTGAGTTTTTATCAAGTTTGAAGAATACAGAAATAAAAGTTTCTTACAATACAAAAAATGAAAGACTTCATGCTAAAGCCTATTTATTTTACAGAAATACAGGCTTTCATACTGGCTACATTGGTTCATCCAATCTGTCACGTTCAGCATTAACCAATGGGTTAGAATGGAATATAAAACTAACAACTCAAGAGGTAAGTCATTTAATTGACAAATTTCAAAAAACATTTCAAACATATTGGCAAGATTCTGAATTTGAAAGTTTCAAATATACAGACCATTCAGAAAAACTGAAAATAGCGCTACGCAGTGAGAAACATTCCTCCAAAATACAGTTTGATACATCAACTCTATTTGATATCAGACCTTATAGCTATCAACAAGAAATCTTAGATAAGCTTCAAACTGAGAGGTTGGTTCACAAACGAAATAAAAATCTTGTTGTTGCAGCCACAGGAACCGGTAAAACAGTAATTTCTGCTTTTGATTTCAAGCAATTCAGAAAACAAAATCCAGAAGCCAGACTTTTATTTGTCGCTCATAGAGAAGAGATTTTAAAACAATCAAGAGCAACTTTTCAAGGTGTCTTGAAGGATAATAATTTTGGTGAATTATGGGTGGGAGGATATGAGCCAGAAAGTTTGAAGCATGTATTTGTTTCTGTACAAACCTTGAAGAATAGAATTAAAAATTTACAACTTGATTCGATTTACTATGATTTCATCATTGTAGATGAAGTTCATCATATTACAGCTAGTAGTTATCGCCCTATTCTCAATCAATTTAATCCTAAAATTTTATTGGGATTAACTGCAACACCAGAAAGAATGGATAGTGCAGATATATTGAGTGATTTCTCTGGAGTTATAGCTGCCGAAATTCGACTTGCTGAAGCGCTTAATCGAAAATTATTATGTCCATTTCAATATTTTGGTATCACTGATAGTGTTGATATTTCTAATGTCGAATGGCGTAATGGAAGGTATGTTCCCTCTGAACTGACAAAAATTTATACTGAAAATGACAGAAGAGTTGGTGAAATTATAAAAAACATTCACAAATATCAGAAAAATATCTATGAAACAAGAACATTGGGGTTCTGTGTTGATCAAGACCATGCGCAATACATGGCTGAGAAATTCCATTTAGCAGGATTTAAAGCAGATTATTTAGTCAGTGATAACAGTTCGTTACGGCACGAACTTAGACAGAGATTTATTAAAGGTGAAATTAACTACTTATTTGTAGTTGATATATTCAATGAAGGCGTTGATATTCCGGAAATTGACACTGTTCTATTTTTACGTCCAACGGAGAGTCTTACAGTATTTTTACAACAACTAGGACGTGGTTTAAGATTAGCAGAAGGAAAAGATTGTTTAACTGTCCTAGACTTCGTGGGAAATGCACGTAATGAATATGACTTTGAAACAAAATTTAGAGCAATGATTGGAAAAACAAACTCATCCGTTCAAAAGGAACTAGAAGATGATTTTCCACATTTGCCATTGGGGTGCTCAATAGTCCTTGAGAAAAAAGCAAAACAGATAATTTTAAAGAATATAAAGCAAGCAACCAGCCATCGTAAAAACCAAATCATTAGCAAAATACAAAACTTTAGACACCATACTAATTTGCCATTAACATTATCCAACTTTATATCTATCAACCAAATTCCTCTCGAAGTTCTCTATAGACGTGAATGTTGGTCATATTTGAAATATTCGGCGAACTGCGAACCGGAATTTGATGAAAAGTATGCAAAAGAAATTAAGGGAGCTATATTAAACAAATGGCTTGCATGTGACTCATATTCATACTTGTCTTTTATCTTAAAACTAGCAAAAAATAATTTTAAAATAGATGTATCTTCTCTAACAAAAGAAGAAAGACTAATGGCTTTAATGTTACATTATGACGTTTGGCAAAAGAATCATTCATTTGTAAATCTTGATAATAGCGTTCAAACACTTGGGACAAACCGATTACTTGTATCTGAAATAATAGAAGCGTTAGAAATCTTAATTGATAGAATTGACCATTTGGAGCAAGACATAAACTTGCCATATGAACAACCATTAAAGGTTCATAGCCGATATACTCGAGACCAAATACTGACTGCTTTTGGATTTAGTACTTTTAAACAAAAATCTTCTAATCGTGAAGGTGTTGCATTAAATAAAAAAACAAATACAGAATTATTGTTTATTGACTTGCACAAGTCTGAAGAAGATTACTCGCCTTCTACCTTGTATAACGATTATGCAATCAATGATTTTTTATTACATTGGCAATCACAAAATGCAACAAGGCCAGATTTAGGTAAAGGGTTAGAATATATTAATCAGAAAGAAAATAATCGATTAATTTTGCTTTTCATCCGACCACATAAACGAAACCAACATGGACTCACCAATGGTTATTATTTTTTAGGTAAAGCCAAGTTTGTTGAAACTTACGGTTCAAAACCAATGAACATTACTTGGAAATTGCAAGAGCCAATGCCAGCTTATTTATTAAAAGAATCAGCTAAATTAGCAATTGGATAACAAAACATCCCCCTGCCCCCTTCAAAGGGGGAATTTGAATGAGTTTTAAAATAAATTTTAGCTAAACTTTTAGAAGATTACCGCCTACGCGGCAATGACGAGTTCTTTTTGGATTTCCAATCGGGGTTGGGAATGACATGATTATATTTTTTACTCAAACAAACTTCCCGCTCTGAAAATCATGAAATGCTTGCAGGATTTCTTGACGGGTGTTCATAACGAACGGACCGCCGCGGGCGACGGGTTCGTTCAGAGGTTTGCCGTCGATATAGACAAATTCAGAATCATTTTTTGCTGTCACTGTCAGGTTTTCACCTTGCGATAAAACGACCAGTTCGCCTTTTTTGACAGTCGGGCTTTCAGGGTCAATTTCAATTTCACCTTTCAGCACATAGACAAATGAGTTGTGCTTAGGATTGACAACTTCGGTAAAATCTTGCGATGCAGGCAGAAAAACATGCCAGTAACTGGGATTGACAAAGTTATTGTTAATCACTCCTTTTGTGCCGTTTTGGGTTTGTCCGGCGATGACTTTAAGTCTGACATTGTTGTCTCTGGTTTCTTCAGGGATTTGTTCGGCAGAGTATTCCTGATATTTGGGCTCGGTCATCTTATACTGGGCTGGTAGATTCACCCACAGTTGCAAGCCTGCCAGCATGCCTTGTGTTTGTTCGGGCATTTCGGAGTGTATGATTCCACGACCTGCGGTCATCCATTGCACATCTCCGGTTTCAATCACGCCGGAATGCCCGGCGCTGTCTTTATGTCTCATCTTGCCTGCCAACATGTAAGTGACCGTTTCAAAACCACGATGCGGATGATCCGGAAAGCCACCGATATAATCCAATGGTTTGTCAGACCCAAACTCATCCAGAAGTAAAAAAGGATCAAGATAGTTTAATTGCTGAGTTCCTATTACTCTCTTCAATTGAACACCGTCTCCGTCGGAAGCTGCCTGAGCACTGGTTTTGAAAATAATTTTTTTGTTCATCATAAGATTTGTATTTATTACTAATTTCATTCTAATATAATGTCTATTGTGAATAAATAAACTTAACCCCAATAATTCATGTAAGAATGGAATTTATGGGCAAAATGGCAAAATAGGTTGAATAAATATTGCTTCAATCCTAGTCATTCATAGGGTTTATGCGATTTTGTTCAAGATATGCAGCCATTTTGTTCATAAAACCATTAAGGTACAATTTGGTTTTTTAGCAGAGCTGCCTAATGTATTGTTATCAAAAGAAAAATCATTGTTTTTTTACCGTTTACATGAAATATTGGGGTTAATATGCTCGCAGAACTTATTATCAATCAACTGAAATTACAAAAACATCCCGAAGGCGGTTATTTTCGGGAAACTTATCGCAGTGAGGGTGAGATAAACTTTACTGAATGTGCCGATTTTTCAGGAAACAGAAATTATTCTACTTGCATTTATTTTTTGCTCACTTCCGAGCAGTTTTCATCATTTCATCGCATCAAACAGGATGAAATCTGGCATTTCTATTCCGGTTCGGCCATTCGATTATTTATGATTTCCCCGCAAGGAGATTTAACAGAACACATTATTGGCAACGATTTATTACAAGGTCAAAATCCACAACTCGTTGTGCCTGCAAATCACTGGTTTGCAGCAGAAATCATTGAACCAAATTCATTTGCTCTGGTCGGTTGCACTGTGGCTCCGGGATTTGATTTTTCCGATTTTGAATTGGCGAACAGACAAGAGTTGAGTATTCAATTTCCACAACATCAATCTTTGATAGAGAAACTGACAAGAGAGTAATATGTTAATCAATTCAAAAGATTATATGACTAAAATATTTTTATTGGTTGCTCTTGTTGTTTTATCATCCTGTCAAAAGTCTCACAAACCTCGGGAGACATTTTCAAACTGGAAACAGGTTTCTACATGGTCGGTTAAAGGTAAAATGGCGATTCGCAATGATAACGAGCGAGGCTCGGGGAAGTTCAGTTGGTTTGTTCATGATAGTGAAATCACCGCGCAATTTAGCGCTCCTTTGGGACAAGGAAGCTGGAAAATCACTGAAGATAAGCATTCTGCCAAACTCACTTCCTCAGAGCATGGAAATATTTTTGGAAACAATGCTGAGGATTTGATTTCAGCAGAATTAGGCTGGCACTTTCCGTGGAACAGTCTCGAATACTGGCTTAGAGGTTATGAAACCAGTCAAAAGCTAAAATCCCACAATACACTTCCCGATTCATTCATTGATAATAGCTGGGAAGTGATTTATGAAAAATGGATGCCGACTCCAATAGGAATGTTGCCTAAAAAAATTAAGGCACGCCGTTCGCCTCATGAGGTAACGGTTGTTATTTATGATTGGAATCTGCAATGAAAACCCTCAGTCCGGCAAAAATAAATTTGATGCTTCGTGTTCTCGGTCAGAGAGAGGACGGTTACCATATTTTACAAACCTATTTCCAACTTTTGGATTGGGGCGATGGGATGCAGTTTGAATTGCTTGAAAATGAAGTTATTGAAATTGAAGGTGATTTTGGCGAATTGCCAATTCAGGATAATTTAATTTACAAAGCGGCTGAAATGCTCTTACTTTTTAGAAAAGTTCCGAAAGGCATTCGGATTGAAGTTGAAAAGAGAATTCCCCAAGGTTCAGGACTTGGTGGCGGAAGTTCCAATGCCGGAACGACTCTCAGAGTTTTAAATGAATTATGGCAGTGTGAATTAAGCCAAAAGCAATTGCTTGATTTTGCCGTCAAACTGGGTGCGGATGTACCTGTATTTGTATTCAACAAATCAGCAATGGCAGGTGGTGTTGGAGAAAAATTAAGCAAATATGAAATAGAAAAGAGGTATTATGTTTTGATATTTCCACCGGTTTCAATTTCTACAGTTGAAGTTTTTAAAAGTTCTGAGTTACAAAGAAACCAAAAACCTATCGAAACCGAGCAAATTCACAATCAAAATTTCTGGACGAATGCCTGTTTGCCTGTAGTGCTCAATCAGTTTTCCAAAGTGAAAGAAATTTATGATATTTCAATTCGTTATGCACCAACTTATATGTCGGGAACAGGTTCGACTTTATTTGCCTGTTTTGACTCTAAAGGCGAAGCACAACAGTATATTGATAAGTGTCCTGATGACTGGAAAATGGTTGTTTGTCATTCACAATAAAAATATGACATTTTTTTAAAAAATAGACTTTTCTTTCAGAAATAAGGCGTATATAATACCCGACCTTATTGGGGTGTCGTCAAGTGGCTAAGACACCAGATTTTGATTCTGGCATTCGCAGGTTCGAGTCCTGCCACCCCAGCCATATATTTTATGCCTGCAGTCAGACAACTGATTGTAGGCATATTTGTATTAGCAGTATGCGATTTTGTGATATGATTCGTCATGATTTCCATCTTAAAGAATAAAGGTTAGGCAACACTCATGATAGTGGACAACAGCATTAAACTTTTTACCGGCAATGCGAATCCGAAATTAGCTCAGAACATTGCCAAATTTCTGGGCCTCCCTCTTGGCAAAGCCTATGTGGGACGATTCAGTGACGGTGAAGTGGCTGTCGAAATTATAGACAATGTTCGCGGACAGGATATTTATATCATCCAACCGACTTGTATGCCGACTGCCGATAATTTTATGGAATTATTGGTTATGGTTGATGCCCTTAAAAGAGCGTCTTGTAAATCAGTCACCGCAGTCATGCCTTATTTTGGTTATGCCAGACAGGATAGAAGACCTCGATCTTCGAGAGTTCCTATCACTGCGAAGGTTGCAGCCAAAATGATTGGAACTGTGGGAACAGATCGTGTATTGACGATTGATTTGCATGCCGATCAGATACAGGGTTTTTTTGATATTCCTGTTGATAATGTTTATGCATCACCTCTCACATTAGCTGATATCTGGTGTTCTTATGATGCCAATGATGTGGTGGTGGTTTCACCGGATATTGGTGGCGTTGTCAGAGCCAGAGCCATTGCTAAACGAGTCGGTGCGGATTTGGCAATCATTGATAAAAGACGACCCAAGCCAAATATGGCAACGGTTATGAATATCATCGGCGATGTCAAAGGCAAAACGTGTATTCTGGTTGATGACATGATTGATACTGCCGGCACTTTATGTGCAGCCTCAACAGCATTGGTTGAAAGAGGCGCAAAAGAAGTTATCGCTTATTGTGTTCATCCGATTCTTTCGGGGAATGCAATCAGTAACATTGAAAACTCAGCTCTGAAAGAGCTTGTAGTTACCGATACGATTCCTCTGCGTGAAGATGCAAGGAACTGTAAAAAAATCAGGCAATTGAGTGTCGCCGAAATGCTGGCGGAAACCATTCGCAGAATTGCCAATAAAGAATCTGTCAGTGAGATGTATATCGACTGATAATGTGCGAAAGCACACTCTGTCTCGTTTGGTCGCAAAACGGGAGAATTTTTAACTTAAATAGGAGACATAATATGTCAATTTTTAGAATTAACGCCGAGTTGCGCGATGATTTGGGGAAAGGTGCGAGCCGCCGCCTACGTCGTGAAAACAAAGTTCCTGGTATCATTTACGGTGCAGGAAGAGATCCAAGAGCAGTGTCAATTGAGCACCACAAAGCACTCAGATATATCGAAGACGAATCATTCTTCACCAGTATTCTTGAGCTTAAAGCGGCTGATGGCAAACGTCAAAAAGTTGTACTTCGTGATATGCAACGTCACCCTTCAAAGCCAGTAATCATGCACATGGATTTCCAAAGAGTTGCAGATGATGTTGAATTGCACATGCATATTCCTTTACACTTCATGAACGAAGAAAAATCGGCTGCAGCGAAAACTTCAGGTATTATTGTATCTCATCAATTAACTGAAGTGGAAGTGAGCTGTTTACCGGATGATTTACCTGAATTTATCGAAGTCGATTTGGCAAAATTCAAACCGGGTGATATGTTACGTTTGAGTGATATTAAACTTCCTAAAGGGGTTAAGTTGACAGCTTTCACTCACGGACATGATGAAGAGTATGATACTGTTGTTGTTTCTACAACTCATGTTCACTCTGATGCGACTTCAGATGAGGAAGCTGCGGAATAAATCAAAAACAATAATATTCAATCGAATCATTTTGTTATAAAAAGCAGCCCCAACTTCGGGGCTGTTTTTGTTTGGGAAAGGAGAATTTATGAATTCCATAAAATTAATTGTTGGCTTGGGAAACCCTGGTAGTCAGTACACAAACACTCGTCATAACGCAGGGTTTTGGTTTGTTGATACATTATGTAAAAAGTATGGATTTGATTTAAAAGACAACAAAAAATTCTATGGTGAAGCTGCTAATGTCGATATCAATAATCATAGTGTTTGGTTATTGAAACCGATGACTTACATGAACCACTCAGGAAAGGCGTTGCAATCCTTAACACAGTTCTACAAAATCAAACCCGAAGAAATTCTGGTTGCTTATGATGAGTTAGATTTACCACCGGGAACTGTCAAACTCAAAAAAGGTGGCGGTCATGGTGGACATAACGGTCTGCGGGATATTATTAGTTTGATCGGTAGTAATGAATTTTACCGAATTCGACTGGGAATCGGACATCCCGGGCATAAAAGCCAAGTCGTTTCATGGGTACTCAATCGTGCAAGTAGCGATGATGAAATCAGCATTAATAATGCCATTGATAAATCTCTTGCTGTACTTGAAGATTTACTCGATGGTCAACTGGAAAAAGCAACCAGAGAATTACACACTCGTTGATTCCGAATCATCCAATCTTTCTATCAGCTTCAACAAGCCTTTGACACCACCTTGCATGCTATAAACATCATATCCAAGTGTCGCCAGTAAAAAAGCTGCTGATGCACAACGCAAACCAGTTCCTGAGCAGGTAATGACAGGCACGTCTTTTTTCAAAAGATTCTCCGCTTTATCCCTCAGTTCGCCAAGTGGAATATTGATACTATCATGAAAACTTTCTTCTTCAAATTCAATCATTTCCCTGACATCGACCAACACCGCTCCTTCAAGCAACATTTCATAAGTTGTGTCGGTAGTTATCCATCTCACCACATGGCTTTTCAACAAGGATGAAAACTTCTCGCCCGCCATCTGCATCAATAAACCATTAGTCACCATGCGCACCGAAGCATTCCTTGGATCTTTACTCACTAATGCATTCTCGCCAAATAAAGCCCCTGCACCAATTGTTGCGACTTTTTCTTCCCCTTCTGCCACAACTTTGAAAATATCCGCATCTCCTTTGACGATGATGTAGCAAAAATCACCAAAATCACCTTCTGAAATGATTTCTTCACCTTGTTTCACATACAAAGGCTCTAAATTTTTGAAGATTTGATCAACGTGACCTCTGGGAAGCATTTGAACAGCTTTTGAGTTTAGCAACCCAACCACCCAATCATAAGATTCATGACCACGCAAAGGGCTATCCGATGATGATTCTTTAAACAAATTGTCCCAAACCACAAAGTGATCCAGAAAAATATTGTTCATTATCATAATCTTGGCGCTTTTTGATTCGACTTCAGAACTGAGTCTTTTGTTGCTGTTGACCTCACCAACCGGATAATAGGCTGAAAGAGAATCCGCTTTTAAAACCTTTTCTCTGCCTGATGGATAAGTGATTTTAACTCGACCTTCGATAACGTATTTTGCATAAACTTTGTTATCATCGTGTTTGAAAATATCTTCCCCACGATTAAACTCAACGGTTTTGAATTGCTTTAGCAATAACGGCAAAAATTTCTCTTCCATTTTATTGAAAGGATAATAATTTTTTAACTGCTCGACTGTTATCATATTGTTACTTCCCATAGCTTGCAGATTAAGATAACATATCAACCTTTAAAAATAAATTTATGAAATAAAATATTTTTGTAAAAAACTCTCAAAATAGACTTTCATCAATTTCCATATAAATTTAGGTATGGTTTTATTCAAATAAGTCATCAAAATCAATCAGATACTTCAGTGCTTTTCTTTCCATAGACAAAAAGATTTTTTCTGTGTGCATAAACCAACATAATGACTACAGGAATCCCAATTACTGCAGTAAACAAAAAGAAATTTGAAAAACCAAAAGAGTCTACATAGGTTCCTGAATAGCCACCGAGAATCTTAGGGAAAAGAGTCATAACCGAACTAAACATGGCATATTGAACAGCAGTAAAAGATTTGTTTACAAGAATTGAGAGAAAGCCAACAAAAGCTGCTGTAGCAATTCCTGCTGACAGATTATCTGCTGAAATCAACACAACCAAAAATTCAAAACTTTTACCTGTCTCAGCCATAACCATAAAGAGTAAATTCGTAATTGCAGATAAAATTGCACCCACAATCATAATTCTTAACACCGAATATTTAATCACCAATACCCCACCAAGAATACCACCTGTAAGCGTCATGATTAAACCAAATGTTTTTACAATTCCTGCAATTTCATCCAAATCAAAGCCCATATGTTGATAAAAGAGGTTGGCACTCACTCCCATTACAATGTCAGAAATTCTGTAAGTTGCAATAATTCCGGCAAGTAACCACATATTATTTTTGTTTCTCAAAAACAAATCCTTTACCGGCGAAATATAAACCGTGGCAATCATTTCTCGGTTCACTAAGCTAGATTTATAAACAAAGCCACCTAATACTAATGCCAAAACCAATGCCATCATCAATTGAAAGAATGAAACTACAAAGTTAATTAGAATCTTGTTGTCAACAATAGTTTGCAGATATTCAACCAAGCCATGTTTGTATAACCCTGTAAACTTATATACAGTTATAAAAGATAAAACTACTAACAAAAAAACAATCAAGACAGAAATATAATCTCTGGACTCATATACTGTAGAAGACTTATGATTCGGTTCTTTAATAATTAAAGTGGTCATCACTCCGACTAACATAGTCATAGCCATAATCAAATAACTGTTTCTCCATGCCTCATAAAGGTAGTTTTCCTTACTGGTTCCAAAATAATGTGCAAGAAACAGAGCTCCTGCTCCTGAAGTTACCATCCCAATCCGATAACCGACAATATACAAAGATGACAAAATCGCTATATCTTTTTCATTGGAAGCTTCAATTCTCCACGCATCAATCACAATATCCTGAGTTGCAGATGAGAAACCTAATAATACAGTGGCAAAAGCCATTGTTACAAGATAATTTTCTCCAAGTGCCGGATTGGTAAAGGCCATCCATAAAATTGCTGAAATTATAATGACTTGTGTCAAAAGCAACCAACTCCGCCTTTGTCCTAATAAAGACGATAGTTTATAGATTGGTAGCTTATCCACCAAAGGTGACCACAAGAACTTAAATGAATATCCAAGTGCCGCCCAGCTAAACATCGTGATTGCCGACTTTTTAATACCCACCTGATCCAGCCAGAGAGATAATGATGAAAATATCAGAAACAATGGCAGTCCCGCAGAAAATCCCAATAAAGTCATGTGTGCAAATTTTTTATCGAATACGTGTTTATACAACTCAGAGTGATTTGAAATTTTTGACATTAACTACTTTACAATAGAACTTGATAAATACATGCTATCACAAAAATGATATAATCCGATTTTCTTTTTTATCTGTTATGAAACAAATGATAGTGAATCCTGAACAATTCCCTGACAAAACTTTTTTTCTGCAAGGACCTGTGGGTAAAATCGAGTGTTTGCCGGGAGATCCGGTTGATGGAGAAGACAGACAAGCTGTTGGAATCATTTGCCATCCGCATCCGTTATTTGGCGGAACCATGCATAACAAAGTCACGCACATGATTGAAAAAGCCTTCCGTGAACTCGGAGCATATACTATTCGATTCAATTTTCGTGGTGTTGGTGAAACAGATGGCGAGTTTGACGATGGCAACGGAGAAACCGAAGATGTCATTGCAATCTACAATTGGGTCAAAGAATTATTCCCCGAACACGATATCTGGCTTGCCGGTTTTTCATTTGGTTCTTATACCGCTTTAAAAGCCTGTCCAACTGTGAATCCAACACAATTTCTGACAATTGCACCACCTGTTGAACGCTATGATTACACTCAATTGGAAATTCCACAATGTCCGTGGCTGATTATTCAGGGTGAAGAAGATGATGTGGTGACGCCAAAAGCGGTTTACAACTACGTTGACACTTTGGAACCCAGACCTCAGTTGATTACTTTTAAAGCCGGACATTTCTTTCATCGTCGTTTGATTGATTTAAAAGGAGCCATTAAAAACGGTATTCTCAGACAACTTCCAGAGGAAGAAACCACATCTGAAGAATAAATGAGTCCTTTAAAACTCTACCAAAAGCTGGTTTCACAAGGGGAAATTTCCAAAGATTCTTTGCAGGAGCAAGTGGTACTGGCCTTTGAGAATATTCGTCATAATCTTCACAAAGAGTCTTCATACTGGTTTTTTAAACCTAAGAGAAGTTTCAACGGGCTTTATATTTATGGTTCGGTGGGACGTGGAAAAACTTTTTTGATGGATTTATTTATCCAAACCATTGATGAAAAAAGAGTTCGCAGACAGCATTTTCACAGTTTTATGAAGTGGCTGCATCAGCAATTAAGACAGATAAAAAACCAGCAGAACCCTCTCGATACAGTTATCAAAGATTTATCAGAAGAAATTGATGTACTATGTCTGGATGAATTTCTGGTTCATGACATCACCGATGCCATGCTGCTCGCCGGAATTCTCTTTGCTATGCAAAAATACAATATCTCCATCATCACCACTTCCAATGTCAATCCGAAAGATTTGTATTTGGGAGGCTTACAACGAGAAAAATTCCTACCGGCAATTTCATGGATGCAACAAAATATGACTATCATCCAATTGGACGGAGAACATGATTACCGCACAGCGGATACAACATCAAGCCAGCAAAAGTGGCTTTCACCAATCAATAAGCACAACGAAACACTATTTGAAAGTCGCTTCAGTCAATTGGTTGGAGCCGATGATATTCACATTTCAGCTATCGAAATCAATAAAAGGAAAATCGAAGTCATCAAACGTAGCGACAAATACATCATGCTGGAATTTGAAGTGCTTTGCATGCAACCCCGAAATGCCTCAGACTATATCCAACTAGCAGAAAAATACCAAACCATCTTTATCGTTATCAATCATGCAATAGACAAAGAAGACCGCAACACCGCACGTCGATTTATCACTTTGATAGATGTACTCTATGACACAAACACGCCATTATATGCCCTTTCAACAGTTTCCTTTGATGAAATCTATCAAGGCAACGAACTTTCCTTTGAAATGCAACGCACGGTTTCGAGATTGACTGAGCAGAGTCAATAACGAGTATCCACCATTACCGTTTACCTTTTTTAGTTATTCCTACGTAGGCAGGAATCTAGTTATGTCAATGTTACTTTTACTCGTGTAAAAGTAACACAAAAGCACGCCCCGACATTCCGACCTAAAGGCTACCTTCGGTTCTCGTTAAATTTGGCGTTTGCAAAAACTCACATTGCAAGCAATGTTCAAACACTTGCAAACTTATTTCCAAATTTATCTGCGCTCCTCAGCGAAATGTAAGGGGGTTAAAAGTAAACTACGAAAATACACATACAACTAGGAATACTCAGACACTTGTTAAATAAATTCCAAATTTTTCAAAAATATTTCAGTGAGAGTAGAGAGGTTTATCGTTTGAAATCTTGAAAATTACTCGTAAACTATATACTTTAATTTTAATCTACAAAGAATATCCTACGAGATTTAACAATGAAAAATAAATTCCAATCATTTAAATTCAGTAAACAACGCATAAATGCACTAACGGAGTCTGAAAAAAAAGACTATACGGTAGCTTCAATGATAATGAATGATTTATATTTAACTTCTGAAAACTTTTTTGATATTTCAAAAAATTTACCGGAAAAAGCCACAACTCCACAAGATCACATAGATTATTCAAAATTAACAAGCTCAATGATTATTTTGAGTAGTCAGCTTCATGAAGCATATATATTTTTAAAATCTGCAAATAATCGCTTTGATGATATTAATTTGAATCAATTTGATGTTAGCTCAAAGAAGTTACCTTTTTATGATATTAGAAATATCGTCGGGTTTCACTATACTTATGATAAAAATTACGCTGCTTTGTATGCAGAAATAATCGATTTTTTAATTAAGAATAGTGAATTATGTAAAAAGCTCGAATTCTTCTTATCGGTGGATTCACATGCAAATGCTTTTCCGGCAACAAATGAGACTACACTAATGTTGTTATATATAATGGATAGTGATTCAGAGTGGAGAATGGAATATCAAAAAAATAAAAGTAGCTATATCCAATTAAAAACAAAAAGTTTTCTAGATAACTCGGATGTTTATGTCAATTGGTATAATAGCTTTTTAACTAAAATTGAGAGTTCGATAATAGAAGTTAGAGATTTATGTTCACAGATTATGACTGAAATTTACTATGGTCACTAGCTGGATATGAAAATAATTCTACTACCTGGAATGGATGGAACCGGTTTGCTTTTTAAGCCTTTGGTTGACATACTTGGAATAAAAGCTGATGTTAGGGTTATTTCATATCCAACTCATGAGAAATTGAGCTATGTCGAACTCACTGAGCTGGTAACAAAACAACTTCCTGATGAAGATTATTTCTTGGTTGCTGAATCCTTTTCCGGTCCGATTGCTTATCAAATTGCGAAGAAATACCCGAAAAATCTAAAAGTAGTTGTATTTATAGCTACATTCCTGACTTCACCGAATCGATTGTTGACACTTTTAACCAAATTGCCAATGGGATTGTTATTCAAAATTCCAATCCCGGCTTTTTTAATCAAACGATACTTTCTAGGAAGAGGCGTTGATTCGGATACTATTGAGCTTTTTAGAAAGTCTATAAAATCAGTTAGTAGTCGGGTTTTATCATTTCGCCTTAATGAAATGAAAAAGCTAAAGACTGAAAGCGCAACTCTATTAATTCCGTGTGTCTATATTCAAGCAAAAAATGACAAACTGGTTTCTGAAAATCATGTTAATGAATTTAAAAAAATTTCTCCTCAAGTAAAGGTTGTAGTAATTGAAAGTCCTCACTTTGTAGCACAGGTAAGTCCGAAACGATGTTCTGAAGTAATATTAGAGTTTGCCCAAAAATCATAGGTTCAAACAGTCAACTCTAATCAAGGTGAAAGAATAAAGACCTATTTCGCCCCTAACAACTTCGCAAGATTAACCACTTTTTGATGAAGTTCTTCGGCATTATCAGCAACTACAGTTGAATGTCCGACTTTACGTCCGGGGCGGTTTTGTTTGCCGTAAATATGCCAGTGAACATCTTTTTCCTTACTGGTGAAGCCGACTGATGGAATCTCACCAATCCAGTTAATCATTGCCGCATAACCACTTTGCATCGCCGTTGAGCCGAGAGGAATTCCCAATCCGGCGCGGAGGTGATTTTCAAACTGCGAGGTCACCGCTCCTTCAATGCTCCAATGTCCGGAGTTGTGAACTCGTGGAGCCATTTCATTGATAAATAAACAGCCATCAGTTTCAAACATTTCTACGGTTAAGACACCGACGTAGTTCAGTTTATCAGCAATTTTTTGAGCGTATTCAAAGGCTTTTGGACTGTTTTCACTAGCAACAGCAGGGACTAAAGTTGTTGTCAGAATGCCTTGCTTGTGTTTGTTTTCACAAAGTTCGTAGAATGCATGCTCACCTTGTGCATTTCTGGCAATAATTACCGAAACTTCACGATTAAAATGCACGGCTTTTTCCAGAATAAATGATCCGCCGTCAATTTGACTCCACAATTCTTTAAGGTTAGTTTTGGCTGTGATGCGGTACTGCCCTTTACCGTCATAGCCCATTCTTCTGGTTTTCAAAAAGCCGTCATTCCCACAACTCTTAACTGCAAATAAGAGTTCAGAATAACTGTCAACCGCGTAAAAATCCCCAACCGGAAGATTGAGTTGTTCACGAAACAGAACTTTTTCTTTCAGACGATCTTGCGCCACTTCAAGAACACTGGGATGAGGAAAAATCTGAGTGTTCTTTGCCACAAATTCAGCGGCGCTGACGGGCACATTTTCAAAATCATAAGTAACAAAATCACACTGTTTAGCAAATTCTTCCAATGCAATTTCATTGTTATAATCAGCTACTATGAGTTTTCCAACCAATCCGGCACAGGCATCTTTAGTCGGATCAAAAAAGACAAAACGGAATCCCAAGGGGTAACCATCCAGTGCCAGCATTTGTGCCAACTGACCGCCGCCAAGAATACCAATGGTAGGAAATTTATTCATAATTACTTATCAGGATTCGGATGTTCTAAGACTTTTTGAGTTTGTTTGTTTCGATATTTCTTTAGTGCTGATTTAATATCATCATCACCATTGGCAAGGATGGAAGCACAACATAAAGCTGCATTTTTTGCACCTGCAACGCCAATGCTCATAGTTGCCACAGGAACACCCGCTGGCATTTGCACAATTGAGAGCAAGGAGTCAATTCCGTTTAAATTGCTGGATTTAATTGGCACACCAATAACTGGAACATGTGTAATTGCAGCAATCATTCCCGGTAAGTGTGCCGCACCACCAGCGGCGGCGATGATTACTTCATAACCACTATCTTCTGCCGAATTGGCAAAATCATACATTAATTGTGGAGTTCGGTGCGCAGAAACGACTTGTTGATGGAATTCAATACCTAAATCGTTCAAGAGTTTGGCACATTCCTTCATGGTTGCCCAATCCGATTGAGAGCCCATGACCAAAGCAACTTTCTTCATAATGACATCATATTTTGCTAAAACGGAATTGTTACACAATTAAATTGGATTCTCAATTGTAAACAAGGAAACTGTTTTATTTATTGCTAATGGCTGAACTTTATTTAATTAATTTAACCTCTCAAAATGTGCGGTAAAATGTCTTAAAAACTTGGGTTCATAAGTAATTTTCACACCTTTTGCTTGATCTTTTTCTTTGAGGATTTCTTCAAAGGTTTCGATGACGTAGTCAACATGGCTTTGAGTGTAAACCCGGCGCGGAATAGCTAAACGGACTAATTCCATTGCTGCCGGAATTAATTTTCCATCAGTGTCTTTTTTACCGAACATCACTGAACCAATTTCACAAGCACGGATTCCACCTTTGACATATAAATCACATGCCAGTGCCTGTCCCGGGAATTCATCGACCGGAATATGCGGATACATAGCTTTGGCATCAATATAAACGGCATGACCACCAATCGGGCGCATCACAGGAATACCCATTTTGTGGAGTCTATCTCCTAGATAAACCGTGCTGGTGATGCGATATTTGAGATAATCTTTGTCGAATACTTCTTGCAAACCAATCGCCAGTGCTTCCATATCACGACCCGATAATCCACCATATGTGACAAAGCCTTCTTTAATGATTAAGGTATTGGTACAGGCGTCCGCTATTTTTTTATCTTTTAAGGCTATGAAACCACCCATATTAACGAGAGCATCTTTTTTCGCACTCATCACACCGCCATCGGCCAGGCCAAACATTTCCTGTGCAATTTCACGATAGTCTTTGCCTTTATATCCTTCTTCACGTTGTTCGATGAAATAGGAGTTTTCCGCAATTCGACAACAATCAAGAACAAATAACAGATTGTATTTATCACAAATAGCACGGACTTCTTTGGCATTTTGCATGCTGACCGGTTGCCCCCCGCCGGAATTATTGGTCACTGTCAGAATAATTGCTCCGATATTTTCAGCACCGCTATTTAAAATTTCTTTTTCCAATTGTTTAATGTCCATATTTCCTTTAAACGGATGCTCCAAAGCCGGCTGTTTACCTTCGTCTGTGAGGCAATCAATCGCCGTTGCACCACCAAATTCGATATTGGCTCTTGTGGTATCAAAGTGTGTGTTACTGATAAAAACTTTGCCCTCGCCGCCTAATAATGTGTACAAAATACTTTCACCGGCACGACCTTGGTGAGTTGGAATTACATACTGATAACCGGTTAAATCACGGATTTCATCTCGCATGCGTTCCCAGCTTCGGGCTCCGGCATAAGACTCATCACCACGCATGATTCCTGCCCATTGGTTGGCACTCATCGCTGAGGTTCCGCTATCTGTCAGCAAATCAATAATCACTTTTCTGGATTCAATCAAAAAAAGATTATTATGTGCTTCTTTCAGATATTCCAAACGCTGATCTTCAGTTGACATTTCAATGGGCTCAACTGATTTAATTCGAAAAGGCTCGATGATGGTTTTATGTTGCATTGTTTTTTCTCAGAATTGTTTAGTGTTTTCTTTTTTCACTGGTATTTGTACTGGCATCAAGATCTTTTAGAATACCGTTGTTAATATCATAAATCCAACCGTGTACTGTCAAATCAGCACCTTGATTCCAAGCCTTGTTGACAATCGAAGTGTTGCAAACATTGTTCACCTGCTCGATGACATTCAACTCACAAAGTCTTTGTTGGTATTGTTCTTCATTTAGATTTTGCAGTTCATCTTTATGAAAACGAGCCACATCTTCGATGTGTCCCAACCAGTTATCAATGAGATTGGCTTCGCGGGTATTGTGGCCGTGCTTAGTTTTGTTGATTGCAGCATTGATTCCACCACAGCCATAATGTCCGCAAACAATAATATGTTTCACTTTCAACACATCAACTGCAAATTGTAAAACAGACAAGCAGTTAATATCCGTATGCACAACGACGTTGGCAATATTTCGATGAACAAATACCTCACCGGGTGCCAGACTCAGTAACTGATTTGCAGGAACTCGACTATCTGAACACCCAATCCATAGATATTCCGGGGATTGTTGTTCTGCTAATTCCTTAAAGAAATTTGGATTCTCGGCTTTAATTTTTTCCGCCCAGTCAGTGTTGTTTTTGAATAAGTGTTCTAGTTTTTTCATGTTTATAAGGAAATTTTATCAATAAAAAAATAAGATGGGATAATTGTACAACACATCAACACAAAGCCGATAATGAGCTGTTTCCCTTGTTTGGAAGCATCCTGCCAATTCTTTATGCAATAAACAATTGATAATGGATTGAGAATAAAAAGCACCGCACCCATTGAGTATTGTTTTTTCCCTAATGCCATGAAAATAGTATTCATCCAGCCGACAAAGTAGAGCAAAACACCGACGCTTCCGGCAAGAATAACCAATATTATTAGAAAATCATACATGGATATTGTAAAGTTACGAATTGCCCGATATTGTACAGAAACTTTCAGTCGCTGTGTAAACTTTGAGTCGAATTTTATAATTTTGCAAAGGTTTGAAAGAGAAGAAAACATGAAACTTCAGCTCAATTGATTGCAGTCAAATTATTGATTCCGTTTATCGGATATGATGCACACCAATCGTAAAAATTCAAACACATGAAAATATTCAACAAGGTCGAAGACATCATCAATAAAGACTTTCTGCCACCGGGAACACTTTTATATTCAGCCGGCAATGCAACCACTCCGCAAGTTTTGTTGAAACAAATCATCGCTGATGAAAACATTAAGGATATTGATATTCTCAGTTTGTTATTACTTGGTGATATTGGTGAAATTTTTTCAGAGCATGTCTGCAAACGTATCAACCACAGGGTTTTGTTTGCCGGTTCCCATTCGCGAGAAGTGCTCAATCACGGACAAGCATCTTATCAAATGATGCATCTTTCGGACATTCCGCACCAACTTCGTGACTATCTCAAACCCAATGTCGTTTTGTTGACTGTTTCCGGGCCTGATAACGGCGGAAATTACAGTTATGGAAGCACGGTTGAAGGTCTCAAAGCCGCAGTTGAAACGGCTAAATCCAATAACGGTCTGGTTATCGCTGAAAGAAACAAACAAATGCCTTTTGTCTTAGGAACAACAATCAAGGAATCTGAAATTGATTATTTGATTGATACCGATTATGAATTGCCTGTCAGTCCTGTGCAAGAACCTGATGAAATCGCTCGAAAGATTGGTAACCTTATTGCCGAATTGTATATTCAGGATGGCAGTACATTGCAATACGGAATTGGCGAAGTTCCGGCTGCGGTCACCGATGCCATAATAAAAAAAGGCGTGAAAGACATTGGAATTTACACCGAGCTTTTTTCAGACTCAATGCGAGAGTTAATTACTGAAGGAATTGTAACCAACAAATATTCAGCAGTAAATTTTGCCATTGCCAGTATTTTTCTATCCAGTAGTATACAAGGCTATGAGTGGCTGAATTTCAACAGCTCAGTTCAATCACGTCCTTGTGACACTACCAACAGTGTTTTAAAAATTGCCCAGCAACATCGAATGACCGCTATCAATAGTGCTATTGGTGTCGATTTACACGGCAACATTTGGGCAGATTCCTTACAAGGCAGAATGATTTATAGCGGAATTGGTGGACAAGCCGATTTTCTTCGGGGTTCCTATCTGTCTAAGCAAGGGTATGGAATTATTGCCATGAAGTCAGAAACCCGCAAAGGCGTTTCAAAAATCATGGAATTATGCCCGGAAGGAATCACCACCACAGCCATTGCAGCCGATCCGGTAATTATCGTGACAGAGAATGGAGCATTCAATCCTATGGGCTTGAACATTGCCGAGCATGCAGTTGGCATTGCTCATTTGGCAAAAACTGAGGTTCGTGACAATCTTCTAAGATATATTTATGACAGCAAGGTCTATCACAAACCGCAAATTGCATTGAAAGAAAGCATTCCGAAGGGCTTTGTCCCTTATGAATCAGTTTTTTAAGAAATTGAGTTGATTTCAAGATTTGAAATTATCAAAATAGCGATAAATACTCAAACAGAATAACAATGATTCTCAGAAGAACATGTCCTCATTGCAGCGAAAAAAGCATCTCAGCTCTTCAGGTTCTAAATCTAATTCTTGGTCAGAGCAAACAAAATTGCAGTAATTGTGGAATAGGCATAGAACTTTCCAATCAAGGATTTTTCAACAAATCTGTTTTCTGGTATATTGAAGCCGTCATTTATTCGTTACTGGTTTCAATTAGTTGGTATTACAAAAGCTGGCTGATATTTTCTTTTGGGCTTTGTATCTCCGCATCCATAGAATTATTTATGTTGTTACATATTCCAATCCTATTCGTTGGTAAGAGAAACAGGGTCGATAAAATCATTTAGGTAAATATAAGTTCTGGTATTTATATTCGGATGATTTTAATGCATAATAAAAGCACAATTAAATATAACAACAGGGGTGAATATGGTTTCTATTTCCATTGATATTGACAATCAGGTAAAAGAACATTTTAATCAATTTGTAAAAAATCATGGTTCGGTGATTAATGACAGCGATATTAAACATGCCAAAGAAAAAATTGCTGAGATCAGAGCGTCTGATTCCGATGGATATATCATCGAGCAAACCTCATCATTGGAATCAATGATTGCGATGATTTCTGATAAAACCTGGGAATCCGATAAAGAAAATCTCAAAAAAATCAACGCAACAATTAAATATTTTGTCGATGATGAAGATATTATCCCCGATCATATTCCTGGGATTGGTTATCTGGATGACTGTATCATTATTGACAACACAATGGATGAAGTCAGTGATGAATTGGATGAGTATAAAGATTTCTGTCGTACTCGTTTGGTTTATGCCAAAGGCGAAAAATTTACCTTTGATGACTGGTCAAAAATAAAGAATCAAGAAGCCGTCAGCCGTGTTCGCAATCGCAGATTGAGACGTTCTAAAAAGTTTTAAACATTCAGAAATATAAAAAAGAAGCCATTAGATTCAAATCTAGTGGCTTTTTTATATTAATTTTCTCAAAACTTACATACTCTTTCCTAACTCAAAGCTGTAATCTGTTTTTCTCTGGCATACCCCAAATTATCGCACTATAATTGACAAACCATGTCAAACTTTTCCAAACAAGATGTAACTCTATTGCTGACAAAGCTCAAGCAAGGAGACAAAAATAGCCAAGAAGAGCTTATAAAGGTTCTATATAATGAATTGCGAAGTTACGCCGGAAATGTATTAAAAAAAGAAAACCCAACAATCACATTTCAGGCAACCGAACTCGTAAACGAGGCTTATCTCAGAATGTTCGACTCTCAAAACCTAGATTGGAATGACAAATCACACTTTATATCAACAGCAATTATCGTCATGAGACGATTTCTTGTTGATCATGCCCGTAAAAAACATTCTGACAAACGCATTCCCAAAAATGCAATAAACCCTATAGAAGAACAATCGCTAAAAACATCGGAGTTGGAGATTGATATTGTTGCTCTGGATGAAGCGTTGGAGAAACTTGAAAAGCTAGATGCCCGACAAGCCAGGATTGTTGAATTAAGGTTTTTTGGGGGCTTGTCAGAAACCCAAATTGGAGAGATTCTCAATATATCCCGAAGTACTGTAAACAGAGAATGGATGCTAGCCAAAATGTGGTTGTTACACCAAATTAAAAACTCATGAATCCTGAGCAATATCAGTTTATCAAGCAAATATTGGAAAAAGTTTATAATATTGAAGCTAATAACCAATTATCATTTATTGAGAAAGCGTGTCAGTCACGTACTGAATTGATACCAATAATAGTTGAAATGCTGGAAATTGGGCAGTCTGAACAAGCAAAAAAACTGGATCAGCCAGCAATACACAATCACATTACAAATATTGGTTTGCATAATGTCAAAAATGAGGAAATTTTACCAAAAGGGACTTCAATCAACGATTACATCATTATTGAACAAATTGGTAGCGGAGGAATGGGCAATGTTTATTCTGCAAAGCAGAGTTTTCCCGCAGAAAGAATAGTTGCTATTAAATTACTAAAATCGATTCCGAATTTTCAGTTCTTTGAATCTGAATCTCACATCCTAGCTCAACTCAATCATCCAAATATTGCGACATTATATGAGGTGGATAAAACACCTGACGGTCAATATTTTATTGTGATGGAATATATCGATGGATACGATATTATAAAGTGGAGTGACAATCACAAACTGGATTTAAATTCGAGAATTAAACTTTTCCAGCAACTGTGTTCCGGCATCAGTTATGCTCATGAAAAAGGAATAATCCATTGTGACATTAAGCCTAATAATGTATTGATTACTGAAATTAACGGTAATCCTGTCGTTAAAATTATTGATTTTGGAATATCACGTTTGGAATCTCAGAATGATGGAGGAAACAATCTTGCTGGGACTCCTGCGTATTTGGCTCCGGAAGTACTAAGCAACCCGAAAGTTGTTGATACCAGAAGAGATGTTTACTCACTCGGAGTTCTGCTAAAGAAACTTCTGGCAGAGAGCCAATCTGGTGAACTGAAATCCATTGTAAACAAAGCGACAGCATTTAACAAGCAAGAAAGATATGCCTCACCAGTCAGCCTCGGTTTCGATCTATCTCGATACTTAAATAAAAAACCGGTCAGATCCTTTAAATACAACTGGTATCAACTTTCAGTGTTATTTGTCCGCAGGAATCTTACTGTTGTTATCTTTTCAATGGTGTTGTTACTTTCACTTATTATCGGATTTATCGCTCAATATCAACAAGCCGAGCTAGCTAAAAAACAGTCACAAGCAGCTCAATTGGCACAAAAAGAAGCGGAAGAAATTTCCGAATTCTTAATCGAAATTTTTAACGTAGCAAATCCGGAGAAAAATACAAATATAATAACTACTCCTGAAAATTTAATCCATCGGGCAAAATCTAAATTGCTTGCAATTGAAACACCCGATTTAACGGATGCTCGTTTCATGCACACTATTGGAAATATTTATGCAAGGATGGAAAAACTCGATGATGCATTAGAAGTGATTAACACTTCATTAAAGGTCAAACAATCAAAACTACCTGAGAATGATCCTTCAATCATTTCAGATAAAATACAACTTGGACTTATTTATCGGAAAACAGGAAAACCTGAAGAAGCTGAGAAGCAATTATTATCCGCAGTTGATTTAATTAAGTCACAAGCTACCGAGAATTCGCATCAACTATCAACCTGCTATAACGCACTCGGGAATTTATACATCGCCGATGAAAAATTATCTGAAGCTATCAAATATCATGAAATGGCATTAGAAATTCGTAAAGAACTGGACGATAAGGAGTCAATTGCTGAAAGCTATAACAACCTAGGAGTCATCAATCACAATTCAAAAAACTGGAAATTAGCTGCGAAATATTACTATTTGTCACTAGATATTTACAATCAGATTCATGGTGAAAACCACCCTTACATTGCTACATTGAAAAATAATCTGGCACTTATTGAACAAAATAACTTTAATTGGCAGAAGTCAGAGGATTTGTTTTCTGAGGCTTGGATCAATTGGCAATATGCTTATGGGGAAAATCATTCCAGTACCATTACTGCAAAAAGAAATCTGGCTTTGTTCTATAACCTTAGAATGAAATATGACAGAGCCATTGAAATCTATGATTTAATTCTGAGTGCTTATGAAAAAGTGAATGATAAAGAAAAATTGGCAAAATACAATAGTATGAAAGCTCAAAGTTACGCAAAAAAAGAAGAATTTGAAAAAGCCAATCAGTTTCACCGGCTTGCCATTGATTTAACATCCAACTTGGATCTTTCAGAAAAATATCTTTATAACAAACTTAGAAGCCAATATGCTCAAACACTAATCAGCCAGAACAAATTTGAGGAGGCGAAAGTTTTACTCAATGAGGCTTTGAAATATTTGGAAGAAAATTACCCCAAGAATAATTACATGCGTTTATATACATTAAACATTCTTGCAGATTTATACTCAAGTCAACATGAATTTCAGTCTGCGATTGACTTATATAACGAAGTTATTGGCTTAATAAACTCCAATCAATCAAATTATCAACTTCGGCATATCAATGCACTCATTGGATTAGGTAAAATTTTCAGGCAACAAAATCAATACCAAAAGTCAGAAGATTTATTTCTTCAGTCTCTTCATATCAACCAATCCATTTATGGCGAATCTCACAAGACGAATGGAATTATCTACTTTGAAATTGGCACAGTTGAACTGAAACAGAACAACTTAAAAAGTGCACAAGACAATCTCAATAAAGCACTGAAAATTCAAGAAGTTGCATTAACGCCCAGCGACAAAGACTTACTCGCCACACAACAATTACTCAACTCGTTAAAACAAAATATAAAAAAATATTAAATTTTTTGAAGCAAATTGAATTTATCTTACGCTTTTATAGGCAAGAGAATTATTTTTGGAGAAATTTGATGTTTCTGTTACGAACCTTTGTTTTAATAATTATTTCATTAAATGTTTATGCCGGCGGCGACATATGTGAATCGCAGGCATCCGGTAACTGGAGTGATTCCGCAACCTGGACCAGCTGCTCCGGAAGTTACCCTTCAACTTCTGCATTTGCGACTATTAAAAGTGGTCACACTGTGGTTCTGGATATAAATGTATCAGAACTTAACAGCGTTGTTGTGGAAGCCGGAGGAGATTTTGATGTGGCAAACGATGCCGCCGGGCTCACATTGGGAGGATCTACTTTCAATACGGATTTCGATTTCAGTGAAGCATCTATTGATTTGTTGGGAGATTTCGAGATTGATGCCAGCAGCAAAATTGTAAAACTAGGTGCTATTAGCGGCAACTTTGATTTTATTGTCAACAATGCCACAGAGACAAGATTAAACGGAGATATTGGCGCAGCAACACCCTTAAAACGATTTAATGTTGATGATGATGAAGTTTTTCTGGATGCTAATGTTACAGTTAATGCAGAGACTTTTGAGATTTTTGATTTCTTAAATTTAGGAGCTTACAATTTAACGGTCAATAACACTTTGCAAAGTATAGTGCAATTTGATGTATCAGGCTCAGGTAAACTCATCAAAAGAGGTACTGGTGAATTGACTCTTCAAGATGATAATTCATACAGTGGTAATACAGAAATAAACGAAGGAACTCTGACTTTAACAGACACAACCAATAATAACCCGATTGCTTCATCCGGTAATATTATTCTATCAACCGGAGCCACTCTGAATCCGGCAAATATTCCATCTTTTGAGATAAAAAGTGGGCAAACTCTATCAGGTTCAGGAACATTAAATTCCGGCATGTCAGCACTGAGTGGTTCGATAATCAATCCAAAATACGACAGTATCAACGCAATGACTGGAGTTATAAATACGGCTGATGCAATATTAAACAACGGATCAGAATTAAAAATTAATATATCTGGAGACCAGTATGGCCAGTTATCAGTTACCGGAGTGACTCTATTGGTTGATGCACAATTACTTGTGACATCATCGAATGTAACTGCGGGAACTGAATATATTATTATCAATAACGATAGTAACGACCCAATTGCCGGAACATTTAACCTCATGCCTGAAGGTCACAAAATTTCAAATGGAACAAATACATTTCAGATATCCTATGTAGGAGGTGATGGCAATGATGTGGTTTTAACTGAAACAACCTGCCACTCTGTTCAAGATGGTTTATGGAGTTCTCCGTCAACCTGGGCAAGTTGTATTGGTTCAGTTCCTTCAAGTTTGGAGCGTGTTCAGGTATTAAATGCAGTTGAACTGGATATCAATGCGGCAGTTCAGTCGCTGGTTGTAGGAAGTTCCGGGGATTTTGATGTAGCTGCCAGTACCGATGGTCTGAGATTGGAAGTGATTAACGATAATCTGAATTTTCAGAACGTAGATATCACTTTGTTAGGCGACTTTACTATTACAAACACGAACAAGAGTATCACTCTTGGAGAGATTGGTGGAAATCATAACCTGACATTAAACAACTCTCAAATAGTCTATTTTAAAGGCTCATATACCAGCAATTTAAAATCAATCACGACGGATGCTCCCGGCTCAATCAGAATTGAAAATTCTCGTGTTTTTAATCTGAGTGGTGACAATGATACCGTTTTTGCTGATTATGTCAGAGTTGGGCCAAGTGCCAGAGTTCAAGTCAATCAAACCGGTTTAGGTAATCTTATATTTGAAACCAATATTGGCAGAATCAGTGGAAGCCCTCATGGAATCACACTCAGTAATGATAATGGAGAGACACAACTTAAAGGGCCTGTAGATGTCGGCGAGTTCACCACTAATGGTACAGCGAATGTTGTTATCAGCGGAGGATCTGTGATTACTACAAGAGGTGGTGCAAATGACGGTGACATGATTTTTAACAGTCCGGTTGTTGTCACTGGCGATACTGTATTTAGTGTTGTATCAGCATCCACAGGTGGTAAAATGTATTTTAATAACACCTTAAATGACGATGGCGATAATGGAACCAGCTCTGACATTACCATCACAAACCCCAATGAAACTTATTTTTCAACTGTAGGTGGAGTTCATCCTCTTGAAAGTTTAACAACAAATGCCGTCGGAGCAACAATATTAAATGGCGATATCTCCACTACAAATTCAATCACAATCAATGATAATGTCTCACTCAATGGAAATTCCAAGTTGCAAAGTATTGTGGTCGATTTGATTGGTGATACAACGGTTGATGTTGCCGGATTCAGTCTTGAAATTGATAACGAAGATATTCTCGGGATATCAGGAATCGACGGTCTTATTAGCGGAACCGGACAATTAGTGAAAAGTGGTAATGGGTTCTTTAACATCTCATCGGTGAATACATTGAGTGGAAGCCTGATTGTAAACGAAGGAACAATTGTTAATCAAAACTCCTCTGAAAATGTTTTCCCTGATGTCGTGACATTTCTTTTGAATTCAGGAGGAACAGCATCTTTGCAAAGCAATTTAACAGGTGTCTTCAAATTGAATAGCAATCAAACAATAAAGGGTTATGGTACTTTGATTGGTATTGTCGATCGTCAACAGAATAGTACTGTAACTATATCCCCAGGTTTTAGTCCGGGTCAACTGACATTTGATACTCTGAGGCTAGATGAAAATGCGAGCGTTGATATTGAGCTCAATGGTTTGATTGCAGGAACAAACTATGATCAATTAATAATCAATAATAATGTGGCTCTGGGTTACGATTTAGAGGCAGGTGCAACTTTGAATCTATATCTTGGCTTCACACCTAATTTGGGTGACTCCTTCGTTATTATTGACAACCGAGGACTGCTTTCTGTTAGCGATCAGTTTATAAACCTTCCTGAAGGAACAGAAATTCTAATTGATGGCTATATTTTTACCATTAGTTATGTCGGTGGTGATGGAAATGATGTGACATTAACAACCGCCCGCCAAACCAAAACGATATATGTTAACAGCTTAGCAAATCCCGGAGGAGATGGATTAACCTGGCCAACTGCATATACAAGTTTACAAGATGGATTGGCTATCGGTCAGTTAGGTGATGAAATTTGGGTGACACAAGGTATTTATTATCCGGATGAAGGCTCTTCACAGGTTGATAATGACCAGAATGAAACCTTCACTTTAATTCCACAGGTTTCAATATACGGTGGTTTTAACGGCATGGAAACAGACAGAGAGCAAAGAAATCCTTTAACTCAACTGACTATTTTATCAGGTGATATCCAACAGGATGATGTAAATACCGATGGTAACAATTTTGCCGAAACAGTTGACGATATCGTTGGTTCAAACAGTTACAATATTTTAACCGGAAACAGTGTAACTACTGCGACCGTAGTCGATGGTTTTACAGTGACAGCAGGATCGGCAGATGGAGCCTCAAATCCTTCAGATCGGGGTGCAGGTATGTATTGTGGCAATGACACTTCAGGTCCGGCATTGAATCAGATGACATTTATCGGTAACTACTCATTAAAACGTGGCTCAGGTATATTCGGATGTTCGCAAATGGTTACAAATTCATCATTTATCAATAATGAGACAAATGATTTGGGAAGTGCTGTGTATGCCATTGGGGGTCAGATTGATAATGTTTATTTCTCAGGAAACATTTCCAAATTTACCGGTGGAGCCGTAAGAAATACAGTTAATCCACTTTATGTACTTAACAGCGTATTTGAAGCCAATAGGTCAACTGATCTCAGAGGCGGGGCGCTGATAACAACTTCAGACTTATACTTGGAAAATGTATTGTTTAAAGGCAATAGATCCAGTAACTCGGGTGGTGCGTTAAGAGTTGAAGGAAGTACAGCCGATTTAGTAAATGTCACAATGACAGGTAATCGAACCAACAATCTTGGAGGAGCGATTAGTATCAATGACACAGCAACACTAAACATCACCAATAGTATTATCTGGAACAACCAGGATACTTCAGGAGTTGGTTCTGCGAGTGCTTCAATTGATGTAGCAGTTGGCGGAGTGTTGACTAATTCAAACAGTCTGATTCAGTCTTATGGAACTACTGGAACAGGCAATCTGGACGAAGACCCATTGTTTGTAACAGATACCGACCCTTCAACAGCTCCTACAACTGCTGGAAATGCTCACATATTGTCTGTTTCTCCTGTGATTGGATCAGGTGATAATTCAGTTGTCACACAGAGTTATGATTTAGACGGCGGAGAGAGAATTTTATATGAAACCGTTGATATGGGAGCTTATGAATACAACGATGTGATTTTCGCAAACGGATTTGAATAATTCCCCTACCTCTCAACCCTCGGAGAAAACCCTGCTTTGGCAGGGTTTTTTTAGGAGATATCGGTTGTTTTTAAGAGAATTGATAACGCAAAACTCGCGAAGGTAAAATATGACTCATCATGAAGGACTCGTAGTTCATGAAGACTTATTAATTTAAAATATTTTGGAGAGATGAATGCTGATTATTTAGCACACAAATAGCACTACTTCTTTATGAATTTACTTATGCTATTTTCTACGTCTTGAATTATAGTTTTGTTTTCATTATCTCTTGTATCAATTTCAATACTATGTCTCATATGATTAAAGAGTCCCCATGCTGTTTGACTCATTGTCCTATCTCCTGCTTCCTATCTTTGCCATAATCTTAAATCAACAAGAATAATATCTGAAGAATCATTTTGAGTTAAGCCTTTAAATAAACTTGTTTCTTTTATAACTAAGTGAAAAGTAAAAACCTATATTTTGACTAATATGGAGAAAATGAATTAATTTTCCATTTAATTTGAACTATTTTTCAGCTCAATTACGAATCTTGTAAGTAACCAGTATAAAAAAATGAGAGGAGTTAAGAGTGAAAAACAAAAAAACAATCATACTGATAACACTTTCCAGTCTATTGTTATCTTGTGGCACTACGAATCGAAGACCAATTGATAATGTATCTGGTCGCCCGACTACATATATAGATTCGGGTACCCGGGGCGCAGTCAGTGGAGTTGGTGTAGAGTCTCAAGACATTTTGTCAATGACCGATCAAATGATGAGAAGTATCATTTCAAGTGGAATTTTGCAAGGTAGAAGTAAACCACCAAGGATAATAATGGATTCAAAATACTTTGAAAATCAAAGTTCCCAAGCAATCAATAAAAATTTAATTGTTGATAGATTGAGAACTGGGTTAATTCGTTCTGCACAAGGACGAGTTCTTTTTATCGCCAGGGGTTCTATTGCGATGGTTGAGAACGAAAGACAGTTGAAGCGCGATGGGCAAGTGGATCAAGGGACTGCAGGATTAACTAAATCGACAGCAGGAGCAGACTATCGACTAACTGGGAGCATTAAATCTCTGGACGCAATTGATCGCAATACCGGAACTATACAAAGGTATACACAAATCACATTTGAATTGATTGATCTGGAGTATGGAGCCATCGTTTGGTCAGATGATTTTGAGTTTTCCAAATTTGCACAAGATGATGCTATCTACAGATAAAGGTGAATTATGAAAGTAATGTTACTCATAGTTGTATTTTTATTTGTTGGTTGTAGTTCGGCTCCTAAATATAAATACGAAAGTCAAATTAAATCATCTGAATTAGATATTTTCATGCAAGGTAAACCAATCGCTTATCGTCCATGGTTTGATGTTTATTTACGTCAAGGACAGAGAAATTCCGTATTGAATGAAATGAGAATTGGTTTACTAGCCTTTCAAAATCAAGAATACGACCTTGCAGCTTGGTTATTTGATCGTGCTATTGTAAAAATTGAAACTATTTTTGCAAATAACAAAACTGCAAAAAAAGCTCGCTCCAAATTTACATCGGAAGAAGTAAAGGACTTTAAAGGTGATCCATATGAAAGAGCTATGGTGTATTTTTATCGTGGATTGATTTATTTGATCAGAGATGATTATGAAAATGCACGTGCAAGTATGTTAGGAGGCTTGTTGCAAGACTCATTGGCAGAAGATCAAGAATACGAACAGGATTTTTCCAGCCATTTTTATTTAGCTGCTTGGGCATCACACTGTAATGGAAATCAGTCACAAATGGAAGACTACTACAATCAAGCAATCAAATATAAGCCCTATCTTCCCAAACCACAACCGGGAGATAATATTCTCATAGTTGCTACAAGCGGTATAAGTCCTATCAAAAAACGTCAAGGAAAATACAATGAACAGCGCTACTTTGATTCTTATGCGGATCTCGCAAGCTATCAAATGTCACGACCAGAGTTACAAATCGGCACATTAAAAATACCATTCTTTATATCGGATAACTTACATTGGCAAGCAACGACCAGAGGAGGTCGAGCCATTGATATAATTAACAAAGGTAAGGCTGTTTTTAAAGAAAATTCAGGTAAAGCAGGAGATTCTTTTGTGCAGACAGGTAATACGCTAATGACTCAAGGCCGTTATTCAAATAATAAAAAATTAGGAAATGCTGGAGCGGCATTTGCATTAATCGGATTAGTTTCTAAAGGTATTTCTAAAGCAACAACACCCACAGCAGATATAAGGTACTGGGATAATTTACCGAGTCAGATTTATTTAGGTAAGAGTAGTAAATCTCAGATAAATGATAGTTCTTTCAGTTTTAATTTCATTGACAGAGTATCTCAAGAATCTAATGATTACTCTCTAAAATTTGGGCAAAAAGTAAAAAATGAGCTCCAACCCAATTCCAGTTGTGACTTAATCTTTATGACAAACAAAAGCAATTACCTAACTTTCAGACATATTAATCAATAGGGGAATAAAATGAAAAATCTATTCGCAATGACTATATTTGTTATTATTTTAACTTCATGTGTTTCATCGGGCAGACCTCCAGTTACTTTTCCGGTATGTGACTTTAGCAAAGCTCCATACGGCTCAGCTCCTAGGGGCTATGGAGAACTTGTACCAGCAATACCTGATACTTTACACCCAATATCACTTTCTACTGTTAGTATTTCGGATACTGCATTATTGAGAAGAGTTGTGGTACAAGATGTAAAAGCAATGAGAACTCAGTCTGAACAACTTAAAGTCTATGCCAGAATTGTAAACTGTACAGACTATCCAATCATTCTAGAAGCTAGAACACAGTATCTGGATGCGAATCAAGTTATTTCAGAACCTGTTACCGGGTGGAAGAGAATGCACCTTCCTCCTAGAACATTAGGTAATTATCAGGAGTCATCGATCATCCAACCTCAACCAGATAGTTTTTTAATTGAACTGAGAGAACAAAGATGAACTATCTATTGAAAATATTTATTTTAATAAGTGTTAGTGCAAATGCACAATATCGTAATGATATGCCCGAAGTAATTCAAAGCAATTCAAAGGATAGTAGTTTGCAATGTACTGAAGGGCATTACCACAAAGTTATTAACTCCCAAATCGGCTACCAATATCAACAAATGGGTCAACCCAAAATCTTAGTTCTACTTGGGCGCGAATTAGGTAGTGATTTGTCTCAATGGCAGGCTGACACCAGAGAGACTATTTCGACCATGAATCGTGCCTATCAAGGTGGACATCAAGCTAAGGATACAAGAGATACTTACAGAATGACAGAGTCTCGTAAAATCATTTCCCGGAATATTAGTTCGGGCATGCAGAGTTTTTATCGTGGTTTTGTTGAATATATGCAAGCAGCCGGACTAGGTACAGTTAGTTATGATTCTATTCTAAGACAGGCTCAAAGAAAGAATGAATTGACAGGTGTGGTGGACCGAAGCACAGATAAGTTTGAAGTCGAAGCAGATGCAATTTTAGAAAATGTTGATATTTTGATTGAAATATTAGATGCTGGCTCTGACACTGTGTTAGGGAAAACAGTTGATAAAATAATGGTTCGGGTTACTCGTATGGACAATTATATAACAGTTGCACAGTATCTCGGTCAAGCCGGAGAATATTACAAGTTGGATGAGTTCTGGGATACCAATAGTACTGGATATGAAAAGCAAAAACGTATCTATATGCATCATGCGGATGTAGGCTACCGTAAGGCAGAAGAGCTATTATCTATTGCATTACAACAGCCATTCCTGAGAGGCAAAACTCCATTCTCTACACCAGAGAATAAGCCAAATATTAAAAAGAAAAAACGCATTCTTCCCCCCGGCAATTGAACCCAGAATAGAGGCGTCCTATGAAGCTCAATACTTTCAGAATCTCCTATTTATGTCTTATCCTTCTCTTGCAGTATGGACTGGCAGATGCTTGTAAGTTCAGTTCGGACTGCCCGGATCAGTGTGATGGAAATAATGTTCTTCCTAGAGACTGCAACCTGGTAACCAACACCTGTGAAACCATCCCTTCTTTCAAAAAGAACTGTTCAGATACTTCTTTGTACAAGCCCTTTGAGTTTGATGTGAGTGGCAAAATTCTTTCTGTACCTCAAAAGTGTTTGCTATCAGATACAAGTGCCTACTGTGGCAACGACAAAGTCATTGCCATGAAAGAATGGACTGAAGAGTGCAGGAAAGTCAGAGAAAAGTATGACAGCTATGAACAGGATAGAATTTATTTGAGCAAAATGTCCTATGAGGCCAGTCTGATCTGTCTGGATCATGCTTCGGACTTGACTGCAAACCTGATTGTCACTGGAGCCTTTGCAATTGTGGGTGCCGGCAGTGCAGGGGCATTTAGCAATGGATCCAGCTTTTTGACAATTGCAAATAACCTGATTGGAGAAACTACAAATCAAATCATTTCCAGACTGTTGCCAACATCAGCATTAAGAAAATCATCAAATGAATTAAAAGACCTCATTCAGATACTGGCAAAGGGAAAAGTCAAAGCAGAAGATTTCTGCACCATTCAGAAACGCCTCAATGAGTCGATAATACCAGTTGTTGATAAAATTCGTAATCAATACTTCAAAGAGTATGAATCTTGCAAAACCATTGAAAAACAGATATTGGTTTTCCCTGATTCTGTGAAAAGACGAATAGATATTGACTTTGACCCTCCGAAAAAAAAGAACCCTCCGGGAAACACAAAAAAACCTCCTAAAAAGCCGACAGTAAAACCACCAAAGACTAAAAAACCAAGCCCCAATCCGGAGACAAAGCCACCATTGGTAAAAGACTGTGATGATTTGGACAAGACCAGCAAAGAGTGGCTGGAGAACTGTTATAAGAATACTGATCATCCTGAGTCTCTCCCGGAGCTGAGCTTTGAATTTACCTGCGGAAATGAGTTTGAACTGTCGCCCAATGAGGTATTGTACCCAAAAACATGTGATGTCCTGGTAAAGAGTACAGGGAGTACCAGAGAAAAAGTGAAAGTGGTAGCGACCTACAACACAGAGCTGTTGGATGTGACTTTTGACAACCAGACAAAAGCTGTAGAATATCCCGTTACACGCTTTTTACTGATCATTCGAACCCGGATTCCTGTACCTGTAACCCTTACAAATTTGAATATTTTGGTTCAACATGGCTCTTTGGAAGTGGCGAAAAATATTACTGTTTCGATTTTAGAACCTGGAATCGAACCCAGTTCCGGTCCGGGCATTCGCCCTCCTGCTGATGTCGAGGTGGGGTCCGGAGGCACCTATTGTGTCTGGAGATACAAGTCTTTTGGTGACAAACCCAAATGCTTCAATATTTTAACCGCTGAATGTGACAATCCTAAGTATATAGACAAACCCAAATATGAGCTGGTGGGTTCCGAACTGACAGAAGAAGAGGCCGTATTGAGAGCCTTTGTACTCAGTCCCTACAAAGGAGACTTTTATGGATGTCATAGCACAGATAATCCCTCAGCAACAGGGTCTCCGGGAGATGCAGACAATGACACTGTTCCGGATGAAGTGGACAACTGTATTAACACCCCAAATCAGAACCAACAGGACGGTGATCAGGACCAAATAGGTGATGCCTGTGATGATGATCATGACAATGATGGAGTGCGAAATCTGAGTGACAATTGTCCTCAGAAACCCAATCCCGATCAACATGACACAGACAGTGATGGAAAAGGAGATGCCTGTGATCTGAACAATGACTCGGACTCTTTTTTAGATGCTGATGACAACTGCCCGCTCTTTTCGAACCCAACTCAAGACGATTTGGACAATGATGGAATTGGTGATGCCTGTGATGACGATATAGATGGAGATGGTGTGTTGAACTCTGCAGACAACTGCAGAGTTATGAAAAACTCAGACCAGGCAGACCTGGATGCTGATGGTGTTGGTGATGTTTGTGATGTTGATAAGGATGGTGATGGCAAGCGCAATGGCGAAGACAATTGCCCTGATGTTGCAAACCCAGATCAGAAGAACAGTGACTCCCATTGGCAGGGAGATGCCTGTCAGTCTCCTGCAGCAGCTTCAGGAGGAGACCTTGGCAGTACAGATTGTAGCTCTTATCCAGGCACCCAGGCGGTCTGGGATGAGGCGACTCAATCCGCAGGATGTTCCTGCACTGGTGATGAGTATTGGTCTGATGCGTTGAAACGCTGCGCCAGTCATGAAGAAGATGTTATCGCAAATACAGACTGTTCCTCATTTGGTAATGCCAAAGCGATTTATGATCAGGCCAGTGGTGAGGGAATGTGTGAGTGCAAAACTGGTTATGAATTTGATGCAAACAATCTCTGTGTTCAGGTGGTTATTGATGAGAACTGTTCAGACTATCCGGGCACAGTTTACAGCAATGGAGCCTGTCAGTGCCCGGGAGCTTTGGAGTGGTCAGAGACTCAACAAATGTGTGTTCAGGATTCCGGATTGACTCAGGCGGATGTGGACTGTACCTCCTATCCCGGATCTATACCACAATGGGATATTGGAGCTAATTCCTGGAAGTGCGAATGCATAGGGAACAAACAATGGTCTGCTCAATTGAACTCCTGTGTCTATCCAGAAGATGAATCCGTGGCTTCCAGTGACTGTTCAAGTTTTAAAGGCACTGTCGCTGTATTTGATGATTTTACCCAAAAGGTCGAATGCAAGTGTATCAACTCTGGTCATGTTCTATCGAGCACTCAGAACAGTTGTATGTCACCTTCAGCTGCTCAGGTGGCGGATCATGATTGCAGCTCTTTTGGAACAGGGGCTATCTCCTATTTAAATCCTGTAACTCAAACAGCGGAGTGCAAATGCAAAAGTGGATTTGACATGGATTCGACAGGAACTGGCTGTGAATCCAATACAGCAATCACTCTTCCTCAGGGTCAGGGCGTTTTGCCAACGCCGGAAATCATCAAACCCGGTCAGTGCAATGTACTTTATGACGATGGCAGTGATCAACCGGAAAGTTACGTATTTAAAGTCGATGGGTTTTCACAAATTCGACTCAATTATGACACTGATAGAATCAAAGACAATATCAGTGTGTTAACCTCTTCAAGATCAGAACTTTGGCGTTCTGGCTGTGTAGGAACGGGTAATTATAAAGCTCAGGTGATTGATATTCCTGCTGGGTCTAGAGAGGTTATTATCGATGTTCACCCTAACTGTGACGGTCAATCATCAGGTACCAGTTGGAAGTTCAAAGCGGAGTGTTTATAAGCTTTGATAATAAGGTTTTGCATTTTTGAGTGAGGTGATAATTCTCACCTTTGCTGTTGTTTAAAATTTCACAACCTTGTGATGTTTCATCGATTAAAAAGCTTCCTGAACTATAGTTTGCCATGGCAAATGCATAGAGTGCTTCTCCATTCAGCCAGTGAGCTTTAGGCAACTTTTGTTTTCGGATTTCGAGACCTTGACGGATCAGCTCTTTACCCTCTTCCACCTGAGTGAGAGCCACTTTTGCACGACCTAAACCGATGTAGCTGTATGAAAGATATAAATGATTTTTTGGAAGTGTTTGTTGTCTTAGCTCTAGTGATTTTTGGAACATTTCTTGAGCTTTTTCAAACTCATTTAACTCTAACAATGTATTAGCCCAATTATTCATTATAGATATTGCTTGAGGGTGTGTTTCACCTCTTGTTTCAAGGACTTCTGGGAAAATATTTTGATATATTGCATCAGCATTAACAAAATCATTAATTTCGTGATATGTCATTGCAAGATTGTTCCATGCATCATAGATTAACATGTGTCTGGGTGTTAAAGTCAACTGTCTAATTTTCAAAGCCTCCTGAAGATATGGAAAGGCTTCTTTTGCCCGGCCAGAATCATTCAACAGGAGCCCTAAATTCGTTAGTGATTGAGCCTGTTCCGGATGTGGTTTGCTGTAAATTTTATTTCTAAGAATATTAGCTTGCCTGAAATGTTCTTCCCCTTTAATTAGATTCCCTTGTAAATAATAAGCCAGCCCTAAATTATTGATATTTGTTGCGTAATCTTTATCAATCAATGAGTTCTCTTGATTCAGTAGTAGGTTTTCTCGAATGAATTTTGTTTGAGAAAGTAGTTTTTGTACCTCTTCATATTTTCCTTGTCTGAAATAAACAGAGCTCAAATCATTTAATACCTGAGCGTACTCATAAGAGTTTTCTCCAAAAATATCCAAGGTTAATCTCGTTGCATCATTCAATGCCACTTCAGCATCTTGTATATCTCCTAAAAGGACCATAACTCGCCCCAATTTACTTTTTGCCGAAGCTATAAAATTGATGTTTTTATTTTTATCCCGGTTGAAAATTTCTAAACTTTGGGACAACCATTTCTTAGCCTTATTATTATCAGACATAAGACGATAATTTTCGCCTAAAAGTAGCATGTTTTTTGCTTTGATTAACTGATTTTCTGGAAACAGTTGATTACTAATCTCAAAAGTCTCAAGAAGCACCTCATTGGCTTTTTGATAATTTCCAAGACTTTGATAGGTTCGAGCTATATATTCTAGAAGTTCGGTTTCAATTTCTGAATGTTCTATGAACCTTTCCCTAACACGCCTTAATCCAATATCCAGAATCTCTGTAGCACTCAGTTCTTTACCCGGTGTATAAGAAGGGTCAGCGACACTAAATACATCAGTCATCAGATTTTTAACTGTTATTGCTTTATCTCTTTCTAGTTTAAGAATCTGATTATGGTGACGGAGTTGCCAAAGCAGGATTGAAGTCATTAACACTGCTATTAACAGAGATAAACTAAAGAACTTATGTCTTTGCATGTATTTCTTCGATTTATAGACAAATGTATGAGGCAATGCCTGAATGCAATGGTTTTTAAAATAATGTTTAATATCTTCAGAAAACTCTTGCACAGTTTTATATCTGTTTTCTGGTTCTTTTTTTAGTGCCTTAGCAACAATAACACTCAAATCTGACTTATAAACCTTCTTAATAGTTGATAAATTGGAGTTAGTGTCATTTAGTAGCTTTTGTTTATCCCATTGGGGATTTCTAGTGATTGTTTTTAATGCTGGAAATTCAAAATTATTACTACGTATATTTGTCGGAGGGATCCCAGTTAAAATTTCAAATAGCAGCTGTCCCAACTGATGTATATCTGTTGTGGTAATTACAGTTTGTTTTTGCTTGTGTTCTGGGGTTAAGTAGTCTAAACAATAGCCTTGAATATCCGTATCATTTTGATAAATCATTTTAGCAATTCCAAAATCCAGAAGTTTCACTTGGCCTTCATTACTTACCATAATATTTGAAGGTTTAATATCACCATGAATTACTAAATGTTGATGCGCATGGGCCACAGCTTGTAATACAAGTTGGAAAATATCTAGTCTTTGTTTAAGATTTAGCTGGTGTTTATTACAGTAATTAATCAAGGTCGTACCCTGAATCAGCTCAATAATGAAGTATGGTTCTCCTTTTTCAGTCACACCAGAATCATATAATTGAACAATATTCGGGTGAATCAATGATGCCAGAATTTCTTTCTCATGAGCAAACTGGTTTAATACTGGGCTATTGCTCAAGTCAATTGGTATCATCTTAATGACTACTTTTCTCTCAAATTCTCCATCCGATCTTTGTGCCAAAAAAATTGTTCCCATTCCACCTTGTTTTATAACATTGATAATTTGATACTTACCAAAATCAACATCTCTATGATGGTGTTCTTCAATTTCGTTCAAATGCGTTTCGAATATAGTCTTCTCAAGCTCATGAAAAAACTCATTGGATGAATCATGACTTGAAACCAGATTCATTATATATTCGTAGATTTGGTTATTACCTTGAGTTTTTTCCTTTACAAATTTTATTTGTTCATTCTTATCTAGCTCTATTGCCTGTAAAAAAATTGAATGTGCAAGTTGTTGAAACTCTGAACTCACGATGATAATTTTCTAAATAACAAAGCTTTAGCAAGAACCCAGTCTCTTTTGACTGTTGACAATGAAAGATTCAACGCCTCAGAAGTCTCTTCTTGAGACAATCCTCCAAAGAAAAGACAGGTTACCACTTTTACTAATCTTGAGTTTTGTTTATTCAAATCTATTAATGCAGCTTCTAATGCCAGAAGGTCATCACTTCTCTGAGCTGAGACCAAATCGACTTGTTCCAATGGAACATCAATATTCTTTCCGCCTCTTTTTTTTGCAGCCCAAGCTCTGGCATTATCTATGATAATGTTTCTCATGGCATTCGATGTCAAATATAATAGCTGAGCTTTGTTTTTAATGGATGCTTTACTTTTAACAAGGTTGAGATAAGCTTGATGTACAATGCTTCGTGTTCCAAGATTTTTTTTGGAACACAGACGAGAACGATGAAAACGAGCAAGTTGCTGGAGGTCACCATATATTTCAGGTAATAAGGAATCAATTTCAGTCGTCATAAATAACATTCCTACCAATCAGAATTAATTTTACATAATCTAAGCTAATTGGAAAGAAATTTTTCAATCATAATACGACTCTATGTTTAAATAAAATCGGGTCAATTGTAGTTATCTCTAGAGTATACTCAAAACTATCTAAACCTTTCTTTAATATCGAGTAATTACTTTTTTGAATAAATAGTACTAATTCACTCTTTTCAAATGAACTAGCAACAACGAAACAGCTGCTGGGGTCATGCCTTGGACACGGGTGGCTTGTCCGATGGTTTGGGGTTTGATTTTAATCAGTTTTTCGGTCAATTCGGCACTGAGTCCAGTGACGGATTGATAATCAAAACTGTCTGGAATGGATTTGTTTTCCTGAGCTTTAGATTTTTCAATTTCAAACAACTGGCGCTCCATATAGCCGGCATATTGAGCATGAATTTCAATCTGCTCAACAACTTTTTCATCCTCTAAGTTATTTGTCAATCCTTGAATCTCAGCCAGCATTGTGTAATTCATTTCCGGTCTTCTGAGCAAGTCATAAGCTGTGACTTCTTTGGTTAAGGGAATTTCAGAATATTTTTCTGCAAAGGCTTTGCCCAGTTCATTATGCGGAGTTAGCCATACTGACTGCAAATGTTGCAGTTCGGCATTAATCATGGCTTTTTTGTTGGTAAAAAACTGCCAGCGTTCATCATCAACTAAGCCCAATTCACGAGCTTTGGGAGTAAGTCGCATATCGGCGTTGTCTTCACGCAACAATAAACGGTATTCAGCACGTGATGTGAACATCCGATAAGGTTCATTCGTACCTTTGGTAATGAGATCATCAATCAAAACACCAATATACGCTTCAGAGCGAGTCGGACACCATCCGTCTTTACCTGAAGCTTTCAACGCCGCATTCATACCTGCAATCAGACCTTGCGCACCGGCTTCTTCATATCCTGTGGTTCCGTTAATTTGACCAGCGAAAAATAACCCTTCGACATATTTGGTTTCCAGAGTATCTTTTAGTCCTCGCGGATCGAAATAATCATACTCGATGGCATATCCCGGACGAGTGATAAAGGCATTCTCAAAGCCCTTGATAGAGCGAATAAAATTCAATTGCACATCAAATGGTAAGCTGGTTGATATGCCATTGGGATAAAGTTCGTTCGTTTGCAAACCTTCGGGCTCCACAAAAATCTGATGCGAGTTTTTGTCCGCAAAACGCATGATTTTGTCTTCGATGGAAGGGCAATATCTCGGACCTGTTCCCTCAATTACTCCGGAATACATCGGTGAGCGATCTAAGCCTCCACGAATGAATTCGTGTGTTTGTTCATTAGTATGTGTGATATAACAGGAAACCTGTTGTGGATGATCTTCGAGCTTGCCCATATAGGAAAAAACCGGCATTTTTTCATCGCCCGGTTGTTCTTCCATAACACTAAAATCCACACTTTTACCATCGATTCGGGCAGGAGTTCCGGTTTTTAAACGACCAACCTGGAATGGTAGTTTGCGTAATTTTTCCGCTAATGCTTTTGCCGGAGGATCTCCGGCTCTTCCGCCTTGATGATTGGAAAGTCCTATATGGATTTTTCCATCCAGAAATGTTCCAACTGTCAACACAACCGTTTTAGCAGAAAAGACCAGACCCATTTGGGTGACACAGGCTGTGACTTTTCCATCTTCGATTACTAAATCATCAACCGCTTGTTGAAAGATTTCCAAATTGGGTTGGTTTTCAACCGTTTTACGAATAAATGCCTTATACAAAGCTCTGTCGCATTGAGCCCGGGTGGCACGAACTGCCGGTCCTTTTCGTGAATTTAATGTGCGCCATTGAATACCGGCATGGTCGGTAGCACGAGCCATGATTCCGCCCATGGCATCAATCTCTTTGACCAGATGTCCTTTGCCAATTCCGCCAATTGCCGGGTTGCAGCTCATTTGTCCAATGGTTTCGATATTATGAGTCAATAACAGTGTTTTAGAACCCATACGAGCAGCCGCCAATGCAGCCTCTGTACCCGCATGGCCACCACCGACAACTATAACATCAAATTCTTTTTCGTAAATCATCTCGGCATTTTATCATTATCGATTAACTATCTATCAATAAATGCTAAATAATAAGATGAAATCCATTCAAATATGATATATTTTTAGTAATCATGAAGATGTTATACCTAAATATTGTTTGTTTATTTATCTGTGCAAATTTATACGCAGACCAAACTATTTGGTCGAAAAAAGACATCCTCGGACCATCTATGGATGGACCTGTTTCTGTAGTAACCGCGTACATCGATAAGGACACTCTCAAGGATTTGGTTGCCATTTCAATTGATGACGGGAATGTGCGCTGGTATGAAAACATAAACAATCAATCCTACTCAGAACATTATATATCCACCAACGCACCCGGAGTTATCTCATTGAAAACAGCAGATATGGATAATGACGGTGATACTGATGTGATTGTTGCATCGTATTTTGATAATTCAGTGAGGTGGTTTGAAAATACTGCCACATCTCGATGGGTCGAACATATTGTCAGCGACCAGGTCATGATTGCAACAGCAATTGATGTGGGAGATTTTAACGGTGATGGTTTGACTGATGTTGTTTCCGGCTCATTTGAAAAAGATGCCGTCTATCTGCATCTTCAGAACAATGACGGAACATTTTCTCAACAAACAGTTGGCTCAAATATTGAAGGAATCAGAAGAATAAAAGCCGGAAAAATAAATAATGATGATCATTTGGATTTTGCTACAGCTTCAAGCTCTGATGATAGCGTTCGGTTTTTCGCAGGCGATGGAAGTGGAAACTTCAATGTTTCAGTAATAATGAATAATGCGCTTTATGTCCGTTCAGTTAATTTGGCAGATATGGATCAGGATGGCGATATGGATATTCTTTCAGCTGCAGCAGAGGATGCAGTTTTTCGTTGGCATGAAAACACAATAAATGGTTTTATCAATCATACATTGCCTTTTTCTGCAACTGGAGCTTATGATATTGCAGCCGATGATATAGATGCTGATGGTGACATTGACATTGTTGGCAACTCCACGAGTGACGGAATATTGCGTTTGTTTGAAAATGATGGTTCGCAATCATTCACCGAGCATATCGTTTCCAATAATCTGGATGGTCTTTTGTCGGTTTTTATTGATGATGTTAACAATGACAGAACTTTGGATATCATTTCTGAAACCTATTTTGACAAAAAAATCCGAATCTTCAAAAACATCAACGATTCATTTGTTGATACAGTCGCATACAGCAAAATTGCAGAACATTCCACATCAGTTTCCGCAGCTGATTTTGATAATGACGGCGATTTAGATATTGCTAACTGTTCCTTTGAAGACGATACAGTTAGGTGGTTGGAAAATAATAATGGAAACTACATCGAACATATTATTCATCAAAATGTCGATGGTGCGAGAACATTAGTATCGGTCGATTTAGATAACGATGGAAATGTTGATATTCTTTCAAGCGGTGCTTGGGATGATACGTTTTGGTGGCACCAAAATTTAGGAGAAGGACGTTTCAACACCTTATCAATTTTTACCAATGCGAATAATGCATCGGGAATCTATGCAGCAGATATCAATGGCGATGGAATTCTCAATGTTGTTGGAGCTTCCAGCTTGGATGATTCCATTCGTTGGTTTGAACAAATTGACGGAGTATTTATCCCTCATTTGGTCAGCGACACTTCCGATGGTGTGATATCCGTTCACGTTAATGACCTTGATAACGACAATGATAATGATATTATTGCTGCGACTTATTTTGGCAATGGCATTGAAGTGCATGAAAACAACGGAAGTGGACAATTTACCAAGCATTTGATATTTTCTCAGGCAACCCGAGCCTATTTTGTTCGCTCTGAGGATATGGATGGTGACGGCGATATTGATATTGTTTCTGCCTCAAAAGATGATGATAGCATTCGTTTATTTGAAAACATGGGAAACTTGCAATTCAACACTCATCTCATATTCAACAATGCCGATGCGGCTCATTCGGTCGATTTGAAAGATATGGATAATGACGGTGATTTTGACATTGTCAGTGGTTCCGGGCTCGATAGAACCATTCGCTTGTTCAGAAATATGGGCAATCTACAATTTTCCACAGAAACTATTTTCAACAATGCCAACGGATTACAATCTGTTTTTGCAGCGGACATGAATGGCGACGGACTTTCTGATATACTTTCGGCTTCTTATCACGATGATTCTGTTCGTGTGTTTACACAGGACACAATAATTTTTGCCAATGGTTTTGAAGCGGAGTGAATAAATGATTATCCAGTGGTTTCCCGGGCACATGCATAAAGCCCGCAAAGAAATCAAACAACGACTGCCGGATGTTGATGTGGTTATTGAAATTTTGGATGCCCGCATTCCTTTCAGTAGCCAAAATCCTTTGCTGACGGAAATTGCCGAACACAAACCTAACATTAAAGTTTTGAACAAATCGGATTTAGCTGATGAAGAAACCGTCAAAATCTGGCAGGAACATCTGGAACAAAACGAAAATATCAAAACTATTGCTCTCAGCTCCACAGAACCCGATAAAATCAGAACAATTACTGAATTATGCCGAAAAATTGCTCCGAATAAAGGTGAGCATCAGTTCATTTCAGCGATGATTATGGGAATCCCAAATATTGGCAAATCAACCATAATCAATATTCTGGCAAATCGTACAGTTGCTAAAACAGGTAACGAACCGGCTGTGACCAAAGGCCAGCAACGCATCAAAATTTCTGAGGATATAGTTTTATTTGATACTCCGGGAATGCTCTGGCCTCGGATTCGCCATGAAAACTGGGCACTGAAACTGGCAATTACCGGCGCGATAAAAGAAACAGCTATCAATTACGAGGATTTGGCTTTTTACTTTGTCAGGTACTTGTATCACAATCATCCACATGTTCTACAGGAACGCTTCGATTTACATAATTTATCTGATGATGAATACACATTATTGGAGCAAATTGGTGCTAAACGAGGTTGTTTAAAATCTGGCAAGATGCTTGATTTGCAGAAAGTCTCAGGAATTTTGGTGAATGAATACCGTAGTGGCAAACTCGGGAATTTCTGCCTTGAAACACCTGAAGATATTCAAACAGAGCTTCAACAAGCCGATGAAAATGACCGCATTCGTGAAGAGAAAAAAGAAGCTCGAAAAGCCAAAAAGAAATAGCTCTGGAATTTAAAATTATTTTGGTAAATAACCCAGAGGATTGACAGGTTGTCCATTCTTGCGGATTTCAAAATGCAATAAAGCAGTTCCACTCGGATTTGTTCCACTTTTTGCAATGACTTGTCCTTGTTTAACCGTTTCACCTTCTTTCACCAGCCGTTTGGAATTATGTGCATAAGCACTTAAAAGATTGTTTTCATGCTTAATAATTATCAATTCACCATACCCTCGCAATCCATCACCGCTATAGACAACTGTTCCGCTGTTGGATGCCAGAACCGATTGGTTGAGTGCAGCAGCAATATCAATGCCTTTTCTGGAAACATCACTGGCTAAGAATGTTTTAATCACCTTGCCTTTTATTGGCCAAATCCATTGGCTGTTTGAAGTCGGAAGCGGTGGTTCTTGGTAAACCACAGGTTTTGTTGTTGTACTTGCTGTATTATTTGGTTTATTGTTCGGTGGATTAGAAATTGGTTGTTTTATAGGTTGTTCTATGGTTTGTTTCACCGGAGTTTTGGTGGTTTGTTGAGCAACATTTGGTGTTGTGCTTACGGGTTTTTTATTGTTGTTTGTTTGCGGTTTCTTTTGTGAGGAGGTTTGAGCAACTTTACCCGACAATTTGATTCTTTGTCCTGGGAAGATTCTATAAGGTGATTTAATATTATTGATTGCTGCCAAGGTTTTGTAATCTATTTCATTTCGGAAACCTATGGAATATAAAGTATCTCCTTTTTTTACCGTTACAAATTTTTTGTTATATTTTTTCTGACTGGAATGACGGATATGGCTTTGTGCTCTTTTATTGTTTCCGTATGCATCAGAGACCGGAGCCGGTTTATGTTTCGAGCAGGAACTGAGAACTAAAATACTAATGAAAACTGTAAATAATGCAGTTTTCATTTGCGCACAGTTCCTTGCAAAAACGGAACAAACATGACTGCACTGATAGTCTCTTCGGTATAGCCATTTGCTGTTTTTGTCACTTTAATCAGGTTTTGTTTCTTGTCATCTCCAACCGGAAGAATCATCACTCCGTTTTCTTTCAATTGGGAGACTAACTTTTCAGGAATTTGTGGAGGAGCGGCTGTAACAATGATGGCATCAAACGGAGCCTCACTCTGCCAACCGTCAAAGCCATCACCGGTTTTGGTGCGAATATTCCGATAACCCACCTGAATAAAACGCTTTCTGGCAACTTTTGTCAGTTCATCAATTCTTTCAACGCTGAAAACCTGTTTAATCAATCGAGATAAAACTGCCGCTTGATAACCTGAACCGGTACCGATTTCCAAAACTTTTTCGGGTTGGTTTTCAATCAGAATTTCGGTCATTTTGGCAACCACCCAAGGTTGGGAAATAGTCTGCCCGAATTTTATCGGCAAGGCGGTATCTTCGTAAGCCTTATGAGCAAGAGCCTCATCCATAAAAATATGACGAGGAACAATCGACATGGCGTTCAAAACATCTTCATCGCTGATTCCCTTTTCTCGCAGACGCTCAACCATGCGATTACGGGTTCTCTGAGATGTCATGCCAATGCCGGAAGCGGTGTTCATACTATTTTTTCACTCCACTGCTTCAATTCATCCATGAGCGAATATTTCGTCATATCAACCTGCATCGGCGTTATAGATACATAACCTTGGTTAATGGCATGAAAGTCTGTACCTTCTCCGGCATCTGCTTCAGGGCCGGCAACTCCAATCCAATAAATTTTTCGACCTCTGGGATCAGTGTCTTTGACAGTATTTTCTGCTTTGTGACGATTGCCAAAACGAGTGACTTTAATACCTTTAACTTTTTCCAAAGGTAAATTCGGGAAATTAATATTTAAAATGGTATCTTTCGGAAGTGGATTACTTTGCAGATGAGTGATGATTTTCTGAACGAAAAACTGAGCCGTATCAAAGTACCTGTGTCTATCTTTATTATGTTCAAAAGCCAAAGAGAAAGCCACCGCCGGCAAACCCAGATATCTTCCTTCAATTGCTGCAGCAACTGTTCCTGAATAAATCACATCATCGCCGAGATTGGCGGCATCATTGATTCCTGAAACAACCATATCCGGCTCTTCTTTCATGAGACCGGTCAATGCCATGTGCACACAATCTGTCGGTGTTCCGGCAACTGAATACCAATTTTCTTCAGTCTTGCTAATTCTAACCGGACGATCGAGTGTGAGAGAGTTACTTGCTCCTGAGCGATCTCGGTTGGGTGCATAAACGGTTACTTTACCAAGAGATTGTAATGCAGCTGCGAGTGCTTTTATTCCTTTTGCCTGAATTCCGTCGTCGTTACTTACCAGAAAGTGCATTGCTTAAGTTGATTTTAAAACGCTACATTATAAGTTACTTTACTGAGAAGAACCAGAAAGGAAAAAATACATTTCCGAAAATTTACCACTTATCACGCAAAGATCTGAGTGTGACAAAAACCTGCTTTTCAGTTTCACATTTTATCGGTAAATTTTTAACGATTTCATCACTATCCAGTCGCAAGAAAGTATTGATTTCTTTCTCATCGGCAATCGTGGTGGTTAAAGGGTTATTATAAACATCGTTATGTTGACACTTTTGTAACCATTGCTTCGCAACTTGGTTAGATGGTTCTCGATTCAAAGTAAAATTAAGATTGTTTTCCAAATAATCATGACCGGGATAAATGACAACATCATCATTCAGAGTCGATAATTTATCACGAATCGTTGTGTATAAGTCTTCAACATTGCCACCATTATGACAGTTTCCAACTCCGGCATTAAATAGAATATCACCGCTAAAAACACATTGAGCTTCTGAGTTTTCGTACAGAACAAAACACAAGTGAGCAAGAGAATGTCCGGGTGTATCAAGAATTTCCAAAATCACATCTTCGCTCAATTCAATGACTTCCCCGCCTTTGAAAGTTCGGTTCAATTGTGGAATTTTCCCTTTACCATTCTCATGTGCCCAAACTTCACATTGGTGCTGTTCCACCAATGCAGCATTCCCCTGAGTGTGATCCCAATGCTCATGGGTGTTTATAACCGCAACCAAATTTAATTGATTTTCATTAAGAACCTGATTCACCAAATCATCATTCCATGGGTCGATTACATAAGCACGTGAGTCATTGGTTTCGATAACATAGGTAAAATTTCGTAATCTGCTGTCTGTATAGATTTGGTGAATTTTCATATTAAAAACCTAGAATGTCATTCTTAAACCGGCAATAATGCTACGTCCGGGTTTCGGAGCAATATCCTTGATGAAAGAGGCATGTTCGCGAATTTCATTATCTAATAAATTTTGTACTTTGACAAACGCCAGCGAACTGAATCTTTGACCCTCGAAAACACGGTTGATTGTTAGGTTTAAATCATCATAACTCTCAGTAGGTAATTCATATTCTGCCAGCTTATGTTGAGACATCGCATGAGTATAATCCAGGTTGAACGCCCAATCACCTCTGAGCATACCAATTTCACCACCAATTCTTGCCGGTGGAATGCGTGGAACGTTGCTGCCATCATTCAATTTTGCCAATGTTTTGTCGGTAAATAATCGGTAGCTCCAATTGTTTCCATAGTTATCGTTATGTTTGTACGATACATCTGCTTCGAATCCTTTAAAAGTAGCTTGTTGCTGTTGATAAATAAACACCGGAACCTCTTCGACTTCATCACCAGTTTCTTGTAAGAAAATATAATCATCAATACGGTTGTAAAATAAAGCCAAGTTAAAAGCGAAGTCATTGTTTCGGTAACGAAGACCAATATCAAAATTGTTTGCAGTTTCTGCTTTCAAATCAGGGTTGCCGATTTCGATGGTATTGGTTGCCAAATGCGGAATCAGTTCGGATGCTCCTGATTGGTTTGAAAACAACTCTTCGGCAGTCGGTAATCTTTGAGCCGATGTTAAATTGACCGGAAATGTCCAGTCGTCAGTTAAATTAAAAGTAGCTCCGAGTGATGCACTCAAAGCATCCTCTTTAATGGTTGACTGAATTTCGGTTTTGATTTCCTGCTTGTCATAGCGTAAGCCGAACTCACCATGCCAGTTATCAAACTCACGTTCTTCAATTGCAAAAATGCTGTAATTTTTTGTCTGAGAGGGAATGATAAATGCCTCGTCTCCCAAAGCTGAGAAATCACGGTTGGAATATTGAAATCCAAACACGCCGGAAAAATCGGACAAACTTCCATGAGTCAACTCCATTCTTAGCTCCTGTGCATTATTGGAAAAAACCGTTCCGATTTCTTCTCCTTCCAGTTCAGCATGCTGATAATCGGTATCCGAATAATGTGTTTTCAAAGACTTGAAAAAATCTGATTGTGAAAAATCGTGCTTGCCTTTGATGTTCAAAATTGACTTTTGCATATCAATTCGAACCACTTCTTCATCATGTTCGTCACCGCCTTCATGGTCATCGCCTTCTTCTTCATGTTCATGAGCATGTCCCGGAATTCCATAATTACGGTTCAAATCTGAATAAGAGATTCCCCAGTATCCGTTATCGTTAAACAATGAAAAACCAACATTATATCCATCGGCTCTAACTGAAGTGTTTTCCAGTACACCTCTGAATTCTTCCTCCATTTCCTCTTCATGTCCTTCTGCTTCGTGAAGAATTTCGGACTCGGCATTGGATGGGATTTGATAGTCTCCTGTGGATAAATCAAAATAACTGAAATGAGACATTAAACTATCAGTCAACGCGGAATTGAGACTTAAAACACCGGCACGTTCTTTCATAGCGCTATCAGAGGCTCTGAATTCGACACCACCGTTGATACCATCAAAATCGGTGGTCGCAATGATTTCATCCAAAACATTCACCACACCACCAACAGCTCCACCGCCATAAAGCAGAGTTGCCGGACCTTTTAAAACTTCAACTTGTTTAGCAAGCAATGCTTCGGAGCTGATCCAGTGATCAGGACTCACAGTCGCTGCATCTTGAAGTGCAATATTGTTACTTAAAACGCTTACTCTGGGACCTTGCTGCCCGCGAATTACAATCTGTCCAGAACCTGCACCAAAACTACCTGAATTAACGCCCGTCACTTTATTTAGGGTTTGCTCCATGCTCAAAGAACGATCCATAATCAGTTGTTCTTCACTCAAAACCGTTGCAGGAGTAGTCATTTTAAGAACATTATGTTCTAAAGGATTCGCTGTGACGACAATTTCTTCATAATCGAGGTTGCTGAGTTCAATAACAACAGGTTGGTTTTCCTGAAAATTGATATTGATATTGTAATGAGATTCTCTTGAACCTTTGATATCGACTAGATATTTACCGTATTCAAGATTCTCAAATGTGAAATTTCCGGTTTCATCGGAAATTGTGGATTTTTCTTCTGTTGGGATGACAATTTCAACCCCTGATAAAAGTGAACCATTCTCGCTGATTGTGCCTTTCATTGTAGCTGCTTCGGCAAAACCACCGGATACAGCCAATACAAATAATAATTTTTTTGTGTTCATGTGTTTTCCTGTTTTTCATTGATTCAATTTTTTATTTATAAACTAATGACTAACAATCAGCACATATTGTAGTTGTGTCTGATTGTTATGAAATCAACACAGGAGGGGCACGAGATTGGTAAAAACTAAAGGAAACAATCCCTTCAGTTTCAATTTCTTGGAAAAATGTATTGTAACTTTCTGAGTCAATAAAAATCTCAACTTCAAAAGCAATATCAGTAAAAGCGTTTGGAGTTACAATACATTGCACACAAGCAATGTCATTGTAATCAAACAGATGCTGAATTTGATGTTGTGATGTTTGAAATTGAATGGCACAAACAGCAGCAATAACAAAAACCAAACGGACAAGAGTCAGTTTGTTTCTTATTGTATGCAAATATTGTTTGTTCATTTTGAAATATTATTAACCCAAAGCTACACTCTAATTATGGTGCAAATTCATATAAATGCAAGCAGTTGATTTATTTGACCTCATAAAATAAAAAAACCTGCAAAATTTTCATCTTGCAGGTTTGAGCCTGATTGCTATTGCAATAAAAAGCTATGGTGAAAAATTCTCTCTGTCAACGGCTATGGCATCAATGGTGTCAATATCAATTAACAATGGTAAATAGGAATTCACCAGATAGGAGAACAATTGATTGACATAGTAAACACCTGTAGTGATGTCTCCACTCTGACCACCCGGAATCACCTGATCCATAATTGGGCCCATTGGTGTCATTTCGCCGACAAAACGTCTGGCAGGACCATGATTATACATAAACTCGTCCAAACCATCCGCTCGGATGCTATGACTTGAAGCATCGAGAACCTGATAACCACCGGATCTTGGAACACCTCTCAATCCATCAACTGTGCTGAAACCAAATAAACCATTCGGTACAGATAAACTGTCTCCCAAAGTGTGGTCGAAACTGATTCGATGCAGTTTACCCCAACGATAATCCATAATGTTTGTAGAGTTTGCAAATGCCGGTGCAAAATCATCGCTCGCCAGCATATTCAATGCCTGAAACAGACTTCCTAATAGGACATAATCACGAGCATCTTCGCGAGTTGGTGCTTGTGGATTGGTGAAGAAGTTGATACCTGATGCACCATAACCTTGGTTGGTATCAAAGTTATCGAGTAAGTTCTTAAATCCGTTAAAAGCATATTTGCTGCCCGGTAATTGTGGAGCAAGCACATCCTGCCCAATTGCAGCATCATATCCTTTAATCGTTGCATCAATGGTATTTTGTACAGCCATTGAACGCCATGCAGAATAAATTGTTGCTGCAACTGAATTATTGATTTCAGTTTCACTTGGTTCGCTCAAAGCAAAAGGATTTTCAAAAGGATCATAACCTTCTGCCAAACCGGTCGGCATTGAATAATCCCACATGCTTAGTTTTTCGATACTGGATAAAACTCTTGGGTCAGCTAAGAACTGTTGGATTCCCGGCCACGCACCACTACTGCTCGCATTATTAAACGCATTCAAGATATGTGGAACAATTAACTCTGCATCCATAGATTGATTATTTGCTTGCCACATTTTCATGTCAAATGAATCAACCTTGCCACCATCAGCCATGGCATTTTCCATCAAACGATCCAAACGACCCATACGATAGGTTGAATAACCGCCCTGAGAGATGTAATACAAACCACCACCCGGACGCAGTTGGTTCAAAACATTGTTATCCAGTGAAACCCCGATTGGATCATTGTTTGCATTACCAAACCAACCTCTTTCTGGGTTTTCCCAATGAGGCATTTCCGCTTCAGGAATAATTTCATATTTTGATGCTTGATTCGGTTGCGGGTTATCAACAGCCAACCATTCATTCATACGATTTCCTGATCCATCACGGATAAACATTGGTGGAGCTCCATCAGGTGACATTAGCGTTTGTAAATCTTCACGAATTGGAACTTCTGCACCGGTATAATAAGCAATATTTCCATAAATATCTGCTACACCAAAGTTCTGCGAACCAACATCAAATTTAGTTGTGGCATCACGGAACTCATGAATATCACGGGCTCTTGCCATGTCTAAAAAGGCTTCCAGCTCATGAGTCGCCTCAAATCCGGTAAACTGCATGGAAACTGCACGATTGTTCTCTGAATCAATACTCAAAATCGGACCATTGCTTCTTCTTGGAACAACGAATGTGATTCCACCGGCATCATAGCCAATGTGTTGGTCTTCAACATTATCCATCACTCCATCACCAATCTGGTTGGCGTAATAGACTTGGAAAATCCACTCAATAGGTTCTTCCTGGCCTTGATAAACAGTATGAGTCGGTAAGCCGAAAATATTGGTTTTAATATCTTCGAAGTAAAAATCGGTTTCATCAACCGGATGAACAGTGCTTCCCCAACACAAATACTGATTACAACCTTGTGCAATCGCAGGAGCACCCGGGAAACCAACACCGGCAGCATTAAATTCACCTTCAGCATACAAATGAATCGGGTAAAAAACAGACGGATAATTGAGGCTTAAGTGCGGATCATTTGCAACCAAAGGATAACCACTTTCTGTATTTGAACCAGAAACCGCCCAGACATTCGAGCCTTTATCAAAGGTGCCATCATTTTTCAGTTTTTTCAAATGATTGTCATTCGTCCAGGTGTTGAAAATCTGCTTTGCCAGATTGATGTCAGTTTCAGAATACTGTGTGAAATTCTTAGTATCCATCTTTTTGTTACCGGACAAAATCGCTCCGCCAATCGACTCTAAAAACCCAGGAACAGTCACACGGTCATCCGGTGGGGCTGAACGATATAAATCTTCCAAAAACAAAGCCGTACCATCAAAACCGGCTAACGCACCAACTTGTTGAAATGTACCTAAGGCAATGGTCCAGTCGATTTCTTGTAAGTCATTGGATAAATCAAAAGCCAATAGTTTGACAATTGCCAAAGAATCTAATGGTGACCAGCGTTCGACAGATGTGAGTTCCAGACCTGCGTATTCAATAGGCAATGGATTTTCAGCCAACCATGCATTCACACCATTAGCATAAGAACGAAGTATTACTTTCATTTCTTCCGATGCTTCCATGTAACTTCTGATAGCAGCTCTGGAAAAACCAATTGTTCTTAACTGAATATCTGCCGATAAACCTGCTGAACCGACTAGTTCAGCCACCGTACCATTTGCCAGTCTTCTGGTATAGTCCATCTGAAACAATCTGTCTTTTGCATGCTGATAGCCATTCATAAAAGCCATATCAGCCAGTGATGATGTTTTAATGGTAGGAATTGATGTCTCTGGATACATCACCTCAGCCGGGTTCATCAAACCGTTTATTGGTACTGCATCTCCTGCCAGAACACCGCTTGAAAACGAAAGTCCCATAGCACTGATTAAAATTCCGCTTTGAATCAGATTCGCAGGACGAAATCTTTTTATTTTGTTATTCATTAAATTGTCCCCTAAATTGGATTTAAAAAATATTGACATTTCATAAAGTGAAAATCCCTATGATTTTAACATATTTTCTATGGACATTGGGGCTATTTTTATAGAGATTAACTTTCGTAGAAAAGTGAGTTTTTTAAGCAACAAACAAAAACACCGAGTGTATTTCACAAACTGGTGTTTTGAGATGCTTAATTAAAAAATGTTCTATTCTTATTTTTTGAATTTGCAGTGGTTAGTGTTCAGATATTCAACGACATTGGCTTCATCTTCTTCAAACCAGCTGATTTTTGTCATCATTTGGCAAATATATTAAACATCATTGTGCGAAATGTAAATTGTTTATAAATTCGCCGGTTCATCCTCAAAGCTATGCCGATATATCAAGTCATCACCAAATTCACAACTCACATCAATATCAATTACATCATCACCGGCAATGATACCTGTCGGGTTTTGTAATGTGCACGGTTGTAATGGTGATTGTGGTTGCTGGAAGATTGAAACGGCATAACCGGTTGCATCCGGCAGTGGCGTTTTGAAAATATAAGCACCATTAACTGTTACCAATTTAAATGAATTATCATTTCTCAGTAAAATACTGTTACCTCTGAATAAACCAGTGGTGGTTCCGCCGATAAAGTAATTATTAACCGAACAGGTCACCACAACAGTATCAATATCATCTCCATTCACAGTACCCGATCCAAAATCCACTTCACAAGTTTGATTCGGAGTGGTTGGGTGAGTTAAAACCGATACAGAATATGTCGTCAAGTCATCAATTGGCGTGCTGAAAACAAAAGCTCCGTCACTGGAAACAATCAAATTATCACCACCGTTATTTTGCAAAGCCACACTATTACCCGATGCCAGACCGGATAAGCTACCACCAATGACATACTGTTCAGTAATACATTCAACAGTCACAGTCACATCTGAACCGGCAAGAGTACCACTATCGGCATTTGTAAAGCCACAGGTTTGATTCGGTGAAACAGGCTGAGCTGATGTTATATCCACATCATAAGCCGTACCATCATCCAAAGTAGAAATAGTTTGCGTGCCATCGGTTGTGAAATCCAAAGTGTCTATACCATTATTGAAACTGACAGTATTGGTTGCAGCCAGTCCGGAGACTGAGATATTCACATCATATTGTGTGGTCACACAAGTGACATTAACAGTGTAATTATCACCAGTTAGAGTGCCACTGTCCGCATTAACAAAGCTACAGACTTGATCAGGAGAATTCGGTTGAGCTGTTATATCCACATCAAAGGCAGAACCATCATCCAAAGTAGAAATAGTTTGAGTCCCATCAGCAGAGATATCCAATAAATCTCCCCCATTACTGAAACTGACTGTATTGGTTGCTGCCAGGCCGGAGACTGAGATATTCACATCATACTGTGTGGTCACACAAGTGACATTGACGGTGTAATCATCACCATTCAGAGTGCCACTGTCAGAATTATCAAAGCTACAAACCTGATTGGGTGTATCCGGTTGAGTTGTTATATCGACATCAAAAGCAGAACCATCATCCAAAGTAGAAATAGTTTGAGTCCCATCAGCAGAGATATCCAATAAATCTCCCCCATTACTGAAACTGACAGTATTGGTTGCTGCGAGTCCGGAGACTGAGATATTCACATCATATTGCAAAGGTACATTAAACACATAAGCCGAACCCGAGTTTGAACCATGGTCATCATCTAAATGAGCCCCAATCAATGCACGATTGCCTGAGAAACTCACCGAAGAGCCAAAGTTGTCATCCATTGCACCATCTGCAGCAGTGATTTTGGATGTTTGACTCCAAACTCCTCCCTCGAAATCAAAGAGATAAACTGAACCTGAATCGTTACCATGGTCATCATCCAAATAAGCCCCAATTAAAGCACGGTCACCGGATAAACTCAGCGAATAGCCAAAGTTGTCACTCGCTGCTCCATCAGTAGCAGTGAGTTTGGTTGTTTGACTCCATACTCCCCCTGCGAAATCAAAAATATAAGCTGAACCCGAATCAGTAAAACCATCTTCATCATCACGGTAGGCTCCTATCAAAACCCGGTCACCGGATAAACTCACCGAAGAGCCAAACCTGTCACCCGCAGCGCCATCAGATGCAGTGAGTTTGGTTGTCTGGGTCCATACTCCTCCTGCAAAATCAAAAACATAAGCCGAACCCGAGTTGGACGCATTGCCATCATTCAAATAAGCTCCCACCAACGCCCGGTCACCCGATAAACTTACTGAAGAGCCAAAGTTGTCAAACCCTGCTCCATCAGTAGCTGTGAGTTTGGCTGATTGACTCCATACTCCACCGCTGAGATCATAGACATAAGCCGAACCGGAACCCGAACCATTGTCATCATCTCTGTAAGCTCCAATTAAAGCACGGTCACCGAATAAACTCACTGCATAGCCAAAGTTGTCACCTGGTGCTCCACCAGCAGCTGTGAGTTTGGCAGTTTGAGCCCATACTCCACCTGCGAAATCAAAAATATAAGCCGAACCGGAACCCGAACCATTGTCATCATCCAAATAAGCTCCTATCAATGCCCGATCACCGGATAAACTCACTGCATAGCCAAACCTGTCACCCGCAGCTCTATCCGCGGCAGAGAGCTTGACTGACTGAGCCCATACTCCTCCTGCAAAATCAAAAATATAAACTGAACCCGATTCGGCGGCATTGTCATCATCCCCATATGCCCCAATTAATGCCCGATCACCTGATAAACTCACCGAAAAGCCAAAGGAGTCACCTGCTGCTCCATCAACGGCCGTGAGTTTGGTTGTTTGACTCCAGAGTCCCCCTGAGTAATCAAAGATATAAGCGGAACCCGAATCGAAACCATTGTCATCATCCTGATTAGCACCTATCAAAATCCGATCACCGGATAAGCTCACCGGAAAACCAAATTGGTCGCTCGCCGCCCCATCGCTGGCAGTGAGTTTAGTTGTTTGACTCCATACTCCACCGCTAAGATCAAAGATATAAGCCGAACCCGATTCGCTACCATTGTCATCATCCCTATTAGCTCCAATCAAAGCCCGATCACCCGATAAACTCACCGAAATACCAAACAAATCATTTATTGCTCCATCTGCGGCAGTGAGTTTGGCTGTTTGACCCCAAACTCCACCGCTAAGATCAAAAATATAAGCCGAACCCGAATCGCCTCCATTATCATCATCGCCTATTGCACCTATCAATGCCCGGTCGCCGGATAAACTCACCGAGTTGCCAAAAAAGTCACTTGCTGCCCCATCAGTGGCAGTGAGTTTGGCTGTTTGACCCCACACTCCGCCTGTGAAATCAAAGATATAAGCTGAACCCGACTGGCCTCCATTGTCATCATCTCCCCAAGCTCCAATCAAAACCCGATCGCCGGATAAACTCACCGAAATGCCAAATTGGTCGTCCACCACTCCATCGCTGGCAGTGAGTTTGGTTGTTTGACCCCAAACTCCACCGCTAAAATCAAAAATATAAGCTGAACCCGACTCGCCTCCATTGTCATCATCCCCATATGCCCCAATCAATGCCCGGTCGCCGGATAAACTCACCGAAGAGCCAAAGTGGTCACTCGCCGCTCCATCAGAAGAAGTGATTTTAGCTGTTTGACTCCATTCTCCCCCTGAGAAATCAAAAACATATGCCGAACCCGATTCATTCCCATTGTCATCATCTCCCCAAGCTCCAATCAAAGCCCGGTCACCATTGAGACTCACTGCAATACCAAAGTTGTCAGCTTCCTCACTATCATCAGCTTGTAAAATTTGAGTTTCTACCCAACTACCGGCTGCAAATTCTAAAACATATACAACACCACGATTAACCATAACCGGAGCTCCAATCAAAGCCCTGTCACCATCAACAGAAACACTATATCCGAATCGAGTGAACTGTCGATCAATCACAGCTGGTTCAGGCAATAGTTTTGCCTGCTGAACTGCGGCTTTCAATGAATTCCAACGCACTTCATCCACATCTTCCGGTTTGTGTTTGTCAAAACTGTCTGCATAAGTAATTTGTATACAAAAAAGTATAATTAAAGTCGTTATAACTCTTCTCATTTCATTGATAACCGGGAATATAGAATCGTAATTAATAGTATCAAAATATAGTTAGATTTTCTACCCTATTAAAAATCTCATGGATTTCGTATTTAAATTTCAATTAAATTTGATATGCCCATAAAAAAACACCGATTGGATTTCGCAAATCGGTGTTTGAGATGCATAATTAAAAAGTATTCTATTCTTCTTTTTTGAATTTGTAATAGTTGGTGTTCAGATATTCAACGACATTGGCTTCATCTTCTTCAAACCAACCCAGTTCAGTCATCATCACACAACGATGAACTTGCTTTTTCAAGGCTTCCAAATCATTCACTTTACGTTCTTCTGCCGGACGTGTGAATACAGAACTATCATGACAGGCGACACAATCATCCTGGTAGAGTGATTCTCCTTCTTCAATGTCAGCGGCATTGACTGAAACCGACAATGAAACCATCAATAAACTGCTTAATGCAAATTTTTTCTTTAAATTCATAGTGTTGCCCTCGTTATTAACAAATTGTTGAAAATATATTAAACCACAAATTCGATAAAATCAAAGAAATTATTTAAAAAACACTTGCAATAGTTTTAGTGTTATACTAAAGTAGGACACCATAATACACACAAAGTGAAAACTATGAAAACACAAGCGAATCAAATATTAACTGTTATCGGTTTCTTCAGCCTTTCGATTTTATCGACTTTGGGAGTTTGTTGGGGAGTAACAGATTTGGCTTACGGAAGTTCAAAAACTGAAATTCAGGAAAAACACATTTTGAATATTGAAGTCAAAACTGAAGATTCCATTGGTATTGGCAAATCCATTCGTTTATTAATTCCTAAAACTTTATTGAAAGGATAAATTTAATGAGCTTTCAGTGGAATGACAAGGAACCAATCTATTTGCAATTGCGAGATCAAATCCGCAATATGATTTTGATTGGTGACTTAAAAGAAAACGAAGCTTTGCCATCGGTGCGACAGGTTGCTGCGGACTACCAACTCAATCCAATCACTGTGTCGAAAGCATGGCAACATTTAGTTGATGAAGGGCTGGTTGAAAAGAAACGCGGACTTGGGATGTTCGTTATCGAGAATGCCAGAGAACAACTCATGAAATCGGATCAGGAACACTTTCTTAAAGTGGAATGGCCACAAATCGAATTACGAATAAAAAATCTTGGAATAAATATCAACACACTTATTTCATCTTTAAAAGAAGTTGCAGGGGAAAATAAATGACAATTGCATCACAAGACATTGTCAATGCAGTCGGTTTATCAAAAAACTATGGTAAATTCAAAGCACTGGACAATGTAAACATTAATATCGGAAAGGGGAAAATTGTTGGTCTGATTGGACCAAATGGTGCGGGGAAAACCACTTTATTAAAATCATTACTTGGCTTGACATCATACGACGGTGATTTGCAAATTATGGGGTTAAACCCTTTTAAGCAAAGAGCTCAGTTGATGGAAGACATTTGCTTTATTGCGGATGTTGCTGTTTTACCGGACTGGATTAAAGTTTGTGAGTTGCTTGATTTTGTAGAGCAAACTCATGCAAAATTTTCCAGGTCAAAAGCCGAGGCTTTCCTCAAAAAAACAAAAATAGGATCTAAACAAAAAGTCAAATCGATGTCAAAAGGCATGGTGGTGCAATTGCATCTGGCAATCGTTATGTCGATTGAAGCCAAACTTCTGGTTCTCGATGAACCAACCTTAGGGTTGGATATTATTTATCGTAAAGAGTTTTACGATAATCTTCTCAATGATTATTTTGATCATGAAAGAACGATCATCATTACCACTCATCAGGTTGAGGAAGTGGAACACATTTTGACAGACTTATTATTTATCAAAGACGGAAGAATCGTTCTTGATTCCAGCATGGAAGAACTGACAGCCGATTATCTGGAAGTCATGATGCCATCGGAAAATTATGAGGATGGTATGAGCTTTAACCCTTTAACTGTGAGAAAAATATTCGGAAAATATGTCATGCTGTTTAAAAATGTCAATCGCGGTGAGTTATCCGCTTTGGGTGAGGTGCAAAGACCGGGAGTGGCTGATCTCTTTGTGGCGTTGCTGAAAGATGGAGGTTTGTCATGATTAAAACAATGAAAGCATTGGTCAGAAGGGAGTTCTGGGAAAATCGCGGGGCTTTTGTCAAGACACCAATTATTGTTGGAATTGTATTCTTGGTTTTAACACTAGGTGCTTATATCACTACATTGGTTCTTGCCAAGAAAACAGGTAGTAATGAAATACTAAAGGATGGAGTTTTGGAGTTAGCAAGTATTGAGACTGGGAAATTAGGATTATTCTGGGATATGCAAGTGCTATCGAGCTCTACTTTGTATTTTATGATTTTATTTTTCATAATTTTCTTTTATCTTCTAGGTTCTTTGTTTGACGACCGTAAAGATCAAAGCATTTTATTTTGGAAATCATTACCGATCAGTGATGCTATGACAGTCTCATCAAAATTACTGACTGCTTTGGTCTTTGCTCCATTGTTTTTTATGGGAATATACATCTTTGTATTTTTTGCTGAAATGATATTATTCTCTATTATTTTGATGATTCACGGGCTCAACCCAATAAAGTTAGTGTGGATACCAATGAACTATTTTGCAACTTTTAAACTTCTGTTTCTTGGAATTGTTGCCAAGATGCTTTGGGGATTGCCAGTTTATGGTTGGTTAATGTTTAGTTCTGCTGTCAGCAAAAGGAGACCATTTTTATTTGCTGTACTAATACCGTTGCTTGTGAGTGCAATCTGGTATTGGATAAATGTACTGACTTTCAAATTTACTAATTGGAGTATGTTTAAAGAGCCTTTGAGATATTTATCACACGGTTTGTTTCCATATGCATCAACTGATTGGAAAGGAGAAAAGTTTCGTTTTGAAATAGAAGACGGCTCAACCATTAACGCAATCACTGATGGAATGATAAACTCGATGCTTGGAACTAAGATTGTTTATGGTGCTATTTTCTTTGTGGTCTTTTTCACTCTGTCCATTTGGATAAGAAGATATAGAAATACCATCTGATTTCGCATAAAATACCGAAAGTCACTGAAAAAGCGACAGTTTCTATGTCGCTTTTTTATTGTAAAGCATACTGAATCAATTCTTAAAAAACAATCTATGGCAAATCATCTTAAAATTTTTCACTTGAATGGTTTTCAGATGCGTCATGGTGGAGAAATCAATCAGGGAATTCTTGCTTACGAAACCTGGGGACAGCTCAACGAAGATCAATCAAACGCTATTTTGATTCTGACCGGTTTATCAGCCGACTCGCACGCTGCCAGTCATAGCGAAAGAGACACAGCCGGTTGGTGGGAGTACATGATTGGCCCCGGCAAAGCGATTGATACTGATAAATGGTTTGTATTTTGTGCCAGTTCCCTCGGTAGTTGTAAAGGTTCAACCGGACCTTGTTCACCCAATCCATACACCAAGCAGGCCTATAAATTTACATTTCCGGACTTGACTCTGGAAGATATTGCCAATTCCGCATTTTCTGCAATTCAATCATTAGGAATATCGCAATTAGCATGTGTGATAGGACCATCAATGGGTGGTATGTCGTCATTGGCATTGATATTACAGCATCCGCAATGCACCCGACACATGATAAACATAGCATCTGGTTGTCATTCCGAACCATTAAGTACTGCCATACGATCGCTGCAACGCGAAGCTATTTTACTAGATGAAAACTTTAACAATGGCAATTACTCCAGTGATGAATGGCCAACCAAAGGTATGAAACAAGCCCGCAAACTCGGCATGTTATCCTATCGTTCCGGGTTGGAGTGGAAAGATCGTTTCCCAAGAAAACTGCGTCAACGACCACACAAACCTTTCGGAATTGAATTTCCTGTTGAAAGTTATTTGGAATATCATGCCGAAAATTTTATCCACAAATTCGATCCGGTCAGTTATATTTATCTCTCACGGGCAATGGACTGGTTTGATGCTTTTGATTATGCAAAAACCGACCGATGCAACCCATTCAAAAATGTTGAATTACAATCCGCTTTAGTTATGGGAGCAAAAACTGACTTGCTTTTCCCCACGCACCAACAAAAAGAAATCGCTGAATTATTATCGAAAACCGGCTGCAATTCCACACTCAAAATCACCGACTCCATTCAAGGCCACGATGCATTCTTGGTCGATGAAGAAAATTATTCAGCAGAAATTGCTGAGTATTTGAATCAATTAGAAATTTAATTTCAGACCCGTCTTTTAGAGTCTCTGTTCATACTTATCAAAAGATAAGTATTAAGTTTTTTGCAGTTTTCCTCAAAAAACTGTAAAATCCCCCGGCAATTTCAAACAAGGAGAAAAAATAATGATAACAAAAGAAGAAATTGTTTCAAACTGGCTGCCAAGATACACAGGAACGGAGCTCAAAGATTTTGGCAAGTACGTTTTGCTCACCAACTTTTCCGATTATGTTTATCGGTTCTGCAAACACACCGGAGCAGAAATTCAGGGTGAAAACCGTCCAATGAGCAATGCCACCCATGATGGTATTTCAATCATTAATTTTGGTATGGGTTCTGCGAATGCCGCCACAGTCATGGATTTACTCAGTGCTATTGAACCTAAAGCGGTGTTGTTTTTAGGTAAATGCGGTGGTTTAAAAAAGAAAAATAAACTGGGTGATTTGATTCTGCCATTAGCAGGCATTCGTGGAGAAGGAACATCCAATGATTATTTACCCCCGGAAGTCCCAGCATTACCATCGTTCAAATTGCAAAAAGCGGTTTCCGCAACGATTGCTGATTACGATAAAGATTATTGGACAGGAACGGTATTCACCACTAATCGTCGGGTTTGGGAACACGATGAAGAATTCAAAAATTATTTGCGAAAATGTCGTGCCATGGCGATTGATATGGAAACCGCAACGATTTTTTCTACCGGTTTTGTCAATCAAATTCCGACTGGAGCTTTATTGTTGGTTACTGATCAGCCAATGATTCCTGAAGGCGTTAAAACCGAAAAAAGTGACAATCAAGTTTCCAAATCCTATGTTGATGATCATATCAAAATAGGTATTGATGCCTTGAAAGAAATTAAAAATGACGGTTCATCCATGCGTCACCTGAAATTTGGTGGATGGGAATAACTACAAATTATTTTGATATTTTTCTGCCATGAAGTGCATGCCGTTCTTGAAGAACTAATTGCGCAATCCTTCATAAACTTCATATTCTACATGGTGAATCAATTTATTTTTTCAGTTCTTTCCACTTGGCTTTCAAAGCTGTTTGCACCAGCGGGTTGACAAAGCCGGAAACGTCTCCATCGAGTTTGGAGATTTCTTTCACCAAGGATGAAGATATAAAACTGTATTGTTCCGCCGGAGTCAGAAACATGGTTTCCACATTGGGAATCAAACGGCGGTTCATACTGGCAAGTTGAAATTCGTACTCAAAATCCGAAACCGCTCGCAGTCCACGCAGAATGACTTTGGCATTGACTTGTTTCACAAAATCAGCCAGCAAAACATCAAAGCCCATAACTTCAACATTCGTGTATGGCTTTAAAACTTCATTTGCCATATCAATACGATCCTGAAGGCTAAAAGTTGGCCCTTTTCCGGTTGAATCAGCAACGGCAACAATCAGAGTGTCATAAACTTCACAGGCACGTTTCACTAAATCCGAGTGTCCGTTTGTAATTGGATCAAATGTTCCCGGATAGACAGCAATTAATGGTTTTTCAGGCATTAGTTTTCCCCGTATTTTGTTTTTGCCAGAGTTCAATTTTAACCTGCCCGGCTGACTTTGTGCGCAATAATTCCCAATTATCCGGCAAATTCACCACTTCCTGATTGATTCCAAATTCACGATACAGCAAACCTCCGCTACCAATTTTTGACAAACTCAAATTGGTTAGTTCGTCTATTAAATTATTAGCAAAAGGCGGATCGAGAAAAATAATATCCGTCGTTTCGGTTGTATTCTGCAAAAAAGACTGCGCAGATTGATTGAAAACTTGGACGTTTTCAAAAGCAAATTCTTGAGTGATGTTTTTTAGTTGCTTGGACACTTGTGTGTCCATTTCGATCAGCTTTACCTGTTTCGCTCCTCTGGAAGCCGCTTCAAATCCCAAAGCACCTGTCCCGGCACACACATCCCAAACAGTTCTGCCCGGCAATTTCATTTGTAACCAGTTAAACAAGGTCTCACGCAAGCGATCGCCTGTTGGACGTAATCCTTCTTTCTCAAGAACAGGAATTCTGCGACTGCGATGTGTTCCCGAAATAATACGAATTGTATGCTTAGATTTTGCCATAAATTAAGCAATTGGTTAAAATGCAACATTGTATCAAGATTTCGGATTAAACAATGCTTAAATTTTTCAAGAAAAAGGATAAAAACAATAAAGCAGATAATAAGGATAATAACGCCAGCATAGAAGACACAACCGTTTCAAAGGCTGGTAGCACTGATATTCCGAATTCTGAACAACAAATTGATGCGGAACAAAGAAAAGCGATTGCCAGTGCAACCACACAGGTTCATGAAGAAGTTCAAGAAACAGTAGAATCAAAAACTCAGGAAGAAACCCAAAGCGAAAAACTCGAACAAAAATTATCCAAGTCCAGAAATGGTTTCGGTAAGAAAATGAAGCATGTGTTTTCATTCAAGAAATCCATTGATGATGATTTGTTTGATGATATTGAAACTACATTGCTGATGGCGGATGTTGGAGCGCAAGCCACAATGGAAATTGTTGATAATACCGCTAAATCAGTTAAAAGACGGAAACTGAGCGATTCTCAAGCCGTCTATGAAGCTCTGAAATTGAACTTACAGAACTTAGCTGAAAACGTGCAAAAACCATTGGTTATTGATGAAAGCAAGCAACCATTCGTTATCTTGGTGGTTGGTGTTAATGGCGTTGGAAAAACGACCACAATCGCTAAATTGGCGCGCAATTTCAAAGCACAGGGCAAATCTGTTATGCTTGCTGCCGGAGATACTTTCCGTGCTGCTGCGGTGGAACAATTGAAAACCTGGGGAGAACGTGAAAACATTCCAGTGATAGCTCAATCAACCGGATCAGATTCGGCTTCGGTGATTTTTGATGCGATGAGTTCAGCAAAAGCCAAAGGAATTGATATTTTAATTGCCGATACAGCAGGCCGTTTGCACACACAATCGAATCTGATGCAGGAACTGGCAAAAATCGGACGCGTGATGAAGAAAAATGACGAAACTGCTCCGCATGAAACCCTCATTGTCGTTGATGGCGGAACCGGGCAAAATGCCGTTTCTCAAGTCAAAGAGTTCAATAACTCTACTCAACTAACAGGCATAGTTATCACCAAACTGGATGGAACCGCCAAAGGCGGAGTTTTATTTAATCTTGCCAAAGAGTTTGGTATTCCGGTTCGTTTTATTGGTGTTGGTGAAAAATCATCTGACCTCAAACCATTTGTCGCTTCTGAGTTTGTAGAAGCGTTATTAGGTTAGAGTTTTAAAAACAGCCTTGTTGCCTAATGCAATTCGGCTGTTTTCTTTAAATTAACTTCTTAATCCAATACCTTTATTCAGCATATAAAGACAAATAGCGGTTAGAACCACAACAAAAGTCAGAATAATGCTATAAGCAACAGTTAAGCTCACATCACTGACCCCAAGAAAACCATATCTGAAAGCATTCACCATATACAAAACCGGATTGAACTTGGAGACTGTTTGCCAAAAATCTGGTAGCAATGAAATCGAATAAAACACACCGCCAAGGTAAGTTAAAGGCGTGAGAATAAATGCCGGAATAATGGCAATATCATCAAATTTATTCGCCAGACAAGCGTTAATAAAACCACCCAAAGCAAAAACTACGGAAGTCAAAACTACTGTTGAAATTACAATCCAGTAATTATGAACTTGAATTTGTGTGAAAAACAGCGAAATAATGGTCACAATTCCACCAACCATGAGACCGCGAGCCAAAGCACCCAGAACATGACCAAATAAAATCACCCAGTTTGGCATTGGAGAAACCATCATTTCTTCAATGTGCTTACTGAATTTGGCTCCAAAGAATGATGAAACAATATTTCCGTAGGAATTCGTAATAACAGACATCATCACCAACCCGGGAACAATAAAAGCCATATAATCAAAGCCACCCATTTGCCCAATTCGGCTGCCAATCAGGTTTCCAAAAATTACAAAATACAATGTCATTGTGATTGCCGGTGGCAAAATAGTTTGCGACCAGATGCGTAAAATACGAACAATTTCTTTCCGGCAAAGAGTGTATAGCGCGACCAAATTATTCCCCTTCATTTTTTTGCTCCTGTGTCATCTTGTAAAACAACTCTTCCAAACGATTGACCTTATTGCGCATGGAAAGAACTTTATAGCCCATCTCATCAATTGTCTTGATGGATTCATTCAGTGCTTTGGATTTTGGTACATCAATTTGAATCGAATTCTCGTCAGTGACCTCTGCATTCAATGCTTTCAATAAATCAGCTTCAGGCTTCTTATCCAAATCGAGGATGAAAGTTTCAATATCCAGAGTGGTCAGTAACTGTTTAATAGTTGTGTTTTTAATAATTTCGCCATGATTGATAATAGCCACATTTTTACATAACTGTTCCGCTTCTTCGAGATAGTGAGTTGTCAGGATAATAGTTGTACCAGCATTGGCAATTTCTTCAACAAATTCCCACATCGAACGACGGATTTCAATATCCACACCGGCAGTCGGCTCATCCAGAATTAACAATTTAGGCTCGTTCATCATCGCACGGGCAATCATTAATCTTCGCTTCATTCCACCGGAAAGCATGCGCGACATGGATTTTCTTTTATCCCAAAGCTGTAGTTGTTTGAGATATTTTTCAGCTCTTTGAATTGCAGTTTTTCGTGGAACACCATAATAACCGGCTTGATTCACCAAAATATCCATTGGTTTTTCAAACATATTAAAGTTAAATTCCTGCGGAACCAAGCCAATATGTGATTTAACCTTGTTTCTTTGCTTGGTTAGATTATCACCAAAGACTTCAACATCACCGGAACTGGCGGTAACCAATGATGAAATAATACCGATTAAAGTCGATTTCCCGGCACCATTCGGACCTAGCAAAGCAAAAATTTCGCCCGCTTCCACTTCAAGATTAAGCCCCTTGAGTGCAACCGTTCCATTTTTATAAGTTTTTTTCAGATTTGATACTTTTAAAGCTGCTGTCATAATGTTTAGATATTTTGGTAAATTCATAAATAGAAACAGTCCAATTTGACTGAAATATTTATGGATTTACAATTTGAGATTCACAGAAACGATTAAGAAAGTCTCTGACACAACACTTCAATCTATATTAGGTCACAATGGTGATATTTCAAATTAAAAATTAGAATATTTAGGATTATTGTTTATCATATCTGCTTTAGAAATGATGTACTAAATTTAGAATTTAAAATAAATTGGCTAGTTTGCCATCTATTTACAAACAAGTGTATTTTTCAACAAGATGAAAGCAAACTGATAATAGCCAAATGACATCTTTTAAAAGAAACTTTCACTGTATATTTTCATGATTTAAATAACTTTTGCTTGATACAACCTACTGCCTTGAAGTTGGAATAATTTCCATTTCAACTTCTTTGTCATCACGTATCACTTTGGCTTTGACGGTTTTACCAACTTTTAAGGCTTGTAAGACATAGGTGAAATCATAGATATTTTCAATCTTAGTTCCTGCCAGTTCAATCAGTAAATCACCGCTCTGGATTCCGGCTTTTTCTGCCGGTGAACCTTTAGTTGCTCCGCTAAGCAATACTCCTTTAGCATCACTGGCATAATCAGGGATTGTTCCCATGTAGGCTCGCATTCCTCCACGAGTGCCTTTTTCTTTTTTTCGAGCCTGTTTTTGAAAGTCTAACGCATCATCATGCATGGATAATCCACGAGTGATGAGTGACATGAGTTTAGATGTTTTAGCCAATCCTTCATAATTGATTAAATTTTCGGTGTCTCTGGGCGTGTGATATTCTGTGTGTGAGCCTGTGAAAGCGGATAATATTGGCACATTGAACAAATAAAAACTCATGGCATCGGTTGGTAAATAAGCATCATCCTGCATAGTAATATTCAAACCAACCGGAACATTTCTTTGTTCGATAATTGATTTCCATTGCTTGGATGAACCGATTCCCTGCATCACCAGAGAATCACGCAGACGGCCAATCATATCCATATTTAAATTTGCCAGAAATACTTCTGACAAATCTTTTTTATCAAAAGTTTTAACGAAATGATTTGAACCTAACAAACCCAATTCCTCTCCTGACCAGAATGCAAAAATTACATCTCGTTTCGGCTTGAATTTGTTTTGATTTTTTAACATTACCAGATACTCGGCGGCTAAAAGCAAACCACTCACACCGGAGGCATTATCATCCGCACCGGGATGGACCATGCCGATTTCATCACCTTTAGCCAAAGATGTAGAGCTTTCACCATGACCTAAATGATCATAATGTGCACCAAGTATCACCGCCGGCAAATCGGTACTACCTTTGATGTAGGCGATAATATTTTTACCGGTTTTCTTATCTTGCACGAGGTCAATCGTTGCTGAAACTTTGACATCCGGAATATCAAATCCCATGACGAAGTCACCTTTATCGAGTTTCTTTTGAATAGCGCTCCAGTCTTTCCCCATGTTATTCAACCACTCTTCAGCAATGTCGCTAGTTATCGAAATAACTGGCATACTGCCGTGAGCTGTTGATGAATCATAAGTTAAAGGAATCAATTGGCTTTTGACGATGGTGTCTAGAGCAGTTACAAAAATAACTCCGGCGGCTTCATGTTGTCTAGCATTGAGAACTTTGCTTCGTTCACTTGCAAAAGCATTGATTTTAACTCTTTGTTCACTGGAAATATCTTCCGGCATAAAACGTTGAATCAACACCCATTTGCCTTTAACGTCTAAGTGAGTGTATGAATCATAGTTATCACCCGGTTTATCGCCTTCAGGTTCAGTAATTCCATATCCGGCAAAAACCACACCAGCCTCTTCAAAATCACCCAATCCCGAAAAAACAAGTGGTCTGAAATCTTTGTCCAGTTGATAGTCTTTACCGTTTACAGAAAATTGGTTATTTTTTCCTAAATGAGTTCCTGCTGTAAATTCAAAAGGATGAAAATAACTTTCGGAATTCCATGGACGAATACCAATTTCCTTCAACTGAGTGCTAATATAAGCAGCGGCTTTCTCTTCGCTCTCAGTTCCAGTCAACCTGCCACCGGCTTCAGTCAATTTGGCAACATGCCTTTTGGCGGTTTCAATATCAGCTTTAGAAACTGATTTAGCATCGGCAGCAAAATTGAATCCTAAAATTAAAATCAATATCAAAGTTTTCATTGTAATATTCCTCAATTATTACAACCCCAAAGCCTGTAAGGCTACCTGATGATTCCAGTCTGCACGATAAATTTGCGAGAGATTGTTGTTGTCTTTTTTACGAGTCCAGTAAAGCTCATTGCCTTCAGGAGTAAATACCGGCAAGCCGTCAAAGCCTTCCAGATTGCTGACTCTGATAGGTTCATGATTTCCTTCGGCATCAACAATATACAACTCAAAATTGGCAAACCCATTTTTGTTGGTTGTAAAAACAATGTATTTTTGCGAGGGGTGATAATAAGGCGCCCAGGACATTTTGCCCTCGTGAGTGATTTGTTTTTTGTCTGTTCCATCAATATTCATCGAATAAATCTCAGCAATCATGCCATCTTCGGTGAATTTACGCCAAACGATACGTTTGCCATCCGGAGAGAAGAACGGACCACCATCATAACCTCTTTCAGTTGTCAGTTGTTTGACATCGCTTCCGTTAGAGTTCATGATAAAAATATCTATCATGTAGGATTTATCGAGTTCGAACAATTTTATCTCTTCCTCAGACATACCACCTTTTCCGTTATAAGCATTACGGTTGGAAGCAAAAGCAATTAGCTTGCCATCCGGTGAAAAACTTCCTTCGGCATCATAACCAAGTTCTGTGGTCAGTTGTGTGAGTTCTTCGCCTTTATTTACAAACAAATCAAAATATTCATCATAATCCCATGAGTATCTGCGTTCTTTGCCGGAATTTCTGAAATCAATTTCCGCTTTTTGTTTTTTCAAGGCATCACTGTCTAGATGTGTTGAAGCGTACAGAATTTGCTCGCCATCGGGATGAATCCAAGCGCAAGTGGTTTTCCCAACTCCATTGGAAATCATTTCAACATCACCGAACTCTAAATCCATAGTGTAAATTTGGTAAAACGGATTGCCATCATGCCTTTCGCTTTGAAAAACAATCTTGGAACCATCAGCTGAAAAATACCCTTCGCCGGCTCTTCGTCCTTCAAAAGTCAAACGACTTATATTGGTCATTAGTTCAGCATCTTTGGGTGAAGTCGTTTCAGACATCGGCGGTGGTTTAGGGGTTTCGAAAGTAGATTTTTGATAGTTTCTTTGACTACATGAAGTGCATAAAAGCACTATTATTGGGATAAAAATTTTCATTAATTTTTCCATAAACTATTAACTAAACTGACCAGCTCACTGGCGTATTTTTCTGCAAGGTTCTCATCTTTTGCTTCAACCATCACTCTGAGCATTGGCTGAGTCCCGGATGCACGAATCAATGTTCGACCATCATTGCCTAGAACTTTGTCTATTTCAGTTGAGAGTGAAACTACATCTTTATGCTGAGCTAAAGTCTTGGCATTTTCAACAGTAATATTTATCAGAACCTGTGGATATAGAGGAATCTCATCGGCTAGTTCTTTGAGATTTTTTCCTTCCTTAATCATCACCGATAACACCATCAAAGCACTAACAATTCCGTCTCCTGTGGTCGCCAAGTCCAGATTGAGAATATGTCCTGAAGACTCTCCACCCAGATACCAATTGTTTTTTCGTAATAGCTGATGAACGTAACGGTCACCGACATCCGCTCTGAGGAAATCAATTCCTAAATCACTCAGACCGCTTTGCATGGCTTGATTGGACATGAGAGTTCCCACAACTCCACCATTGAGTTTGCCATTTTTATGAAGATGTTTGGCGACGATAAAGATCAACTGATCACCGTCAATCACTTGTCCATAGTGATCAATCATCAAAACTCTGTCACCATCACCATCCAAAGCAATCCCTAAATCTGCTCCGGTTTCTAAAACTTGTTCCTGCAATATTTGCGGATGAGTTGAACCACAATCAGCATTGATATTTAAACCATCGGGTTTGTTGGCAATGACGGTAACGTCAGCACCTAATTCGGAGAAAACTTGCGGAGCAATATGGTATGTTGCACCATTGGCACAGTCGAGTACAATTTTTAATCCAGCTAGGCTTTTCTGGCGAGGGAAACTGCTTTTACAGAACTCAATATAACGACCGGCAGCATCATCCACGCGTTTGGCTTTTCCTAATTTCTCACTGGAAACAGTTGCAAAGTCTTTATCGATTTCATTTTCAATGGCTAATTCGAGTTCATCAGATAGTTTCTCACCATCGGCGTTGAAGAATTTTATTCCATTGTCGTAATAGGGATTGTGCGAAGCACTAATTACGATTCCGGCACTGGCGTGCATGGAACTGGTCATCCAAGCAATTCCGGGAGTTGGCATCGGACCTAACAATAATGAATTTGTCCCTGCCGAGGATAAGCCGGCTTCCAAGGCGGACTCCAGCATATAACCTGAAATTCGAGTGTCTTTCCCGATGAGAATAGTATTTGACGGCGATAATCGACCTAAAACCACACCTGCTGCACGACCTAATTTCAGGGCAAACTCAGCAGTCATTAACGAACCACCAACTTTTCCTCGAATTCCGTCCGTACCAAAATATTTTTTTTCTGACATTAAATTACTGAATGTTTTGATTTGTAAATTTAATCCATTAGTGCTTTGGTCATTGTCAATACATCAACCGTTGCCTTGACATCGTGAACTCTGAATATATCGGCTCCGTGCATGTATGCGAACTGAGCAATGGCTAAACTTCCGTAAATTCGCTCATCTACTTCAGCATCCAGAATCTGACCAATCATGGTTTTTCTGGAAACACCAATCAATAATGGATAACCCAAAGATTTTAGCTGTTTGATGTTTTTAAGTAAAGCAAGATTATGCTCCAATGTTTTTCCAAAGCCGATACCCGGATCAATAATAATATTTTTTGAACAGATTCCTGCTTTCTGGCAAGCCTCAATTCTCGCATCTAAGAAACTCATAACTTCTGCCACAACATCCTGATAATGCGGATTGTGTTGCATGGTTTGCGGCATTCCTTGTTTGTGCATTAAACAAACAGGAACATCATACTCAGCCGCAACTTCTAATGTTCCGGGAGAAAGCAATGCATTGACATCATTAATAAAGTCAGCACCGGCTTTTATAGCTTCAGCCATGACTTCAGCTTTGCTGGTGTCAATTGAAATTGTTATGGATTTATTGGTTTGCCTGAGTTTTTCGATAACCGGAATGACTCGGGATATTTCCTCATCAGCCGAGACTTCTTTAGCTCCGGGTCTGGTTGATTCACCGCCAATATCAATAATATCAGCTCCTTGCTTTATCAGATTATGGGCTTGTTTGACGGCATTGTCGGTTTGAAAGAACAAACCGCCATCTGAAAACGAATCGGGGGTCACATTGATGACCCCCATCACTTTAAAATTTCCGGTCATTGATTAACTTGAAGTGGCTTCACCACCAATATTATCCTTACCGGATTTCTTTTCTTCCTTGTTTTTTGATTTTGGATTGATTGAAGTATCATCGTCGTCCCATCCGTCAGGAGGTGTGATTTCTTTGCCTTCCATGATTTCAACAACTTGTTCGCTGTTCAGCGTTTCATATTTCATCAACGCCTCAGACATGGTGTGAAGTTTATCAATATTATCCTGCAAAATTTTGGTTGCTTTACCATAATTATCGTCAATAATTTTCTTGATGGCATCATCAATCAATTTCGCAGTTGCATCTGATACATTTTTATGCTGAGTAACCTGACGACCAAGGAAAACTTCACCCTCATCTTCGGAATAAAGCAATGGTCCAAGACCTTCTCCAAAACCCCATTTAGTGACCATGTTTCTGGCAATATTGGTCGCATGTTGAATATCGCTGGAAGCACCTGTGGAAATAGCTTCTGGACCTCCAAGTAATTCTTCGGCGATTCGTCCGCCATAAGCCATGGCAATTTGTGATTCCAGTTTGGTTTTGGTGATTGAAACTTCGTCTTTCACTGGCATTGACATTGTCACGCCTAACGCTCTTCCGCGAGGAATAATTGTGACTTTGTAGATTGGATTATGTTCCGGTGACAAATATCCCACAATTGCGTGTCCGGCTTCATGGTAAGCCGTCACTTTGCGATCATGTTCATCCATCACCATGGACTTGCGTTCCGCACCCATCATGATTTTATCTTTGGCCTTTTCGAAGTTTTCCATAGTTACAATTTTGGCATTTTCGCGAGCCGCAAATAATGCCGCTTCATTCACTAAATTCGCCAAATCCGCACCAGAGAATCCCGGAGTCCCTCTTGCCAGCATTTTCGGTTTGACATCATCTGCCAGAGGAACTTTTTTCATGTGAACTTTCAGAATCGCTTCGCGACCCAAAATATCCGGTAATGGAACAACCACCTGACGATCGAAACGACCCGGGCGTAATAACGCTTTATCCAGTACATCCGGTCTGTTGGTTGCAGCGATAACAATAACTCCTTCATTTCCTTCAAAACCATCCATTTCAACCAATAATTGGTTCAGAGTTTGCTCTCTTTCATCATGTCCGCCGCCCATTCCGGCTCCACGCTGGCGACCCACCGCATCAATTTCATCAATAAAAATGATGCACGGAGCATTTTTCTTCGCCTGATCAAACATGTCACGCACACGCGATGCACCGACACCAACAAACATTTCAACAAAATCAGAACCAGAAATTGTGAAGAAAGGAACTTTTGCCTCACCGGCAATGGCTTTTGCCAGCAAAGTTTTACCGGTTCCCGGTGAACCCACCATTAAAACACCGCGAGGGATATGACCACCGAGTTTTTGGAATTTGCCAGGGTCCCTTAAGAAATCAACGATTTCACCGACTTCCTCTTTGGCTTCTTCAACACCGGCAACATCAGCAAAAGTCACTTTGATTTGATCTTCACTCAGTAATTTGGCTTTGGACTTGCCGAAGCTCATAGCTCCGCCTTTGCCACCGCCGCCTTGCATTTGACGCATGATGAAAAACCACAAACCAACTAACAACAAAATTGGCAGAATGGTTTCGAGCAATCTGAAGAAAATGCTCTCTTCCTGGAATGGCAGATAAGTAGCATCTACATTTTTCTTGATAAGGTCATCAATCAGTTTGTCATCTTTAGGCGCATTAACTGTTATTTTTTCACCATTCATCAACTGGGCTGTAATCACCTTATGGACACCAGTCTTGTCATCCACAACAACCGATTGTACCTGACCATCATTCAACTTATCGTAAAAATCAGTATAAGAGACTTCTGACGATCTTTCCGAATTATGCACAACGGTATTAAAGACTGATAACAGAACCATCAGCACAACAATCCAGAGAACTATGTTTTTTGTTACGTTATTCAAAGCAATTTCCTAAGTTAAATTAACCTCTAAAACCTTTGGCAACCGCATAAACTTCACGACTTCTCGCTCTCGATGCCTTTGGTTTTCTCATGACGACTATTTTAAAATCCTGTTTGAGTTGTTTCAGATATTCGTCAAAACCTTCTCCCTGAAACAATTTCACTGCGTAATTACCACCTTGTCTGAGACATTGATGACAAAAGTCCAGTGCCAGTTCCGCCAGATACATTATTTTAGGTTGATCAATGGCGAACACTCCACTTAAGTTTGGGGCTATATCGGATAACACAAGGTCTATTTTTTCAGAATCAATGACATTCAACAGTTGTTGTAAAACTTCATCTTCGCGAAAATCTCCTTGTATAATTTCCACTCCATCAATTGGTTCAACCGGAAGAATATCCAGACCAATGACGCGCGTTCCAGCCGGAGCCAATTTACGGGCAACCTGACACCAACCACCGGGAGCACAACCCAAATCAACTACACTATTGATTCCACTCAATAACTGATCTTTCTCGTGCAATTCTTCCAGTTTGAATGCCGATCGTGCACGGTATCCGTGTTCCTGCGACATTTTGACCCAATAATCATCAAAATGTTCACGCAACCAGTTATTTGAACTCTTACTTCTTGCCATGTCTCAACAGACTGTTAAAATGCAACATTAACATAATGAGATAATAACAAAAAGCACTAATGAATAAAAATGCGATTAAATATTTACGTGGAATCAGCCACAATATCAAGCCGGTGGTGATGGTTGCGGATAAAGGACTTACCGAAAATGTTATGAATGAAATTGACATTGCTTTGGACAAGCACGAACTCATCAAAATTAAAATCCGAACCGATCGTGAAACCAGAAATCAGTTCATCAGTGAAATTGTCAATCAAACCAATTCTGAGCAAATTCACAGCATCGGTCAGACATTAACCATCTTTCGCAGGAATCCGAAAAATCCACAATACGAAATTTAACCATGAAACTGGTTGAGAACACTGACAATAGTTTAAATATAATTTCATCGGCAACTAGTGACGAAATTGTTGTCAATGGAAACACGATTAAGGAAAGCTGTATCATTAACAGCAAAACCGTGATGACAGACTTACAACTGAAATCAATTGAGCAACTGTCATCAACTCATATCGAGTATTTACTCTCAAACCAACCTGAAATTATTATTTTGGGTTCGGGTTTAGTTCATCAATTTCCTCACGTGGAATTGTTGCATCCGCTTGCTCAAAACAATGTCGGATTAGAGGTAATGACCAACAAATCTGCTGTTAGAACTTTCAATGTACTGATGGCTGAGGACAGAAATGTCGCTTGCTTGCTGATTATCGGATAAACAATTGCTGCATATTTCCCTGCATTTTATTGTTCCCATAGTGATCAGTATTATCTTTTTTCCAAAAAGATGGAAGTTTGCTTTTTTGATTATGGCAGCAACAATGATAGTCGATTTGGATCATTTGCTGGCGACGCCAATCTATAATCCTTTGAGATGTAGTATAGGATTTCATCCTTTGCATCGTTTAATTCCAATTGCAATCTACGCAATTGCCTGCTTGATTCCAAAAACACGACTGTTAGGAATCGGTTTGATTATCCACATGATTTTGGACTCGATTGATTGCCAAATAACCAATCAAGTCTGGTATGTTTAAAAAATTTTAAAATTATTTCATTATTCTCATGTTTTGAGAATGACAGTGCCTAATATTGCAAGCATCCGATTTTTCCTACAAATATTTAGGAAATTTTATATATTGTAAACGACATCTTCATACTATAATACGAGGCTAACAATGAAAACAGACACAGCGAAAATTTTGGAGCTAAATATGGATGAAAACAAAAAGAAAGCGTTATCAGCTGCTTTAAGCCAGATTGAAAAACAATTCGGCAAAGGCTCGGTAATGCGTTTAGGAGATCAATCTGCCATGAAAGCCGATGTTTATTCAACGGGTTCAATTGGTTTGGATGCTGCATTGGGAATTGGCGGACTACCCAGAGGCAGAGTGATAGAAATTTACGGACCGGAATCCAGTGGTAAAACCACATTGACATTGCATGCGATTGCTGAATGTCAAAAAGCCGGAGGAACGGCTGCATTTGTAGATGCAGAACATGCGCTTGACCCATCTTATGCGGAAAAACTCGGTGTCAACATTAATGAATTACTGATTTCTCAACCGGATACCGGTGAACAGGCTCTGGAAATCTGCGATATGCTGGTTCGTTCCGGTGCGGTCGATTTAGTAGTGATCGACTCGGTCGCTGCATTGACACCAAAAGCTGAAATTGAGGGTGATATGGGTGATTCACACATGGGCTTGCAGGCTCGCCTCATGTCTCAAGCACTTAGAAAACTGACCGGAAACATCAAACGCACCAACTGCATGGTGATATTTATTAACCAAATTCGTATGAAGATTGGTGTTATGTTCGGAAGTCCTGAAACCACAACCGGTGGTAATGCTTTGAAATTCTACGCTTCAGTCCGTTTGGACATCAGACGTATCGGTGCAATCAAGAAAGGTGATGAAATTCTTGGTAACGATACCAGAGTGAAAGTTGTTAAAAACAAAATGGCACCTCCATTCAAACAGGTGGAATTCGAAATAGTTTACGGCGAAGGAATTTCCCGCCTCGGCGAAATCATTGATTTAGGTGTCGCTCATAACCTGATTAACAAGTCCGGTTCCTGGTATTCTTATGGTGATAACCGCATCGGACAAGGTAAGGAAAATGCCAAAATGTATTTACAGGAAAACCCTGAAATAGCCAACGAAGTTGAAGAAAAAATTCGTGAAGCTATGATGCCAAAACGCAAACAGCCCCCTCAGGAAGTTGAGCAAGAATAATTTCACAGTCAGAACCGATTTAGAGAAAGCCAGAGCTTCTGCTTTGGCTTCTCTGTCTATGCGGGAACATTCTGTCAAAGAACTAACCGACAAACTCACCAATAAGGATTATGAACCCGAAAGCATTCAAATAGTCATTAAAGAGTGTCTGGAAAACAATTATCTCAACGATGAAAGATTTGCTGAAATATATTGCCGAAGCCGGGCTCAAAAAGGTTACGGACCTTTGAAAATTTCTATGGAGTTGAAACTCAAAGGTATTACAGAAAACCAAGCCAAAAAAGCACTTCACCAAGACGAAGTAGATTTTTACCAAATTGCCAAAAAAGCCTATCTAAAAAAATATCGTGAAACCCCGATTGCTGACTTCAAAGATAAAATCAAACGCCAAAACTTTCTCTATCGCCGTGGTTTCGATTTTGATTTGATATCTCATGTAATAAATTAAATGAACTACTCCTATAGTCAATATGAAACACAAATGCTTGATAAAATCGCATCGTTGATTAATAGTAAAAAATTTGACCAAGCTAAACAGAAATTACACAAACTCGAAAAAAAATATCCGAAAAATTCTGAAATTCCTAGGTTGCTAGGTGTTATTAGCCTCAAACAGAATAAAGAACCATTAGCTGAAAAATATTTATTAAAATCCTTTAATTTGAATCAAAAATCAGTACCTGTAATCCTGAATCTTGCTTCATTATATAAGCAACAAAAAAGATACAGCAAAGCTCACGAGCTATTTAAAACAATCATTTTAGAATATCCAGATAACGAAATTGTCCAATATAATCTTGGAAATTTATATCGTGATGAGGAGAGATGGGATGAAGCAGAAAATTGCTATCTTAATGCAATTAAAACTTCACCTACACATGTTGGCTCATTAACAACTTTGGGATTTATCTGTAAAAACAAAGGTGATATTAATAAATCAATAGAGTATTTTCATCATGCATTGGCAATTCAGCCCTTTCAACCAGAAATATATTGGGCATTAGCTAATCTTAAAACCTATAAATTTTCAGAAAGTGAAAAAGATATCATCACATCTATGTTAGATGGTCGTTTTAAAAATAATATTGAATTATTATTCACAAAAGCTCACTATTTGGAGCATGATAAAAAATATAGCGAAGCCTATGAGTTTCTAAAACAAGCAAATACTCAAAAATACCAATCACTCAATCGTATAGCGTTTGACTGGAAGGGGTATGGAGAAAGAATAAAAAATGTATTCACACCTGAATTTTGTAAAAAAAATCAATCAGAATTGATTACAGATATAACTCCTGTTTTTATAGTGGGAATGCCTCGATCCGGATCAACACTTATTGAACAAATTCTATCATCGCATTCACAAATATCCGGTGCATCGGAACTTAACTACATTCCAGAGTTAGTCAAAAAATTTGGAAAACAGAATTACCCCGAGAGTTTTAAAGATTTCAACAAGTCTCAATTCCATCAAATCGGAGAATCTTATCTGGAAAATACCAAAGAACACCATGCAAACTATCGCATTTTTACAGATAAGCAACCACTTAATTTTAGTTTTGTAGGAGCAATACTTCTTTCAAACCCTTACGCAAAAGTTGTTCACTCAGTTAGAAATAAGTATGACGTGATTTTAAGTTGTTACCGGCAGCTGTTTACTCAAAAACACAACTACAGTTACAACCTTGAAGAACTATTGCTAAACTATACCTATCAAGAGAATATTATGGAATATTGGAAGTCATTATTTCCAACTCGAATAATCACAATTGAATATGAAAGAGTATTAACAAATCTAAAAGATGAAATTGTGAGCGTCTTATCTGTATTATCACTTGAATGGGAGGATGTCTGTCAGAAGTTTCATGAGACTAAAAGAAAAATTAAAACAGCGAGCGCAGCACAAGTAAAAGAGAAAATTTATACTAAATCATTCAAAAAGTATGAAAATTATAATTGTTTCATTGAAGAAATAGATAATTTAAGTAATTAAGTCTTATACATCGAAAAAAAAAATGTATAATAAAACCGAGTATTTGTTTATTTTAGTTACTGTTTAGAGGAAATATAATGAAAAAAAATAAATTAGCGAAAGCAATTGCTCCATTATTATTGTCTGTATCTATATCTGCTTCTAGTGCAGATATACAGAATCAAAGTGGGGCTACTGGAAATTCAAACTTTATTCCGTTGGGTGGAGGTTCTGTATTATGGGATCAAACCGCTAATGCTAGTGGAAATGGTGCACCTGATCAAGACTTTGAAGCGGCTTTTGATGTGTATGATTCATGGGGAGCTGATGATTTCGTAGTTAATAGTTTCGGTTGGTCTATAAGCCGTGTTAATACTGTAGGCACTCAATCTTTAGGGGGCTCTGCTGTATCTGTGGATGTCGAGTTTCTTTCTGATGCCGGCGGTTCTCCTGGAGCTGTAATGTGTTCTTATGCAGGAGTGGTTCCTACATCTCAAGTAGATGGTTCTTTCCAAATAGATTTACCGGGTTCTTGTGATTTAACCCCAGGAACATATTGGCTGGCAATTCAAACGAATCAGGATTTCGGTGGCGGGAATGGTCAACATTTCTGGTCAAATGCGACAGTTCAAACAGGAAACCCAGGTCACTGGGTAAATCCAGGTGATGGTTTTGGAAGTGGCTGTACAACTTGGACACCACAAACTACATGTGGAGTTGGTGGTGGTGTTAATCCAGACTTCTTGTTCCAAATTGAAGGATCGATTCTACCTCCTCCTGTAGTTCCAAGTTTGAATTGGTTAGGGCTCGCATTGATGTTTTTTACATTAGGTTTTGTTGGTCATAAATTTATTAGAAAACAAGACGCTTAGACAAACAAATTTGTCGAAAAAAAAGGGCACAATTGTGCCCTTTTTCTATTTTGCCTATAGTCAGTTGTATTTTTAAAACGAAAATTTGATATATGTTCCATCTGAAATACATATATACTTCCACAAATTCTTTTATATCTCACCGATTTTCATTGATTTAAAGTATAATCGCCGCCTTTATTATTCAGCATCAGGAAAAATTGTGACAACTCATATTCGTAACATTGCAATTATTGCACACGTTGACCATGGAAAAACGACTCTGGTTGATGAATTGATTAAACAATCCGGAACTCTAGGCGATCGTGCAGAAGATCCGAATCGTCTCATGGATTCAAATGAACTTGAAAAAGAAAGAGGCATCACAATTCTTTCCAAAACTACCACGATTCATTGGACGGATTCCAAAGGTGAAAAATACAAAATTAACATCGTTGACACACCAGGCCATGCCGACTTTGGTGGAGAAGTGGAACGTGTTTTGAGCATGGTAGATTCAGTATTACTGCTGGTTGATGCGGTTGACGGACCAATGCCACAAACCCGTTTTGTAACATCCAAAGCCTTTGAAATGGGCTTTAAACCCATTGTTGTGATAAACAAAGTGGATCGTGATGGGGCTCGATTAGACTGGGTGATGGAACAAACTTTTGACTTGTTTGATTCTTTAGGTGCAACTGATGAACAGCTGGACTTCCCGATTGTTTATGCTTCTGCTCTTAATGGTTATGCCAATTTGAATGAAGAGGCTCGTGATGGTGACATGACTCCGTTATTTCAAACCATCATTGATAAAGTTCACGCACCAGATGTGGAAATTGACAAGCCGTTCCAAATGCAAGTTACCACATTGGATTACAACAGCTTTTTAGGTTTGATAGGAATTGGTCGTATCAAACGAGGACATATTAAAACTAACACGCAGGTTACTATAGTTGATAAGGACGGTAACAGCAGAAATGGAAGAGTATTAAAAATTTTTGGTTTTAAAGGCTTGGAAAGAGTGGAAGTGAGCGAAGCCTCCGCCGGAGATATTGTCGCTATTTCAGGAATCGAAAATCTGGGAATTTCTGAAACTATTTGCGAAAGAGATAATGCCGAAGCCTTATCTCCATTAACAGTGGACAGGCCAACTATTTCCATGCTTTTCTGTGTGAACAGCTCTCCATTTGCCGGAAAAGAAGGTAAGTTCCTAACTTCCAGACAAATCAAAGACAGACTGGAACTCGAAGCAACATATAATGTGGCATTACGAGTGGAATCCACCGAAGATGCTGATAAATACAAAGTCTCCGGTCGTGGTGAATTGCATCTGTCGGTTTTAGTTGAAACCATGCGCCGTGAAGGGTTTGAAATAGCCATATCACGTCCTGAAGTAATTTTCCGTGAAATTGATGGACAAATTTGCGAACCAATTGAAGATTTGATGGTTGATGTTGAATCCGAACATCAAGGTTCAGTGATGGAAAAACTTTTGGAACGTAAAGCTGTGATGAAAGACATGCAACCGGATGCATCAGGTCGTGTGCGTATGCACTTCCATGCACCGGCTCGTGGTTTGATTGGCTTTCAAAGTGAATTCAAAACTTTGACCTCCGGAACTGGGATAATGACTCATATTTATGACCATTATGCACCGAAATTCGACAATATGGTTAGCGGTCGCAAAAACGGCGTGTTGATTTCCAATTCGCAAGGCAAGGCTTTAGCTTATGCGCTTTTTACTCTTCAAAACAGTGGTCGATTATTGATTGATGCCAATGTTGATGTTTATGAAGGACAAGTTATTGGCTTGAATTCTCGTAGCAATGATTTAACGGTGAACCCTACCAAAGGCAAACAACTCACCAACATTCGTGCCGCCGGAAAAGATGACGCATTGATTCTGTCACCACCAATTCAATTATCCCTCGAGCAAGCTATGGAGTTCATCGAAGATGACGAATTGGTTGAGGTCACACCGGAATCTATTAGAATAAGGAAAAAACTTCTAACAGAGAGCGATCGTAAACGTGCAGGCCGCAAACCAAGAGATTAATGACTGAAGAAATCAAATCAGCACCGGAAAATATTATCAATCTTGTCAATAATATTGAAATGACAAGCCAACGTCTGCGGTTGCATAAATTCGGTGCTGATGAAGTTGAGTTCAACGTCGCCCATGAAATGGATGCGGAACTGATGAAATACATACGTGACCCGTTACCTCAGGACAAAACTCGTGAGCGAACAGAAAAAATTGCCCGTGAGTGGACAGGAGCAAACCAAGATTGGGCTGCTGTTTCAGTGCGATTGCTTGAAACTGGCGAATACATCGGATTGGTTTGCCTCAGATATGAATCCATCGAAAATGACACCATGGAAATCGGCTGGCGCTTGGATCACAAATATCAAGGCAAAGGCTATGCCACAGAAGCTGCTAAAAGCCTGCTTGACTTCATTAAAACCGAAATAAAACCACATAAAGTCGTCGCCTGTTGTGTTGCTGAAAACACCGCATCATCCAACATTATGCACAAACTGGGAATGGAAAAAGAGGCTTATTTCAGAGAAAATTTTAAGATTGGCGGAAAGTGGACAGATGCCGAAGTTTGGGGCTTGCTTTTATAACCAATCGAATACCCAATGCTTAATAATCTCAGTTACACTTCTATAATTTTGTTTTGTTTTTACTTTCCACAACAGGAAGAAAGTTAATTTACGTGATGATTTCATCCTTCCAACAAAATACAACTAGATTAATATGTGAATATGCTGAAGTTTCATTGAACGATTACGCACCAATCTTCTCAGATATTCTGAACTGTATTTAATGAAATAAATTTGTCATGATATAATCCCGCGAATGACAATTATTAAAAACACAATCAACACAGAGTCAGTGGAGTTCGCAGAGAATTACCAATTTATGCATGAATTGGTGAATGATTTGCGTAAGAAAACAGCAAAAGTTTCTCTCGGTGGTTCGGAAAAATCTCGTGAAAGACACACTTCCCGGGGAAAACTTCTGGTTCGGGATCGTATTTATGGTTTGCTCGACAAAGGCACGCCTTTTCTTGAGTTATCAGCGCTAGCAGCCAATGATATGTATGACAATGCTGCTCCGGCTGCCGGCGTGGTTACCGGAATTGGTATGGTTCACGGGCAAAATGTGATGATAGTTGCCAATGATGCGACAGTTAAAGGCGGGACTTATTTTCCTTTGACTGTCAAAAAACATTTACGAGCTCAGGAAATTGCCTTGGAAAATCATTTGCCGTGCATTTACATGGTGGATTCCGGTGGTGCGTTTTTGCCTTTGCAGGATGAAGTTTTTCCCGATAAAGAACATTTCGGACGAATTTTCTATAATCAGGCACAGCTTTCTTCCAGAAATATTCCGCAAATTGCCGTAGTGATGGGTTCATGTACGGCCGGTGGTGCTTATGTTCCGGCGATGTGTGATGAAGCTGTAATTGTCAAAGAGCAAGGAACAATTTTTCTCGGTGGCCCTCCTTTGGTGAAAGCTGCAACCGGAGAAGTGGTTGATGCGGAAACTCTCGGTGGTGCTGAAGTGCATTCGTCGATTTCCGGTGTGACTGACCATTTTGCCTACAATGACGAACATGCATTGGAAATCACACGCGATATTGTCAAATATCTCAATCGCAAAAAACACGATTGGCTGCAAAAACAAAAAACTCAAGAGCCACTTTACAATCAAAAGGATTTATACGGAATTATTCCACAAAGCACGCGAATTCCTTACGATGTCAGACAAATCATTGCCCGAATTATTGATAAATCTGAGTTTCAAGAATTCAAAGCGAAATACGGAAACACTTTAGTTTGTGGGTTTGCTCATATTCACGGCAATCCAGTTGGAATTATTGCTAACAACGGCATTTTATTCTCCGAATCGGCACTCAAAGGAGCTCATTTTGTCGAGTTGTGTAACCAACGTAAGATTCCTTTGGTGTTCTTGCAAAATATCACTGGCTTTATGGTTGGAAAAGAATATGAGCAAAGCGGAATCGCCAAAAATGGTGCAAAAATGGTAACAGCTGTGGCTTGTGCTTCAGTTCCCAAGTACACCGTTGTGATTGGCGGATCATTCGGTGCCGGAAATTATGCTATGAATGGTCGTGCTTACGGTGGACGCTTTATGTGGATGTGGCCGAATGCCCGAATTTCGGTTATGGGTGGTGATCAAGCAGCATCTGTTTTAACAACCATTAAACAGGATGGAATGGACAAACGCGGAATCGATTGGAATGAAGCTGAAAAACAAGCCGAATACGACAAAATCAAACAGCTTTACGAACATCAAGGAAGTCCGTATTATTCCACTGCCAGACTTTGGGATGACGGGATTATCAATCCGATTGACACTAGAAAAGTTCTGGCCCTGGCAATTGAAGCCGGTCTAAATGCTCCGGTTGAGGACACAAAATATGGTGTTTTTAGGATGTAGATGAAAGAATTACTCAACAATCCTGAAAATCTTTTAATCATTGGTGCAATCTACCACATTGCTTTTGTGGTGTTTCATCTTCTTTTCTGGAAATTGTTTGATTGGGTCGAAGATTTGAAGAAACTTTCTTTCACCAACAAAGCTGTCATGCAAATAATGAATCTGCGATTGATATTTGTGTTTCTGGTTTTTGCTTATATTTCTTATTTTAATGGTGACGAATTGCTGAACACCAAACTTGGTTTAACAATGACATCATCCATCGCCCTGTTCTGGGGATTTCGTAGTGCCGAACAGATTTTTTATTTTGGTGTAAAAAACATAGCATCAAATTTGTTATTTCTGGTTTTTGTATTTGGAACTTTGCTCTATAGTTGGGTTTTCTTTGTTGGTTTTAATTCTAATTAATGAAGTTGGCTATTTATCACATGCAGAACCCAAACTACTGAATTCTAACAAGAAAAATAAAGAAAAAATGACAGCTATGATAAATATCCAACCATAGAATTTTTGTTTTTTTGATGAAGGGTCTAATGAGAAAAATTTCAAAAGTGAATAAATTGCTAAAAATGGTGCAGGTAATAATGACATTCCAAAATACTCACCTTCACTTATATCGGCATATTTATATTTAATATCAGCTAATTGACCTGACTTAAAAAAAAGCACTTGTGCACTTCTTGCATATCAACACTTCCATATCACCAATATCCGAATATTCCATATTTTCAGAACAGCTAGGACAATAATATTCAGAACTCTTTACTTTAATATTGTTGAAACTCTTTTCCAGAATATTTGTATTAAAGTTATGTTTGAATTCCTTTACACCCTTAGAGTCTATCAATACACCATCACAATGTGAACAGCAATAACCGAAGGCTTTTTCCTGAGTTTTTAACTTTAATTCGGTATTATCTACGGGACATTTCATAACTATTATTGTTACACAAATCCACTCTATAATTCCATAGCCCATCAGTCATATAATTTCTGAAACTCATACTTCACTAAAAGTTTCCTTAAGTTTTTTGACTGCAGGTGTTTTTCCAAACCATATTTTAAAATAATTTGCTGCAAAATCCGGCCATTCGGTATAACCCAATAGTTTTTTGTTTTTGTAAAGGCTCAGTTTTTTGCCATTTTCATGAAATAAATCATAACTGTCATTCGCAGATATATCGACATAGGATTTGTTGAACTGTTTGAGTTCATCGGAATAAAGCTGATAGAGTTCTTCATCGATGTTCTTTTTGAAGTATTTCACTGCCAGCTCCTGAAATACGGATGCCTTGACATCAACCTGATAATTAAAACGAATCAGTTTTTCAGGTATTTTAAGAATATTCTGGTTCATATCACAAGCAGGTTTATAAAGTCCGACATAAGCTATTTTGACTAATAATGCATATCGAATCGTATGCTCGGTACACAGTTTCATTTCCTTATCATTCACATAAACCGTTTTTGGCAGTTTTGCTTCAAGCTGTGGAACAAAACTGCCAATGGTAATTAATAATAACAATCGGGTCATAGCTGGTTTCTGACTTTCCTGACAAAATATCCCAAGTATGGCAAGTGCTGATAAAACCCGTCAACACTATCCCAATAATCCTGATGAAATATTATTTTGCTGTTTTCATTAAAGCGAAGTTGTGTCATACCAATTGATTTGGAGTAGATGTCTTTATTTTTCACATCAAACTTCATTTCCATAACCCACCTGAGATAATAATCTTTGCCGTTGAATGATGTGTCTAAAAGCTCAACAGTGGTGATTTCAACCATAGCTGCTGTTTCGATCATATAAGGAACCAATTCATCAATATTGTTAAGGACTCTGAATGTGTCATTAAAATAAAATTCATCTGCATAGGTTTTTCGAATGATTTCTTCGGTTGCACCTTTCTTAAAGTCTCCGAAAAGTTGTAAAAATATTTCACCAACATTCTCAACTTCCTTGCTTTCTGGATATCGTTTAAGCTCTTGAAGATAATTTTCCGCTATTTTATTGTTGCTTTTGGGCACTTTTGAGTAGGCGCCAGCAACAAATGCAGTTGCAGCTAATAAAACAATAAGTAGTATCAATTTCATTTTTTTCTCAAATTTTCAATTGGCACAAATATACTTTTTGCTTGTGAAAATTATGTGAAAGATATTTTTTTTAATTTCACATCACTTTCACAACCGGGTTTCTAAGATGAGCGCATCTTAAAAATTTACGAAAAGTTATAAATTATGATTCAAAAGTGGTTCGACAATTCTTCTGTTTACCAAAACCAATTTGATAAAGACAGCATTGATTGGGTAAGGATTGTGCCATTTATCCTCATACATGTCGCATGTCTGGGAGTGATATGGACAGGAACTTCGACAACAGCTGTTGTGATTTTTCTGATAACTTATTTATTAAGAATGTTCGCAATCACAGCTTTTTATCACCGCTATTTCTCTCACAGAACTTTCAAAACACACCGTTTCACACAGACATTGTTTGCCATGATTGGAGCTTCTGCAACGCAAAGAGGACCACTGTGGTGGGCTGCCCATCACCGGCATCACCATAAGCATTCCGACAAGAAAACTGACAAGCATTCACCAAAAAATGGTTTTCTCCATAGTCATATGCAATGGTTTCTGAAACAGGAAAACTTCCAAACCGATGCAAGCAAAGTTAAAGATTTTGCGAAATATTCTGAGTTAAGATTCATTGATCGGTTTGACATCTTATTCCCCATACTACTGATAATGTTGTTATTCATAATCGGTGAGTTTTTTCAGCACTTCTTTCCCTCTCTTAACACCGATGGGTGGCAGCTGGTAGTATGGGGATATTTCATCTCGACTGTTTTGCTTTCACATATAACATTTTGCATCAATTCATTAGCTCATGTTTATGGAAAACAAGATTATCACACCAATGATGATAGCAAAAATAATTTAATTCTGGCTGTTCTGACTTTAGGAGAAGGCTGGCATAACAACCATCATTGTGCACCTGGAACTGTGAAACAAGGTTTTAAATGGTGGCAGATCGATATCAGTTTTTATGTTCTCAAATTAATGGAAAAATTAGGTTTAGTTTGGGATCTCAGATACCCAAATGAAAAGGTTCTCAATCGTCGTTTAATCAGGAAAGCATCATGAAAGTAGCAATCATAGGAGGTGGGATTTCAGGACTGATGGTTGCAGAGAAGCTGGAAGGTAAATGTGATTACACTTTATTTGAAAAAGCATCGAGAGCCGGTGGTCATACAGACACTCATGAAGTCACTGTCGATAATAAGACATACAATGTCGATACCGGTTTTATAGTTTGTAATCGTAAAAATTATCCCACTTTTTTCTCAATGCTAGACAAATATGGAATAGAAACACAAAAAAGCGATATGAGTTTTTCTGTTAATAATATGCAAACAGGCCTTGTTTACAATGCTACAAATCTCAGTTCATTATTTTGTCAGAAAAGAAATCTGTTAAATCCGAGATTCTATCGAATGATTAAAGATATTCTAAGATTTTATAATGAATCTGAATCTGTTTTGGAGTCACAAACGAAATTATCTCTCGGCGAATATTTAAAACAAAATAATTACAGCAAATATTTTATAGAGGAACACATCCTGCCCATGGCTTCGGCATTGTGGTCCGGTGACTTTGAATCCATCATGGAATTCCCGGTGACTTATTTGCTTTCTTTCATGAAGAATCATCAAATGCTTCAAATTTCAGACAGACCCCTGTGGGAAACTATCAAAGGGGGTTCTCAGCAATATGTTAAAACTCTTATCCAAAATCTGAGCGGAACTTTCGTTACCAACTGCCAAATTGAATCAGTAACAAGAACTAAAGATTCTGTAAAAATACACGCTTCGGGGACTTCTTATGAATTCGATAAAGTCTTTTTTGCCACGCACAGTGACCAGACTCTGGCATTGCTGGGGAATCAGACAAGTAAAGAAGAAACTGAAATACTGGGGTCAATTCCCTATGTTAATAATGTTATAGATCTGCATACGGATTCAGCAATCATGCCTGAAAACAAAAAAGCATGGGCCAGCTGGACAGTAAACAAATACCCGGTAGACACTGTCAATCTGCAGCAATGCACAGTTAATTATTACATGAATCTGTTGCAGAACATTGATTGTCCTCAACCCCTGATAGTGAGTCTCAATCAATCCCAATATATAAATTCGGAAAAAATCCTAAAATCAGTTCATTACCAACATCCTGTATACACAAGTAAAACTATTGAATCTCAGCAAAGAAAAAATGAAATTCAGGGAAAACATAACAGCTATTTTTGTGGAGCCTATTGGGGCTGGGGTTTTCATGAAGATGGAGCCAGAAGTGCTCATGAAGCGGTTCAGCAATTCATGAAGGAGTGTATGTAATGATGCAAACAGGATATTGTAAAGGAACTATTATGCACCAGCGGATAAAACCAAAGGTTCACCGATTTAAATACAATATGAGCTGGGCGCTTTTTGATCTGGATGAATTACAATCTGTTTCTGACAAGAACATTTTCTTCAGTCTCAACAGATTTAATCTTATCTCAATCAAAACAAAAGACTACATTAATTCTGAAAATAAATCACTCAAGACTAAAGCTTGTGAATTGATTGAAGAGAGAACAGGCAAGAAATTTGGTGGCAAAATTATATTATTCACCCATCCCAGATATCTGGGCTTTGAATTTAATTCGGTCAGTTTTTATTTTTGTTATGAAGGAAATGATCTCAAATACATTCTTTCAGAAATAAACAACACTCCATGGAATGAAAAACATATTTATTTGCATGATTTAAATAAATGTGATGAAAAGCGGACATCTGATCTGCATACTTTTCGATTTCGTAAGCAGTTTCATATTTCACCATTTGCAGATATGGATATTGACTACAACTGGCGTTTTAAAATAACCAGTGAAACCCTTTTTGTTGCTATGGATCTTTATCAGAACAAAAACAAAATAATGAATGTGGTACTGGACACTGTGATGATTCCCGTCGGGAACAAGGGTTTTAGTGCATGGGCACTATCCCGTCCCTTCCAATCATTAAAAATGTTCAGCGGCATATACTGGCATGCCCTTCGGCTGTGGCTGAAAAAAATACCCTTTTACTATCATCCTAAAATTAAGGAGAAAGAGCTATGAACAATTCTAAAGAATTAACTGCCAATAATCTCAATACAAGTAAAATAGACAATCTGATAAAGTCAGGATTTCTCAAACAGTTATATGGCTTGAAAGATTGCTACCTAGAAATAACTGACCCTCAGGGACGTTACATGTTTGGTGACATTGAAAGTGAACTGCATGCCAGCATGTCAGTCAAAAGTATGGATGTATACAAGGCGATTACATTCCAGGGCAGTGTCGGAGCAGCCGAACAATTTATTTATAAAAACTGGGACACTCCTAACCTGACCAAACTGGTCAGAGTCTTTGTAAGGAACAGGGAACTGCTTGATAAAATGGAGGGAGGTAGTGCCTGGTTGAAAAATACATTGCTTAAAATCACCCATTTTTTCAACAAAAATACAGAATCAGGAAGTAAGCGAAACATTTCCGCTCATTATGACCTTGGTAATGATTTATTCCGTTTATTTCTTGATGAAAGCATGATGTATTCATCAGCTATATTTAAAACTTCTGAAATGTCCCTGGAATCCGCTAGTCGTTATAAATTAAAAACTATATGTGAAAAACTCGACCTTTCTGCCGCTGATTCAGTGATAGAAATAGGAACAGGATGGGGTGGTTTTGCCATTTATGCTGCAGAAAATTACGGTTGTCATGTAACTACAACCACAATATCAGATGAACAATACTCGTATACTAAAAAAATGGTGGAACAAAAGAATCTCACTGACAAAATAACTTTGTTGAAAAAGGATTATCGCGAACTAACAGGAAAATATGACAAACTGGTTTCAATTGAAATGATTGAAGCAGTTGGTCATCATTATCTCCCAACCTATCTGAAAAAATGCAACAGCCTTCTGAAAAAAGACGGCATGGCATTGATTCAAGCTATCACAATTGAAGATTACCGATACAAAAATGCTTTAAAGAATGTGGACTTTATCAAAAAATATATTTTCCCGGGAAGTTTCATCCCATCTATATCAGAAATATTGAAAGTCAGTTCACAACATACTCAATTAAAGCTCTTCAACCTGGAAGATTTTGGCATGAGTTATGCCAAAACCCTCAACGCATGGAAAAGACGCTTTAATGACAAATCTGAAGAATTGCGAAATTTAGGCTATGATGATGATTTCCAGCGCATGTGGAATTTCTACTTCAGTTATTGTGAAGGCGGCTTTATTGAAAAATCCATAAGTGTTGTGCATTTGTTATTCACTCAACCTCAAACTCAAAAGGAACCTGTTTTCACTATTGTTTGATGAATCACTTTTGAATGATACGAATACAAATGAAGAACATATACAATTTTATATTATTTCAGGCACTATGGTTATACACCGTCTTAGGTGTGGCCAAAAATAATCTTTGGCCTGCAATCATTATATTTTCTGGTTTTGCAATACTGTTTCTTTTTTCTGATTACAGCCACAAGACTGATAAAAAGCTTTTTGTGTTTTGTATTTTCACCGGAGTTATTGTTGATTCCATTCTGGCGAAAAGCAGATTGGTTGAGTATCAGCAAAATATAGGTTATGAAAATATTGCTCCCTATTGGATTTTGCTTCTTTGGGGTGGTTTTGCATTAACCCTGAATCACTCCATGTCATGGATGTTAAGAAAACCCAAAGTTGCCTATTCTTTCATAACCATCGGAGCTCCTTTGTCATATTTTTCGGCTTCTAAATTAGGTGCTGTTGATATTCCAAATATGTTGAACGCATTTCTGATGATATCTCTGCTCTGGTTGATAACTTATCATAGCATTGTCCTTTTTCAATCTCATTTCAGTGAAGCAAAGGTGAAGTGTAATGATTTATCTTGAAGTGATTTTAATTTGTTTTGCTCTTCAGACACTGGCATGGATTTGGCAACTAAAAACCAATAATGCGGACATTGTTGATCTCACCTGGTCGGTTGGAATTGTTATTTGTAGTATGTATTACTTTTTAAACCAATCGCCAGAATACAGCCCCTCATATTGGATGTTGATTTTCCCTGGTTTATGGTATTTGAGACTCAGTATCCATCTGCTTCTCAGATATGATATCAATCATGAAGACAGACGATATACTTATTTAAGAAGATACTGGAATAAAAAGGCTCATTTCAATTTTTTCTGGTTCTTTATGGCACAAGCATTGCTCATTTTTATTTTCTCGTTACCGGCTTATTGGCTAACTGTTGCTCAATGGTCATTCAATCATTTATCAATTATGGCATTATTGTTAGGTATCATTTCATTGATTGGTGTGACGCTGGCAGATAAACAATTGCTTAGTTTCAAAATCAAAAATTCCGGCACAAAAAATGTATGTGATGAAGGACTATGGAGATATTCAAGACATCCTAACTATTTTTTCGAATGGACTCATTGGTTCGTCTATCCAATACTTTTGTATCAAACTGAATATTTCTTGTGGTCATTAATTTATCCTATTTTGATGCTGATATTTTTACTTAAATTAACCGGCATCCCCTATTCTGAACAACAATCAATTTTAAACAGAGGTGACAACTATCGTGAATACCAAAACAGAACAAACAAGTTTTTCCTTTGGAAACCAAAAACAAATTAAATTCGCCATCAAGGCTGTTGAAAGTGGACTGATACCTGATTTTATTATCCGTTTTGGCATCAGAAGATTACTCAAACAAAGACTTTTAGATGAATTCTCACAAGATCCACAGCAAAGCAGTAAAAGATACAATGACTTTTTGTATGAATTAAAAAAGTCAAAGCTGGCAATTGATACAGATAAAGCCAATGAGCAACATTATGAAATTGATTCGGAGTTTTATAATTTAGTCCTGGGTCAAAATAAGAAGTATTCCTCCTGTTATTATAAAAATGAAAACGAAAGCCTTAGTACAGCCGAGAAAAACATGCTGGAACTTTACATAGAAAGAGGACAATTTAGTGATGGACAAAATATTCTGGAGTTGGGTTGTGGCTGGGGTTCTTTGACATTGTATCTGGCAAAACGATTTCCACAGTCTCACATCACAGGAGTTTCCAATTCACACTCTCAGAGAAATTATATCCTCAAACAAGCCAAATACCGGGGGCTTAAAAATATAGAAATCATCACTTGTGACATCAACAATCTCTCATTGGAGAATCAATTTGACAGAATCATATCAATTGAAATGTTTGAACATGTCAGAAATTATCAAAACCTGTTTAAAAATATTTCTTCATGGATGAATCCTCAAGGGCTTTTGTTTATACATGTGTTTTGTCACAGACACCTGATGTATCCCTTTGAAACCGAGGGAGAAGATAACTGGATGGGTAAATATTTCTTTTCCGGAGGACAAATGCCGGCAGCAGATACATTTTTGAATTTTCAACAACATTTAAATATTGAAAAACGCTGGATAAATAATGGACAGCATTATGAAAAAACTTCAAATCATTGGTTAGAGAACATGGATGAAAACAAGCAACAAGTTTTAATTGTTTTGAAAAAAACCTATGGACAAGACTATAAACTTTGGTTTCAACGCTGGCGAATATTCTTCATGTCTTGTGCTGAGCTTTTTGGTTATAATAAGGGCAATGAATGGCTGGTCGGTCATTACCTTTTCACAAGAAGATAAATATCAAATATGAAACAAACTGGTATATACAAAAAACTCAACAAAGTTTTTATCATTCAATTGGTATTTATCAGTTTGGTAACCATTGCCAGTGTTTTTGGCGCTGCAAAAGTGGTTGAAAATGTTCTTATCAAAGAAGCTTTGATTGGCGAAGCTAAGTTTTTTTGGGAGCACTACGAAAAAGATTCTAACTTTTCATTACCCAAAACGATGAATCTGACAGGTTATCTGGTGAAAAACAACGATTACAGCGAAATTCCTGAAGCCTTGAGAAATGTTACAGAAAACTACCAGAGAGTAAAATTGAATGAAAAAATGCCGCTGGTCTACTTCTCTGAAAAACACGATATGCGTTTATATCTGATTTTTGAAGAAGCACAAGTCGCCAGACTCGCACTCTATTTTGGTATAGCACCTTTAATTCTAGTATTGCTCGCTATCTATTTACCGGCATTTTATTCATATATGCAATCCAAAAAGGCTTTCAGCCCGATTTTACAGGTGATTAATAAAATCGAATCTGTCAATGTAAATAAAAAAGAACTGGAAAAATTAAATTTCGATTCGGTTTCAGCATCAGGAAACAAAGAAGTTCAGGCGCTGATTGAATCCTTTGAAAACTTTTCCAGAAGAATTTCAGACTTTGTAAAAAGAGAAAGAAATTTCTCTCGTTATGCCAGTCATGAACTGCGAACACCTCTGGCTGTGATGAAAGGATCTATTGGCTTATTGAAAAAAGATAAACTCAGTGAAAAGCAAACAAAAATCGTCTCCCGAATGGAATTGATGATTTTAGAAATGCAGGATCTGGTCGAATCTCTTTTATTATTATCCAGAGAACAAAATACCGAACTGACCAATGAAAAATATGTCGTCAACGACCTTTTAAAAGTGATAAGCACAAATATAATTTCCACTTTTCCTGATAAAAATATTGAAATGGACTGGCAAGCAAAAAATTTAATTGAATGCTCTCTATCTGAACAATTATTTGTGATTGTTATAAACAATTTACTCAGAAATGCATGCACTTACAGTCCTCAAAACAGCACAATTACAATTCAAATTCAAAATAGTAAAATTTCTATCACTGATCAGGGTCAGGGAATGACAGCCGAACAACTAAAGAATATATTCAAACCATTTTATCGCGTTGATGAACATTCAAACAATAAAGGATTTGGATTGGGCCTGGCGATTGTTGAGTGGATTTGTAAACAGTGTGATTGGAATATTCACTTCGAAAGCACTGTCGGTATTGGAACAACAGCCACCTTGAACTTGAAAAATGTCAAAATTCTGGCTTAAAAAATACCTTAAATTAATTTTCTGAATCTTCGATTTTTACACCCAATGAAGGTATTGTATGGATGAGTTGTTTAGCAAACGGCTTATCAATGGCCTTTCTCAGCAAGTATAAATGACTCCTCAAAACATCTGACTCAGGAGAAAGCTCCCCCCATAACTCCCGACATAACGATTCCTTGGAGATGACTTTTGGTGAGTTTTTCATAAGTACTTTTAAAATTTGAATCCCGGTTGGTGAAACCTTGAGAGCCTTGCTCTGGCGTTCCACCCGCATGGTTTCAGGATCAAAAGTCAAATCACCCACCTGCATGATTTTATTATCAAATTCTCCTTTGTATCGTCTGATTAATGACTGAAGTCTGGCAACAAGCTCTTCAGGATCAAAAGGTTTTACCAGATAATCATCAGTTCCCTTTGAAAAACCTTCCAGTTTATCCTGCATTTGATCTCTTGCTGTGAGCATCAGTATTGGAACATCGGATTTTGCATCATTTCTCAATTTGTCGCAAACTGCAAATCCATCAATACCGGGCAACATAATATCCAGAACCAATGCATCATAAGAGTTGGTAACAGCAAGGTGCAAACCGGTTAATCCATCCATGGCATAATCAACCACAAAATCGGAGTGTTCAAGATACTCTCCTATCGTTGCTGCCAACTCTTTATGGTCTTCAATAACCAATATACAAGCTTGTTTCATTATTCACTCACTCTATTTATTCTCATTTTAAACAATTCTATTTACATTTGGTAAAAAGCCTGTGAGATTAATCATTTATTACTCTCCAATATAGTTCTGCAAAAGTCTTTAATATTCTATAATAGTGCCAATTTTCATCGCAATCAAAATATGAAACAATTTTCCATGTATAAAACCCTCAAAGTCGAAGCTGATAAACGTGGCGTTACAACCGTTACCATGACCAGACCTGAGGTTCATAATGCTTTTAATGCTGAAATGATTGCCGAACTCACTTCTGCATTTGATGCTTTAGACAAAAACTCCGACACCAGAGTGATTGTTTTGCAATCGCAAGGTGAGTCATTCTCCGCCGGTGCCGATATCAACTGGATGAAATCCATGGTGAAAGCGACGCAAGCTGAAAATCAGGAAGATTCTTTGAAACTGGCAGCTTTAATGCGTGCCATCAATTTTTGTAGCAAAGCGGTGATTGCCAGAGTCCAAGGCTTAGCACTTGGTGGTGGCGTTGGTCTCATCGCCTGTTGCGATATCGCCATAGCCAATGAAGAATCCAAATTCGGTTTGACTGAAGCAAAGTTAGGTTTAGTTCCGGCAGTGATTTCGCCTTATGTGATTGATGCTATTGGTTCTCGCCATTCTCGTCGTTTTTTCCAAACAGCGGAGATTTTCAATGCTGAAAAGGCTTATGAAATCGGATTGATTTCAGAATTTGTTCCGCATGAAGAATTGGATGAGCAAGTTGAAAAACAAATCAGCTTTCTTTTAAAAACAGGTCCGAGTGCAAAAACGATTAGCAAAAAATTAGTTCACTCAGTGTCTGCTAGAACCATTCCTCAACAGAAAAAAATCGACCAGTACACCACTCAGGTGATTGCGGCAGTTCGGGTTTCTGAGGAAGGTCAGCTCGGTTTAAAAGCCTTTTTAGATAAGAAAAAACCCAAATGGTGATTTTTCTTTGATTGAGCATGGAATCATGCTCTGTTAAAATGGTCAACCATTAGTAATACAAAATGATTCAAAGAGTAAAATAATGAACAAACTAGCTAAAACACTTTTTATTTGCCTGATTTTAATGGTTTCATTGGCGTTATCAGCAGCTCCGGTATTGGTCAAAATGCAAACCAATCGTGGTGATATTTATTTAGAACTTTATCCTGAAAAAGCTCCTTTAACAGTTGCTAATTTTACGCAATATATCAAGAATGGTTTTTACACCGATACAATTTTCCATCGAGTCATTAGTAACTTCATGATTCAGGGCGGTGGTTATGACCAGGATTTAGTTCGTAAAAATACCAATCCTCCGATTCAAAATGAAGCCGGCAATGGTCTGAAAAATCTACGAGGGACAATTGCTATGGCAAGAACAAATGATCCGCATTCAGGGACTTCTCAGTTCTTCATCAATGTTGTTGACAATCCTGCCTTGGACTTCACCGGACAACAAAACAGCAGAACGTGGGGGTATGCCGTTTTTGGAAAAGTGGTTGATGGTATGGATGTTGTTGATGAAATAAAATTGACTCCAACCGGGCCAAATCCTCCTTTCAGAAGTGATGTGCCAATTAAAACAATCAAAATTGAATCTATGAGCGTGATTGACAAGTTGCCATCAGATGAACCCAAAGCGGCTGAAGAACCGACTCAACAATAATTCTCAGACCTATTGTGAGTTCGACTGTTTTATTCATTGCTGATTTACATTTAAGTCCACAACACCCGGAAATATTTCAGCGGTTCAAAGACTTCCTTCATGAAAAAGCCCGTCATGCACGGGCTTTGTATATCCTAGGAGATTTGTTTGAATATTATCTGGGCGATGATGCGATGGATGAACTCGCTTCACAAACAGCGCTTGAACTCCAACAACTCAATTCTAAATATCAGACCGAATGTTATTTTATGCCCGGGAACCGAGATTTTCTGGTTTCTAATGGCTTTGCACAAAAAGCTAATCTAACGATTCTAACAGATCCGACAGTCATTCAACTGGAAGATAAAAAAATCATTCTCACGCATGCGGATGAACTTTGTACCGACGATTTTGAGTATCAAAAAATCCGTACTCAGCTGCGTTCTGAACAATGGCAGCAATGGTTTTTATCTCAGAGTATTGAACAACGCATTGAATTTGCCAAACAAGCTCGTCAAAAAAGCATGGAACACACTCAATCTGCCAGTTCTGAAATTATGGATGTGAATCCAACTGCTGTTGAAAATTTATTCAAACAATTCGATTGTCAGTTAATGATTCATGGGCACACTCATCGACCGGCATTTCACACCATAGAAATCAATAATCAACAATGTTTAAGGATGGTTGTTGGCGACTGGCAATATCAAACCAGTTATATTAAATACGAGAGTGGCCGTTTTAAACTCATTACCAAATAAATGAAGTGTTTCAAAATTGTAATTGATTTCGACCATTTTTCTTGGCTTGGTATAATCTGGAGTCAGCTTTCGTGAATAGTTGATTCCATTCAGTCTGAGGGTAAACAGCCAATCCAATACTGACTGTGACATTCAGATTTCTATGAATTATCTGCCAATCGAATGATGAAAATCCACCTACAACTTCCTGACAAGTTATATGAATAGTGTCAATATCAGGATTGACAAACAATATAACAAATTCTTCTCCTCCATATCTGAAAAACATCAAATCATGTTGACAGTTTTCCTTTACAAGTTCTGCCACCATTTTCAAAACACAATCACCAACTTCATGTCCAAATTCATCATTGATTTGTTTAAAAAAGTCAATATCCAAAATTGCTAATCCAAGTGAATTCGGTGGGCCACTCTCCAGTTCTGACATTTTCAAATCAAAGAATCTGCGGTTATAACATCCGGTTAAACCATCTCTATTTGACAAATCTTCCAACTTCTCCACAAGAATTGATTTTTCATGATTCGCTTGCTCCAGTTGCATGGTTCGCTCAATCACTTTTTGTTCCAGTTTCTCTTTGTATTGTGTCAACTCCTTGTATCCAATCGCATAAGACAATGTCAGTTCATAGCGGTTAGTTAACAATTTGCATAATGAAATATCCGGTTGCAGAAATTTCCTTTTGTCATCCCTACACAAAATTAGATAAGCAAAAACACCTTCTTGGTTTTTGAAAGGAGCACTCATAATATTAAACATTGTTTGATTGCCTTTGAATACAATCGACATTCTGTCAACCTCAATTCCCTTTGAATTGTTGATTATTTGAAATATCTTCTGTCTATCTTCTCCAGAATTGATAGCACCTTGTTCATAAAACAACTCATATTCACCGCTTCCGTGATTTTTCAGGAAAATATACAGACAATTCATATCAAATAGCTGTTCAGCTCTTCTGTTTATAGCTTTACAGATACTTTTAACATCAAGTGAATCACTTTTATAATCGGTACTCGTTCGTTTAAACTCATTGCTATCTGATGATTTATCAGGCATAAAACTATTGAAACTGAATAAAACCAGAACAACAAAGAAACAAAACAATCCGAATATACTTTTATCATCAAGTTGATATAAAAGTGCCGATAAAACTCCGACAGGGACAAAAACCAAATCCATAAACATCATTTTTGGAGTCATAACCAGCTTATAACCTTTCTTGTTATAAAAATTTATGAAGCCAACCATGTGTATAACATTCACAATCTGAGTAACAATAGCTGCAAACAACAAAACGAATACAGTTTTAACACTCAGACTGGTTATCGGAAGCTCCAGAAAATACTCAATAATCAGATACCCAGATAAAATCAGAAAGATATTCATTGCGATATTATTTCCGGCTCGAAGAAAGGCGATGGAATAAGAGTCCATTCTGTATTTTTTATTTAGAAAAGGCATCATTAGAGCTGCAATCGCATTAATGATGAGCGTATCAGAAATGCTAAGAGTGAGAAGCATATGAAACTGTGGAAGCCTCTCCATCGAAACCATTCCCAGATAAGGAAACTGGAAACTGAAGTGCCAAACCAACAATAAGCTGGCAACTCCAAGTATGATAGTTAAAGGTTCAGGAACTGTGAAACGTGAGCTTAATAAAACAACACTCAATACAATCGCCCCAATCAAGCAAACTACAACAAAAATTGCTGCTTTATTTAATGGTGATTGTGAGAGTGTTTTAAACATTCCTTATACATAATAATGGAGTTAATTGTACATCCTTGTACAAAATCCAAATAGATTAACTTTCAGGGCTTAGTTTTGCCGAAACCCATCCCAACACCGCTCCGGCGACGACAAAATACAAGACACTTTCAGCAGCCCACCATAACCAAATCGCATCCGGTAAATTAAAAATACCAGACCAAGCAGCTGACCAGCCAGCCATTAAAACAGTCAACATCACGCCATATTTAACCCCTTTCAGCAAGCCACTGCCTGAAAAGGACTGTCTAATCATAGAATAAATTCCGGCAATAATGATTGCAAAAATAACACCTGTGGTAATCCAGCGAGGCATCAATGCGGCCATATCCGGTGGATCTTGCATCAATTCCGGTCGCCAAAATGCTGCTGTTTGCTGATAATACGGATCTAGAATTCCTTCGTGTAGAAGCGGACCGGTTATCATTCCTAAAAGAAATTGAACCACATAAAATATGATTCCCCCGATTAAAGCGATTTTAAGATTCATAAGATTCTCCCCTATTTGTTTTAATTTTTATCGCAAATAACACAACTTTCATGCCATTTGACAATTAATTTTAGCAAACAAAATCGTGTCGGAAAAGCATTACTTTTGACTCCTGTACAAAAATTCTGTATAAAAATACCGTAAGATTTCAAAATGTTTGCGCTCAGCCCATATTGAATTTGACAAGATTCTGCTAAAATATCGGCTGTTATAAGAATAAAGACTTTGAGGATATCATGACTGCATTAGAAAAGTTACACATTATGCGAAAGACGAAAGGGGATGTTTTAACACATGGATTAAGTGATGAAGTTATTTCAGACTTTTTAAAATCAGACGAAAATTTAGAAAAAGCCATCAATTCAGCTTTTAAGTGTTTTGAACAAATACAAAAAGAGTTTGCAGAACTAATCGACATGGGCGAAAGAGAACAGATGAGACATGTTCAAAGTGACTTCGTTAATTTTTATTCAGAAGATGCGGTCAATCCTTATGTCTCTGTCGCTGCTAAAGGTCCTTGGTTAATTACTCTCAAAGGAGCTGTTTTACATGACAACGGCGGTTATGGAATGTTAGGTGCGGGACATGCTCCTGATTTTGTATTGGAAACCATGAGCCGACCTCATGTAATGGCAAACATTATGACGCCATCAATTCCACAAATGAGGCTAACCAGAGCTCTGAAAAAAGAAGTAGGACACACACAAGGTCAATGTCCTTTTGAGAAGTTTGTCTGTATGAATTCCGGTTCGGAAGCGGTAACTGTTGCTGCCAGAATTTCTGACATTAATGCCAAGAAAGTAACAGAGGCGGGCGGTCGTCATGCCGGAAAGAAAATTAAAATTATGTCTTTAAAAGGCGCTTTTCATGGTCGTACTGACAGACCGGCCCAGTATTCGGACTCTTCTTTACCCGGTTATAAAAAATATTTAGCTTCTTTTGCTGAAAGAGACAACCTGATTACAATTCCAATTAATGATGTTGATGCATTGAAAAAAGCTTTTGATAAAGCTGAAAAAGAAAATGTATTTGTTGAGTCCTTATTCATGGAACCGGTCATGGGAGAAGGAAATCCGGGAATGTCAATCACTCGCGAGTTTTACGAGACTGCACGCCAATTGACGAAGGATAATGGCACATTATTGCTTGTGGATTCGATTCAAGCCGGATTAAGAGCCCACGGATGTTTATCTATCGTGGATTATGCAGGATTTGAAGGAATTGATCCACCGGATATGGAAACCTATTCAAAAGCCCTCAATGCCGGTCATTATCCAATGTCGGTTTTGGCAATGACTGATGCAACTTCTAAAATGTATGTCAAAGGTGTTTATGGAAATACCATGACCGCCAATCCCAAAGCGATGGATGTCGCCTATGAAGTATTAACTCGAGTTGATTCTAACTTGAGAAAAAATATTGTTGAACGAGGCAAGGAGTTTGTGCAAAAACTTAAAGGTCTTCAACAAAAACTTAACGGCAAAGTGACCAATGTTCAAGGAACCGGTTTATTGTTTTCTTGTGAACTAGCACCGGAATATAAAGCCTATGGTATAGACTCAATTGAGGAATACATGCGTTTTAGAGGAATTGGTGTTATTCATGGTGGAGCAAACTCACTCAGATTTACACCTCATTTTGCTATCACTTCCAAAGAAGTCGATCTGATTATTGATGCCGTCGAGTATGCAATTTTAAATGGGCCCAAAGCAAACGCTTTAGACAAAGCCAGTTAATAATTTCGGGTGAAAACTCAAACAAACAACAGGGAAATCTTGTTGTTTGTTATGAGTTACACGATAATCCTTTTTTGAATTTTCACTACACAACTTAAAGATAAGTAAAGGTAAAACGCATGATTGATATTTCTGTTGATATTTCTATCAAACAAGCACTCCAGGGAGAGATTGCTTTTGACACAACTGTAACGATTAAAGGTTGGGTTAGAAACCGCAGAGACTCTAAAGGTGGTTTTTCATTTTTAGTGATGCACGATGGTTCTTGTTTTGATGCCATTCAGGTCATTGCTGATGATTCACTTGAAAATTATGAAGATGAAATCAAACATTTAACAACAGGATGTTCGGCAATTATTACCGGAAAACTTGTGAAATCCGGCGGCCAAGGTCAATCTTGTGAAATTCAGGCATCTGCTGTTGAAGTGACAGGCATGGTTGAAGACCCTGAAACCTATCCGGTTCAACCTAAGAGACACACAATGGAATTCTTACGAGAGGTTGCACATTTACGCCCTCGTACCAATACTTTCAGTGCCATGACACGTGTTCGCAACACATTGGCTCAAGCTGTTCATCGTTTTTTTCATCAAAACGGTTTTTTCTGGATCAGTACCCCGATAATCACTGCCAGCGACTGTGAAGGTGCCGGTGACTTATTCAGAGTCACGCAACTGGACTTGGCAAACTTGCCAATGACTGATAAAGGTGCGGTTGATTATTCTAAAGACTTCTTCGGGAAAGAAACCTACCTGACAGTTTCAGGACAACTGAATGTAGAAACTCATGCCATGGCATTATCCAAAGTTTATACTTTCGGTCCGACTTTCCGTGCGGAAAACTCCAATACCACACGCCACCTTGCTGAGTTTTGGATGATAGAACCTGAAGTTGCCTTTAATGATTTGAGCGATAATGCAGATTTGGCTGAGGATTTCCTCAAATTTGTATTCAAAGCTGTCCTCAACGAAAATCCGGATGATATGCAGTTTTTCGACCAATTTGTTCAAAAAGGCGTGATTGAGCGATTAGAGTCATTTCAAAATGACAGTTTTGCCCGTGTTGAATATACTGATGCCATAGAAATTTTACAAAAATCAGGTCAAGATTTTGAATACAAACCAGAATGGGGAGCTGATTTACAAACTGAACATGAGAGATATTTAACGGAAAAACACTTCAAGAAACCAACGGTTATCATGAATTATCCAAAATCTATCAAACCGTTTTATATGCACTGCAATGATGACAATAAAACTGTTGCAGCAATGGATGTTCTGGTCCCTGGTGTTGGTGAATTGATTGGTGGTTCACAACGCGAAGCCCGTGTTGACGTTTTATTGGAAAGAATGAAAGAACATCATCTCAATCTTGAAGAATACAAATGGTATATTGATTTGCGTCGCTATGGAACAGCTCCTCACGCGGGTTTTGGTTTGGGTTTTGAAAGATTGGTGAGTTATGTCACCGGAATCAATAACATCCGTGATGTAATAGCATTTCCAAGAACACCGGGTAACGCTCGATTTTAATTGAAAAATCCGATTGATTCAGTCGAAATATTCAATGGCAGAATTGATACAAATCAATAACTGCTTTGCACAAAATTCGCTATAATAAAAACCAGATTTACAACTTGGAGAACTATTATGGCGAATGAAGGTTATCACGAACCGATTGAAGAACTATCTGATGAAACTCGAGACATGCACCGTGCCATCACTTCTTTGATGGAAGAACTTGAAGCGGTCGATTGGTACGCACAAAGAATGGATGCCTGCAAAGATGAAGAACTTAGAGCGATTTTGAAACACAACAGAGATGAAGAAAAAGAACATGCTGCTATGGTTCTGGAATGGATACGTCGCAAAGATCCCGTGTTTGATAAAGAATTGCGTGATTTTTTATTCACCGACAAAGCTATTGCACATAAATAAACCATTAAATAATCCTGGTAAGTATCATGAGTGTTGATTTTGGTACACTCTTCCCTACTTTTAACCAGATTTCTGCAAGTGGCCGGATTAAATGCAAGGACGCTGATTTTATCGTTACCGAACATACTGATATTGACTTCACCGGAGATGGGGAACACCTGTGGCTATACGTTGAAAAAATCAACTCAAATACGGATTGGGTTGCCAAACAACTTTCAAATATTTGCCAAGTTCCACGAATGCAAGTCGGCTTTGCCGGTTTAAAAGATAGACATGCAATAACCAGACAATGGTTTAGTGTCCAGCTCCCTAAAGTTTCAGATATTTCAAAAATCAACTCTGCTTTGCCTGATGAAGTTCAAATCACTAACTCATTATGGCATAACCGAAAATTAAAAACCGGACAGCTCGATTATAATCATTTCGAAATTTTGATTCGGAATATTGAAGGCGATAAAGACTCAGTTGATGAGAATATCGAAAATATCAAACAATTTGGATTTCCTAACTATTTTGGTCCGCAACGATTTGGAATCGACATGGGAAATGTCGAAAAAGCTAAAGATTGGTTCTCAGGAACTTATAAAGTCAAAAATAAGAACCTAAAAAGTTTACTGATTTCTACAGCCAGAAGTTATATTTTTAACTCAATTGTAGCTGAAAGAATCAAACAAGGCTTCTGGAACAAACCAGTCAAAGGCGATATATTTCAGCTTCAAGGCAGCAATTCGTGGTTCAAGGATTCAAATGCAACACCTGATGAAATCTCCACCCGATTAAAAGATTTTGACATCAACATAACCGCTGCCATGTGGGGTGAAAACCAACCAATTAGTAATGATGAATGCTTATATTTGGAGGAAAATATTGCAAGCCAATTCCAAACATTTCAACTAGGATTTACTAAATTCAGATTGAAACAAGAAAGACGTTCCATTCGTTGCATAGCTTCAGAGCTTAATTACGAGTGGCTCGATAATCATCTTAAACTATCATTTATCCTCCGACCAGGAAGCTACGCAACAGGATTAATTCGAGAAATCTTAAACTATTCGGAATAAAAAAGCCTGTCAAAATCGAACAGGCTTTTCAATGTTTAAGCAACCAAACCTTTATCTAGGTCTGATTTATTCCTCACTTATTTTGCAATAAGTCTTCTGCCAGCAAAACCAAAAACCATCAACAACAGCAACATTATACCATATTGACTTAATGTCGGAATTACAGGTGGTGGGCCAACTTGACCATTCACTGCCATAATAATATGCATACCAGCAAAACCAATTGTAGCTAAATCAGTTGGTTCTGATGCTCCACAGACTGGTGCCAAAATAAAACTTGGTCCTGTTTGACCATTTGCATTTGAACCAATAAAATAACTTCCACCGTTACTAAAGTCATTGGAGACAATTTCAACCACCAAATCATGAGTAGAACCATTCACAACACCGGCAACAAGAGCATTATACATAGTAGGGTTTGGATTTGGTACATTTATACTTCCTGTTCCAACAAGCGTCAAATTTGCCAAAACTAAAGCATCTGCATTTGCAATGGAATAGAGATTAACAGTAATATCTAAACTTGTGATAGTTCCCATAGCTTCAGTTGCAAAATCAACACTTGAAATATTAAACTCATCTACAATTCCATGGGCTCCATTCAAATCAAACCTGCGGAAATAGCTGTCATTATCTCCCGGACATGCTACCGAATTTAAAGCAGTGATTGTGGATAAATCATTACTCTGAGTAATTGTCGTTCCAGCACCAGTTGGAACATAACCGGTATCGCCAATAGAAAACGTTGCTCCTGAGTGCTCAAAATCTGCAGCAAAAACTGTTGCACTCGATAATAATAACAATAATAAATATTTTTTCATAAACAATTCCTAAAAATTAACACCACGATTGTATAAGAAAAACTGTTGGCTGTTTAACAAAATTTAACAAAAAGTTAATAACTAATGATTATTGGGTTATTGGTTATGTTATATTAATACAAAATTCAAATAGGGGATGATCATGAAGTCAATTTTTTTTATTCTTACTCTTTTGAGTATGAGTCTTTATGCGCAGGATAAAGATCAGATTTACACTGATTTACTGCAAGATATTCAATATGAAAAAATTAAAGCCGATCCTGCTTTAATTAGAAATTTAAAGCAACAAATTAACAATATTGATATAAAAAGAACCAAAATAAATCATTCCACCAAAGGAGTTATCAGCACAACTATTAACGGAACTGTTACAGAGGCTGCCGGTAGCACTGCTTTGATGGGGTATAACGTTAATTTGTATAAATATAGCGATGCGAACCAAAGATTTCTGTTTCAAGAAACAACAAGCACTGTTACAGGAGGAGTTTATACTTTTACGGTAACAGAGATTGGTATTTACTCGGTATCTGTTGGAGACTATTACGATGAGGATAATTATTTTTCTTATGTATGGAATGTAAATACAAATTCACAACAATTATGTTCGAACTGTGCTCTTGATACGATCACCCACGGATTAAATATGGTTGATAACACGCCTGTTAATAATATTGATTTTTCTCTTGCTTTGGGCGGTTCTATTGAAGGCAATTTATCAAATGTGAACACAGGATTACCGGTAACAACATTAACAGTCCAGTTGATTAATACTGATGAAAATGCAGATAGTTATGCCGTGGTCGCAGATATTGATCAGGTAACAGGAGATTATGTTATCAGAGGAATTCCTGATGGTATTTATAGAGCCTATTTATCATCCCAAAGTGATGTTAATGAACATATCCCTCAGATTTACGGCGGCCCTCAGTGTAATGTGTGTAGTGTCCTCGTTTATGATGGAATCGGTTCAACCCTCACAATCGCAGGTGCAAATAATTTAATAAATATTGATTGGACTCTAGAAGTTGGCGCAAGTATTTCAGGGTTTCTGGTTGATCAGTTAGATTTACAACCTCATTATTACTACGGTGCGATTTATGTATTTAATGAACTCAATTATTTAATTGATGCGATTATCGTATATGGTGACGAGGCTGACCCTGTTGATGATGGTTCATATACTGTTGGCGGATTACTGCCTGGAAGTTATTATGTCCAAGGGGGTGATTTAGGTACGAAATACTATCAAAGAGAGTTATTTGAAAGTATTCCTTGCCCATACTCGGGTTGCGACCGGGGAGATGGAGATCCGGTTGTTGTTGGACACCAACAACAGTTGGCAGGAATTAATATCCAACTCAATCTCGGAGGAAAAATTGAAGGTTTTATTAAAGATGCTGTTACTGGCGCAGGCTTAACAACCATTGATGGGGATATTCAGTGGTATCAAATTTATGACAGCGCCGGTAATGTTGCCGGTGGTGGTCGAGTTTATGATACGGTGTCAGGGGCATTCAATCTGGCTCGTGCTGTTGCCCCGGGTAATTATTATCTAAGAACCGGTTCAATGTTTAGCGGTGACTTCAACGAACCCTATATTGAAGAGTTGTATAACAACATTCCTTGCCCCGGAGTATCTTGTGATTTAACTTCAGCCGGATTAGGAACACCTATCACTGTTGTTGAAAGTGCAACAACTTCCGGCATCAGTATTGAGCTATCCCAAGGAAATTCATTCACAGGAATCATTACTGAACTTGGAGGAGTTAATCCAATAGCTGATGTACATGTTTTGGCTTATACAGCAACCAGCCCTCCAAAATTTGCGACATGGGCAACGACCGATGCAACAGGTAATTTCACAATTCATGGATTACCTGATGGTGATTATTATTTGCTAACAAATAACGGTTCTAACTTGCCATTTATGGGACGTTTCCCGGCTGAATCAGCCGGCTGGATTGATATTCTTTATGATGGAATAGCCTGTCCGGGAGGTAGTTGTGATTTCAGTATTGGAGATATCATAACTCTACCGATTGCAACAACTCAAGGGACAACAGGCCCTGATATTGAATTAACTCTCGATCAAGGAGCGACAATTGCAGGTCGTGTCACTGACTTTAATTTAAACACCCCGATTAGTAATGTTTTCATCAATGTGTTTGATTCAATTGGGACATTTATAGCATCACAAGTTACAAACTCCCAAGGTGAATACACAACAATAGGCTTAACTGCAGGAACTTATTACCTGACAACCAGTAGTTATGAAGTGATTGTTGATGAAATTTATGGTGCTGGTTACTGTTTTGAATCGAGTTGCGACCCATTGTCCGGTACTCCAATAGTATTAACCAATCAACAAACAGCAACAGGATACGATTTTAACTTGAGACCAGACTTTATATTCTCCAACGGAGTTGAATGAATATAAAACATATTTAATCTTTACAAAAAAGGCAGAGTCACTCTGCCTTTTTTATGCCGAAAAATCAAAATTCGATTTAGTTTTTTCCTTGTATATATTTCTATTATTTTAGTGTCCTGTATTAGGCATATGAATCGTAACTATCAATTAAGAAAAGTTTAATTATTTTCATTAATTCTAATATTCAGTTTTGATGATCTTCATTAACTAATTTTTAATAATTTTCCTCACACAGGAGATGAGAGATATGAAAATATTGATAGTACTTCTAACTATGATCCATTTGTCAGTGAATGCAAACGATGGAAAGCAACCTTATACAGAACTCTATGAATCAATAAAATTCGAGAAACTAGAAGCAGACCCTGCACTTCTAAGGTCATTGATGCAAAAAGTTGAAATAGAAACACACCACGATACTCATAAATTTTTTGCCTCAAAAGCAACAATTACCGCAACGATAAGCGGTACTGTAACTGAGTCTGATGGCGGCACTAATTTGGCAGGTTATACTGTAAGACTATTAAAGTATGACAGCCCTCAACAGAACTTCTTATCTCTGAGCTCGACATCAACAGGAGTAGCTGGCGAATACACTTTTAATATTACAGACAGCGGAATATATGCAGTCACCCTAGGAGAGCCTGATGATAGCGATAATTACTTTTCTTACGTTTGGAATGTCTCTACAAACTCTCAACAGTTATGCTCAGGATGTAACCTCGATTCTAACACTCATGGATTGGATTTAAGTTCAAATATCACAATCAACAACATCAATTTCAACCTCGATTCAGGAGGATCCATTCAAGGTAATTTGGTGGATGCTGACACTCTTTTACCTGTACCGACACTGAGTGTTGAATTATTTAATGTCGACCAAACCATTCCATCATATACACTTCGCCCGCAAATAAATCCAACAACAGGAGATTTTATTTTCAGAGGAGTCCCAGATGGAAATTACATAGCCTATCTGTCTCCTTCCGATGAAAATAATATGTATATTCCGGAAATTTTCGGAGGTCCAAGATGTAATTCTTGTTTTAATCTTGTTCTTGATGGCATTGGCTCCGTTCTCTCTATTTCAGGAGCAAACACGTTGACTGGAACTGACTTTCATGTCAATTTGGGTTCTAGCATATCTGGCTCTCTGGTCGCACAAAATAATTTGCTCCCTGCATATCATCATGGCGCTGTTTATTTGTTTAATGAATTGAACCAATTGGTATCAATAAAAATCATATACGGAACTGAAGCTGGTCCGTTAGCAACTGATGGCTCTTATTTCTTTGGAGGTCTGTTGAAAGGCAGTTACTTTATACAAGGTGGAGATTTAGGAACTCTGTTTTACCAAAGAGAATTGTTTGACAACATTCCTTGTCCATATTCAGGATGTGACAGACGAAATGGAACACCAATCCATTTAGGACCATCTCAGCATGTGATAGAAAAAGATATAAGACTGGATCTTGGAGGAAAAATTGATGGGTATATTGTTGATAGAGTGACAGCAGGACCTCTCAATGCAATCGATTTTGACCCGATTGAATTTCAGGTTTATGATTTGGCGGGGAATGTTGCAGGAGCAGGAAGTGTGATTAATCCCTCTACAGGTTATTTCATATTGAGCAGAGCCATAGCTCCGGGACAATACAAATTAAAAACAGGAAATATGTTTAATGGGCGTTTTAATGAGCCCTATATAGAAAAACTGCATGTCGATGAAGATTGTCCAGGAATGAGTTGTGACTTAACAGGTCAGGGCTCAGAAATAGAAGTGTTAGCAGAAAATATAACCGAAGCCCATCCTATGGAGTTGTATGTCGGCAATTCATTCTCAGGATTAATTACGGAGTTGGGTTCGGCTAATCCAATTGCTGGTGTCAACGTATTAGCGTACACAGCATCAAATCCTCCGAAGTTTGCTGCCTGGAGCACCACTGACTCTAATGGAAATTTTACAGTTTACGGACTCCCCGATGGAGATTACTACCTTTTGACTAATGATGGCTCCAATTTACCTTTTGCAGGAATTCATGGAGGGACTTCTTCAGGCTGGATAGATATCCTTTATAATGGAATAGCATGTCCAGGAGGAACCTGTGACTTTACTACTGGTGATATCATCACCTTGCCTCTAACACCCCCTCCGCTACCTAATACTAGTACAAAAGGAGCAACTCCTGATATTTTCCTTAATCTGGTCATGGGTGCAACAATTTCTGGGAAAGTTATAGATTTCGAATCGGGTGCACCAATTCAGGAAGTAACCGTGAATATATATGACAATACTGGATTATTAGTTTCATCGCATACAACCAATTCGTTAGGTGATTATAAAAGTGCGGGCTTACCTGCTGGTACTTATTACTTAACAACAAATAGTTATGATGTCATTGTTGATGAAATTTATGGGGGCGGTTACTGTTTTGAATCCGATTGCAACCCATTATCCGGTACCCCAATAGTATTAACAAATCAACAAACAGCTACCGGGTATGATTTTAGCTTGAGACCAGATTTTATATTCTCTAACGGGATGGATTAAGTAAAACCTTTCAAATTAAACTCGGAAGCAATGTCTTTTCTGCTTCCGAGTTTAATCTCTGGCACCAAAAACATCAGTTCCAACTCGAACCATTGTCGTCTGGCATGCAATGGCTGATTCCAAATCATTAGACATTCCCATTGATAATGTATCTAATTCAGCTACCATCTGTAATTTCTTGAATACATTGTAACAATATTGAAAATACTCTTTTTGAATCTTTTCATCGAATGCCGGTGGTGGAATACACATCAAACCACGAATTTTTAGTTTTGCAAATTCAGACGAAGATTTAATCATTTCGAAAATTTCCTCTTCAGAACATCCGCTTTTACTTTCTTCATTACCAACTTTAAGTTGCAACAATACATTCAAGAGTTGTTTGTCTTCCGGTCGTTGATTATTGAGGCGGGTTAGTATTTTCATGGAATCCACAGACTGAACCCAATCAAAATACTTTGCAATGTATTTCGTTTTGTTGGACTGAATTGGTCCTATGAAATGCCACTCGATTTCTAAATCACGCAGAAGTTCGATTTTCTCAACTGCTTCCTGTACATAGCTTTCACCAAATTTTCGATGTCCGATGTGATAAAGTTCTTTAATCTTCTCGATGAGTTGTTTTTTACTCACAGCTAATAAATCAACTTGATGAGCTATGCGATTCTTTTCACACGAATCTTGAATTCTTTTCAACACAAAGCGATATTGAGCTTCAATAGACATGGTATTTATGCTTTTAAAAAGGTATTTTAACTCTTTTTCATTGAAAATCTAAAAACTTTTCTTTGCCATTCTTAATCTCTCAGTTAAAATACTCGCCTTTTTTGTAATCTAACTACTTGGAGAAAATAACTAATGCCTAGCGTAAAAGTAAGGGATAACGAACCTTTTGATATCGCTCTGAGACGTTTTAAACGTGCTTGTGAAAGAGCGGGTACACTTGCTGAATCACGTAAAAGACAGTTTTATGAGAAACCAACTCAAGAACGTAAAAGAAAAGCTGCTGCTGCTGTTAAACGTACAGAGCGTCAAGCAAGAATGCAAAGAATTCGTAAGCGTAAATACTAAAATTTCTTAGGAAAGTTTTAAAACAATGTCTTTAAAAACAACCATTCTGGATGATATGAAACTTGCCATGCGCGAGAAAGACAAGCAGAAAGTGTCTGCTTTACGTCTTTTAACAGCAGCAATTAAGCAAGTTGAGGTTGATGAACGAAAAGAACTTACTGATAGTGATATCATCTCAATCGTTACTAAAATGATTAAGCAAAGAAAGGACTCGGTTCAGCAATATCAGAAAGCCGAACGTCAGGATCTTGCAGATCAGGAATTGTTTGAAATCGGCATTCTAGAAAATTATCTTCCAAAACAACTTTCCGAATCAGAACTTGATGAAATTATCAGCAAAACCGTTTCTGCTGTTGGAGCTGCAAACATGGCTGATATGGGCAAAGTGATGGGGCAACTCAAGCCACAACTTGCCGGCAAAGCTGACATGTCAATTGTCAGCCAAAAAATCAAAGCATTACTGCAATAGTTTCTTTCTCTTTTTTTCGCACAAGGATGTGTGATAACATAAATCTTTTAGGCTAAAATTAAATGGCTGGCATCCCTACAGAGTTTATCAATCAGGTTTTAGATAGAATTGATATTATTGATGTCATCGCCCCCAGAGTTTCGCTTAAAAAAGCCGGCAAAGACTATCAGGCACTCTGTCCTTTTCACACTGAGAATACACCTTCATTCACTGTCAGCCAGCATAAGCAATTCTATCATTGTTTTGGTTGTGGAAAGCATGGTTCGGCCATTCGGTTTTTAATGGATTTTGAAGGAATGGAATTTGTTGATGCCGTTGAAACTCTGGCACAATCAGCAGGTTTAGCCATTCCTAAAACGTCTTTTCAGCAAAACAATAAAAGCAAAAATTTATACGAATTAACCAGTCGAGCAAATCGTTTTTTTTCCTATCACTTCAAACATTCTGAAGTTGCCAAACGATATATGGCTCAAAGAAAAATCTCCCACGAGGTTCTGGAATTATTTCAGATAGGATACGCACCTGATCTGTGGGATGGGTTGCTTAAAAATTTTCCTCATCAAGAAATCAACAATCTTTTTGAAGCAGGTTTAGTTACTAAAAACGATCATGGAAAAGTTTATGATAAATTCAGAAATCGTGTGATTTTTCCAATCTCAGACAAACGAGGACGAGTGATTGCATTCGGCGGAAGAGCAATAACCCAAGACCAAAAACCCAAATATCTGAACTCACCGGAAACTCCTTTATTTCATAAAAGCAAAGAGCTTTACGGTTACAATCTTGCCCGTAAATACGGCGACTCCAAGCAAATTATTGTCGTAGAAGGTTATATGGATGTGATTGCGCTTCACCAAGCTGGCGTAAAAAATGCTGTTGCCACTTTGGGAACCGCCACCAGCAGCCAGCATATCATCACTCTTTTACGGGCTTATGATGAAATCATTTTTTGCTTTGATGGCGATACAGCCGGCCGAGAAGCAGCCTGGAAAGCCTTAGTTACTTCGCTGCCGAACTATCGGGATGATAAAAGTATTCGCTTTTTATTCCTGCCACAGTCACATGACCCTGACACTTATATTCAGGAATTTGGAACAGAAAATTTCAAACAACAAGTTGACAATGCAACAACATTGTCGGTTTTTCTCATCGAGACCATCTCACAAGATATAGATTTAACAAGCATTGACGGCAGAGCCAAATTCATTGAAAACAGCAAGCAATATGTCAATCAATTGCCGAAAGGTGAATTTAAAAAACTATTGATTGCCGAAATCAATAATTTAAGCAAGTCTCAGACTGATTTTAATCACTCTACAGAGGTTAAAATCCAACCGGTACAACAATGGAATCCGGTCCGGAAAGCCATTGCAATCTTACTTAACAGCCCGCATTTAGTCGAGAAAATCCCTGAAACAACAGATTTAGCACTTTTAAACCAAAATGGTACAAAAATTCTGACTGATATTATTGATTTTTGTCGTTCTAACCCTCATATTACCACAGCTGGTATTATCGAAGGTTTTCAGCAACATAAGGCCTCTCAACATCTCAGTCAATTGGCAGCTATACCACTCGATTTAAATAGCGATCAATTGATATTTGAACTGGATGATATTTTGAGTTATTTTGCAAAAACAATTGAGAAAAATGAAATAGAAACTCTGAGAAGAAAACAATCAGAATCCGGTTTAACTCAGAATGAACAACAGCGTTTGGTTGAATTACTAACAAAACAAATTAACAAGAACTAATATGGATCAACAGCAAGAAACAAAACAAGAATCAACGATGAACCCGCAGTCTCAAATGAAATATTTGATACTGAAAGGCAAGGAACAAGGCTATCTGACTTATGCCGAAATCAACGATCATCTTCCTGATGATATCGTTGAAACAGAAATGGTTGAAGACGTTATTCAGATGATTAACGACATGGGGATTCAGGTTTTTGATGAAGCTCCGGATGAAGATGAAATCCTTCTGAATGACGATGCTGCAAAAGAAGATGACGATACTGCTACTGAAGAAGCAATGGCTGTATTATCCGCAGTCGATGCTAATATTGGTCGTACAACCGACCCTGTTCGTATGTACATGCGTGAAATGGGCTCCGTTGAACTTTTATCCCGTAAAGAAGAAATTGCCATTGCCAAACGGATTGAACGTAGTTCGCATTTTATCGTCGAAGCAATTGCTAAATTCCCGAAAACGACTGAAGCTCTGATCGAGGAATTGGAAGAAATGGAAGAAGAAGGCTTCAAAATTAACGATGTTATCACCGACATTTACAACCCTCATGAAGAAGCTGTCATTCCTAAAGTTAAAAAGCCAACAGATGTTGATGAAGAAGAGGAAGAGGAAGACGAGGAAGAGGGAAATAATAGCTCTGATGATGATACAGATTACGATGAAGATAATGATACCGATGATGATGGTGATGATGAAGATGAGGATGAAAGCACAGCTTCATTTGAGGACTCCGGCCTCGACCCGGTTGAAGTTAAGCTGCGACTAGATAAAGTTCGTGAATTTTATAGCAAATTTGTAAAATCCGTTGATAAAAAAGGGCTTGATCAAGATGATCAAAAAGACTATTTAAACCAAATTTCAGATGTGTTGGTTGAATTCAAATTTTCTCCTCGTTTGTATGATAAATTCAACATGCAGGTAAAAATTGCTCAGGAAAATATTCGTTACATCGAAAGACGTATCATGAATATTTGTACCGAACAATGTAATATGCCCCGTGGTAAATTCATTCGCTCTTTTATTGGGAAAGAAACCGATACCAGTTGGATAGACGGAGTGATTGAGAAAGGTGAAAACTATTCAACTTTGCTGGCAATTTACAAAGAGGAAATTGTAAAACTGCAACAAAAAATGCAATATCTGGAGAAGCGTTATAAATTAACCATTCCGGAAATTAAAGAAATCAATCGTAACATCACGGTTAACGAAGCCAAGTCTCGCCGTGCAAAAAAAGAAATGATTGAAGCAAACTTGAGATTGGTTATTTCGATTGCGAAAAAATACACCAATCGTGGTTTACAGTTCCTTGACTTGATTCAGGAAGGAAATATTGGCTTGATGAAAGCGGTTGAAAAGTTTGAATATCGTCGTGGTTATAAATTTTCAACCTACGCAACGTGGTGGATTCGTCAGGCCATCACTCGTTCCATTGCCGATCAAGCAAGAACGATTCGTATTCCGGTACACATGATTGAGACCATTAACAAACTCAATCGAGTTTCCAGACAGTTATTACAAGAAAATGGCCGTGAAGCAACTGCTGAAGAACTGGCTAAAATTCTTGAAATGCCAGTGGATAAAGTTCGTAAAGTGATAAAAATCGCTAAAGAGCCTATTTCCATGGAAACTCCGATTGGTGATGATGAAGATAGTTACTTAGGAGATTTTATCGAAGATTCCAATATTCTTTCACCTCTGGATTCAGCGACCGTCAATGGTTTGACAAATACAGTTTCTGCATTGCTTGAGGGGTTAACTCCTCGAGAAGCCAAAGTTTTAAGAATGCGTTTTGGTATTGACATGAATACGGATCACACATTGGAAGAAGTTGGAAAACAGTTTGACGTCACTCGTGAGCGTATCAGACAGATTGAGGCGAAAGCTCTGCGTAAACTCAGACATCCAAGTCGTTCTGAACTTCTACGCGGATTTATGAGTTTGTAAAGCCCATAAACTTAATTCGCTCTTACAAAACTCCTGTTATCCGACAGGAGTTTTTTTGTTTCAGAAAAAATCATCAAATCATATACTCTTAACCATAAAAATTTTACAATTCCGAAGGTTTAACAAAATTTCATTCAATGGCTGTCAGTGTATTTGATTTATTTAAAGTCGGAATTGGTCCTTCAAGTTCGCATACGGTTGGACCTATGCGCGCGGCATTCTTATTTTGCCGTCAGCTGGAGCATAGAAATCTGCTTGATGAAATTGACACTATTCAAACCGAATTATTTGGTTCTCTCGGCCATACAGGGCGCGGACACGGAACCGACAAAGCCATTATATTGGGATTGAGCGGTTATGAGCCCGATAAAATAGATCCTGACATCATTGACGATTTATTGCTAAAGGTTGAAAAAAACAAAGCTATTGAGATTAGTCCAAAGCAAAACATTTCATTCGATTACAAGAAGCATCTTAAGTTTCATAAAAGAAAATTACTGCCACTACACTCAAATGGAATGCGATTTATTGCGTGCAAAAAAGATGGTGAAATAATACTTAGTAAGGACTTTTATTCAGTCGGTGGAGGATTTATTCTTTCACACAAAAAACTGGCAAAAAAGACCATTGTCGAAGACAGCACCGTTTTACCTTTTTCTTTTAAATCCGGCGATCAGCTTCTGGAAATCTGCAAATCTAACAAAAAATCAATTGCAGAAATCATGTATGAGAATGAAAAATTCTGGCAAAAGAAATCTGAAATCAACAAACAACTGGATTTTTTATGGCAGGTTTTCAAACAGTGTGTAGAAAGAGGTTTAAACACCAAAGGCGTATTACCCGGAGGTTTAAAAGTCAAACGCCGTGCTCCGGAACTTTATGACTCCTTAAGAAATATGCCACAAGCCGCTTTAAGAGACCCTCTTACAATTTTAGATTGGGTGAATGTCTATGCTCTTGCAGTGAGTGAAGAAAACGCTGCCGGTGGACGTGTTGTGACCGCACCAACCAATGGAGCTGCCGGGATTATTCCTGCGGTTTTGCATTATTACTATCACTTTTGTCCTCAAGCAAATATTCAAGGAGTCCGTAATTTTCTTTTAACAGCCGGTGCTATCGGCATGCTATACAAAGAAAATGCTTCTATTTCAGGTGCTGAGGTTGGTTGCCAAGGTGAAGTTGGTGTTGCCTGCTCAATGGCTGCTGCCGGTTTAGCTGCGGCTTGTAACGAGTCACCTGAACATATTGAAAACGCAGCAGAAATTGCCATGGAACACAACTTAGGATTGACCTGTGATCCAATTGGCGGATTGGTACAAATTCCCTGTATTGAGCGTAATGCCATGGGCGCTGTTAAAGCCATCAATGCCTATCGAATGGCTTGCCGAGGCGATGGAAGTCATTGGGTCTCATTGGATAAAGTGATTAAAACCATGAAAATCACCGGGCACGACATGCAATCCAAGTACAAGGAAACCTCCCGAGGCGGTCTGGCAGTCAATATTATTGAGTGTTAAACATTTGAAGAGTTAATTCTTATTTAAATTTACAAAAAAATGTGGCATGATAATCTGCAGTGGGTTTTTCCACTATTTCAAATCTTAAATAAGGGGAGATTATTATGAAAACAAACGCACCTACCGCTTTGGTATTTATGATTGCAGTGATTCTAGCTGTGCTATCAGTTGTATCGACTTTTGTAGCGATTCCGGTTGTTTCAGCAAATGCCTATTGGGTTATGACAGCTGCTTTTGTGGTATTGGCAGCAGGAAACCTGCTCAAAGGGCTCTAACAAAAACATTTAATTGAAGGGAAACCTGAACTGATGAAGTTCAGGTTTTTTTATGCCTAACTATAAAGTTCAGGAAGTTCGTTCTTTGGATTGATTTGATTGACAGTCTGAATATTCAACCCTTTTCCTTTAACTTGTTTTAACCATGAACCAGTATCAAACTCTGTTAATTGTGTTGATGGAGAATAAAGTAGTAATTCCAAATTTTCGATTAAACTTTGCATCTCTTCAGCAACAAGCGGTTTGATTCCAGATAAATTATTCACTTGATTTTCAGGATGTTGTTGATTCCACCAGCGAATCAAGGATTCTTGTAATCCCGATAAATCTTTATTATTGATTGAGCTGATAATATCTTGTTTATTTATACTTCTTTTAGCTTTATCAGATGAATCAGATACTCTTTTTTTCTTTCTCGAGGAAAGTAAAATTGCCAAAGTAACCAACCAAAGCAATACAGAAATCAAAGCAATGGATTTCCACAACCATGAGTCTTTTTCAATTACTTTTACCTCGGATGATGGAGCTTTATTAGCATTTGCATCAACATGGCTTTCAGATACATTTGAAACACTTTTAGGTGACTTGGTCTCAAACAAATTTCCAATAGGTGGTTTTTCCAAAGCAAAATCACCGGCTTCAACATCTAACGTAACCGGTGGTAATTTTGCAAACTCAACTTGCCCTGTTTTAGTATTGAACCATTCCAATTGAAATTCAGGAATTCGGATTTTCCCGGATTGTGTTGGTATCATTGCCAGCTTGACTTGTTTCCAACTTTTCAGGTTTTCTGCTTCTTTTTCGGTTTGAGACAATGGTTGTTCGGGATAAACCCTGATTCCGTCAATTTCGCCAAGGTCAATTTCAGGGATTTGTGTCTCGTTTAGACCTTCAACATAAAGAGTAATTGTTCGTGTGATTGGCTCACCCACTTTGTAAGGTTGCGAGGACCATTCCTGTGAAATCTGAACATTAGATGCCGGTAGCCAATCCTTGCCTATAGAGGTTTGTGGTATCGGTTTAATTTCAATTTCTACAGGCTTGGAAACAGCGCGAACCGGCTTACCAGTTGCAAACATGCTAAAACTTCTTCGGGATGAATTATCACGACCATTGAAAATGATTGGATTCAGTTCCAATTTCCCGCTTTTTTCTGCAAACATTGCATATCGTCTTTCCACCACTTCATATGATCGTCCATCTCTGACTGTTCGATAATTGGCTCCTTTATCAAGCTGTGTAATTATGGTATCACTAGCAACCGGATCAGACAGACTTCCCTCGCTCAATGCGATCCCATAAAAAAGTCTCACTGTCAGAATAATTTGTTCTTTAACAAAGGCTTTGGTTTTATCTGTCTCTGCCTCAATAAAAACATCGCCATTTGCTTTGGCATTCGGATCGGATTTTGTCACTGAAATTTGAATGGGTTTTGTTTGCTGGCTACCTACCTTAATTGGCGGAATGGTATTTTCGCCCACTCCATTAGGCATCAGTGAAATTTGCCAACTGGTTTGTGTTGAATAGCTATTATTGATAATTTGTGTTGATGAAGACTTGCTGGTTCCCAAAACGGTAAAAACATCTTCTAACTCTGTTAAATCCGGCTCTTCATTACTGTTCTCATCAACTGAGATTGTTAATGTCAGCGTTTCACCAATAATGATTCGACTGCGATCAACACTCGCAGTCACTTCAGCAAAGCTATTAAAACTGATTAAAATTAAACCAATTAGTAGTAAGTTTTTCATAATTTACCAATCCTGTTGTTCATCTGGTTTATTTTTCTGTTGGTTATACTGGTAGTAAAATTTTCTTCGCAACAAACCACCCGGATCATCGGGAATTCTTCTCAGCCATTGTTCAATGGCCTCTTTATTTTCAGCTTTTTCCTGAAGCTCTTCAGGTGACACTTGAGCTTGTTGCTCTTTTGGTTCTTGCTGTTCCTTATCTGCTTCTTCCAGTTCTTTTTGTACTTGTTCTTGCTGACGTTTCTCTTCTTCTGTCATTTCATCCTGTTCGGACTTCTGTCCTTGCTGTTCGGGATTATCCTGAGAATCCTGATTTTGCTGCCCTTCTTGTTGCTGTTGTTCACTGTTTTCCTGAGCGTCCTGATTTTCCTGATCCTGATTTTCTTGCTCTTGCTGTTGGTCATCCTGATTTTGTTGTTGATCTTCAGAGTCTTGTTGCTGATTATCCTGATTTTGTTGTTGTTCCTGCTGTTGTTGCTTCAGAGCTTCTTCGACCTGTTTTTTATTGTAAAGTGTATCTTCATCATCGGGTCTGAGTTCCAGAGACTGATTATAAGCATCCAAAGCCTCCTGTAATTTACCGCTTTGTGCCAAAGCATTTCCTTGATTGTATAAACCATCGGCACTTCCATCGTTAAACAGATTTCCTGCGCTTTGAAAATCTCCTTTTTTATAAGCAGCTGTTGCCTTCCATGAGTCGGATTTGGCTTTTTCAAAGGCTTTTTGCGGGTTTTCGTTATTGATGTATTCCGCAGCTTGCTGATCAGAGTTCAACCACAAATCTTTCCATTCAAAGGCTTGAGAAATCTGCGGTGTTTGCAGTCCTGCGACCAAAAACAAACTCAGCAACAAACCTTTTCTGAATAGTAAAACGAAAAGCGGAAGTATGGCTAATACCAACCAAGGACCTTCATCAATGTATTTTTCAGAATCCAACTCGCTATTGTCTGTCGCTTCATCATCATTCTTTTCAGCATCTGTCGGAACTAAAAAATCAATATCGGCAGAATCACCTGTCAATTGAGAGAACCTTCCATTACCAGCTGATGACAATTGCCTTAATTCGCTAATATCCAACTTGGGTACAACAATGTTACCACTTCTGTCCTTAACAAACCCTTGTTGAGTTGGAATCGGAGCACCGGCTTCTGTTCCGATGGCTAGAACTGAAGTGTTAATTTTTTCATCAGCTAAATCTTCTGCAACATTCATCGCGGAATCCAGATTGACTCCGTCAGTCATCAAGATGATTTCACCTCGGGAATATCCAGCCTGCTGCAATAAGTCTTTCGCTTTAAGCAATGCAATATCGGCTCTGGAACCCTGAACCGGCATAATTTCTGGCGAAATGGCTTTGACTAATAGCGAGATTGTTTCTGTATCATCAGTTAATGGTGTGACAATAAATGCATCACCTGCATAAACCAACAAGGCAGTTTGTCCGTCTTTTCTTTTGTCCAGAATATCATTCAGTTTATACTTGGCACGTTCCAAACGATTGGGTTTAATGTCATCCGATAACATGCTCTTGGAAACATCCAATGCAACCACTAATGCCGATTGATTTTTCATCACCGGAGTTGGAATTTTACGAAATGAAGGGCCAGATATTGCTAAAACTGCAAGAATTGAAATCAACCATAGCAATTTCATCCAACCACTACCCTTTTCGGCGGATTTTGACTTAATCTCCGCTAATAAATGCTCGTCACAAACTTTTTCCCAGCTGTCACCACCTTTCTGCTTTCTTTGTAAAAACCAGACAATTGCCAAGACTATCGGCAATACATAAAGCACCTGAGGTCTGATAAAATGCAAATTGGAAAAAAAACTGCTTATTATTTCCATGGCTACACCTTCAATCTCAAAACTGTGAGCAGAATCAACATCGATAAGCCCAAAGGCCAGAAAAACAATTGTTCGGTCGGGCGATAAAACTGCTCTTCTTTTGCCAACGGCTCCAATTCATCAAGCATGGCGTAAATTTTATCCAGTTCTTTGGTGTTTCTGGCTCTGAAATACTGTCCGCCGGTTTGATTAGCAATTTTTCTCAAAGTCGCTTCATCCAAGTCTAAAGACGGATTGATACGACGATTACCGAAAATAGTCTGACGATAGACTTCATCTGCACCAATACCGATTGTATAAATTTTTAAACCCTCTTGAGCTGCCAGTTCCGCCGCTTTCAAAGGGTGAATCTCACCGGCGGTGTTTTGTCCGTCGGTGAGCAATATCAGAATTCGGTTATTATCCGTTGTTGCCAGTACTCTTTTGACTGCCAAACCAATGGCATCACCAATTGCAGTTGCTTTCCCGGCGATTCCAATCATGGATTCGGAAAGCAATGTATTAACTGTTTTCAGGTCAAAACTCAGAGGCGTTTGCAGATAGGCTTGTTGACCAAATAATATCAAACCAATCCGGTCGCCTTTTCTTCTTTCAATAAAATCTCCGGCAACGTGTTTTACCATGGTTAAACGATCCACTTCCTTGCCGTTAATTTTCATGTCGGTTTCCTGCATCGAACCGGAAACGTCCACAGCCATCATCAAATCCCTGCCCTCAACCGGCAAAGAAACAGCATCACCAATCCAAACAGGCTTGGCAGCAGCCACGATAAAAAGCAGCCAAGAAAGAATTGCCAATAATTTCAACCACCATTTGTTTTGAGCAGAAACCCCTGATAGAGAATTCCAGAATCCGCTAAAAAACGGCACTCGTACTGCCATGACCGAACTTTGTCTGACTTTTGGCATTAACCATACAAATAATGGTAAAACTGCCAGCGTTAAAACCCAAACCCACTCAAACTCAAACATTTTTCACCTTCGTTTTTTTATTGAGTTTCTTTTGATGTTTCAATGCCTGCGGAAAAAAGTTTCTCACCACAGCAATTAAACCAGAAACATCGTAGTCGGCTTTGGGAGAATACTGAGCCTCACACAATTCGTCGTAATATTGGTCGAACACAAGGGATTCTGAATATTGATTAAGGTAACTAATCCACGACTGACCACTCAAAGAAGCAGCCTGTGTATCGCCTAAAACATGTTTCACAAAGCGTTTCAACAATATCGAAATTTCCGATGCCAGTTGATGTTTATTTTTATGCTGTTCAAAATTCTTTCTGGAATCATATAGAGAGTTTTGCAGGACTTGAATCAAACGATTTTGATTGTTTCTGGCGACAAACCATTTGATGACGAAATACAACACAATTAAAAACAGAACCAACAAAACCCACCAGCCAGGAGCCAAAGGCCAGAATCCGGGTTCTTGTGGCAGGTGAATATCACGAAGTTGTAAAGTCGGAGCGCTGTTATTCATTGATTGAATTCCTCCAACTACTCCAAGCGGATGCCGGTGATTTTAATGATTGCTTGAGTTTTTCCTGCAAATTATCATTGGTCATTATTGGGATGACTGAAACAGCAGACTTTTGGATATTCTCAAAAACACTGTCCAAATGCGAATTCTGATAACTTCGCATGTTTCTGATATCTTTACTTTTTTTGGTATTTAAAACGACTGTGCTTTGTCCCTGATCGATTCCGTAAGTTCCAGGTTGCAAAGTATTGATTTCAAATGGATCAGCAACAAATACAGCCATCACGTCATTATGTTTGGTGAGCTGAATCAGATGCCGCTTCACTTCTTTTCCCAAATGATAAAAATCACTAACAATAATCACCAAAGAACCTGGTCTGATGATGGTTCTTAATCTTTGCAAGGCATCTTCTAAAGGTGTTTCCATATCATCTGCACTTTTTGCCGCATCAGTTTTTACCAAATGGGCAATCAATCGCATCATTCCACGTTTGCCGCCCACCGGTTTCTCATGATGAATCCCATGAGTGCCAAAACTTAAAACACCTACTCTATCACCATTTTTGATGGCTGCCCATGAAAGAAGAGATGCAGCCTTAGCTGCAGTTACGGATTTGAATTCATTCTTAGTTCCAAAAGCCATGGAACGATTGTTATCCATAACAATATGAATCGGTCTTTCTCTTTCTTCCTGAAAAAGTTTTGTATGAGGTTCACCGGTTCGGGCTGTCACCAACCAGTCCATGTTACGAATATCATCACCTGCCTGATACACACGGGATTCCAGATAATCCATTCCACGACCTCTGAACCGTGAATCATGCAAACCTGAAATTGCCGAGCTGGCTTTTTTTCGGCCCGACAATGATAAGTTTTTCGCATGCGGTTGCTGTTGAACCAATGCTTGTGTTGTGACACGAGTGGATGAATTCATAATCTGTGACTATGCGATTGGAACTACCTTCAATAATCTGTCAATGACTTTATCAGGCGTTATACCTTCAACTTCGGCTTCAAAACTAAGAATCAAACGATGTCTTAAAACATCATAAATCACATTGTGTATGTCTTCCGGCAATAAATGCTCACGGCCTTGTAAAAACGCATGAGCTCTTGCACAACGATCCAATGCAATTGTTGCACGCGGAGAACCACCGAAACTAATCATCTCAGCCAAAGATTTATCGTATTTTATTGGATTACGAGTTGCCAGAATCAACTCCACCATATAGTTTTGCAAATTGTCCGCAACATATAAGTTCAAAACCTGTTGCTGAGCATCAAACACGTTTTGCTGTGTTAAATTAACTGAATCTTTAGAGGGTTTTTGATATCCTTCTTTATCCCTATCCTGTGCCAGTTTGAGAATATCTTTTTCCGTATCGGCATCGGGATAATCAATCGCAACGTGCATTTGAAAACGATCCAATTGGGCCTCAGGAAGTGGATAAGTTCCTTCCTGCTCAATCGGATTTTGTGTTGCCATCACTAAAAACAATTTGGGTAGTTGATAGGTTGTACTACCGATGGTGATTTGTTGTTCTCCCATGGCTTCAAGCAAAGCGGACTGCACTTTTGCAGGAGCTCTGTTGACCTCATCCGCCAAAATCAAATTATGAAACAACGGACCTTTCTGAAATTCAAAACTTCCGGTTTGGGCTCGATAAATTTCAGTTCCTGTTAAATCCGAAGGAAGCAAATCGGGTGTAAACTGTATGCGTTTAAAATCTCCTTCCAAACGATCTGCCAAAGCCTTGATTGCCGTGGTTTTTGCCAAACCCGGAGCACCTTCCACTAATAGGTGACCATGAGTTAATAGTGCCATTAACAACCTGTTAACCAGTTTTTCCTGTCCAAAGATTTCTTGTGAGAGAGATGATTTAACTTGTTGGAATATTTTCGCTGTTTCTGATATTTCTTGCTGACTATTATTTTCCATACTCATGTTTAATATTTTTGACCGTATTACGACAGATGCAATATAATAAGGTTCAATATATTTGAAATCAAGCCAGAGGAATTTTGATGTACAAAAAAGCAATTTTTATACTTTTAGTCTTAGTAATCAATGCATGCAACCTAAAAAACACCGTTCAAGCTGCTGAAGAGGATGATTTCGAAGTCCATCGCTTAGTGATACAAATGAACAAAGGAGATGAGCATTTACAATCTGAAGTTATCACAAATATCGTAAATATATCAAAGTATTTCGGCGTCGATAATGTCGAAATTGAGTTGGTCGCTTATGGCAAAGGTATTTATTTTCTCACCAAAGAAAGTCCATTTAGAGCCAGAATTGAGAGCCTGATGATGCAAGATGTAGTATTCACGGCCTGTGAGGACACCATTAATACGCTGAAACGCACCAAAGGACTTGAACTGAACTTAATTGATGGTGTTGAAACCGTTCCAAACGGCATTCCACACATCATGCTTTTACAAGAAAAAGGCTATACCTACTTTAGTCCTTAGATAAAAACAAAAATTGTATTATTGCATCTGATTTCTAAATTAACAATTATAGATTATTTTTCATATAAGTAATGCAGATATTCTCAAATTTTTTAATTTGAGATATTGTGATACAATTCACAATATGATAGATTATATTAGCAGAGCATAATATTCAATCTCACAGTTACACTCAATTTCGTAAAAATTATAAAAATTATTGAGAAGAAAAATGAAAAAGTTTTATTCCTTGACAATGATAAGCATATTGGCAATGTTACTGGTTTCTTGTGGTGACTCAAACCCGACAATTGAAAGAATGGTAGTTTCCAGCAGTGCACATGGTGTGGTTTTGGATGCAACTGATGCTGAAACCCTTGAGGAATTACAACGAATTTTTTACAACAAGGAAGAAACGCCAAATGCAGCTCCGGATTTCAAGTTTTTTGTAGATATTACCATTGAAGGTCAATCAACTCGTTGGCAATACAGCATTGACGGTTTTATCCGAGAACATAATGTTTCGATTTCAGGGGATTCAGTGACTAAAATCTACGGATTGAAGGAAGTTGCCAAATTCAATCGAATTGCCAACGTCCGAGAATAGCTTTTAGTTTGTTGTTGCGACAGCAATTCCAATAAAAATAATCATTCCAACCCAATTATTGTTAAGAAATGCCTTGAAATAATTGTCAGTGTTTCTGCTTCGTAATAACTTGTTCTGGTAAACAAACAAAATCACACTCGCCAGCAAACCGAAGTAATAATACATGTTGAGCTCCAGTTTTCTGCCAAGCAAAAGCAATACCAGCATCATAAATCCCTGAATAATGTGTGTAATTAAAATATCCAGATCACCAAATAAAATTGCTGTTGACTTCACACCAATCTTTTCATCACATTCCCTATCGACCATGGCATACATAGTGTCATAAGCCGTAGTCCAGAAAATATTGGCAATAAACAACAACCAGGCCTCTGCTGGAATTTTCCCCTGAATCTGCGCGTAAGCCATCGGAATGGATAACGCAAAAGCAATGCCCAGATAAACCTGCGGCAAATAGGTATAGCGTTTCATAAACGGATAAGTGATGGCAAAAAAAGCTGCCACCATTGCAATTTGCATCGCCAAAACATTCAAAAACGTCAGCAACAACACTGCACATAAAAGCAATACCACAAACATAATCAACGCATTGACAACTGGTAATTGTTGTTGCGCTAGTGGTCGGTTGCGTGTTCTTTTGACTTTGGCATCAAATTTTCTGTCGGCAATGTCATTGATTGCACAACCGGCGGAACGCATTAAAAAAACACCTAAAGCAAAAATAACCAAATACTTAATCGGTGGAATTCCATCAGCCGCCAGCCACAAAGCCCATAAAGTCGGCCACAATAACAATAAAGTTCCAATCGGTCGATCAAAACGGATTAATTTCAAATAGGGATCAATAGAGCTGAGAAAGTTTTTTTGTGACATCAAAAATGTTTGTATTTTATCAGTCTTTTATTTTACCATTAGCTGACCTGATTCAATAAAAATTATGTTTAATATCGTTCTGTTTGAACCTGAAATTCCACCCAACACCGGAAACATCATTCGCCTTTGCGCCAATACCGGAGCTCAGCTTCATCTGATTCATCCATTGGGGTTTGCGATGGAAACCAAGGCTTTACGCCGTGCCGGACTGGATTATCACGAGTTTACCAATGTCAAAGAATATGACAACTTCGCCGATTTTATGCTTAAAGCCAAACCCGAAAGGTTGTTTGCATTGACAACAAAAGGCAGTGTCAATTACACAACTGTTCCATTTCAACAAGGCGACTATTTTATCTTCGGCCCGGAAACCAGGGGTTTACCAAAAGATATTCTTGAGATGGATGTCATCACCAAAAAACTCAGACTACCTATGAAAGCCAACTCCCGAAGCCTGAATTTATCCAATACTGTTGCGGTGATGTTATTTGAGGCATTGAGGCAGGTTGGGTTTGGGGATTTGGAATAAAATCACCACTCATCACGATTTAATAAAAAGCTTTTCAGTCATCTCAACTGAAATATTAAACTTTTACAGGGATGACACTCTCTCTGTAATATCAACTAAGCGCAGTGCATGGAGATATCTCAAAACTACCTCACACCTCCTTAAATTATTAGTTTTTACTAATTTGTCGAACCGGTTTCAAATCCATGTTGGAAAATTAAGTCAACATCAATAATATAAGCTGAACCGGAATTTGTACCAAAATCATCATCTGCTGGAGCTCCAATTAGAGCTCGATCACCAGATACACTGACTGAACTACCAAACTCATCACCAAGCTTACTATCTCCTACTGTTAGTTTTTGCCTCTGTGACCAATCCCCTCCGTTATAACTAAAAATATAGGCTGAACCTAAATCTAATCCGTAACTAATATCACTAAATGCTCCAACCAGTATGATGTCACCATCCAGGCTGACCGAATATCCAAAACGATCATCCTCTTCACCATCACTTGCAATCAACTTAGCACTTTGGCTCCAATTCATACCATCAAAGTCAAAAACATAAGCTGAGCCTGAATTATTGCCATTGTCATCATCTCCATAAGCACCCACCAAAGCACGGTTGTCGTGCAGACTCACTGACCAGCCAAATTTATCACCCGAAAATCTATCTCTGGCGGTCAACTTTTGGACCTGTGACCAACTCATACCATCGAAATTAAAAATATAGGCTGAACCGATACTAGAGGGAGCACCCACCAGAGCACGATTGCCTGACAGGCTCACCGAATAACCAAACAAATTCCAAATTGCTGCATCTTCTGCAATCAACTTTTGACTCTGTACCCAGCTCAGACCATTATAATCAAAAATATAGGCTGAACCTGAAAAAATACCATTATCATCATCCCCGTTAGCTCCTACCAGCGCGCGGTCGCCTGACAGGCTCACTGATATACCAAAGAGATCAAACTCTACACCATCAACGGCAGTCAGTTTTGCTGTTTGCACCCATACTCCACCGATGAAATCAAAAATATAGGCTGAACCAGAACTATCACCATTGTCATCATCTCCATATGCACCCACCAGTGCGCGGTCGCCATATAGACTCACTGAATAGCCAAAGAAATTATTCTCAGAACCATCACTTGTCGTCAGTTTTTGGCTCTGTATCCAGCTCATTCCATCATAATCAAAAATATAGGCTGAACCTGAACTATCGCCATTATCATCATCTCCATATGCACCCACCAAAGCACGACTACCCGACAAGCTCACCGAAATGCCAAACTGATCTTCCGCAGCCCCATCACTTTTCGTCAATTTTTGACTCAGAGTCCAACTCATACCATCGTAAGTAAAAATATAGGCAGAACCTGAGTCATTGCCATTGTCGTTATCACCATAAGCACCAATCCATGCTCGATTGCCAGATAGGCCTACTGACCCACCAAACCAATCATTAGCTGCTCCATCGCCAGCGGATAGCTTTTGACTCTGCATCCAACTCATACCATCATAATCAAAAATATACGCAGACCCAGATGCACTTCCAATATCATCATCGAAATATGCACCAATCAAAGCACGATTTCCAGAAAGATTCACCGAAATACCAAACCTATCTTCTTCAGCTCCATCACCGGCTACTAGCTTTTGACTCTGCACCCAATTAACGCCATCATAATGAAAAACATAAGCCGAACCAGAACGACTACCATTGTCATCATCACCATAAGCACCAATCAGTGCATTATCTCCTGATAGACTCACCGAAAAACCAAACAAATCCCTAATGTATCCATCGTTTGCAGTTAGCTTCTGTCTTTGTGTCCAACTTATACCATCATATTCAAAGATATAAGCTGAACCGGTACTCTCGCCATTATCATCATCACCAGATGCACCCACTAATGCATATACTCCAGATAAACTCACCGATGAACTAAAATTATCCTCCGCAGCCGCATCTACTGCATTCAATTTTTGACTTTGTGTCCAGCTCATGCCATCATAATCAAAAATATAAGCTGAACCTGAATCATAACCATTGTCATCATCACCATTGGCACCCACCAAAGCACGATTACCCGACAAACTCACAGAAACGCCAAACTGATCTTCCGCAGATTCATCACTTGCCGTCAATTTTTGATTTTGCTTCCAGCTTATACCATCATATTCAAAAACATAAACAGAACCTGAATTCCAGCCATGATCATCATCCCCATAAGCTCCCACCAGTACGCGATCTCCAAACTGGCTAACTGAGTAACCAAAGTAATCACCTTGTTCCCCATCAACAGGTTGAAGCACCTCCACTTCCTGCCAATTAATTCCATCAAACTCAAATACAAGTACTGCTCCGGTACCTGCCATAGAGGGCGCTCCCACAAGTGCTCGATTTCCATCAACTGATACACTTCTTCCGAATTGACTGTTCTCCCCACCAATTCCTGCAGGCTCCGGCAATAACTTCGCCTGCTGCACAGCAGATTTAAGCGATGCCCAGCTGGCATCACTCAGATCATCAGGTTTTTGTTTATCAAAATCATCAGCAAGACTGGTGATGGAGAAAATAAATGTTAGTGTTATAGTCAAAAGAATATTCATAGCTCTTGTGTATTTTTATGGAAATTTTGTGAAAAGAATATTAACAAAGTCACGGCAACATCACAATCAATTGAAATAAAAGACTGCTAAAGTCCCTGAATAATATGCTCGCTCCAGTTCTCCATTTCTCCATCAAAATCTTTCAGTTCATCTATAGAAAACAAGCCGACAACGTGGATTTCATCTTCGTTGCTGGTGATTTCGTTTGTTGCCAGTTCCCATTGTTCGACCACGCCGATATGAACTCTGCCGACGGGATTGGAGTCATCATAAATATAACCGAGATGTTTTTTGGAGATGATTTCTGAGATATTGAGTTCCTCATCAATTTCTCTTTGAGCGGAATTTTCTATGGTTTTATCGAGATTAATAACTCCGTCTTTGTGATAAGCCAGATCGAAAGCATCAATATGACCACCAAATCCGATAGAATGCATATTGTGCAAGCGGTTTTCACCGCCTTTCTTAGTGCGTTGGTAAAGAGCTATTTTCCCTTGGTATGAAAGAATCACATAAGGAATGATTTGTTTGAAATCTTCGTTGGTTTCCAGAGTTTCACGCGGACCAATCCAGATTTTATTCACATCAAAAATATCTTTTTCAGTTTTGATAAAGCCGTTGGTTTTGATGTTCTTATCAACGACTGATCTTTCGGTACAAATGATATGTTGCATATTATTTTTCCAATTCCAAAAACAATGAATTATTATTTTCAGGGTCTTTTGTCATGCCAATGCGGTTATTATCAAGCAGAATATAGAATCTGTCTTCAGTCACATAAAGACCTTCGGCGAGACCAAATTCTTTGTCAAGATAGCTAAACTCAGGTTGATTGATGACTTCTCCGTAGCTGTAACCTGATGTTTCAACAAATTTTCCATCTTGTCGTTCTAACGATGCTATTGTTTCTGCATTTCTGTCCAAAACGTAAATTTTATCGTTATTGCAACTCAAGCCTGAAAAATCAGTGGAGCGGTTTGCTTGATATTCAAAAACAGCATCATTTTGCTGGTAAGCTTTGATTTCGTTATTTGGTACATCAATCTCAATAAAACCTCGCGGTTGTCTTTCTGCAGCCAGAAGAAACTTTTGATCTTCCAATAAACAAATACCTTCAATGTAAGCATTATGAGTTGTAAATAAACCGGATTCTTTGCCGGCAATTTTTAAACTCTCATCGTCAGGAATCCATTGTTGATTTTTGCCGTCTTTGGAAATTTTTAAAATCTGAAAATGAAGTTCACTGATCAGATAAAAATACTCATCATCATGTGTGATGCCTTCAAAATCAAGTTTTCCGGGTTTATCGTTTTCAATTTCCAAAAACGGTATCAATCTGACTTTGTTATCATCAAACTTGAGTTTAAAGATAAAATTGTCTTTATCCGAAACCGTAAAAAACTGCCCATCCCAATATGTTAAACCCGATGGGTCAAATTTACCCAAGGTTTCCACTTCATAAGCATTGACGAGCTTTAGGTTTCGTACTTTGATTCCACTTGATGTATAACGAACATTTCTATCACAAGAACCAAGAGCGAGTGCAAATACCAAAATAACGAAATGATTAAAATTCATAGCCAATTATTCAAAACCATGTTCAAAGATTAAATCCGGTAATGGAATACATGCTGATGAATCTAACACCTGAATATCGTCAATATCCCAATCACCGGCCCCGACACTCACATCCGAAGCAAATCTCCATCTGATTTTTGCTGTCGATCCGGCATAAGCAGATAAGTCCACTGCAACTTTTGAATAATTATTATTAGAACCACCCCAACCGGAACGGCTACCAAGTGGATTGCCACTTGCCAAAGTGACGTTATAACCACCCTCAGTCATTGCTGACCCTAAATCCTGCCAGTTTGAACCATTATTGGTAGTAATTTCCAACACGGCACCATCATAAAAAGTACTGCTTCCTTCAAAAGAATATTTGTGCCAAAACTCCAATGTGGTATTTGCCGAAATATTGATTTCAGGTGATATTAAAAACTTGTCAGAAAAAGTATTGACGTCATTGGTATAAAAGGATTGACTATTATTCATACCTGCTGTCAGACTGATACCCCAATCATCAACACCTTGAGTCGAACCATGCGACCATCCGGTGGCTTCAGCATCAGATATAGAGCCATAACTTTCCACATCTTCGTCAATCAATGCACAAAGTGGTTGCAACTGAATGTCTTGAGTTGTGGTGGATAAACCGGTAACCGCTAAATTGTTGAAGGTGGCATTGGCATAAAAGGATTTATCTGCAGTTAAAGTATAGCTACCTTGTAACAAATCAAAATTATACTCACCTTGAGCATTAGATGTTGTACTCATATCATTAATTGAAAGTTGAACTCCTTCAACCGGTTGAGAACTCAATGCATCGGTCACAACACCGGATATACTTCCAACATCATTAACATTCCATACATCAAAGAATTTTGCATAGGGCACGCCTTTTACCATATCTGTATCTGTCACTACAAAATACGCCACATGTTGTCCAACGGGCATTCCGGTTGTGTCAATTGTGGCAGAAAATGACTCCGATTTTGAATCATAAACTCCATCTCCGGCAGCTATGGTAACAGGTGTTGAACCTCCATCCCAAGGGAGTTCATCAACAAACATTTGCACGGAACTGATATTTTGTGTCGCTTCATTTCCATTGTTTGCGGAGAAATGTAAGTCGGTTGCTGTTCCTGAAATTGTCAAGCTATTGCCTGCAATCACACCACTTGATGAAATTTGTAAATTCTCCACATCTGGTCCGGATGCAGTGATATAAGGCGTTCTGGAAACTTTAGCCGCATAAATTAATGCTTGTAGATTATCGGGATAAATGGTGCTTTCAAAAGCACTACAACTTTGGAAGAATGATGTTCCCAGCTCAAAGACATAAGCAGCGACACCGAGTTGTCCATAAGCGTTATCATCAGATGCCCCATCAGCACCATAAAGTTCATTAGAAACCTGTGGAATATAATCGTTATACCACGCCAGTTTTCTTCCAAGTGTTTGAAATTGCACATGATTTGGAGCAAGAGGAATCGCCCCGGGACTATCATAACCATAAGGCCACATCACTAATTCGCTATAACTGTGAATATCTAGGAAGAGTCCCGGGGTGTCATCGGGAGCCGGATCATTTAGTCCTTCTCCGCGATTATCATCAAATAAGTCCTTCATATAAGCATCTATCGCCTGATTTTCATATTCGGACTGTGCCGATGGACCTCTGTAGGTTTCATTGCAGGATGAGCCACTGGACCCACTCCCTTCTCCCCATTTCCAGCCAAAATTGCGATTCATATCCACACCTTTTCCGGTTATGCTGCTGGAACAATGATTATTGTTTTCATTTTTTCTTTTTGAGTCGCCTCCTTCTGCAATTTTTCTACCATCGGGATTTCCTTGTAACAATAAATGTATTTCATGATGGTCCACAAGCCAGGTGGCATCGGCATCGGATCCATAGTTATTCAAAAGATATTCAGCGAACCTTGTGTTCAATTCAGCCGGTGTTAACTCTCTGGCATGAATGGAACTCATTGCAAAAAAGATAGGTTTTGGACCCGGAATTGATGAATTGGTAATCTTTATAACCCTTAAGTCATAACCCGGCAAACCTCCGGGAGTTGTTTTTTCCCAACTATCTCCAATATCAACAATGCTTGCCAAATTAGGATAGGTTGCAACCAAATTATCCATGGTATTGAATGTTTCTTCTACAGTGCGATAACAATCAAATCCCGGAATACTTTTTGTTCCTATCGGAATGTTTTTTTCTTTTGCAGTTTTAATGGCATCGCTGATTCTCAGTGAAGATTGAGTTTGTTTTTGATTGATTTCAACTTGAAACCCATAAGCAAAAAGATTTTCATATTCCTGAATACTGTCAACTGAAACAGTAAAATACTTATCTTTGGTATTGACATGCCAAGGTTGATTGTATGAGGCATAGTTTCTTACTTGTTTGATATCTTGGTAATGAACATTAACAATCCAAGGTCCATTTTCTTCTTTTGGCAGTTTTTGATTTGGCTCGGCATTGACAAAATGCACAGCAACGAACAACGCACACACTAATAATTTTGTTTTCATAATTTATCTCAGCAAGTCTTTAGTTATTTCAGACTTCTTTTTTTATTCTTTCAGGGAAATCAGTTTGAGTATTTTCTCTTCTGTAAATGGCCAGAAAAGCTCTTCTTCATTCTTAGACAAAACAGGAACTTTGGTATGATATTTTCTTAACAACTCTTCATCTTCGTCAATATCATGAAAATGATAACGAATATTATATCTGTTTAAGACATCCTCTGCATCTTCACACAAGGGACAATCGCTTCTTCCGTATAGAACTAGCATTTACAACTCAAAAAAATTTGAACCATTTACTTATAATTTTTTAATGATGTCAATTTAGAGGTAAAATAATTATAACTTTTTTGCGGTTTTAAAGACATGAATTACACACTTCATGAAACTAATGAAGGTCTCTTACAATTTATGAAATGAAAATTTTTACTTGATAATGTTTAACATTTGCTTTTTTTCGATTATTATATTGAAGAATAATAAAATTTAGGTACACAAAATGGCACGAATTTTAATTGTTGATGACTCACCATCTCAGTTATTTGGTATGCAAAAAATTGTTGAAAAGTTAGGACATGAGGTTCTTTCAGCGACAAACGGTGAAGAAGGCGTTCGCACGGCGAAGGAACAAATTCCTGATTTGATTTTGATGGATGTGGTAATGCCGGAGCTGAATGGCTTTCAGGCAACCAGAAAGATTTCCAAAGATGAGCGGACTTCACACATTCCAATTATTATGGTCACAACCAAGAATTTGCAAACGGATAAGGTTTGGGGAATGCGCCAAGGTGCTAAAGATTATTTGGTTAAGCCTGTTTCAGAGAAAGCGTTAATTGCAGCAATTAACGAGTATTTACCGTAGATTTTATTCCAGCCGGATTTAAAAAAGGTGCATTTTTGCACCTTTTTTATTTACCATTTTAATTACTTTTAACCATCGTCCCGGTTTTCAGTCGCTCTTTTGTCCATGCTCTTAAATCATCCAGCCAGCAATATAAACTGGGCAATACCAACAAACTAACAACAGTAGAAAAAGTCAAACCGCCAATAATTGCTCTCGCCATCGGGAAATAAGCAGGTCCACGTCCTCCAACTTGCGAAACACTCATCGCCAGCGGAATTAATCCAACCACAGTCGTAAATACCGTCATTAAAATCGGACGTAAACGATCCCGACCGGCTTGTAGAACGGCATCATAACGATTAAGACCTCTTATTCGCAGTTGATTAATATGATCAATCAACACAATTCCGTTATTCACCACCACACCAATCAGTATCAGCATTCCAATCGCTGCCATAATTGTGAAGTTGGTTCCGGTAATAGCAAAAAAGAAAAAGACTCCAATGTATGAAAAAAGAATCGAACTAATTACACAGAGTGGAAATAACAAGGATTCAAACAATGCCGCCATCACAATAAAAATCAAGGCAATGGCAACTTTGATATTTGATGCCATAGAATCACTTTGCCCACCTCGATTGCGTGTGTCATTATCAAACGTCCAGCTATATCCGCTTGGAAAATAAAATTGAGACATAATTGCTGAAACTTTATTTTTAATTTCAGTCTGATTCATATCCGTTTCCAAGTCCACATCAATTTGAACCGCTCCCATGCGGTCATAGCGTCTGATCTGCTGAGGTGAGTTGGTATTGATCACATCCGCTACTGTTTCTAAAGAAACCTGATTGCCATTGCGAGTTTTAATTGGCAAATTCAATAATTGCTCTAACTTAAATTCACCGGTTTCATAGAATCGCACAATCACCGGCATTTCTCCGGTTTCTGTTACCAAATCACGTAGATTCATCCCCCGCATGGCTATATTGACACTTTGAGCAACTGTGTTTGGATCAACGCCAAGTCGATAAGCGCGTTCTCTATTGACTTGAATTCGTAACTCCTCTCGCTGGTTTCTATTATCCACTTGAGCTCCAATCACTCCTTCGATTCTATTCAGTTCAAGCAATATTGACGGCACCATATCAAGCATCACTTCTTGTGAATCACCCAGTAGATAAACACTCATCCCATCATTTCCTCGCCCTCGCCCAAATCTCAGGCTGGGTTTTCCAATGGTTATTTGAGGTAAATTTTCTATAATTTCTTTTTTTATTTCAGCAAGCGGACGTGTAGCTTCAGATTCATCAACCAGATACACTTTGGTGCCTACAAAACCATTCTCCTGATAATAGCTGTAAACAGTATCAATATCATATTTATCTTTATTAGCATAAAGATAGTCCTCAACCTTATCGACATCTTTCTTTAATCGCTCTAATGTGAAAGAACCATCGACATGATAAGGCATCCAAAAATCACGAGAATCGCCGTCTCCGCCTCGAATTCCATCTTCTTTCTCAACCCAAAGTGAATTGACCACCAAACCGGAAATCACAATAATAACAATTGAAAAGAACGTCACCCAACGATGAGCAAGGGTGAACTTCAAAATACGGACATATTTTTCTTTGAGCGAGTCCACCCAAGTTTTTTTCACGGTCTTTTGGTTCTCTTTATTCTTGTTAAGATATGAAATGATTAATGGAACAACTGTAATAGATAAAAATAATGATATGACCAATGCAGCAATAATTGATGCAGCAACATGGGTCAAAAAGACTGAAATCATATCTTCGGAATTAAAAACAATCGGCAAAAACACACAAATTGATGTGGTTGTTCCTGCAATCACAGGAACCATCACGTCTGACACTCCTTTTCGGATTGCTGTCAAAATATCATATTTGCCACTACTCCTTCGGGTAAAAATACTTTCACTAATAACCACCGAGTTATCAACCAACATCCCGATTGCCAGCATCAATCCCATGAGAGAAAGTACATTTAATGTCAAACCCAGAAAATAAAGAATTCCCAAAGTGATGACAATGGAAATTGGAATTGACAAAGAAACCAGCAGAGTTGTCTGAATATCACGAATAAAAACATAAAGAACAATCAAACTGAGCAAAGCTCCGATAATTCCCGCCATCACCACATCATGCAATGAGTCTTTGACTGTTTGCGCCTGATTATTCAAAAACACCAGTTTAATGCCTTTCATTTGCGGTGATTTTGAAATTTCTTCAATCTTTTCAAGCACTCTTTCGGCAACATCAACCAAATTAGAGGTTGATTCATTGTAAATTTCTAAACCAACTGAATACTTTCTATCCAAATGACGAGCGTAGTTGCGTTCCCCATTGACGACTTTGACGGAAGCGACATCAGACAACTTTACTCCACTTTGATTGAGCAAAATGTTTTTGAAGTCTTCGAGTTTCAATATTTGACCTTTTGGAACAACCCGAATTTGTTTGTCATCGCTGGAATAACCGGTTTTTAAATCTCCTGAGGCAATAGCAAAATTCGAGTCTGTTAACTTTTGCGTCAATTCATTGAAACCAATGCCGTACATTTTCATAGCATCGTTATCAATCATTATACGCATCTCTTTAGGCTCAAGCCCCTGTAAATCAACTCTCGCCACGCCGGGAACCCGCTCAACCGGTCTTACCAAATACTTGTTGATGACATCATAAGCATGTTCCAAATCCAAATCACCGGTAATACGTAACTCCATGATGGCACCACTACCCATATCCGCTTTATTGACATCAATCCGGCGAACATCATCGGGCAAATCAGGTTTGGTGAGGTCTATTTGCTCCTTGACCAGCATTTGCTTTTCATCAACATCTATGCCTGATTTGAAGCGAATCTGAATATTTGCGCCTCCGGTGTTTGAGTTTGAGTTGATTCCCTCAATATCACCTATGGTTGATAAAGACTCTTCCAGCGGTCGGGTGATATTTTGTTCCACTTCACGAGGAGTTGATGACGGATAGGAAACATTGACATTGATAAACGGAGCATTAACCTGTGGCCATTGCTCCAAGGGAAGCATTCGAGATGAAATCAGCCCAATGACAACCATGCTTAAGAATATCATGGTTATAGTAATTGGACGACGAATCGAAAATTCAGCTAAAGCACTGAAACTGCTTTTGGTTTTTGGCTCACTTTGTTTCATACAGAACCTGCTGACTGATTAACATTTGAACTAACTGAAGTTTCTTTAGTGACCAGTGCATAAATAACCGGAATGACAATTAACGTCAGAAATGTCGAAACCAACAAACCGCCAATCACGGTGATTGCCATCGGCGCTCGAATTTCTGCGCCTGCTGACTGATTACCAACAAACGAAATCACCATTGGCAAAAGACCTAACACGGTTGTTATAGTAGTCATTATAATTGGTCGGAGACGGGCATTCCCGGCATGAATAATAGACTGAATTAAATTGTCACCTGAGGCTTGCTGTTGCTTAATTTTATCCAGTAGCACAATGGCATTATTCACCACTATTCCAACCAGCATTATCAGTCCGATAAAAACCACAACGGAAATATCGGTTCGGCTTAAATACAATGCCCAAACTGCGCCAATCATTGCCAGTGGAATACTGAAAAGAATCACGAAAGGATGAATAAAGGATTCAAATTGCGACGCCAAAACCATATAAACTAAAAATACCGCCAAAGACAATGCAAATATCATGGAGTTGTTGGATTCTTCTAAATCTTTATTTTGCCCCGTCACTTTGACCGCAACTAAGGAATGAATATTGGCTTCATCAATAATTTGCTGAGCCACTTCAACTGCTTTACCGAGATCAATTTCTACAATGTCCGCTGTAATCACTACAACTCTGTCCTGATCGCGGCGTAAAATTTGTCCGGGTCCGCGAGTGATTTTTATTTCTGCAACATCACCGAGCGTTACCGGTTTATTAGCTTGCGGGTTAATAATCAATTGTGAAACCGATTGGATAGAGTTTCTTTGTGATAAAGGATTCCGAATGAGGACATCAATTTTTTGGTCTTGCCAATGCACTGTCGTTTCAGACTTACCCAAAACCTTATTGACGACAACATCAGCCACCTGGCGATTGGTCATTCCCAATGATGCAATTCTTTCCTGATCAAAGTGAATCTGAATTTCCGGGTTTCCATCCGTTTGCCCGTCATCAACATTGATAAAATGCTCATTTTGCATCAATAAATCACGCAGCTTTCTGCCTTGTTTTTTTAACAATTCAACATCAAACCCGGAAAGCTCAATTTCAATCGGATTGCTTAACTCGAAATATTCCCCGGCTTGTAATTCAGCACTCAACCCGGGATGCTCTTCAAGAATTTGCAAAACCTGACTTTCAATGTTTGACTTATTGCTGTTTGCAGATGTTCTTATCAACAATTGCCCGGTATTCTCTCCCGCTGATAATGCCGACACATCGAGTTTTGAACCCTCACCACCAATTCCATAAACAAATTCGACCGATTCGATGTTGTTTATTTTTTCACTCAGCAATTGAACCGTTTCATCGGTTCTCTCAATGACTTCGCCCTCAGCCAATTTAAAGTTGATTCTGATGGTATTGGCATCCAAATCCGGAATCAAATTCATTCCCAATCTTGGAATAATCATAATCGTCAAGAGGAAAACAGTTAAGGTAACAGACAAAACAAGGGCTTTATGTTTCAGACTCCAAGGTAATAACTTATGATAAATTGAAGCTATAGCACTAAAAACTGTGTTAATTAATTTTGATGCCGGCAGGAAGAAGTAGTGCAACCCTTTGGAAATCATTCTGATAAGAAATTTGATAACAAAGATTAATCTGTCAAGAATCACATTAAATATGAATCTTCTTACTTTACGCAAGAAACCTCCAAAACGGGTTTTCGGTTGATACTCTTTTTCATCAATTTCCATGCTGTAGGTTTTCTTTGTTCCTAAACTCATCAGCATAGGAACTAAAGTCAAGGCAATGAACAACGAGACAATCAATGTAAAAGTCACCGTTAACGCCTGATCTTTAAACAACTGCCCGGCAATTCCCTTTACAAAAACCAAAGGCAGGAAAACAGCGACGGTTGTTAAAGTGGAAGCAACAATGGCACTTCCAACTTCGACCGTGCCTTTTTGCACTGCTTCAAGTTTGCCTTCACCCTGATTTCGTTTGGATGCAATGTTTTCCAACACTACAATTCCATTATCTACCAACAAACCGATGGCAAGTGCGATTCCTCCCAGTGACATGATATTGAATGAAATCCCTGCCTGATACATGAGGAAGAACCCGGCAATCACAGAAACCGGAATTAATGTCGAAATAACGACTGTTGCTGAAAACTCCTGCAAGAACAAATAAATAATCAGAACCGCTAAAACACCTCCAATGATTGCCGAAGTCACCACGTTGCCAATCGCATCGGAGATAAACACCGATTGGTCATTGATAATTGCAATTGATGAGTCCGCCGGCAGACTTTTCTCAAGTTCCTTGAGCTTCAGTTTTACATTTTCTGCAACTTCAACGGTATTAGCATCACCTTCTTTGTAAATTGCCACTTCGATGGCTTCTTTGCCATCCAGACGATTGATGGAATCTCTGTCTTTATGATGTTTACTAACTTTTGCGACATCTTTTAGTTTAACCGGCTTATTATCCCTGATTGTGACAACAATCTCTTGAATCGACTCGACGTTTTCAAACTGATTGACGGTTCTTACCAGATAAAGTTGCGTTCCTTGTTTGATAGCACCGCCTGAAAGGTTGATATTTTCTTGTTTTAAACGGTTGGAAATATCATTAATAGATAATCCAAGTTGTGCCAATTTGTATTGATCGGGTTCAACCTGAACCTCTTGTTCCAGCCCACCGCTGACTTTCACTGCTGCAACTCCTTTCACCGGTTCCAGTTTCTTTTTGAATAACTGTTCCGTCAAAGTTCGCAAATCCTGCAAACTTTCCATAGAGCTGTTTTCAGCGGAGAAAGTTAAGGCAATTTGCATAATCGGAGCTGTTGATGGATTGAAACGCAACAGATAAGGCGACTCTGCATCCAGCGGCAGACGCACTGAGTCAATTCGGTCACGAATTTCATACGCAGCTTGTTTGATATCTGCATCCCAACCTAGTTCGAGTTTGACATCCGAACGACCGGTTGTAGAAACCGAATAAATTCGTGATAAACCTTTGACCACACCAACTGACTCCTCAACAGGTTTGGTAATCAATAATTCGATTTCTTCGGGTCCGGCATTTTCATAATCCGTTCTCACGGTAAATGTCGGATATTCCAAATCCGGCAAAAGTGTCAACGGCATTTCTTTAACAGCAATGCTTCCGAAAAGAATCAATGTCAATGCCAGCATCAGGACGGTGACCCGTCGGTTTGTGGCAAATTTTATAAGCGCGGAAATCATATTATTCTACAACTTCAACCAATGATTCTTCAGAAATATTGTTCTTACCTGTTGTCACAACCTTTTGCCCGATCTCTAAATCAGATAAAACTTCAATGCTGTCATCCATCTCATATCCAGTTTCAATCACTACTTTGGAAACAGTTTTATCATCGTTAATGACATAAACATAATTGTCTTTATCTTCGCGAATCACTGCGTCTTTACTGACCAGAACTGCATTATCATGTTTATCCAGAATAATCTGTGTTTTGCCAAACAAACCCGGACGAAGTTTTTCCAAGTCGGTATTATTGATTTCTATCGTCACACGAAATGTTCCTGTCGAGCTGTCAACCACCGGATCAATTCTCAGAATTTTCCCTGAAACCACTTCTTCAATTCCGGCAAAGTTAATTCTCGCTTCGAGTCCATTACGCATTTGTGTCCATTTGCTTTCCGGAATATTAACAATGGCCTGAATCGACTCAAAGTTAACAATTTCAAAAACTTCACTGTGTTGCGGAATTAAATTGCCTTTTTTGATGTTTCTTTTGGTGATTAATCCTGAAATCGGAGCCTGTACCTTGGTAAATTCCAAATCCAGTCGTGCTTCATCCAGTTTGGTTTTCAGAGCTTTGGTTTCAAATTTGAGATTATCCACTTGCTCTTGATTTGCTAAACCTTTGCCAATCAGTGCTTTAGCTCTTTCGTAATTATTCAAAGATTTTTGATAATTGGCTTCTGCACTTTTGAATTGGAGTTCTTGAACATCTGACTCTAAAACAGCTAAGACATCACCCTCACTGACTTTATCTCCAACCTCAACATTAATATCCAAAACGATTCCACTGGCTTTTGAAGTGACAGCTGATTCCAAATCAGCTTCAAGAATCGTGGTGGTGTTGAAAATTGAAATAGCTTCACCTGTATAAACTTGAGAGGCTTCAACATTGATTGCATTTTTTTCAGGTGTATTATCATCCTTGTTTCCCCATTTGCCTTTTTGGGAATCTTTATTACCACTCTGGGATGCGTTATTTCCTGTTGTGTTTTTTGCATCCACAGGTTGACCAGATTTATCACCGCATGAGACCAAAAGTGTAATACACACTAGTAAAATTATTTTTTTCATTGATTGCAAGAGCCTTTAATTTTTCTGAATTAACATCGGAATTCTAGCTTTAATAAAGGTTTTAACCAATAGGCAATAAGTCATTTTTTTGAATAATACAGACAATCAATGAGTTTTGACCTCTGTCAAAATAAATTTAAAGTCTATAGAATCTTGCAAAAAACAGACTTTGTTTATAATATACTTAACGATACACAATTTTGTTAATAATAAAAAGAAGAAACAATGCAGCATTCTAAACCCATTACTTTGTACAAAGATAATAGTCATTCTTTTCTGATGTTTCCTGATCTGGTAACAGGTCACGGTGTTCAGGCTAACCAATTCATGATTGTAGATAATGGCAAAACCATGTTATTAGATCCGGGCGGGGATTTAACTTACATGCCTTTGACAATTTCAGTTGGTCAGTTTATGAAAACCAAAGAGTTGAATTATATTTTTGCATCGCATCAAGACCCGGATATTATTGCTTCAATTGATCGCTGGCTGCTCCATACTGAATGTAAAGTCATTATTTCCAAATTATGGGGACGTTTTTTACCTCATTTGGTTTCAACTTTCATGGACAAAAGTGGTGCTGATATTGCCAAACGCATTATTGAGATTCCTGATCCCGGTCGCAGAATGACTTTCGGGAATAATGAATTAGTATTTCTACCGGCTCATTTTTTACACTCTGTGGGCAATATTCAAGTTTATGATCCGGTTAGTAAAATTCTTTTCACCGGAGATGTTGGTGCCTCTCTTGTGGATATGACTGACTCTGTCTATGTTGAAGATTTTGAGGCTCATTTGCCATCCATGCAAGGATTTCACGAGCGTTATATGGTTTCCGGCAAGGTCACCGCTTTCTGGGTCGAAATGGTGCGCGAACTTGATGTTGAAATGATTGTCCCTCAACATGGCAAAGTTTTTAAAGGGAAAGAAATGATTGAAAAATTTTATGATTGGTTCTCAAAACTGGAATGTGGAATTGATTTGTTGCGCCGCAGAGATTATCAAGTTCCTGAATAAATCTTATTGAACCCAACCAAATAAAAAAAGGGCTGAATTATTATCAGCCGTTTTTTTATTTGAAATCATTTATGAAAATCTAATGACTTATTGCTCTGGAGAGTTTATTTAAAGTCTCGTCCAGTCTTAACATCACTCTCGAATTAGCCATTTTTTCCTGATTGAGAAAATCCTTCATCTGACGTTTACGTGAATATAAATTGGTTTCGTTAATTGTATAAGAGTGACGTTCCAGTATCGGCTGAACCTCTTTTATCTGCTCTCTGATTTGTCTGCGAGTTTGCTGATAAGCATACTCACACAATTTATCTCTGTTGGAATAACTGAATAAATTTGTACTGAACAACAATTCATCATCTTTATAAGGTTCAATCAAAATGATGTCAGCCTTGGGATATTGAGTGTGATATTTATCAAGGCCTGATTTCAACCGAGATTGAACGACTGACCTGAATGTCTGAGATAAAACTAACGGTAAGCCACCTTTGAGAAGTTTTGACTTCTGATGCAATCTTTGTTTGCTGGCAAATGGAACTATAGGATTCACTGCAAACAACAGATGAACATTCTGATTCAAAGCTGCAGAAGCATTCATTGTCCGTCTCAAAGCACCATCCACATAAAATCGCCCTTTAATATTAACCGGCTCATATAAACCAGGTAATGCAGAAGATGCCTGGACCGCTTTTGAAATTGGCACATCTGAGTTTTCGTCGGTACTGAATGTAGCGATTTTTCCGGTATTGATGTCACAGGCAACGATATAAAGTTTGTGTTTCAGTTTGCGGAAATCATTAGTGCAGTGTTTAGCGGTTAATATCTTACTGAGAAATTTCTCAAGACTGGAGTTATCAAACACTCCGTTGGGAAGAATAGTTCCCAATTTTTCCAAAACATCAACCACACTGGTTTTGAAAGGATTTTTTAGCCAAGACAAAATTGCCTCAGATGTTACAAACGGGCTTGTGGATAATTTCTTGATGAACTGTTTATACGCCGGGCGTAAAAAATGATCAGGGTTAAACGGTGTCTCGGCATTTTTATTGTAAGCAAAGATATTGGCAATTTCTTCAGTACTGATTCCGTTAGCCAAAGCTGATACTAAAAATGCACCGGATGAAACACCAACATAAACATCCAGATTATTGAGATTGAGTGCATTGACGCTATCTTTTAATGCGCATAATGCACCCAATTCATAAAAACCACCCAAAGGTCCGCCCCCGGCAAGTGCCAGACCTGATTTCAGGTTGCTTTTAACCGGCTTGGAAGCCCTTTTAATTGTTATCATAAAGCTCTTATTGTTACTTTATCTTCTTTTTGGATAAGATGGCCAATCCACGCCCGCAAATTTTTCCAGACATCTGACAACCTGACATGAGTAGCCAAACTCATTATCATACCAACAGTAGACCACAATGTTTTTACCATTACAGATTGTTGCAGTTGAGTCTATGATACATGCTTCTCTGGTTCCGATAAAGTCCGATGATACAACTTCAGTCGAATTTGTGTAACCAATTTGTTGTTGGAGTCTGGAGTGCAGTGCTTTATATCTCAAAAACTCTTTCAACTCCTGCAAGTTTGTTTCTTTTTCAAGACGAATTTTTAAGATTGCCATAGAAACATCAGGAGTTGGCACACGGATTGCATTTCCTGTGAGTTTTCCTTCCAATTCCGGTAGAACTTTTGCAACTGCTTTTGCTGCCCCGGTTGACGTTAGAACCATATTTAAAGCAGCGCTTCTTCCTCTTCTGTCACCTTTGTGAAAGTTGTCAATTAAGTTTTGGTCATTCGTATAAGCGTGAACAGTTTCCACATGACCATTTTCAATGCCGAATTCATCATTCAAACATTTCAAAACAGGAACAATCGCATTGGTGGTGCAAGAAGCCGCACAAATAATTTGATGATCCGGTTTGATATCATCCTGATTCACACCATAAACAATATTCGGTATATCATCTTTTGCCGGAGCCGTCAGTAAAACTTTGGAAACCCCAGGGCGAAGATGCTCGCTCAATCCGGCTTTATCTTTCCACACACCCGTGTTATCAACGACAATCGCATTGTTGATACCATACTCAGTATAATCAATTTCTGATGGCGAGTTTGCGTAAATAATCTTAACTTCATTTCCGTTAATGATTAGCTTGTTCTGAGATGCTAAAACACGAATCGTACCGTCAAAACTTTTATGAACGGAATCTTTACGCAAAAGCGAAGCTCTTTTTTCAATATCATTGACATGTTTTGAGTCTCTGAGAACAATTGCTTTCAACACCAAAACATCACCACCACCGGTTTTATCAACCAGCAAACGGGCAACCAAACGGCCAATACGTCCGAATCCGTATAAAACAACATCCTGTGGTTCTGGAATTGGTTTAGTTTCTGAACCAATTAAATCGGCAAGCTCTCTCTTCACATACTCAAAAACGTCTTCATTATTTCCATCTTTCAAGTATTGATAAACCATCTTACCAACATCAACATGTGCCGGTCCAAGAGTCAGTTCTGAAATGGCTTTTACAAATGGAAAAGTCTCGAACAAGCTTAATTCATTTCCTTCAACCTGACGCACATATCTGTGTGCTTTCATGATATCGGTCACTTTTTGGTTGATTAGTCTTTTGCCATACATGTATAGTGATACATTGTTTTTTCTGTATAACCGACCGATGAGAGGAATCATTTTTTCTGCTAATGCTTCTCTTTCTTTCCAGTCTTTGAAAAACTCTTCGGGGACAGGTCTATTTTCTTCGCTCATAACAACTCCGGTGATTTTCTAATTTAATTGAGATATCAATTACTATTTTGAACAACCCGTGTATATTACCTATTTTTACCGTTTCATTAAAGTTATATTCCGGTATTTAAGAAGAAAAGCGACTTATATTAGCAATTTCTAATAGAACACTAAAAGCGAAATAGATAATTGTAATTAGGATGTTTTTTCGGTAAAGTAATAGCTTCGTTATCTGTTGCCACAGAAAACCGAACTATCTCACAGCGGAGACACTGATGATAAAAGTTATTTTAGTTGACGACCACGAAATTGTCCGTACCGGACTGAAAATGATTATCGACAAAATGTTTGGTATATCTATTATTGCAGAGGCAAGCAATGGTCAAGAAGCTGTCGATTTGGTATCCAAACACAGACCCAATGTGGTTCTGATGGACGTCAACATGCCAATACTAAGTGGAATTGAAGCCACTCGAAGAATCGCACATCTTTATCCTGATTCAAAAGTCATCATACTGACCGTTCATGCGGAAAACCCATTCCCGGCTCAGTTGCTCGAGGCCGGTGCCAGTGGTTATTTAACCAAAGGGTGTGCTGCCGAAGAACTGGAAAAAGCGATAAAATTTGTAGCTGAAAAAGGGAGATACATTGGTGCTGATATTGCTCAGCAAATGGCTCTGTCAATGATGCCCGGAGGTGAATCTTCACCATTTGATGATTTATCAACTCGTGAAATGGAAGTCATGATGCTACTGGCACAAGGCAAGAAGCCCAAGGAAATTGGCGATACAATTTTCCTCAGCCCCAAAACTGTTGCTACCTACAAATACAGAATTTTAGAAAAGTTAGGATTGACAAATGTCATTGAGCTCGCCCATTTGGCAATTCGACATGGTATTATCGAAGATAACAAAAAATAACGAGAATATTTATGAGTAAACATGTTGTTTGTCCAACTTGTTTGGCTGTCAACAGAGTGCCTGACAATCGAATTCAGGATAATCCCAACTGCGGAAAATGCCATGAAGATTTATTTTCCAACAGAGCCATCGAAGTGGACACTCGAACCTTCAATAAAATTATCAGTAAAAGCGATATTCCCGTCATTGTTGATTTTTGGGCAAATTGGTGCGGACCTTGCCGAATGATGGCTCCGGCTTTCAACCAAGCAGCAGCTCAATTAAAAGGGCAATATATCTTGCTAAAAGTGAACACCGAACAAGAACAACAACTCTCAGGACAATTTGGAATCCGTTCCATTCCAACTCTCATGGCTTTCAAAAATAGTCGTGAAGTTAACCGGATGTCAGGAGCATTACAACTTCCACAATTGTTGCAATGGATTCGTTCAATTTGAAGTATTTCAATACTTTTAACAACATTTAAGGATAGAAATAAGTAAAGAACGTATGGTATGATGTTTTATTTTCGAGTTCATCGCCATGAAAATACTGTTTCAATTTCTACTTTACTTTGTTATTCTCTCTTCTGTAGCTAACTCTTCAAACATCCGTTTTCTGGATTACAATTTTGATCCCATCCAGTTTGTACCTGATTCAGAGCATCAAATAATTGAAACCACTGCCGGAAACAGTTTGCATTTTGTGCAATTTAATGGAAATGTCAAACAACAATGGCTTGATGAATTAAAATCCTCAAATATTGAACTTCTCCAATATTACCCTGATAACACTTATCTGGTCTGGGGAAACACCTCACAACTCAGTTCCATTGAATCTCAAAACCATGTTCGATGGGTAGGTGGTTTTGCGCAGGCTTATCGCAAAAACCCTAACCTGAAAGGAAGAACAGGAAGAATCAATAATATTGACATTCACTTTTATGTGGATGACACACCTGAGCCTGTCATTACAACGATTAAGAACATGGGCGCAGAAGTGTTAAATCACTATCCTGCACAACCCGATAAAAAAATCTATGACGCCATTGTTCAATTAGATTCCGATAAAATTGATTTATTAACGACAATTCCGCAGGTCATATCAGTTGCATATATTGGTGAAAAACCCATTCTGGATGATGAAAGTTCATCCGGTGTTGTTGCCGGATATTATGATATGTCAAACGTACCTTATCTGAATTATACCGATTGGTTAACAAACGTAGGACTTGATGGAACCGGCGTCATCTGGTCTATAACCGATACCGGTGTCGATTATGACCATCCTGATTTAAACACCCGAATTGTAGGTGGATTTACCTATCCGGGTTGTACAGCATCAAACCCAGGAGATGACGCAGCCGGCGGCGGACATGGGACGCATGTTGCTGGAATTACCGGTGGTGATGCAACCAGTGGATTTACCGATGGTGATGGCTATCTCTATGGATTAGGTGTCGCACCAAATTATTCCATATTTGCACAAAACCCTATTTGTTCAGGTTCAGCTTCATGGCCTCCAGCAGGAGGATGGCAAGTTCTCACAAAAAATGCTTTATTGGGTGGAGCCATAGGTTCCAATAACAGCTGGACATCGGGTGAAGGGACAGCACACGGATACCAATCCACAGAAAGAACCCACGATTTTATGGCCAAAGATGGTAACTTCGACACCGCCGGAGTTGCAGAAGAGTTTATGCTTGTCTTCTCAGCCGGAAATTCAGGTCCCGGGTCAAGTACCTTAACGGCTCCTAAAGAAGCTAAAAACGTAATCGTTACAGCAGGAACACAAACATACAGAGTATCAGGTAATATCGATGCAATGTACAATTCATCCAGTCGGGGTCCAGCCGTTGACGGAAGATTTGTCCCAACAATTGCAGCGCCAGGGCAAAGTGTTGGTTCAACAAGAAATGATGAAGGCGGCTCTTGTGGAACTGCTATAGCAAATACCAACGGCTTGTATTCATTCTGTACCGGGACATCAATGGCAGCACCACATACATCGGGTTCCCTGGTACTTATCAGCCAATGGTGGAGACAAAATAACGCTGGAGCAAATCCCAGTGCCGCAATGGCAAAAGCACTGTTAATTAATACAGCTTACGATATTTCAGGTGCTGGACCGATTCCAAATTTTGACGAAGGTTGGGGACGAATTAAACTAGACAATCTCTTTGAATCAGTCACGCCATTCGAGTTCTACGATCAGCAAACGATACTGGATAATACCGGAGAAATGTGGGAAGCATCGGTTGGTGTCGTTGATACAAATAAACCATTAAAAGTAACTCTGGTTTGGTCTGATGCTCCCGGTGCAATTGGTGCGAATCCTGCATTGGTCAATAATTTGGACTTAGAAGTTGATAACGGTGGAGTTACATATCTGGGAAATAGTTTTAGTGGTGGAACTTCTGTTGCCGGCGGAAGCCCGGACAACATTAATAATATGGAAAATGTCTTCTTAAATGCACCTGGTGGTTCTGCAATCATTCGTGTCAAAGCAACCAACATTGCCGGTGACGGTGTGTTTTTCAGTGGTGATATCACTGATCAAAATTTTGCTATTGTGTGTTCCAATTGTGCGGCACAACCAGATTTCACCCTGAATGCTTCTCCCAGAGAAGTTTCAGTATGTTCCCCTGATAATGCCAATTTAAATATTAATATTGGTTCAATTTTAGCATTTAATAATCCGGTAACTTTAGGGGTTTCATCAACTCCTGCAGGGGGAAGTTCCAACTTCACAGTCAATCCGGTAACACCATTACCTGGTAGTTCAATCTTAACAATAAGCAATACAAATAGTATCAGTCCGGGAACTTATCCTTTTGATTTACAAGCGACATCGACCACAGGTATGAAAACTTTGGGATTAACGATGAATGTATTCGATTCTGTTCCACAAGCGGTAACACTAACTTCTCCAACTAACAATTCTACGCTTATCAATACTTTACCCACACTAGAATGGAGTGCTGTTACACAAGCAAACACCTACACAGTTGAAGTCGATGACAATTCAGACTTTTCTTCAATCGAATATTCTGCAACAACAGCAGATATAACACATACTCTGACCGCACCATTAAACACAAGCACTGTTTATTACTGGAGAGTGACTGTAGAAAATGAGTGTGGAAATACTCAATCTTCAGTTTTCAGTTTTACAACTGAGCCCGCACCCGGAGATTGTCCTTTGGTTGCAACTCCTATCACTCATTTTGAAGATGATGTAGAGTCAGGAGCCAATGGCTGGACTCACAGTGGTACACAAGATACCTGGCAAATAGATACAACAAATCCATATGGTGGTTCAGGCATGTCATGGCATGCTGAAGACCCGACATCAGTCAGTGATCAAAGGCTGGTTTCCCCAGCTGTTATTCTTCCAGTTGGTCAAAATCCGTTAACTCTTTCATATCAAAACCATCAAACTATCGAAGACAATGCACCCAATTGTTGGGATGGTGGAATTCTTGAGATTTCCACTGATGGCGGTAGCAACTGGACATACCTTGAAGACAGTAAAATGTTGACAGATAATTATACTGGAACTTTTTCTGGCACAGCAAATCCACTCACCGGCCAAGATTTCCTCGGATGGTGTGGTGACCCACAAGATTGGACCAAATCGGTTGTTGATTTAAACGACTATGCCGGCCAAACAGTTCAGTTTAGATTCCGGCTCGGAAGTGATGGTTCAGTTGGACGAACTGCCGGTTGGGTTATTGATAACATTGAGGTTAAATCCTGTCAATATCAGGATCTGATTTTTGAGAATGGATTTGAAAATCTAAATCCGTAAGTTTTGATATAAAGTCGCCTTCATGGATGAAGGCATTCAACAACTATGAAACACCTTATTATACTGAGACATGCGAAATCCAATTGGAGTGATTTGTCACTTTCTGACCATGATCGCCCATTGAATCAACGTGGGAAGAACGCTGCTCCAATCATGGGCAAGCGATTGTCGATGAAACCAATTCAACCTCAAATAGTTCTTTGCAGTACGGCGGCGCGAGCACAGGCAACCGCAAATAAAGTATTGGCTCAAATTTCGCAAAAATACGAAATTCAATTTCTTAAAAGCCTGTATCACGCCTATCCCGATAATATTCTCGATATTATTTCCAAAATATCTGACAACTACCAAAACATCATGATAGTTGGTCATAACCCGGGATTAACCGAACTTGCCAATGACTTGATGGACGAATACCATTTTCCGAATATTCCAACTGCCGGACTTGTAACCTATGAGCTGAATATCAGTCATTGGAATGATATTACTTCAATGTCCAGTCCGGCAAAACTATTGGATTATGACTATCCAAAGAAAACCCTATAAAACAAGACAAGCCTTTCAATTTCTATTTGTTTCAATCAAAGCGATCATAAAAAATTACATCATTGAGATGAAAGCCATCATCATACTCGTATGCGCCCATATCATAATATCCTAATTGCGGAATAGTGAACTGATAACCTCGTGGCACACTCATAATATCATGATGCTTTGGTTGATACACATCAGTATCACACATATCAATTGCTGCGGAATCAAAGTCAATCAGATAATCATTATTGGCAGCATTTATGAATCCGGGGTTAGTCAAAGGTGTTAAACCTCCAAATCCAGCAGGCAAATTCTGATTATCATGAACGATGAAACAATTACCACTGTAGTTGTTTGTATTTGAAATTTCAAGGAACAAAGAAGAAGGAGAATTCCAAAGAATTGAACTATTCACTCTGAGTGTCTGACTGGTTGAGTTTGAATTCCTAAGAAAAAACAAACTTAATGTCAGGTTATCAGTAACAGTATTAAATGCAAAATCCAAAGTTGATTGGTTGTCGAGTATAAACAATGAATCCGATTCATCAAATTCATCCGTATTATTAAAAATGATATTTCCTTCCATATTGTTTATGCATAAATTAGCATTGTCTCCGCCAAATTCTGCAACAGATGCCAATGTGGAAATATTTTCCCTGATTGTTGTTTGAAACACATCAATAGTTCCACAGTCATCTGTGAATAGAGTTCCGCTTACCGATTGGTTATCAAAGATCAGAGAACATTCTTCATCAGCAAAGCAATTTCCCGTTGTTCTTCCAACCTTAACTTTCGCTCCTGCTGTACTGGCTATTGCTGAACCAAATTTTGAATCATTTCCAGTTAGACTTGCATTGATGATATTAACGATTGTAGTTTCTCCCCTGGCATAAATAGCACCACCATGTGCATTGATGTTATTTTCATCTGTCCAGTTACCATATACATTAACAAAATTGTCTGGTGTACCTCTCAAAACGACTTTACTATTTTCAATGTACATTCCACCTCCTGCAAAATCTGCATAATTAGCCTTGATTCCAATTCCATTATTTGGTCTGATACTCGTTGTCCCGCTTTCAATGAGCACGTCACAATTACTTGTTGCAAATAATCCTCCTCCGGATTGTGACTGATTATTATTGAGTCTGGAAGTTATATCCATTTGCAAGAACGAATTCGAACAGTAGATTCCTCCACCGTAAAGAGATGAGTCATTACTACCGATCAATGCATCAATTACCACCAACCTACTCTGAGATGACAAAGAAACTCCTCCACCATTACCACTCGCATTATTAAATCTAACATCTCCTCTATCCATGGTTATCATAGCGCCTTGAGAAGCTGCGATTCCGCCTCCTACTACAGAACTATTATCCTGGATTGAAGTTGAGTCCAGTAACAAAGAAGCTCCAAATCCCCCAAAAATGTAAATCCCGCCACCGTGCGTATCTGCCGAATTATAATTAATCAATGAATCTATAATTGAAACACTGACATTACCTGTTATGTTAACACCTCCGGCCAAATATCCAACAGATGTCGATCCTTCCGTTATATGCAAGCCATCAAGAGTAATAATCTGCTGAGCATGGCCATTGCCAGCTGTCGTTTCCAATATCACCACAGTTTCAGAATTACCACCATTGACCTCAGTTTCAAAAAACCTCTGTGCATCTACTTCCGCATCATTGCAATTCTCGTAGCCACCATATATCACCACAGATTTATCTATGACCTGAAATGGAGACAGAGTTTGTTCTCTTGTGACCCTGACCTCAGAATGATTGTTAACAGCCGTTTGGAATTGCGCTGGCGAATAATCACAGCCTGGATCTGTACCAAGTGTTACAAACGCCTGAGAATGGATGGAAAAAAATAATAAAAATAAAAAGTATGAATACTTCATCTTTGCCCCCGATTAATTGTTAATAAAATATCGAGGTAAAAGATAGCAAAATACTCCATTTGAATCCTGAATGAATTTTGAACAATTTTGATTTGTTAAGAAATCAACTTCATGACCAACATAAAAAATACTATATCCATTTGTTTTTAAAAAATTATTTCATCCCGCCATCATTTCTTCAAAAATTCTGAGATTTATACAATATATATTGCAAATGAACTTTATTTAAAAGTCTCCCGCATAAAAACACTTAAAGCCAAAGCACATTGGTCAGCCAGTTTCTGACCTTCCATTTTATTGGTTTTATCCAAAATCTGTTTTTTCTGTTTTGCCAACATCTCTTCAAATTTATAACCTTGCGTTTTGGCATCATGATCGGAAAACTTCTTACCCACTTTCAGAGTGTTTTTATTATTCGCTTTCCAATTGGCAATCAGCATTTCATTCACCTTGGCAAAATCCGGTGATAATTTTTCGCATGAATACAACATTTCATTCGCCATATGTGACTGAATGTACATGATGCCTGCTTCCTCGCTGAAATTTCCGGCTTGGGAAGTTGAAGTAAAGATTGGGAATAATAAAACTGATAAAGATTTGGATTGATTCATGAAAACTCCTGAGTTGTTTGTTGGTTATTATTACGGAATATTTGGGGGATTTGTGACATCATATATTTTTATCATTAGTTTATTTTGAAAAATGGTTTATTTTTTCATACAAACCAACAACTCTTTTTGTTATTTTTGCTCGTGCAAAAGCAACTCAAAAGCACGCCCCGACATTTAGGCCTGCGGCTTCCTTCGGTACTCGAAAAATTTGAAGCTCAACAAAACTCGCTACGCTCAAACACTTGTTTCGCTATTTTCAAATTTTACTCCGTGCCTCAGCTAAATGTAAGGGGTTATAAAGACCTCCATCTTTTTGAAGGAATCGCCAAATCATAAGAGTCTCAAAACAGCTTTATTGTATACTAGGGCTGTGATAGTATTAGTATGATATTAATCAGTAAAACATGATTCAATGAATGCATTATTAGGAGACATGCATGTGGAATGCTTATAAATCAGGTAAAACTATCGGGGACTTTGGTTCTGAACAAGGAATCATTATTCAGGATGAGGAACATTCAGAAGGTGCTAGACTAACTCTTGAATCAGATGGGGCTACAGCACCTTTTTCAATCACCACTGGCGTCTATGGTGAATTTTTTCATACAACTTTTTTATCATCAAAAAAAGAGGCAGAATCTATATTTAAGATGATGAAAGTTGAAATTGATAGATACCTGATGAGCGAAAGAGACTCTGAGTGGGTTGAAAAATTCGTAGAACGTTATTAACATAGATTACATTGGAAGCAACTGATGACAATGAAATTACTATCACCTGAAGAACACCAAGTTACACTATTGCCAAGGATGCTGAATGTGACCGATAGTGCTGATGAAATCATTGATCTTTGGGGTTATGCCAATCCAATCATTGAATCAGAATATCATAACTGTTCTGCTTGGGAATGGAAGGTTAACCATATTTATGAAACACCCTATGATAAGTTTCAACACATCGGTATAGCGCTTCCTATCGATGATACATATTTAATTGTCATTGCAAATAAACCAAAGAAATCTATTGTTGGTCATTTTATACTTTGTTTGGGTAATACTAATGCAGGTTTCATTGAATATTTACTGAATACAGTATCATTTATTAGATGAAGTGAACAACAAACAGGTAAGGGTTACTCCAGAATCCTACAATTACTTTTATGTATCCCGCATTATCCCCCTTTCATTTCGCTGAGACGCACAGAAATATTAGGAAATAAGCTTCATGCTGTCTGAGCGTAGCGAGTTTATGAAGCGCCGAATATTTTGAGCATCGAAGGAAGCCGCAGGCCTAAATGTCGGGGCGTGTTTTTTGGTTACTTTTTGCACGAGCAAAAAGTAACATTAAATGACTGGATTGTTTCTCCGCACCTGCTACGAGCCCTTCGGGCCGCTTCGCGTGGCAAAACGGCTATCCTGCCTTGGTCATGCCTCCGCAGGAATGACAAAACTTATCACAAATTCTCCTTAATATACCCCTCAACAATCCCTTCCAAAACATTCAATGGTACTGAACCTTGCGACAAAATCGCATCATGGAATGTACGAATATCAAACTTCTCACCGAGTTCTTTTTCAGCTTTTCTGCGCAATTCCCAGATTTTGATTTCACCCAGTTTATAGGACAAGGCTTGTGCCGGCCAGCCGATGTAGCGGTCGATTTCGGTGCGGACATTGTGTTTGGACAAGGCGGTGTTTTCTTCCATCAGTTTGATGGCCTCTTCCCTGCTCATACCCATGGCGTGCATTCCGGTATCGACCACCAGCCGCATGGCGCGCCACATTTCATAGGTCAGGCGACCAAATTCGGAGTATGGATCTTGATAAAACCCAACTTCCTTTGCCAGTTTTTCGCAATACAAACCCCAGCCTTCGCCATAGGCTGAAATATAACTGTAGCGACGGAAGTCCGGTAGAAAGTCCAACTCCTTGCTCAAAGCTCCTTGCAAATGATGACCTGGAACGGCTTCGTGAAAAGTTAGTGCTTCGAGATTATAAAGTGGTCTTTTTTCCAGTGCATAGGTATTGACCCAATATTGTCCGGGACGAGTGGAATCCAATGGAGCCGGAGCATATCGACCGGTGGTGTAGTTGGGAGCAATGCTTGCAGGAACCGGATTGACAGTGTAAGGCTGCCTCGGTAGTTTAGTAAATAATTCCGGTAGTTTGCCATCCATACGCTTGGCGATATAACTGGCTTCTTTGAGAAGTTCTTCCGGGGTTTTGGCATAAAATTGTTCATCAGTTCGCAGAAACTCCAGAAATTCGGCAAAACTGCCTTTAAATCCAACTTGTTTGATGACTTCTTCCATCTCGGAGCGGATTCTTTTGACTTCCTGCCAGCCGATTTGATGAATTTCCTCAGGGGTTAAATCCAGCGTGGTGTATTCCTTAATTTGTTGCTGATAATAGGCTTTTCCGTCTGGCAAAGATGTTACAGCAATATCTTCTCTGGCATTGGGAATGTAGTCATTCACCATAAATTCCTTGAAATTCGCGTAAGATGGTTGGATTTGCCGCGAAATGATGTCTTTTGCCTGATTTTGAAACTTTGTGAATGTCTTTTCATCAATGAACTGTGGTTTGTTTTTCAGCGGTTTGAAATAAACCGAATCTTCAACATCATCTACAATGTACTTCTGAATAAACTGGGGATAATGTTCAATAATGACTTTCGGTTGAGTTCTGCCCTCTTTCAAACCGGCGCGCATGTTGTCGATATTCTGCTGCATCACGTCGTCCACCTGAGAAAGTTTTGAAAGATAGTTTTTAAAATCCTTTTCAGTTTTCAGATTGGCATATTGGGCTATAAAAGCCAGATTGACATGAAAAGAGCCTTCGGAGTTGATTGGCATTTGGTATTCCTTGAAGTCAATATCAGCAATTTCGTCATGTAATTTTTGTGTAAACATATCATAGTTGATTTGTTGCTCGGAACTGAGTTTTGAGCGTTTGATTTTATGCAAACCTTTCTGTAACTCTTCAAGTTTGGCTTTGACTTGCAGAATATAGGCCTCACTCGCCGGTGTCAGCTCTCCATCCTTGTTTTCATAACTCAAATCCTGAATTTCCTGCCAACCGGATTCCAGAAAATTCAGCATTTTTTTATCATATCGAGTATTTCCGGCAATGCAATAACCCGAAAATACAGTCAAAAAAATCATTAAAAAGCGAAGTGAAAGCAGTTGCATAGAAGTTCCAAAATATTTATTATCAGCTATCATAGCACCATTCAAAAGTTAAATAAAAATCTTGTTGAAAAATTTAAAATTAACCAGAAATCAATAGACTAGAGACATTTATTATTAATTTATGCTATAACTAGCACTGAATTCACGTTCTATTGAGGATTGCTATGAGAATCATTATTTTTGTATCACTTTGTTTATTATTCACAACTGCCAATGCCAAGCAGAAATACTATAAATGGACCGATGAAAACGGTAATGTGCATTATTCAGAGAAAAAACCGGAGGATAAAGAGGCACAGGAATTAAAAATTCGCTCAAAAGCTCCAAAGCCACAGGAAACAGTCAGCGAAGAAGCCAATACAGATAAGGAATTACCTCCCGATCAACAAGCTGTTGAAGATTTCAATCGCAATGAACAAGCCAAAGCCAAAGAAGCTCAGGATCAAGCCAATTGTGAAATTGCAAAGAAAAACTTGCAAACTTTGGAAAGTCGAAACCGTGTCAAACGAGTCAACCCGGCAACCGGTGAGGAAATTTATATGGATAACACTGAAGTTGAAAAAATGATAACTGTTGCAAAACAATCCATTAGAAATTTGTGTAAATAAAACAATGAAAAGAAGAAATTTAGTCAAAGCTCTTAGTGTTGGAGCTATTGCAGGAGCGATTTCAGCTTGCAAACCCAAAGCTCAGGATTGTACGAATTCAACAACAGCTAATACAAAAACCTACAAGTGGAAAATGGTAACAGCCTGGCCAAAGAATTTTCCCGGACTAGGTACAGGAGCGAATTTTCTGGCTGAAATCATCAATTCCATGAGTGGTGGAAGATTGCAAATTACTGTTTACGGTGGTGGCGAACTTGTACCGCCATTGGAAGTTTTTGATGCTGTTTCCAGAGGCACCGCTGAAATGGGACACGCAGCAAGTTACTACTGGAGAGGCAAGGTTCCTGAGGCTCAATTTTTCGGAGCAGTTCCTTTTGGCATGAACGCACAAGAAATGAACGGCTGGATATATCATGGCGGTGGGCTGGAGTTATGGACAGAGTTATATAAACCTCATAATCTGGTTCCTTTTCCTGTAGGCCATTCAGGCGTACAAATGGGTGGCTGGTTTAACAAGGAAATCAACACTAAAGATGATTTGAAAGGATTAGTAATGCGAATTCCAGGGCTTGGCGGTGATGTTCTCGCTCGTGCCGGTGGTTCACCCAAATTATTGCCCGGATCAGAATTATTCACTTCTTTACAAACCGGAAACATTGATGCCACCGAATGGGTTGGGCCATACAATGATTTGGCATTTGGTTTGTATCAGGCAGCTAAATACTATTATTATCCGGGATGGCATGAGCCAACAGCTTGTCTGGAAGGAATTGTCAACAAGCAGGCTTATGATTCTCTGCCGGAAGATTTGCAGGAAATTATTCGAATTGCTTGTATAGCAGCCACGCAAAATATGCTGGCAGATTATACAGCGAAGAATAATACCGCCTTGGAAACACTTGTCAATGAACATCACGTCCAACTCCGAAAATTCCCGGATGAGGTTTTGGAAGAGCTGAAAATACAGGCTCATGAGGTTGTTGAAGAATTGGGCAATCAGTCTGAAATAGGCAAAATGATCTATCAGTCTTATAAAACTTTTGCCGAGAAAACCCGTAATTGGTTGGAAGTATCTGAGAAAGCGTATTTGCAAGCTCGGTAAAATTTCTTTCCAATGGAAATTTTTAACCTCAGTCCTTTTGTAAAGATTCAATTTGAAATATATCCGGCATTGCATGAAATGTCGGATAATGAACTGGATTTGCAATCAGATTGGGAACTCTTTCAGCTTCAGAATTCAAACCTTGATGTTTTTTCTCTGTTGCGAAACTATCGGCAGTCACGACTGGCTTTGATTGCCACGCAGGATTTAAAGCACTTCGATTTACTGAAAACCTTAAGGCTCACCAGTCAACTGGCACGACTTTTAATCCGTAAGGCTTATGAGTACGCGCTTACCGAACATGAAGAGAAATTCGGGCAAATTATCAACAATGGAGAAACTGCCAAACTGATTATCTTTGCCCTCGGCAAACTTGGCGGTAATGAACTGAATTATTCTTCGGATGTGGATTTGGTGTTTTGTTACACCGCCAATGGAGAATCCAATGGTCGGAAATGTATTGATGCACAAAGCTATTTTCAGCGTTTGGGACAACGAATTATTCAAATTCTGGAAACAACCACAACTGATGGAATTGTCTATCGGGTAGATATGCGATTACGTCCTTTCGGTAGTGCTTCGCCTTTGGTTTGTACCACCGATTACTTAATTCATTACCTCGAATCCGAAGGCAGAGACTGGGAGCGTTATGCATGGCTTCGGGCTTCCTGCATTGCCGGAGATATTGAAAGCGGTGGGAAAACCATACACAGCATTCAACCTTTCATCTATCGTAAATATCTGGATTACAATGTTTATGAATCTTTACGGCAAATCAAACAACAGATTATCAGAAAACAGTTTGAAGATTTGGACAATATCAAACTCGGAAGAGGTGGAATTCGTGAAATCGAATTCATAGTCCAAACTTTACAACTGACATTTGCCGGTAGAAATCAACAACTTCGTGGCAATGATTTATGGTTTCAACTTCAGCAGTTGAAGCAATATAAACACCTCAACTCTGAGGAATTTGAAAAGCTGTCAAATGCATGGATGTTTCTGCGTCGTTTGGAAAATCTTTGCCAAATCATCAATGACACCAGCACTCATCATTTACCAAACGATCAACAAACTCTGGCTCTATCTTTGAATCTCAAAAACAGCGATGATTTGTTAAGAGAATTGCGCACTCACCGAGCAAATGTGAATGAGGTTTTCCAACAATTATTCTCTGAAAAGAATAACAAACCAACGACAAACAAACCGGAAATTCAAAAAATCAAAGACCAGGTTGCTGAGAAAAATTTTCCGAAATCAATCAAACATAAAATTTATGATACATGGGACGCAATGTCTCAATTACTGACTCCGTTTAATCGACAAGATGCAATCATTGAGCGGTTTCAGAAAATCATCAATGCCATCAGTAAAAGAAGCAGTTATCTTTCTATGTTGATTGAATCGCCTTTAATTTTGGAAAAATTACTTCATCAAATTTCCCAAAGTCATTATTTTTCAGATTCCATCGCCAAAAATCCGATGCTGCTGGAGAGTTTATTTCACAGTATTGACAACAATGATTTTCACATCTCTGAGCAATGGGATTTATTAATCAGAAAACAGAAATCTCAGGATGAAGAGCAGTTCCATGAGTTGCTTTGTCAGTTCAAGCAAATGATTCAATTTAAAACTGTTTCCGCTTTTTTTGATGAAATCATTAATACTGTTCAAGCCTCAAAAATATTAACACATCTCGCTGAATTTATTCTCAAAAAAGTGATTGAGCAATCATGGCAACAAACGCAAAAAAGACGGCCTTCCTCAGTTTGCAATAATGATTTAATCGCTATTGCCTATGGCTCACTCGCTGTTGGGAATATGCATCTGAACTCCGACTTTGATATTGTCTTTATTTCCCAAAACGAGTTGTCGGGTGAGGATTATCGTTTTGTCATACGTTGGATAAAACGAATTATCAATATGTTATCGTTGCCAACTTATTATGGCTCACTTTACCAAATTGATATGCAATTACGACCAAACGGCAACTCAGGAACAGCCGTAGTGACCAAATCCGGATTTGAAGATTATCAGTTCAACCAGGCATGGCTTTGGGAACACGCAGCACTGATAAAATCCCGGGCTGTTTATGCAACTAACGAACAGAAAATATGGTTTGATAGCATTCGTGAGAAAATAATTAGGCTGAAAAGAGACCCGAAAGAAGTTGATAAACAACTCAACGAAATGTCAGAAAAACTCAAACTACAAGGCAATAAAAATCATGAAAAGGAATTTGAGGTTTTAGGGGAAATTTTGAAAAAGGCCCACAATCAGCCTGAGGTTATCAATTCTATTTTTGATCAAACAGATAACAACCTCAAATTTGAAGCCTCCATTAATAGACATGAATAGCCATGAATAAGAATCCTTTTCCTTTGGCAGTTACAACAAATCCAATTGTTCAAATCGAAGACGACTCTGTTCTTTCAAATAACTTCAACGACATCTATTTCCAACCAAACAATGGTTTAGAAGAAAAAAAATACGTTTTCCTTGATGGAAATAACTTACCTCAGAACTGGAAAAAAAAGTCTGTATTTACAATTGCCGAAACCGGATTTGGAATTGGATTGAATTTTTTAAGCACTTTAAAACTTTGGCATGAAACCCATGAAAAAAACCAGCAATTACACTACATCAGCTGTGAGTTATTTCCTTTTGATATTCAGCAGTTAGATGATATTTTATCACCGATAGAAAACTTCAAACCTTTTACAAAAATATTTCTGGAGAAATATCCCCAAGTCAAAACCTATGGTTTTCATCGCATTCGCTTTGAAGAATTTAACTGCACATTAATGCTGATTTTTGGTGATTGTGTCGATGCTTTTGAAAACATGGATGCCAAAATTGATGCATGGTTTCTGGATGGTTTTGCTCCGAGTAAAAACCCACAAATGTGGTCTGAAAGACTTTTTAAAAGAATTTCCGAACTTTCGCAACAAGGAACAACTTTATCCACTTATTCCGTCGCAGCAAATCTGAAAAAACAACTGACAGAAAATGGTTTTGTTATTCAAAAGAAAAAAGGTTTTGGTAAAAAACGTGAAATGCTGACTGCCACATTTCAAGCAGAACAAACTGAAATATTCGAAAAACAACCTTGGGCACAAACATTTTCAGTCAATGAAAAAGATGAAATTACCATTCTGGGCGCGGGAATTGCAGGATTGAGTATTGCCGATTGTTTTCGTTCTTATGGAAAAAAAGTCACCTTGATTGACAGGCAAGTTAAGCCTTTTTTGGAAACTTCGGGAAATCCCCAAGCAATGGTCATGCCTTCTTTTGATTTGAATGATTCGCCGGAAGCCCGTTTTTATCTCACGGCTTTTTTATATGCTGTCAGATACTATTCAAATCAGTTTTATCATCCGGTCGGAGTTCATCATCTGGCTTTCACAGAGAAACAACAATGCTGGCAGGATAAATTGCTGAACAAATTCAACCTGCCGGAATTACTGATCAAATATCATGATAAAGGCATTCTTTATCCCTCAGCCGGTTGGTTGGATACTCAAGGTCATGCAGAAGATAAATTCAAAAAAATTGACAACTATATCAGTGCTGAGATAGATAAAATTCTGTTTGAAGATGGACTCTGGCATCTTTTTTCAAATGGTAAATTAATACACAAATGCAAGACTTTAATACTGGCAAATGGCATTAATGTGGTTCAGCTTTTAGCCAATTCGAATATTGATTATCAACTTCCTTTAACCGCAAAACATGGACAAATTAGTTATTTCAAAACTAAAAATTCAGACTCTATCATAGCCAAAAGCCCTCATGTTCAACTTGCGGATGGTTACATCACTCCGCAATGGAATGGAGTGCAAACTTGTGGTGCAACTTTTGATCATTTGCCTGAGAATCAATGGTTTCAGCCGGCTCTCCCTGAAGAAGACCACTGGCGGAGAAATATTGAGTTCTGGAAGGATACAGACTACTATCCCGAATTGCTAGAGTTTCAAAGTCATCAAACTCGTGCCGGAATTCGCGTCACCACACCGGATCATTTGCCGGTTTGCGGTGCAGTCATTGACCAAAAGCAATTTTGTAAAGATTATTATGATATTCATCACGGCAGACATTGGAAACAGTATCCAAAACCTAAACCCATCAATAACTTATATATTTTGACAGGATTGGGCTCTCGTGGATTCTGCTCTGCTCCATTACTTGCAGAATATCTTTGCAATCAAATACTAGGACAACCTTTAACACTCGACAGACAGATGCAAAAGACTGTACACCCGAATCGGTTTTTGTATCGAAAATTACAGAAAAATAATAAATAATTTGCTGCTAACAGATAATTAACATCCCTTTGAATATAATTATTATATTGTTCAACAAGGGATACCCATTATGAAACTATTTATTTTACTTTTGACACTTTCCATTCAATCTGTGTATGCAACATTCAGCCTGAATAGTTTAAACATTCCATTGGATGAAGATAATCCAAGTGCGCTGGCTATCAATGGAAAATTATTTTATTTGGATGAAAACCGGCAAGTCTGGATTAATCATTCAAGCACTCTCAGTTCCACCAAAATCATGATTGACGGTCAAGCGGTCCTAGCAAAAACACCTGTTCTAACAGAAAACTATGTTTTATTTATCAATCAATCTGATAATGATACCTTATGGAGAACTGATGGAGAGCAGTTTGAAAGATTATCTGATTTGCAACTAAATCGATTATCAAGATATCAAAGCTCAATAGTAAATGCTCAAATTAAAGAATCTGATGACTTCATAACAACTGACGGAGAAAGTGTTAATCGTTATGAAATTTTTCCGCTAACACAAACAATTGATTCAAATGTCTCACTCGCATCAGCTTATGTATGCCAGTTTGATGAAAACAACCTCATTTTTCGTGCATTAGACTCACAAACCTCAAATGCAAGCAAATATTATTTTTATGTAAATAGTGATATTAGCCCTATTCAATTCATGCTTGGTGAAATTGAAGTAGAGCCGGACTTTGTGCTACAACATGGAAATATGTGTATATACAGGTTTTTTAATAACTCCGAGAATATCTCTCATCACTTCATTATAGATGATTCAGGAGACGTAGCAGAAATTACTTCTAATGATGAAGACTGGTATTTTGATAATTATTTTATATTTTCAGACAAATTATTAGCATTTCGAAAACATCGTTTAAATTATTCTATTACATATGCTCCTTTGTTGTATTCATTAGAAAACAATCAGTTTGAATTAATCAATGACTTTAACAATGAAAATTTATTTGTAAAAGATTTCTGGGTTAACAATAATTATCTTTATATTCAAAATTATTCTGGTTGTATAGCACCAATCCCACCCGGTATTTCTACCAAATGCTCTCCAAATCCTCCCAATAATGGTGACTTATTTGTAATTAATAGCTCTTTCAATGTTGAAAACAAAATATTTGATAAAAGGATAGAAAACCAAGAAATTGATATACTTAATTCAGTAACCAGCGCTTTTGTAATTTTTGATGATAATAATAGCGCATTATCTATGCTTGCATCAGGTCAATTGGTTTCAAGTTTACTCAATACAAATATTGAAATCATCGACATCATCGGAGAAGCTGAAAATGGCTACTATTTCCACGGAAAAGATAAAAATTCTGGTCGAAACTTAGTCTATCTGGCATCCGATACACCTGTCATTTCACACCAGCTTGCAGGATTATGGACCAGTCTGGATTGGCAATCTCAAGGCATGACAGTATTTACCGGACAAAGACAGGATAATAGTGAGTACTTATTCTTGAGCTTCTATTTCTATCGCAACGGAGAGCCGTTTTGGATAGCAGGTAGTACTGAGTTAAATTCCGGGGCTTCTTCGCTAACACTTGATATCTACGAGTTTAAAGGGGCTTCATTTTTGCCTGATGATTCAAATCATAATCACCAGCAAATTGAGTTCGGCTCAATTACATTAATTCCGGCAAGCTGTAACAACATGGCCGTTGAAATGACTCCAACAGAAAGTGAAACCATCTATCTATCAATGGAACGTTTTCCTGATTTCACCAACTCAAACAGTTGTTCGGACTAGTTGTTATAAATCTCCGAGAAAGCGAAGTTTTGCTTTCTCGGAGCAATTATTTAATTATTCAAAGCCATTTTTAAAAATACGATCATCATCAGGGCTGTCATATTCATAAGCACCAAGATCGCGAATATTATTGACAGCAAAACCTCGTTGATCCTGATTTGTTGAATTGATATCTCCTAGATCAATAGCTTCACTACCTTCTAATAATGCATGTGTCTTTACACAGTTTCCATTTGCAAAAGGTGTGACGCATTCATTGTCTTCCAAACCACCCACGGTTGTAGGTGTTAAAATCGTGGCTAACATCCCCGTACACTCACTCGATGCGTTATCTGACATATTGTTTGTACCACTTTGAGAGCCACCGTTGTTATAGCAATCATCCCCGCTTGTCGTTGCTGAATTACTGTGAAACAAAGAATTGTTAAGACTTGAAATCACACCCGAGGAACTATTAGACAGAGCACCACCATTATTTCCTGAATTCCCTGAAAAAGTAACATTTAAGATTTCAGTGAGTGTTCCGGTATTTGCGAACCCTCCGCCGAGATTATCAACCGAGTTTCCTGACACAGTGCTGTTGCTTAATTTGGTTAAAGTTCCGGCATTGAACCCGGCTCCACCGGCATTTGCCTGATTATTAAAAAATGTGGTTTTCCTGATTGCAGTAACCAGCCCTTCATTATAGACAGCCCCTCCTCGATGAGCTTTATTGGTTAGGAACGCTGTTTTTGCGATGACCAAATCGCCTGAGTTTAATATGGCTCCACCATAAAAAGTTTCAGTGTTTGAATTTCCATCCACACAGCCACGTTTAAGAACAAGATTATTCAGTTCCAAATCCCCGGCTGAATCCACTCTAAGCAATCTAAACTCGGAATCATTCGTTATTCCGTCATTGTTACAACCCAGGAAACTATCTCTTTCCAGAATATAGCCCATGCCATCAATAATTACCGTACTTTTTATCGGATTGGTACCGGTATGACCATAGGTTGCATCATTATCCTCAACACGTTTTAAAACTATATCATTCTCAAAAATGATAGTATCAGTTGTTGCTGTAAAGAGATTGGCACAATAGATTGCCTGATTCAATTCATGGGCAGAGGTCACCGTTTTACTAAAATCGGAAGTCACATCCATCCCTAGTGCAAGACATCGTACTGCTGGGGACATATACTCAAAAGCACCAATATCCCGTGTACCTAAAGTGCCAAACCCTCTTTGATCATTAGCTGTTCCCGATACCGCTTCATCAACCGCTTCACTATCTGAGTTCAGCGCATGAGTTTTTGTACAACTTCCATCTGCAGTTGGTATAACACAGCCATTATCAGCAATGGGATTTACCGTTGATGTTGACAACAATGTTGGTAATTGACCCGGACAACCGCCAAAATTATTATCAGACATGTTATTTGTTCCGGTAAATATATTTCCCGGAGTGCTGTAACAATCTTCCCCATTATCGGCAGAATTATTGTGGAAAAGTGAATTGTTTAAAGTGATAGCATTCGTAACACTATTGTAAATTGCTCCTCCATCCGATGCCAGACCTCCAAAGTTTCCAAAAAATGATGAATTATTGATATTGTCTATCGAGCCAATATTAGAAATAGCACCGCCATTATCATCACCTTCATTATTAGAAAAAGTACTGTTATTAATTGCAACAATGGTTCCTGCATTACGAATTCCTCCTCCATACAATGCTTCATTGTTATAAAAAGTGCTATTATTCAATGCATTGATTACCCCTCTGTTCATTAATCCTGCACCATAAATAGCACCATTTCTTGAAATCGTGTTGTTATCAAATAACGCAACGGTAGCATTACCCTGATAAATTCCGCCACCTTCAGAATCTGTACTGCCAGTACTATTATCAGATACAATATTATTACTGAATGTTGTAATTGAACCGAAGTTTTGTATTCCTCCACCATCAGCAAAAGCAGAATTATCTGAGATGATATTATTGTTGACAACAGGCAATGGCCCCGAACTGTAAATACCTCCTCCGACATTTGCTGAACTGAATTTGACCTCACTATTTTCTATCGACAAAGTCCCTTCCGATTTAATAGCACCACCCTTAAATTTATTTATTGAGCCGCCATTTCCGTTGACGCAACCATGCTTTAACCTAATGTTATTCAAACTCAATGTTCCTAAATCGCTGACTCTGAATATCCTAAATTCCGATGCATCTGAAACACTGTCATCATTACACACAAGTGAACTATCTCTTTGAACAGTATATCCATTCCCGTTAATAGTCATTTCACTCACAACAGCCGGTGTCCCTGTTCCACCATGGGTGACACTACTTTCATACCTTTCATTCAGAACAACACCCACAGTCAATTCAATGGTATCGCTCCCTGCATCACCAGCCGGGCAATCACCAACAGCCGTGTCTGTGTTTGCCGACTCGATTGCTTCAGTGATAGAGCATAAACCATTAGAATTGATAGCCCCTCCTGTAGTGTCATCAACAGTTATCGTTGCAGAAAATGCAGTGGATGAAACCAGCAGTAAAAAATATATAAACTTGTAATTCATAGCTCTGACCGTTTAAAAGTTCATTGTATTATAAAAATTCTAAAAAATTCAAACCTGACTTAATTCTGAAAAAGTTATGAATTTTTATCCGGAACCTTACAATTCAAATCCATTTGTGAAAATCACATCATTAATTCCTTCATATTCGAAAGCCCCAATATCACGAATTCCATTGGCAAGGAAGCTTCTCTGATCCTGAGTGGTTGCACTTGCATCTCCTTCATCAATGGCTTCACTTCCGGTTAACAAAGCATGAGTTTGAATACAAGTCCCGTTTGCTAAAGGTGTAGAACAACCATTATCTTCAAGAATTCCTAATGTGGATGGAGTTAAAGTCGTCAAGCGTAATCCAGGGCATCCACCAGCAATATTATCAGACATATTATTGCTACCGCTGAATGTACTGCCATCGTCAAAACAATCATCATTTCCTGAACTGCTTGAGTTATTGTGAAATAAAGAGTTTTCCAATGATGAAATCGTACCACTCAATACATTTGCAATAGCTCCTCCGGCTGAACTATTGCTATTTGAGGAAAATGTATTATTTTTGATGGTGTCAATTGTTCCTGAATTTGCAATTGCTCCTCCGTCAGCATTACCGGAACCATTCTCTGAATAAGTATTGTTTCTCATGGTTATTACGGTAGCATCATTAAAAAATGCACCTCCACCGGATACAGAGTCATTATTATGAAAAGTACTGTTTCTGAGATTTGACAGAGTTCCGGCATTATAAATGCCGCCACCACGATTGGCTTTGTTGACCAGAATTGCTGTTTTGGTTATTGCTAATGTACCAGAGTTATATATAGCTCCGCCATAAAATTTCTCTTCATTGAAAGCACCATCTACACACCCTCTTCTTAAAAGTATGTTTTTCAGCTGTAAATCTCCGCTGCTATCGATTCTCAGTAACCGAAACTCTGTGTCATTGGCGATATCATCACTATTACAAGCTAGTGAACTATCACGCATTAGTTTATAACCTGCTCCATCAATCACAACAGGAGAATTGATTACACGGGTGCCCGTATGCCCAAAAGTAGCATCATCGTCTATAACTTCTGTCAGGACAATATCAGCTAAAAAGCTAATCGTATCCGTTGTAGATGGATTGAGATTGGCACAAAAGATGGATTGATTCAGTTCATGAGCTGATATAACTGTGTTACTAAATTCTGAAGAAGTATCCATACCCAAGGATACACATCGCTCTGCTCCTGTTAAATACTCGAATGCCCCGATATCACGTATGCCATCATGTGAAAAACCTCTTTGATCGAATGCCGTTCCATTGATAGCTATATCTATTGCTTCACTTCCTGCCAATAAAGCATGAGTTCCAACGCATCTGTTACCTGCCAGCTGAGTGACGCAACCGTTATCTGCCAATGGTCCAATAGTTGTTGCTGTTAGAACCGTACTTAATAATCCGGGACTACCTCCTGACAAATTATCGGACATATTGTTACTACTCGATACAATGCTTCCATTATTTTCACAATCTTCTTCACCTGAACCACTGGTATTATTCACAAATAACAAGTTGCTAAACAACTGAATAACACCTCCTACGATATTATTGATGGCTCCGCCACCAAAACCTGCGGTATTATTTGAGAAGGTTATATTCTTCATAAGAACAATATCGCTCGTATTTGAGATTCCACCACCAGATGTTGAACCTATATTTCCTGAAAAAGTACTGTTGTATAGGTTTGTTATAGTACCGTTAAAGTCATTTCTAATACAACCTCCATAGAATGAAGTATTATTTGTAAAAACGCTCTGACTTATATTGGTAATAGATCCTGTATTTCTTATACAACCTCCATTGTTACCTGCTTGGTTATTATAAAATCTGCTATTATTGATCTGTGATATCACTCCGGATGCATGGTGAATAGCTCCTCCGCCTGTTTCGGCGTAATTGGACGAAAAGTCACTATCTCTAATTTCTATGTCACCTGTGTTATAGACACCACCGCCAAATTTTGCCTGATTCTCTGAGATTTTACTTCTGGTGATTTCGAGGATTCCATTATCATTTAATATGCTGCCACCATAAAATTTGAATAGGCTTGTATCCGCGTTCACGCAACCATATTTCAAAGTAATATCCTGCAAATATAATTCGCCATTTGGTGAGACCCGCATAAGCCTAAATTCTGTATCATCAGAAACAGAATCCTCATTACAAGCCAGTGAATTATCTCGCTCCAGTGTATGTCCCATGCCATCAATTGTAATTATTGAAGTGATGCCCGGCGTTCCGGTTCGTCCTGAGTCAGTTGGACTGCCGGTGTCAATATTCTCGTATTGCTCCGTTAGAACAATATTAACACTCAACTCAATAGTATCATTTCCCGAATCACCTGCCGGACAACTATCCACAGCAGCATCTGTATTAGCAGCAACAATAGCCTCAGTAATTGAACATAAACCGTTTGAATTGACTTGACCACCGGAGGTATCATCAACAGTAATTGTTGCAGAAAATGCAATAGATGAAACTAATAGAGAAATAATTGCAAATTTATAATTCATTATTTTTGACCGTTTGAAATTTATTGAATTATAAAATTTCAACAAATCTCAAACCTGTCAAACTTCTGAATACTTTCTGAATTATACCCCTGAGAATAAACTTGATAAGTTTTTCATTGAAATATTTCCGCCACTCATCACCAAGACAACTTTTTTACCCTTGAGTGCTGACTTCAATTTTAAAGCTGCTGCAAAAGTTGCAGCCGATGCCTCTTCAATTAAATTATGAGTGATTTCGATTAGAATTTTATTGGCTGAAATAATTTCTTCATCATCAACCAGCACAAAATCATCAACCAGTTCCCACATAATTTCCTGTGTATTCATAAACGGTACACCGGTCGCTACGCCCTCTGCGATTGTGCGGTTTTCGGCTTCAATGAGCTTTGAGTTCTTCCAACTCAGTTGTTGAGCCGGGGCTTGTGTGGATTGAACACCGATGATTTTGATCTTTGGATTAATGGACTTTGCAACAATCGCTGTTCCGCAAACGCCACTTCCAGCTCCAACAGGAACTATAATGACATCCACATCCGGTAAATCATTCATGATTTCTAAACCATAAGTTCCGACACCTTTTATCAAAACATCATCAGTCGGGCCGATGAACATTCCTTTGTTTTTTTGTGCCGCTTGTAATGCTCCTGCCCTCGCCTGATCAAAATCATCTCCGTAAAATTCAACATTGGCTCCAAAAGCTCGCATGGACTCCACTTTGCCCGGATTGGCACCCTTAGGTACAAATACATTCGCTTTCACGCCAAACTCTCTAGCTGAAAATGCTATTGATTGTCCGTGATTTCCTGTGGAAGCCGTATAAACACCATGACTTTTTTGTTCTTCAGTTAAAGTGGACATTAAATGAATTCCACCGCGAACTTTAAAAGCACAGGTCGGGTTATGATTTTCATGTTTGAGCCAAACATCTGTTTCGAGCATATCACTTAGAATCTGATAATGTCTTAATGGTGTTGGTTTAAGAAATTTATAGACATCTTGACCGGCTTTGATGATGTCCTTGATTGTAATTTTATCGTACATTAAATATTTCCAAATAAGAGTGAACTGGCTATCACGACCAAAATGATGGAGAGGAATAAAATAACCGTATCGATAATTACCAGTCCAATGTTTTTTATTAAAGTTATAAAAATTGATTGACGGTAAACTTTCAGCATTGAAATAAAACTGAATAACCAGATAAATACAGCCAGAATACTCCAAAACCAATATCCATAACTCAGTGGAAGCAATATTGCAATAATTCCTGTGACAAAAACCATCGACCGGAGGTTCAAAAAGAAAACAAAATGTTCGACATATTTTCTTTTTGTTCGAATATAAAACAGCTTGCCAATCATTGATATTAGCAGCACTTCAAGCAATATAGCCCAAGGAAGATTTTTTACTATGAAATCCCGAAATGCAGTGGCATTTTTATTGAGTCGTAAGGCCTGATTCATTAATAAAGTTTCAAAAAAACCACTCACTTCATATTTTTCAATCAACCGACTGATAGGCATATTACTGATATCAAAAATGTTAATATCATAAGTTTTTGTTGATACGAGCTTAATGTTGGTTGTTTTTGTTCTGTCAATATTCAGATTCTTCTCAATTTCATCCAACTTAACAGTCAACTCTTTCAGTTGCTGAATTTTTTCTTTTAATGACTCCGGTGAGGATTTAATTACGCTTTTAACTTTATCACTTTGGCTTTTTTCCAAAACCTTGACTTTCTTCTCCGAGAGTTCAATTTGATGATTAAACTCATATCGTAATTTAGAGATGAGTTTATCATATCTCAGTTCAACGTATCCTTGTTCCATAAGGTCATAAATACTATCATCTCCACCGCCTGTAATCACCACATCATCATTTTCATTGGTTGAACTCTGTAGAGTTAATTGCCCGGACTCCTTAAACAACATGGCAAAAAATATAAACATCAGAAAAATAAAAGTCCGTGCCGGAGGAAAGTAGGAAACTCTTTTGTTGGTTAGAAATTGATTTGTTAAGAATCCCGGGATAAAGACACCACGCAAGGTGGTAAAGATTTTGGAGTCAAAATTAAAAATACTTGAGAAAAAATCGGAAATAATCGACCAGACACTGAGTATTCTTAATTTTCTTTTCTGTCCACAATTAAGACAAAAATTGGCTTCCGGAGAATTTAAACTATCGCAGTTTGGACAAGTATTTGAAGAGTTTGTCATTTTTATTATTCATAAACGTATGTATATAGAATATACACAAAAACAGAAGGTGTTTGAAATATTTATGAATAAATGACGAAAGATAGGGCTTAAGGTTACAAATTGTTTCAAGATATTTTTTCAATACCCAGAAACTAAAAAGCCAGCTACACCGGGCGGTGTAACTGGCTAACGCACAGCCGTGGAGCCGTGCAATCCCACTAAAATAGCTACTGTCTAGGCTTTGACCAGACCTAAGTCGTAGCGTTTACCCACGAGCTTCAAATTATAAGGAGATGAGAATAATTATCAATGTGTAAATTTGCACAAATTATTTCCAGAACCATTGAAACACTTTGGCTGAATAAAGTACTGAATCGTCAATAACAGCATACAACACCAGAGCCAACAAAGTGTGAGACAGAGCCAAAGGCAATAGCCTCCTATATTTGAGCCAACTATAAGACCAAAATAATCCGGCAATAAATGTTAAAACAAACATGGTAAAAGATGGCAAATGAAGTGTTGCAAAAATTAATGCGGATGCCAAAGCCGAGTAAAAATAATCACTAGTATTTGTAAAAAATATTTTTTCCGACAATATAAACCCCAGAAAAAACTGCTGAGCCATTGCCCAAACAAAGTATTGAGGAAATGCATTCAAAAACGCCAAGTTAAATTGATTCATCCAAAGCATTAGAATGAAAAGCAGGGTTGTTGGTAATAAAATAAATAGCCAGGATTTTAATAATTTAGGTTCACACATAGTTGAAACCCTAGAGTCTATGACTTTGGGCTTTCTGCTAAAGACCAAATAAACAATTACCAACACAAGTAGTACATACACATACAAAACAGCGTTTATTGACGCTATTGAACTATACTGATGATTGATTTTATGTATTTCAGGTTGTTCCCATGAGTTCAAGCCCTTAATTTTTAGAATACTATCAGGAAATTTCTCTATCAAATGACTTTTCAGCCACATATATTTTGACGGAAAAAGACAGTACTCTTGCAATTCAAAAATATTGATATCTGACAAAAGTATATTTTTAGTCTCAATATTATCACTATCACAATTAATTGCTGTTGTCGCCTCAGTCATTGGTGTAGAAGAATATGGTAATAAAATTTCATCAATCATAATATCCGCATTGGGATTTTCGAATATTAGAACAATTGAAGAAATCTTTTGCGACAGCTCTCCCCATTTAAAGGGTTTCTTTTCTTCTGAAACATCACTCAGTCCAATCCAACTCAATTGTGTTAAATCAATATTGTTATCTTTATCTGACAATGGAATGTTATAGCTGTAATAAAAATAATCATCATCCAGTTGTTGTTTCACTTGAATGAGCAACTTTGCATCTATTTTTTGTGGGGACTTGATGACGAGATTACCATGAATACCACTATTGATAATTTCTGAAGAAAAGTTCAGTGAAATTCGGGGATTACTTCCTTTTTTTGCACTCAAGAAACCTTTTTCTTGTTGATGTTGCCAGTATTTGTAATAAGAAGATACCACATCGGAGTCATCTTCAAAATTCCACACAAACGGCGAAATTTCTTTTTGTAAATTCAATAATTTATTTTCAGCTTCGGTCTGGATTCGGATTCGAGTCAAAGAAACAGAAACCAGCCAAGAGCTAAAAATTATTATCAAAACAGGAAGAATATATCTGATTTTAATCAACTTTTTTCACTTTCTGAAAGATAGGACTTGTAGAAAAAATTATTGGAACTATTATCGCTATATTCAGTTTTAAATCAATCGGAGAATATTAAAATGGCTCAAACGGTCACAGCACATTGGCTTCAAGATTATACTTTTGTCGGAAAAACCGATTCTCACAAGTCTGTAATTATGGATGCACCAACAGTCAAAGATGGCGAAAAATGCGCACCTTCACCAATGGAAATGGTGCTTCTTGGTTTAATGGGTTGTGCCGGAATTGATGTCAAATTAATTTTATCCAAATCCAAAAAGGAAATCACTAAACTTGAAATCAGGGCAACTGCCAATCGTCGTGATGAATTCCCACGTATTTTTACGGATATTCACCTCCATTTTATAGTTTCCGGTGAAGATTTGGATGAGAAGTCAGTCTCGCGCGCGATTAAACTTTCTGCTGAAAAGTATTGTTCGGTTTCAGCAATGCTGGAGAAAACCGTCAAAATCACTCATGATTTTGAAATTGTTTAGAATTTTCTAATTGCAATTGATTCTCATTATTGATTTGTAAGAATCTCTCCCCATATAATGAACTGATTCTTTTTGGAGACATTTATGAGTAAGTTTTACGAATTCTCTGCAGCTGATATTGCAGGCAACGATGTATCAATGTCAGATTACAAAGATAAAGTTGTTCTCGTTGTTAATACAGCGAGCAAGTGCGGACTCACGCCACAGTTTGAAGGTTTGCAAAAATTATACGAGGATTACAAAGATCAAGGTTTGGAAATTCTCGGCTTTCCATGCAACCAATTTGCATCGCAAGATCCGGGCAGTAATGAAGAAATAGCCAGTTTCTGTGTCAAAAATTATGGTGTTGACTTCAAAATGTTCGACAAAATTGAGGTCAATGGCAATGATGCTCATCCGGTATTCAAATATCTCAAAGATGAACTGGGAGGAACACTCGGAAAAAAAATCAAATGGAATTTTACTAAATTTCTAATTGGCAAAGACGGACAACCGATTAAGCGTTTTGCACCAACCACAAAACCGAAAGATATTGAAAAACATATTAGCAAGGCACTTGCATAAATTTCTAAAATGAAGAGCAGCGTTTACTACTCTTCAGCTTTGTAAGTTAGAGGAGGGCTTTACAGAAATGATTCGTAAACTCATGTGATAGTAATTGTATCATTCTTTCTACTTCTTCTTTTTTGTACTCGGTTTTTTTAGCCTGACCCCAAACCACTCCCGGCCAAAAAGGGTCATCGACACATCTACCAATAATATGAACATGCATCTGCGAAACAATATTGCCGATAGTCGCAATGTTCAGTTTTTCGGTTTTGAAATGATTAACAAGAAACCCTGAAAGTAAATCAATATTTTTATCCAGTTTGGCTCTTTCGGATTTATCCAACTTAAAAAGTTCGGTTTCATGGGTATTTGGTAAAACGATAAACCACGGAACTAAAGAATTTTTCATCAACAATAATGTTTGTCCGTTAAGTTGACCAAGTTCAAAAGTATCGGCTTTGAGTTTTGGATTTATAGTGATTGTTGTCATACGCTAAAAAAATCAGAAACTGGAATTGGGTTGTTTAAGGAACTCAATCTCTTGTTCAGTCGATTGACGACCTAATATTGCGTTGCGATGAGGATAACGACCAAACCGATCAATAATTGTTTTATGTTTGTACTCAAATTCCAGATTACTTTCAACTCCCAAAGCTGTAAAAAGTTTGACAGCTTCTTCATGAATCCGCTGAGATTCACTATGCATGAATGGCATATACAAAAACACACGTTGAATCTGAGACAACTCTGAATCAAATCCTTTGTCAATAGCAACTTGAGCGAGTGTTAAAGCCATTGCATCATAAGCAAATGACTCTGGTTTATCACGAAACATGTTACGAGAAAATTGATCCAAAATAATGATTTCAGCCAAACTTCCTACAGATGTTTCTCGCCATTGAAACAATTCTCCCGAAATGGCTTGTTTATGTATCGTTCCAAAACGATTTTCAATCAACGAGTCAAATTCCTCGCTTTTTTGCCACCATTGTTTGGGCTCAATTTCTTCAAACCAGAAATCGATAATTTCTTTGTACATTTGACTCCATCCCTCTTCATTCTTAATCTTTGAGTTTACGATATTACTTAAATTCGGTCAATATCGCTTATGCGTATAAACCTCTCTTATGTTTCAAAATAATATTTACCAATTCAAACCTTAGCAAAGTTTTTCTACAACATCATTGTAAACTTATGGTATAAAATGCCTAGTAATTCAAAATGAAACCAAACTTAGTTTGCTATGAAAAAACACGATAAAATCTATCTTTTGGATCAAATGTTGAAAGCTGCGAAATATCCGATAAGCAAGGAATACATTGCCGAACGCCTTGAGTGTTCCATTGCAACGGTTTATCGAACCATTGGTGACCTACGCGATGGTTACGGTGCTCCTATTGAGACCGATGCCAACAACGGTGGATTTTATTATCATGGTGATGATTCCTTTGAACTGCCCGGATTGAGATTGCAATCTGATGAAATTGAAGCTCTTTTAATGGCAAGTCATCTTCTTGAAGATATACAAAAAGGTCTGTTGAAAGAACCTCTTTTACGCTTGCTAAATAACATCTCCAATCTGCTGAAAGAACACGGCATCAAGGATAAGAGAAACATTCAAATCATTTATGCACTGTTCCGAAAAGCCGATCCGGAAATTTTTTCACAAGTTTTTCAAGGATTGCAGAACGGTAAAAAACTACAAATCGAATATTTGGCTCGCTCAACAAAAGAAACCAGCCAAAGAAGCATTTCACCATTGAAATTAACGAACTACAAAAACGCCTGGTATCTGGATTCATGGTGTCATTTACGCGAAGCGATTCGTAGCTTTGCATTAGAACAAATTGTCAGTTGTAAAATTTGCGATGAACCCGCAATTGAGGTCAATCAAAAACTTCTGAAAGAGCATTTTAGTGGCTCTTATGGAATTTTCTCCGGTGAACCGAAGTACACCGCACGCCTCAAAGTGTCGGAGCAAGTCGCAGGTTGGGTTGCCAAAGAGCAATGGCACTCCAAACAAAATTTGATGGAATTGAAAGATGGTTCGTTATTCCTTGAAGTGCCTTATAACAACGACACTGAGTTGGTGATGGATATTTTACGCTATGGCGAAAATATCACGGTGCTTAGCCCGGATTCTCTCAGAGAAAAAGTCAAATTAACCATCGAGCAAATGCAAAAGAATTATCAATAATCTCTCCGGCTTTAATCAGCAAGTTAAATTTCAGTTATTGATTTATATTTCAAAATAAATATTGAATTTAGATTCTGAATCTGTAAAATTTAAAAATGACCGACCATCGGTCATTTATTATTTTGGATAAACTATTTATGGCTATAATTGTAGATAAAGACAAAAAACGCAGAGACATTGCAATTGCATGCACAGAATTACTTTTGGAAAAAGGTTTAAAGAATTTAACCGTCGCTGAAATTGCAAAAACCGCAGGAATTGGCAAAGGAACGGTGTATGAATACTTCTCAAAAAAAGAAGATGTTGTCTATGAAATCATCAGAAACTTGATGGCTGAGCATCAGCAGGATATCGCTTCTCGAACTGATTCAAACACATCAACCAGACAAAAAGTTTTTTATCTCATGGATTTTTTACTCCAAGAGGATAAAGATTATTCCAAACATTTAGAAACCTACAAAGAGTTTGTCAGTATCACTTTGTCTGATTCAAATGCGGATGAAATGCATCAATTTAATGCCGAGTGCAATTCATTTATGAAATCCATGCTGACCGACATCATTAATGAAGGAATCGAGAAGAATGAAATTATTCCTGAGTCCAAAAACCTCATCGGCGGCATCATGATTAGTGAGTCCGGAGCTATGCTCAGAGCTTGGCTGACCAACACAGACACCAAAAAAGAATTTAAAAATTATATCAACACCCTGTTTAATCTTATCGAAATAAAAAAATGAAGAAATCATTATTAATTATCCTGTTCCTTTTCAGCCATCAACTCTTTGCAGAAGAGGTTTATGCAACATTTACCGTTCACGCCAGACAAAATGCCAACTTGGCTTTTAGTTATAGTGGAATTGTCAAAGACATCAATGCGGATATCATGAGCGAAGTGAAAAAAGACGATGTTCTTGCCACTTTGGTCAGCGATGACTTGATTGCTACACACAACGCAACCAAGGTTGAGCTGAAGTACGCCAAACTGGAATATGAACGCCATAAAGATTTGTATGCAAAAAAGCTCATCGACAAATCTCAGCTGGATAAATATGCTCTTGCATACGAAAGTCTTCTTGCAAAAATTGAGTATGAAAAAACAATTTTTGCCAAAACCATTTTGACAGCCCCTTTCGATGGAGTGATCACTCACAGATATATTGAATCGGGAGATGTTGTCAGCGGACAGATGATTAAAACTGCTTTCACCATACAAAGTCCGAGTCAAAGAGTTCTCGTTGCCGAGTTTGATCAAAAGTATAACAATCAAGTCAAGATAGGTGATTCATTCATATTTACCGTTGACGGTGATTCCAAACAACACAAAGCCAAAATTGACCGAATTTATCCTCAGGCCAATGAAGACAACCGAAAAATATATGCTCAAGTTTTTGTAGAGGGCATCAAAGTCGGTATGTTTGGTGAAGGAAAAATTATTACGTCTGCTACTGAATAAATAATCAGGAATCGTTAAATTATGTATAAGTTTGCAATAAACAGACCAATTACCATCTTAATGGCAGTAATGGCGTTAATTATTTTTGGCTTGAAATCCTACACAACTATGCCGTTGGCATTATTTCCAAATGTTGACTTTCCTATTATCACCATTAAAACAGTTTACCCGGGTGCGGATGCTAAAACTGTAGAATCGAAAATTACTGACAAAATTGAAGAGGCTGTCTCCGGTATTAACCAAATCGACAAACTGTTTTCAACCAGTTATGCCGGAGTGAGTTTTGTAGTGGTGCATTTTGAACTGGAAAGAGATTTGGAAGCTGCTGCAAATGATGTCAGGGAAAAGATTGGAGGGGTCGTTCTTCCAAATGACAGTGAAGCTCCGTTAGTACAAAAAATCAGTACTGCCGGTGAAGCGATAAGTGTTTTCATTAGTAGCAAAAGCGGAGACTTATCAACATTAATGCAATTAGTGGATGAAAAAATCAAACCGAAATTGCAAAGAATTCCCAATGTCGGCGATGTTGATATGGATGGTTACCGTGATCGTGAGATACGCATTATGGTTGACCCTTATCTTCTCAACAAGTACAAAATTTCTTCCTCAGAATTACAGACAATTATTGCATCGGCAAACTTTCAGTCCAGTTCAGGTAAGAGCATTAACAATCTTCAGGAATTAATTATTAAATTTCAGGGAGAGGCCAAATCAATTCAAACATTGAGAGACATTGAAATTCGCCCCGGTTTACGACTTCAAGATATCGCTCAGGTTTATGATGGATTGAGTGACGAAGTGAGTATTTCCACTTTTAACGGAAAGCAAGGTGTGATGCTAAACCTGATGAAAATACCGGGAACCAACGTCATCGAAATCATCAATGAAGCCAAAAGAATCTTTCCGAACTTGAAAGAGACTGCAGGTGATGATTTTGAACTCACACTCATTAAAGATCAATCCGATAAAATTCTGCAAGGCGTCAATCAGGTTAAATTTGACTTGATATTTGGAGCTATTCTGGCGATTGTTATTGTGTTCACTTTTCTTAGAAATATCACGGCGACCATTGTTTCTGCTCTGGCGATTCCAACATCAATTATCGGAACTTTTGCCATTATCAATTATCTTGGTTATGATTTGAACAAACTCACATTAATAGGTTTAACATTGGCAATTGGTATTTTTATTGACGATGCCATTGTGGTGATTGAAAACATCAGCAAAAAGATGGAATCCGGCGTCGAATCTTTCAAAGCCACTTATGAAGGAGTCCATGAAATTGCCTTTTCATTACTGGCAATTTCTGCAATGTTATTGGCTGTATTTATTCCCATCGCTTTTATGAGCGGAATGGTTGGTAAGTTTTTTAACGCTTTTGCGATCACTGTAGCTTCCGGCGTGGTGATTTCTTATTTGGTCGCAATCATGCTGATTCCATCAGTGAGTGCCAGAGTGTTACAACACAAAGAATCCAAATTTCATGCGGTGACAGAGAAATACCTAAAAAAACTGGATAACGGCTATGTTGCCATTCTCAAGCCGTTGATTCGTTTTAAATATATCACTGTTTTAGTGACCTTTGCCTTGTTAATTCTGTCCGGTAAAATATTTAATGTCGGGATGGATTTTGTACCTACCGAAGATAACAGCGAGTTTCAAATCACCGCCAAAGCTGAAGTCGGAACATCTTTAGGGGAAATGCAAAGAAAGATGCAACCCATCATTGAACTGATCAAGAAAGATGAAAATGTTGAATACTATGCATTGAGCATTGGCTATACCGATTCCAACGAATCACACAAAGGTTTGCTTTACATCAAATTAAAACCGGTGATTGAGCGTAGCATTGGACAAGTTGAAATTATCAACCAATACCGCGAAAAGTTAGACTTTATTAAAGACATGACCTTAGCGGTTGAGAAAATTCCGCCAATAAATACAGGAACCAGTAACGCTCCGGTACAAATCGTTATCACAGGTGACAGCCTTGATAAACTCAAGGAAATTTCAAATGAAGTTTCTCAAATGCTTGGTGGTTTTGAAGGCGCTGTTGATATTGACAGCGATTATCAGGATGGCAAGCCAGAGATTACCATTTCTATTCTCAGACATAATTCTGCCAGACTTGGAATTACTGCCGCACAAATTGCAACTCTGTTATCGTCCAACTATTCCAGCGATATTGAAATCAGCAACTATGAGGAAAAAGGTCGCGAATATGACATCACTTTACGTTTTGATGACCAAAACAGAGCCGATATGGAAAGCCTTAAAAAACTCCAAATCAGAAGTGCGAATGGTGAATATGTTTTCCTCGATGGCTTAATTAATATCGAACAAGGGAGTTCTATAGCCTCTGTCAATCGCTTTGACAGGGAAAGAAAAGTCATGATTAGCAGCAACCTGAAAGAAGTTCCCCTCAATAGCATTGTTGAGCAAGTCGAAGAAAAACTTCCCGAAATTCTTCCAAAAGGTTATAACTACACATTTTCAGGGGATGTTGAAAGAATGAAAGAAACTGCTGTTTCATTCAGCACAGCGGTTGGCTTGGCGGTCATTCTGATTTATCTGATTCTTGCCGCATTGTACGAATCTCTGGTGCAACCGATTATTATTATGATTACCATGCCATTGGCATTTACCGGCGTTATAACGGCGTTGGGTTTGAGTGGCAATAATTTTTCACTATTTGTCATGATTGGGATTATTTTGCTTTTGGGAATGGTTGGTAAAAATGCTATTTTGGTAGTTGATTTTGCCAACAGAGCCATTAAACAAGGTAAAACGATTGATGAAGCATTGATTCAGGCGGGTGAAAAACGACTCCGACCTATTTTGATGACCACTTTTGCAATGGTCGGAGCAATGATTCCATTAGCTTTTGGAAGTGGTGCCGGACACGAATTAAACTCTCCGGTTGGATTATCAATCATTGGTGGACTGATTAGTTCAACCATACTGGCACTTCTGGTTGTACCGGCATTTTATAAAATTCTCTATCCGCTGGATCGCTGGTTAAGAAAATGGTATGAAGTTGGGAAGATTTAAGTATTTTGAAAGCTAATTAACTGTAAAACTCTCACCACAACCACATTCACCGGTGGCTTTAGGATTGTGATAAACAAAAACGTGATTGATACCTTGTTGTTCAAAATCAATTTCTGTTCCATCTATCAACTCTAAAGCCTCTTGTGAAACAATCAAATCAACTCCTTTATCCTGAAAAACCACCTCATCATCAGAAATTTGATGAGCAATTTCCACTTCATAACCCCAACCGGAACATCCTGTTTTAACCACATTCACGCGAAAACCCACAGATTCAGAATCTTTTTGCAGGAATTTTACAATTCGCTCCGCTGCTGCTTGAGTTAAATGTAATGCCATATTTTCAATTTAAAATTTATAAAGCCGATATTATAATTTGATTTTCAAAATACTTCCTTTATTTGAAATAAAAATCTACTGATTTTGAAGCTGTGACATTTTCTATCATATAAAATTTCGAGGTTGCAACCTTAATTTTACTCCATTATCTTCTATTAATTAAATCCATTTAAAATCAACATGTTAAACCATTAGTTTTTTAAAGATTTTTTTTGCTAAAAAATACACAAAAAAATAGTAAATAAAATGATATCGCAGATGAAATTTTACTTTAATTATTTTTTTTTTAAGAGTATAAGGCGAAATTGATTTGGCTGAAATAATTCCAATTCACAGAAAGGGTATTTTTTACTAACATTTTATGAGAAAACATCATGTTATATCCTAAAGAATACGGAGACGACCCATGGTTTCCACAAGCAAAAGACTTTAAAGTCGTTGATAAAAATGGTATCGAAGGCAAAGGAATATTTTGCTATAAATCTTTTAAAAAAGGAGAATTACTCGCCAAAATACATGGGGAAGTAACTCAAGAAATCACTCAACACACTTTACAAATTGATGAAACCAATCATTTACTGGATTTATACTTTGTCGGATATCTGCTGCACTCCTGCAATCCGAATGTCATTGTCGATATGAAAAATCGCACTGTAAGAGCCTTACGCCAAATCAAAGCGAATAGTTTTTTGTATATGGATTATGCCAGCACGGAAGATGTTCTCTATAAACAATTTCAATGCTCGTGCGGATCAGCGAATTGCCGTGGCTGGATTCATGGCAAAAAAGAAAAACCTAATAATGCAACAAAAACCGGTGAGTCCTAGCTATGAATAAAAAACAATGGTGGGAAAGAGACGATCTCAATTATCACAATAATGAACTACAATTTGCCAATCGAAATATACAGCATATCGCCAATCAACTGGAAACACCCTGCTTTATATATAACTCCAAACGAATCATTAATAATCTGCAAAGACTGAAATCGGCTCTTAACGAGAATGGTTTTAACAATAAGCACAAAATCTTTTACGCAATGAAAGCCAATCGTTTTACGTCTCTGCTAACATTTCTAAAAATCACCAACTTATGCGGAATTGATGCGTGTTCTCCGGCAGAAGCCGATTTGGCAATTTCATGTGGTTTTGAAGCCAATGAAATTTCTTATACAGGAAGCAGTTTATCCAAAGCGGACTTACAATCATTATCAATGAAATCAGGACTCCTGATGAATTGTGACAGCTTGCACAGCATTGATAGTTGGGGACAACTAAAGCCGAATAGCGAGATTGGTATTCGTATCAATCCAGCCATCGGAATTTGTCGTACCAATAACGAAAAATTGCAATATTGCGGTGAAAATATCACCAAATTCGGAGTCTATCGGGAACAATTTGAACAGGCTTTGCAAATTGCCAAAAAACACGGACTGAAAATCACCCGTCTGCATTTCCACACCGGTTGTGGTTATCTCGATGCCGAACTGGAACAATTATCCAACGTGCTAAAAGCCAGCCATTGGTTTATTGAACAATTACCTGATTTGGAAATGATAAATATTGGAGGAGGTTTGGGCGTTCCACATACTGAAACCGAAAAATCACTCGATTTAAACAAATGGGCAGCCACAATTTATAAAAACTTAGGACAATTTGATATTACTTTGGCTGTTGAGCCGGGTGAATACATTGCCAAGGATGCCGGTTTATTATTACTTGAAACGACCTATCTGGAATATAAAAAGGACAAGCTGTTTCTCGGTGTCAATGCCGGTTTTAATCTGGCTCCCGAACCGGCTTATTACGACATGCCGTTTCTGCCCGTACCACTGAATTCAAAAGGAACAGTGCAAAAACTCAGCGTGGCCGGCAACATCAACGAAGCTCTGGATGTTTGGTATGAAAATTTGGAATTTACAGTATCCGATGATATGACGCATATTGCCATCATCAATGCCGGAGCTTATTCATCATCGATGTCATCCAATCATTGTATGCGCGGGAAGTTTAGCGAGTATTTGTTGTTTTAATTAATTAGTAACTACGCATTGTTAATGATTAATTGCAAATTGTTCACTCCTTTACCAGCACATCGCATTTAAAGATGGGTTGATCATTCTCTCTGAGATATCGGGAAAGTTTGGGTAATAGTTGTAACATTTTATCAAAAAGTTTCCATGGAGGATTGATAACTATCATTCCTGATGAAGTCATGCCTGATTGTGAGGAATCCTCAACCACACCCAATTCAAATCTCTGAATATTCTTAATTCCGCTTTGGATGAGTTTTTTCTCCATTTTCAGAATCACTTGCCGATCCACAACAGGATACCAGATACAGTAAATGCCTTGGGCAAATTTTTTATGTGCTTTGATGACAGAATCAATCACCTGATTGTAATCGGATTTTATCTCGTAAGATGGATCAACCAACACCAAACCACGCCTGCTTTTTGGTGGAACGAGTGCCATTAGCCCTTTAAATCCATCCTGATGCCGGGCTCGAATATTTCGACAACGAGAAAAATTACTTTGCAGTAATTCATAATCTTTAGGATGAAGTTCAAACAACCAGCCACGATCTTGCATACGCAGAAAGTATTGTGCAATTGACGGTGAGCCGGGATAGAACTTGATAGAGTCGGAGTCATTAAAAGACTTTATTACATCGAAATAACGACTCAATTCCGGGAACTCTTCAAAATTGAGCTTTCCGATACCTTCGGTATATTCATGTAGTTTTTGCGAATCTGAACTCTGTAAATCATACAAACCAACACCTGAATGCGTGTCGATGTATTCAAAAGCAGTATCTTTTTGTGTCAGATGTTGCAGTAATTCCACCAATACAATATGTTTGACCAAATCAGCAAAATTACCGGCATGAAAGGAGTGTCTGTAACTTAACAATGAAAGTGCTCGCTAAAAGTATCAACTAATTTTGGAAGAACCACTTGAAAATTTTCACCTAAATTTATCAACTAAAACCAAGCCCAAAGGACCCATGTGAGTGATGGGAATAGTAACTGAATCACTCCGGCTCGTAACATTCGCATTCCACCCGATATAATCAAAATAATTCCGGCAAAAAACATACTGGCCGTACAAAACAGTATCAAAGTTTGAGCAACTTGAAGATGACCATCACTATGAAGCAACCCTAATCCTATAAAAATTCCTATGGCCAGAAAAAGGTTATAGAAACCCTGATTAAAAGCAAATAATCGCTTTGATTCAGCATCTTCAACTGTTTTTGAACCAAATCGTTTATAAACCTGAGGTTTCATAAACCACAGACTTTCCATACAAAAAATCAAAACATGCAGCAATGCTGCTATCAATGCAAAAACTTGCACACTCAAATTCACTTTTCTATCCCCCTTATTATATATTTATGAACACGCTTTTATCTAAATTCATACTCAAACTCATAAAAGTGCATTCCATCTTCTATGTTGATTTTCATTATCCCAACTAAACCTGTAAGCTCATCAGAAGCCGAATCAGGAACAACTTCAAGTATCAGTTTGTCATGACCTTTATCCAAAATACCGTAATGTTGCAGAACAAAACTGCCTGACTTCCCTGATAAACTTCCTGAAACTTGCTCAATCGCAACATACCCTGCTGAACCTTTTGTGCTTGTCATCGCACTCAGCATTTCACCTTTACTGGTTGCATTAAATTCACCATGAAATATTTTATCAATGCACATTCTCCCAATATGGACTCCTTTTTCCCCGTTAAATGATGCATTTATTGGCTTGAGATTGACCTCGAATTGACCTGATACTTTCATGATGTTCCTAAAATTTCAAAATTTGATTATACATCCCACACAATTGCAGATGTTCAGATAATTTAAAAAAACGATACAATATTTTTACAAAGCTTATCTACATTGTTGATAAAGAAAAAAACTTCTCTTTGGTTTGTGGTTATATTAACAAATTAAATTATAATACACGATTACCTTAATTTTATTTGAATCAATGAGTGCAGAATACAATCCGCAAGTTCTAGAAAAAGCCATCCAGAAAGTTTGGCGGGACGAAAAAACATTTGAAGTCACCGAAGACAGCAGTAAAGAAAAATTCTATTGTCTCAGCATGTTTGCCTATCCCAGTGGAAACCTGCACATGGGTCATGTGCGGAATTATACCATTGGTGACGTCATCACACGTTATCAAAGAATGCTCGGAAAAAATGTTCTGCAACCAATGGGATTTGATGCTTTCGGTTTACCGGCAGAAAATGCTGCCATCAAAAACAAAACCGCCCCGGCAAAGTGGACTTATGCCAATATGGATTATATGGCGGATCAGTTTGAACAAATGGGCCTGGCTTATGACTGGTCAAGAAGACTGGCAACTTGCGACCCCAAATACTATAAGTGGGAACAGTTGATTTTTACCAAATTGATGGAAAAAGGTTTGGTTTATCGTAAAGATTCCACCGTTAACTGGGACCCTGTGGATCAAACTGTTTTAGCCAATGAGCAAGTAATTGACGGACGTGGTTGGAGATCTGGAGCGATTGTCGAGAAGAAAACCATTCCGCAATGGTTTATGAAAATCACTCATTATGCCGAGGAATTATTATCAGAAATTGATAATCTTGAAGGCTGGCCGGATTCGGTTAAAACCATGCAACGCAATTGGATTGGCAAATCCAAAGGCATCGAATTGGATTTTGATGTTGAGAATTTTGGCAAGGTTTCGGTGTACACCACACGTCCTGATACCTTATTTGGCGTGAGTTATCTGGCTGTCGCACCCGAACATCCTTTGGCTCAAAAGGCTGTAGAGAATAATGCCAAATTACAAACATTTTTGGATGATTGCAAAAAAGAACAAAGCAATGAAGCAGCAATGGCAACCATGGAGAAAAAAGGTAAGTTCAGCGGTTTTTATGCTGTTCATCCTTTGACCGGTGATAAAGTACCGGTCTGGATTGCTAATTTCGTGCTGTTCAGCTATGGAACCGGCGCGGTGATGGCAGTTCCGGCACATGATCAACGCGACTGGGAATTTGCAACCAAATACAATCTCGAGATTAAAAAAGTTATCGAATCAACTAACGGCGACGAAGTTGATTTATCCAAAGAAGCTTATGTTGAAAAAGGCAAGCTTATTAACTCAGAAAGCTTTGATGGAATGGATTTCCAACAATCCTTTGAGGCGATTAAAAATGAACTTGAATCCCGTGGAATCGGCAAAGAACAAATCAATTTCCGCCTGCGTGATTGGGGCGTTTCCCGTCAACGCTATTGGGGTTGTCCAATTCCCGTGATTTATTGTGACGACTGTGGGACAGTTGCAGTTCCCGAGAGTGATTTGCCTGTTATGTTACCCGAGGAAGTGGAATTCGACGAAAAAGGCGGTTCACCCATTAAACAAATGCCGGAATTCTACCAAACCACCTGTCCAAGTTGTCAAAAGCCGGCAAAACGTGAAACCGATACTTTCGATACTTTCATGGAATCATCATGGTATTACGCTCGCTTTGCCAATCCACATAATGACGAAAGTATTCTTGATGATTCGGCTGATTATTGGTTGCCTGTCGATCAGTATATCGGTGGAATTGAACATGCGATTTTGCATTTGTTGTATGCACGTTTTTATCACAAAATCCTCAGAGACCTTGGTTATGTCAAAACGGATGAACCATTTACAAACCTGTTGACTCAAGGAATGGTTTTGAAAGACGGAGCAAAAATGTCTAAATCCAAAGGCAACACCGTTGATCCTCAGGATTTGATTGATAAATACGGTGCTGACACCGTGCGTTTGTTTTCCATGTTTGCCGCACCGCCGGAGCATTCTCTGGAATGGTCGGATGAAGGTGTCGAAGGCTCGTTCCGTTATCTGAACAAAATCTGGACCAATATCACCAACTTTGTTGAAACCGGCAAAAAAGCAACTGAAATTGTACAGGATGATTTAACTTCTGAACAAAAAGCCATGCGTTTAAAAACTCATGAAACCATTAAAAAAGTTTCTGATGATTATGGTAAAAGAATGGTGTTCAACACAGCGATTGCGGCCTGTATGGAGCTCACTAATGCTTTGGTGAAATTTGATGACAATAGCGATGCTGGAAAAGCAGTATCGAATGAAGGTTGGGAAGCTATCATCAAAATGTTATCACCGATTGCTCCGCATATCACTCAGGAGTTATGGTATCAATTGGGTCATGAAGAATTGTTGGTTGATGTCAGCTGGCCACAAGTCGATGAAAATGCATTGGTCAGAGATGAAATTCAACTGATGGTTCAGGTCAATGGCAAACTTCGTGGCAAAATTGATGTGTCCGCTGATGCTGATAAGGAAACCATTGAGAGTACCGCACTTGCCGATGAAAATGTTCTAAGATTCACAGAAGGTTTCCAGATTCGCAAAATCATTGTTGTACCGGGACGCCTGGTGAACATTGTTGTCGGGTAACATTTATTTGAGATATTTTATGAGAAGATTATTCGTTTTAATTTTAGTAATAACAGTCAGTAGTTGTGGTTATCACCTGCGTTCAGCAAACTCGCTGGCACAAAATTATCCGCTGATAAAAATTGATATTTCCTCTCAATCGTTACTCAAACGACCTTTGGTGCAAGCATTACTCGCATCCGGTGCCAAATTGACGGATAACAATACTGAGGATGCGAGTCATTTAGTGATTAGCAAAGACAGTTTATCCAAAATTATTCAATCGGTCGGTGTCAATAACCAGGTTCAGGAATACCGTCTGGAATATGATGTAGAATACCGCATTGCTGATAGCGAAATCAGAGAACTTCATCTTGAGCAAGACTACTCTTTTGATGTTCAGCAGATTAGCGGCGGACAACAAGAAGAACAAACACTTCGCAAACAATTGGCAGAAGACATGGCTTGGGCAATTATTCGTCAGATTAATGCCGATTCAGAAACTCAGTGAAAATCTACGCTAACCAACTCGAATCTCAACTGGTACAAGGTTTACAACCCTGCTATTTGATTGTTGGTGACGAACCTTTACAACTAAAAGAAGCCGCTGATTCGATTCGCAACAAAGCCAAACTGGAAGGTTTTGTCGAGCGGGAAGTCTTGCATGTCGATAATAAATTTCAATGGGACTATCTTTTTGCCAGCATGGGGAATATGTCGTTGTTCGCTGAAAAAAAGTTAATGGAACTGCATCTTCCCACAGGAAAACCCGGAGCGGTAGGTTCCAAAGCCATTATTCAGTTTGTTGAGAATATTCCGCCGGATATTTGTCTGTTGATTCAATGCGATGAATGGACGGCCGCCAACGATAAAACCAAATGGGTAAAAACCATTGAGCAACTCGGAACGTTCATGCGAGTGTATCTTCCGAAAGCCAATGATTTTGTTCAATGGTTGCGAAACCGATGTCGTAAAATCGGTTTGAATACAGATAATGACAGTATTGCTATTTTGGCTCAGCGACTGGAAGGAAATCTACTGGCGGCGGCTCAGGAACTGGATAAACTCAAAATGCGATATGGCAACCAAACGATTATTGCAAAGGAAATTGCTCAGCTGGTTGCAGACAGCTCACGTTTTGATGTTTTTCAACTAACGGATTCACTGATGGAAAACAAAGCACCCAGAGTTTTGAAAATGCTTCGTTCACTCAAACAAAACAATACACCAACGGTTGTACTGCATTGGGCTTTGGAGCGACAAACACGAATTCTGTTGTATTTTGCTTATTTAAAACAAAAAGGACAAAGAGCCACACCGGCGGATTATCGTAAACATGGAATCTGGCAAAACCAACAAGCACTCATTCAGTCCACTTTAAACCGCCTTAACGCTTTAAAACTGGAAAATCTTATGGTCGGGCTGGCTCAACTGGATAAAATTATTAAAGGCCAGGCACAAGGAGATGCCTGGCTTGAATTTGAAAAATGGACAATGAAATTTTGTTACTGATTTATTACTGATTGATTTCTGGAACTATGAAACGAGCAATTATTTTAGTTATGGACTCACTGGGAATCGGTGCCAGCTCCGATGCTCATCTTTATGGTGATGAAGGAACCAATACGCTTGGACACATTGCTCAGGCGTGTTATGAAGAAAAGGCTGATAACGAAAACCGTTCTGGTGTTTTACACATTCCAAATTTAACACGACTCGGCATGGCTCATGCTTTGCATGATAGTTGCGGACAAACGATGGCGGGACTGGATAAAACCATTCAACCAAAATATTGTTACGGTTATGCCGAAGAACAAAGCAAGGATAAAGACACACCCAGCGGTCATTGGGAAATGGCCGGAGTGCCGGTTCCTTTTGCTTGGTCCACTTTTCCCAAAACTCAACCTTGTTTTCCGGAACAACTGATCAAAGACTTTATCACTTTAGCAAAAATTCCGGGAATTCTTGGAAACTGTCATGCCAGCGGTACTGAAATCATTAAACAATTAGGTGAAGAACATATCAAAACCGGCAAACCAATTTGTTACACTTCAGCAGATTCGGTTTTTCAAATTGCAGCCCATGAAGAGCATTTCGGTTTGGATGAATTGTATCGAATTTGCAAAATTTCCAAAGGTCTGACGGAAGAACTCAACATCACACGCGTGATTGCCCGACCATTCATTGGCGAAAATGCCGCAAATTTTACTCGAACTGCCAATCGTAAAGATTTAACCACCAAACCCATAGAACCGACTTTGCTTGACAAATTAGTGGCTCAAGGTGGAAAAGTAACAGCAGTGGGGAAAATTACAGATATTTTTGCCAATCAAGGCATTACTAAAACCGTGAAAGCGAAAAACAACATGGAGCTGTTTGATGCCATGCTTGATGAACTCAAAATTGCTGATGACAAAACCTTGGTTTTTGTCAATTTCGTCGATTTCGACAGCCACTTTGGGCATCGAAGAGATATTGCCGGTTATGCTCATGCGATCGAACAGTTTGACAAACGGCTTCCTGAATTATTAGATTTAATGCAGGAAGATGACATTGCTTTGATTACTGCCGATCATGGTTGCGATCCGACATTCAGAGGTTCGGATCACACGCGGGAACACGTTCCTGTTTTATTTTTTGGTGATAAGGTTAAACCACAACAAATTGGTAAAAGAAGTTCTTTTGCCGATATGGGACAAACCATTGCTAAACACTTCCAATTGCCTCCATTGAAACATGGAGAAGCCATTCATCTGGAGTAAAAACTATGAGTGAATTTATTCAAATGTACGAAAATGCTCTAAGCAAAGAGTTTTGCGAAATTTGCATAGCAAAATTTGATAAAAGCCAAAACAAACATCAGGGTCGTACCGGAAATGGTGTGGATTTGGTAAAGAAAAACAGTATTGACATCACCGTTACCAATTTTGCCAATGAATGGCAGAATGAAATGATGGTTGTGCAAAATGCTGTTTTACAAGGATTTATCCAATACACTCGCAAGTTTCCGTTTTTGCTTTCAGGTGCTGTTTCCATGATGTATAAAAATTCAATTGGAGAAATTAAGCCTGTTAACTATGAAGATATTGCAGCAATGGATGATGCCCAGATTTCGGGGCTTCTTAGTGCTGTTTACCGCCTTGGTTCAGTGAACATGCAACAATATCTTAAAGGACAAGGTGGTTACTTTCATTGGCACTCGGAATTTTATCCCCATCCGTCAGATCCTCATCAGGACTCATTGCACCGGGCTTTGCTTTATATGTTTTACTTGAATGATGTGGAAGAAGGTGGTGAAACTGAGTTTTATTACCAAAACCTGAAATCAAAACCGAAGCAAGGCACTCTGGTTATTGCTCCGGCTGATTTCACCCATACCCATCGTGGGAATATGCCGATTTCTAATGATAAGTATATTTTCACCAGTTGGATTATGTTTCAAAGAGCCACTGATATGTATCAACAGTCCATTCCTAAATAAACTGCTGATACATTTTTTAATGTGTAATTATTTTACCAATCAAAGGAATCAATGAATATCACATCAGTAATGTCTGTGTGAGAATTTGTATTTTCATCCGCTCCCAAATCCCATGCTCCATAAAAATCTGGAATACCGGTATCATTTACGGCTCGAGTATCATCATCAATATCATTGGTGATACTGACAATTCCGTCAGTTCGACTGTTATCACAATAGTCTTTCATGGCTGATGTCGGTTTTAAATGATAGTCATAGTTTCTGACAATAAATCCGGGATTATCAGCACTTATCCGAGTCAGAGTCGCATAGGCAACACCGATGGATGTGGTTTCATTGGCGTTAACGCAATCAAATTCTGCACTACTGAATGCTCCAAATAAATCCCCAAGTTTTGTTGATGTCGGGTCATGGATGATAGAACTGAAAACTCCGAGATAATTCAACACTCCATTCATAGCAAATACTGCTTGTGTGGCGTGATTATCCGAAACAGTATTAAACATCAAGTTAACTGCTAAATCATTACCTGAGATAACTTCAGAATTATTATACATATCAATAACGTATCTGTCTTCAAAGCCACCTGTTCCATCACGCCCGTTATGAACAATCAAGTTTTGATCGAGATTAATAGTATTTACACTATCAGTCGAGTCCACATAGAGCACAGTTCCATAATCTGAGCGATTGTCAGTAATATGGGTTTGACTAATAAGGGCAGTAGCTCCGTCTTCAACAAATAGCGCGCCACCTTTAAAATTAGAAGTATTTCCTTTTAAAACACTACATTCTTCGCTCCAACAATCATTTTCTCCTTGAACCAACCCCTGATCTCGGGTGCGTTGCATTTTGAAAGTCGTATTGTATCCAACATAAAAAGCACCTCCTCTCCAGGCAGAGTTATTAACAACTTTTGCTCTATGGAGTCTCAACGATGCCGGGGCTAAAAAGCCTCCGGTGATATAAACTCCACCTCCATCACCAACATTATCATGATCCGAGTCTGCTGTGTTATTATTGATATTTAGCGGTGTAAAATGATTACCGAATACATTATTTTGACCGCCTTGGTAATAACTTCCCAATAAATTAATATATGAGTTTAGAGCATAGATTCCACCGCCATGCTGTGGTGCGTTATTTTGACTAATTCCTCTATAGGTTCTGATATCAACAGGATTTGGTTCCTCATTGGTACCGCCATAAAAATCCATTCTGGAGTTTTTCAAATAGATTCCACCGCCATTGCCATTAGCATGATTCACCCAATTTATCGAAACCCCGGAATCATCATCCATTAATACGTTGGTATTTTCGGCATAAATACCTCCTCCTCCTAGTAATGCCTGATTAGCAACAACTACAGTATTCCTCAACTCTAATTGGTAATTCTGAGTATCTAAATTATCATTATAGGAATAGATACCACCACCAAATGAGTTTGTGTTACTACTATGCACAAATGAGTTGATTAATCTTAACCCAGTGTTTGTACTGCTTACAGCTCCACCAAAATTCCCGAGCCCATTTGATATTTCAAAACGATAAAAATCAACTCCTGTACCATTACCTGTATTCGTCGTTATCACATTGCCATTTCCTGTTCCCATCAGAAAAACCATGGGTGAATCGATGTAAATAATTCCGCTAATTGCATCTCCACAGGTTTCATACCCACCGGTTAGAACCATTGGGCGATTAATCGTTAAATTTTCCTGATAGGTAATTCGATTACTTTCAGGACCAGCTGCAACCAGAATAGATGTGAAATTATTGGCGTCATCAATCGCACTTTGTATGGTATTGTGAGTGCATTGAAAATCACCAGAATCACCAACATAAGCTGTTCCACCAGCACTCGCAACTGAAACTAAAAGCAAAAATTGAACAAATACAAATCCTGATAATAAAATTATTGATTTAAGTTTTTTCTCCATTGTTTTTCCCCAAAAACGAAGTTAATAACCCATTAACGACGTTTTTATAGGGAATAGGACATAAGAAAATTATAAAAACAAAAAAACCCGCAACAAGAGCGGGTTTTCTCTGTTCATTTGAAAATGTAAATTATAAAGTTACATCATTCGAACATGCAGTCGTTGAGCCTTCTTCACAAACTGTAAACGTATATGTTGTTCGTTTGTTCACATTGAAAGAAATAGCACCATCGTTAGTTGTAGTATTATTGAAACTACCGTTTACATAAACATCAACATTTGCAGTTGAACCACCTGTCCATGTTAAATCTGCAACTCTTCCACCGCTGCTACGGCTACCGGATAATACAATATCACCGCTTGGTGGAGGTGGTGGTGGAGGTGTTACACCGCCGCCCTCACAACCATTAGTTTGCAAATAAGCATGAGCATCAGCTGCTTTAACAATTCCATATCCGAAGTAATCATCACGTCCTGATGCGCCTTGATCTTGAGCTGTCGCTTTCAAAGCTTCACGAATTTCAGTACCGTTACAATCCGGATTGTTTGACCAAACCAATGCAGCAACACCAGCAACAGCAGGAGTTGCCATTGAAGTTCCGCTCATATAGCCATAATCACCTGTTCCAATTGAAATTGATGCAGTGCTTGAACCAACAATTGCTGCACGATCTTCAAAAGCGGTTCCAACTGCAGGAATACTTGTAGTTACACCAGTAATATCCATATAGATAACACCTTCACCGGCCACATTATTGATTACGATTGCACCAATACCACCTGAGTTACCACAGTTATTGATTTTATCTGCGAAAGAAATGTTTCCACGATCAATCAAACAAATTTTACCATTTGCACCACCATCAACTGCCTCAGCTGTTCCCATGAAATAAGTTGCACCTGTAGCATCTCCTGTATTATCAGTTGCTGCAGAAGCCACACCGGCTCCATCAACTGTAACAGATGAAAGTGTTGCTAGTCCTGCTGGATATGTTGAAAGTGTATCAACACCACCGGCAGTTACTTCCACTCCATAACCGTCATCAGTTTCTGTTCTTTGATTTTTACCACGACCTGTTGTAACAGTGTTTGTTGGGAATTGCGAGAAACTAGCAATATTGTTGTTAGCATCATTTGCACCAACCATCATTACTGATTTGTAACCGGCTGGATATGAACGAACATTATTGCCATCATTACCGGCTGCTGCCAATACTAAACCGCCGTTATCAGTAAACGTATTGAATGCATTTTCTTCAACTGAACTGGCTCCGCCGCCACCTAAACTCATAGTGATAATATTTGCACCTGCTGCTGTACATTTGTTCGCAGCATAAGCTAAATCTGAAGAGTATCCCCATCCTGATTCGTTAAACACTTTAATGATATGCAGTGGAACACCGGGAGCCATACCTACTACACCATAACCGTTATCAGCAGCAGCAACTGTTCCTGCAACGTGCGTTCCATGAGGTCCACCATGCTCATCCCAGTTACCTGTGCCTGAGTCATTATCACCAGTAATCGCACCCCAATTGAAATCAGTATTTGAACGATCTAAACCTGAGTCAATAATACAAACTTTTTGACCGGATTGAAGTGATAATTGATTAGCTTGAGATTGATATACTGCATAAGGAGTTAACTGTTGTGCAGTCGGATCCCCTGCATCATCATTATATAACGATAAAGGATAACGCTTAGCATCCACTTCCATTGATCTGAATCCATTCATAGCTTTCATGGCGCTTTGTGCATTTTCATCAAGATCAACAGCAAACCAGCCATTACCCTCAACTAAAACATGATGGCCTGCTTTCAAACTGTTTGACTTCGCTGAGTCATGAGTTACGATCATTCTTTCTGCACTAGCGTATCCACTTAAAGCTAACAATGTGGCCGCATAAGCTGTCTTCATTTTAAATTTCATTATTTAAATCACCTTCTCTTTTATATATTAAAAACAAGGAAGTTCCACAGTCTGAACCATAAATTCAAACTTCAAGGCGATTATTTGAGGAATTATTAAAGGATTCTTATCACAAAACGCATTTTCAAATCTCGCCGTCAAATCGTGAAACAAATCCTTTCATTTACCAGAAATTCAACCCTAATTTGAATTATTTTTATTGTTATCTAACCAATTCGTAAGTTGCATAGCAAAAATTGCTCACAGGATTAAACTACTTGAGTTAAAAAAAATCAACCACTTTTTTTAAAAATTGATATTCATCAATAATTTTGTAATTAATTTCATAATTAAAAGAGTCATTAATTCCACTCTATCTCAATCGACAAAAAATTCTAGTGAAATTGAAATCCAAATTAATGAAGAATTTTTTAAATTTATGAGTTAAAATCTACTGCATTTCGCAATTACAATTAAATCACAGCTATAAGAATGATAAATTCCAAAAAAATAATCGTTGCTTTTTTCCTCAACTGCATTTTCACTATTCAACTTTATGCGGATAACCACCTGCACAGTTTGAATTTTCAGGATGCTGATATCCGACTACTCATCGAAACCGTTTCTGATATGACAGGAAAGAACTTTGTTATCGACCCTCAGGTTCAGGGAAAAGTTACAGTAATCTCAGGACATCCGGTCAGCAAAGAAGAGGTTTACGACATATTTTTATCCGTTTTAAGTGTTCACGGATTGGCTGCTGTGAAAGAAGGAAAGAGCATAAAAATCGTTAGTGAAGCCGAAGCCGGTGGAATTATGGCTGATTTTAGTATTGCTGAGGATAGTGATTTTGTCACTCGAATCATTCGCTTAAACTATGTTTCTTCAGATGAAATAGCAACCATGTTGAAAAATATCAACCAAAAAGCCAAAGTCATTTCACATAAAGACAGCAATATGGTGATTATTTCTGATCGCGCGAAAAATGTTGAACGCATGTTAAACATAATAGACCGGATTGATAAAAAATCTGATTCCAGTATTGAAATGATTTCACTGCAACACGCCAATGCCACTGAAGTTGCACGCACTATCGAAAGCTTGATGGATACCGGAAATACCACTTTAAACGGCAAAACCAAAATTGTTGCAGATGAAAGAACAAACTCAGTTATCATCAACTCACCGCCCTCTACCAAAGTAAAAATCCAAACTTTGATTGCGCAGCTAGACAACCCACTGGAAACAAATACTCAGTCACAAGTAATAAAACTCAAGCACTCTAATGCTGAATCTTTAGTTCCGATACTTGAAACTCTGGCGAATAAAACTCAACAAGCCGAGGGGCAAACCACAACAGCGAATCAATCCGCAACGATTCAAGCCCATGTAGAAACGAACTCTTTGGTGATTAATGCGCCACCAACTATATTCAAGAATTTACTGAACGCCATCGAGCAACTGGATGTTAAACGTCCACAAATTTTGGTTGAAGCAATTATCGTTGAACTCACAGTCGATCATACTAAGGAAGCCGGTGTTCAGTGGCAAGGTTTACTTGATCAACTTAATGGTGCCGAAGGTTTGGTTGGCGGAACCAACTATGGAATCATCGGAAATATTCTAAACCCCGACAATGGAGTCAACAACGGACTCAATGTAGGATATGTACATTTGGATGGTGATAACAACCCACAAATCGGGGCTTTACTTTCTGCCTTAAATGCAAATACCAACAATAACATTTTATCGACACCTTCCTTAGTTACTTTAAATAATCAAGAGGCAAAATTATCAGTGGGGCAAGAAGTCCCTTTCCTAACCGGGCAATTTTCCAATACCGGAGCGAATGAAGGTTCAGTCAATCCATTCTCGACCATTCAAAGAAAAGAAATTGGTATTTCATTAACAGTGACGCCTCATATTTATGAAGGAGAACAAATCGTTCTTGATATTGCTCAGGAGGTTTCCAGCCTTGCAGCAGCTTCAACAGCGGTGGATGTCATCACCAATAAAAGAACCTTGACGACATCGGTTATGGTTCCAAATGATGGAATCATCGTTTTAGGTGGATTGATTGATGAATCCATGCAGGAAGATATTAAGAAAGTTCCAGTATTAGGAGACATTCCGGTTGTTAGAAATTTATTCAGACACAAGAAGAAAAGTCGTGTTAAACGCAATTTAATGGTCTTTATACACCCATTGATTCTGGATAGTGGCAATCAGCAGCAAGTGACACTGGATAAATATCAGGATATTCGTAATCAGCAATTACAAAAAATTGATGAAAAGGAATTTGAAAAAGGCAATTTAGTCCTCCCTGAGAATTATAACCAATAATGAGTATTGCAAAGGGATCCATTCCGCATTACGGTTTTGCCCGAAAACAAGGCGGAACGATTGAATCATGGCAGGACGATAAAGCCATTTTGGCAGTTTCAGAACAAGCAAACGCACAAACTATCGACGAGCTTCAGCGTTTTGCCGGAATTCCTTGTGAAATCAATCTCTATCCACAGGCTGAATATCATAAGATTATTCAAAAAATTTATCAGCAGCAACAATCCTTGTCTAATGATGTTATCGACTTTGATAATCAACCCGGACTGGCTGAAATTGCCGATGATTTAGGCGAACCTGATGATTTATTGGAAAGCAACGATGATGCTCCAATCATTCGCTTGATTAACGCCATGTTATCCGATGCTGTCAAACTGAATGCCTCGGATATACATATTGAACCCTATGAAACTATTGTTTCCGTGCGTTATCGAATTGACGGAAGTTTACAAGAAGTGATTGCACCGCCAAAAGCCATTGCACCACTTATCAGTTCGCGAATCAAAATCATGTCCAAACTGGACATCGCTGAAAAACGCTTGCCTCAAGATGGACGGATTTCAATCAAAATTGCCGGACGTTCCGTTGATGTCAGGGTTTCAACCATTCCCGGAGCGTTTGGAGAGCGTGTAGTATTGCGCTTACTGGATAAACAGGCAGGGCAATTGGATTTAAGCCACTTGGGAATGAATTCCCAAACATTGAAACAAACAAAAGAATTAATCAATCTGCCTCATGGCATTATTTTGGTTACCGGTCCAACCGGTTCCGGTAAAACTACAACTTTATATGCTGCTATAGAAACCATTAATGACCGCAGTCGTAATATCATGACAGTTGAAGATCCGATTGAATATTACTTGGCAGGAATCAGCCAAACGCAGATTAATCCAAAAATCGACATGACTTTTGCAAAAGGTTTGCGAGCGATTCTGAGACAAGACCCTGATGTGATAATGGTCGGAGAGATTCGAGATTTAGAAACTGCAGAAATCGCCGTTCAAGCCAGTTTAACCGGCCATTTGGTATTATCCACATTGCACACTAATACCGCTGCCGGTGCTATCACCCGACTCGTTGATATGGGCGTCGCTCCGTTTTTATTAGCCTCCAGTTTGAAAGGAGTGATTGCCCAAAGATTGGTTAAAGTTCTGAACCCAAAAACAAAAATAGCTTATCAGACAAATTCTGACGAGTGTCAATTATTTGATATTCAACCTCAAACTCTCTATAAAGCTGATGAGAGATTACCAATTCACGAAGCCTATACCGGTCGAACAGGAATTTACGAATTAATAACAATTAATGAAGAAATGAAAACCCTGATTCATCAAGGGGCTTCCGAACAACAAATTGAAAGACTGGCAAGAAACTTCTCAAAATCAATCCGTCAGGACGGAATTGAGAAACTTTGTCAAGGCATAACAACAACCGATGAAATTCTCCGAGTCACCAACTAATTAAAATATCATGGATGCTTTTGAATATAGTTGTTTGGATCAATCCGGAAAAACTCAAACCGGAATTTTGCAAGCTGATACAGAAAAGCATGTCCGTCAAATTCTCAGAAACAAGAATCTGATTCCGGTAAAAATTGAGAAAATCAATGCAACCGTCAATAAAACTGTCGACCAAAAATTTAACACCCGACTTAAAAGCGGTGAGCTTCCTGTATTCATTCGTCAGCTTTCGACTCTACTCAAAGCCGGCTTACCATTAGCTGAAGCATTAAACACAATCATCGAGCAAACAGAAAATAAAAGCTCCAAAAAAATTCTAATCACTTTACGTTCCAAGCTGATGGAGGGTCACCCATTGGCTTATTCAATGAAAATGTTTCCTAAAGCATTTGATGAATTGATAACGACCAGTGTCGAAGCCGGTGAACAGTCGGGAAATCTGGATGAAGTGTTACTGAGATTAGCTGAATATTTGGAACAACGCCAAGATATGGGCAAACAATCATGGATGGCGCTTTTGTATCCCATCATTCTGATTATCACATCAATATTAGTGGTTTCCGGTTTGATGGTTTATATCGTCCCAAAAGTCATTCAGGTTTTTGAGAATAACAATGCCGAACTTCCAGCAATCACAAAAATTCTTGTGAGTATCAGCGATAGAGTCAGAAAATACGGATTGACAGTTTCAATCATTTTTATGGTTTTGATTGTTACTTTTATTTTTGCCTTACAAAACCACGAATTTCGATTCAAATGGCATCGGTTTTTACTCAAATTGCCATTAGTTGGTTCTTTTATAAGAGTTTCACAATCCGCTCGTTTCACCAGAACTTTAGGAATTCTCACCAAAAGCACGGTACCAATTGTGCAAGCCTTGTCATTATCCGGTAAGGTTATCAATAATCTGGTGATTAAAAATTCGGTCGAAAAAACCGCTTCTCAGGTTCGGGAAGGTTCCAGCCTCAGTCAATCCCTGAAAAATAATGGATATTTTCCACCAATGACAATTCGTTTGATTAACTCAGGAGAACAATCAGGAATTCTCAGTGATATGCTTGAGAGAGCCGCCGACACTCAGGAACGAGATGTCAACCATAAACTTCGTTCCATTGTCAGCGTGATGCAACCGGTCGCTATCTTGATTGTTGGCATGATGATATTACTCATTGTACTGGCAATGCTTTTACCAATCTTCCAAATGAATACGATTATTACATGAACCACAGAAAGCCATTTTGTTACGCACATTTATATGGAAATGTTGGGATAACCAAGACATATTTTGGTAAAAAAATCTTATTGAATACCCAAAACATCCACACATATAACATCATTGATAATGGCGTTATCGAAAAACCAATTTGCAAGATTATGGAAGACAATATAAAAGAGGGTGATGTTTTCATTGATGTCGGAGCAAACATTGGCTTTCTAACTTTGTTAGGATGTCATTTAACTGGAACATCAGGTCATGTCTATTCCTTTGAAGCAAATCCTGAAGTCTTCAAACTACTTGAGGAAAACATTATTATTAATTCACTAAGAAACAACACATCACTATTCAACAAAGCTGCTTATCACAAGAAAGGAAAAGTAAAATTCACATGGAACACTCATAGAGATGGTTCCGGTAGAATTGTAACCAAAGTGCAATCAGGATTGGCACAGCACCATTGTGAAGTCGATACGACAACACTTGACTCTGTTTTCTCAGGAATGAGAGTCGATTTTGTAAAAATTGATACCGAAGGAAGTGAGCCACATGTTCTAGAAGGAATGAAGAACATTATTCAAGCCAACAATGAAATAAAGATAATATTTGAATGGAACACAAAACATATTCGCAAGAGGGATGCATCCCCTGAAAAAGCTGCTGAGTTCCTTTTTTCCAACTTCAAGCATATCAATAGGATTGTCAAGGTTGACGAACTCCAAACCTTAACCAAAGAAACTCTATTGAGTTTACCTCACTCCAACATTTATGCTTATAATTGATTGGTTGGTTTTGTGGAGGCTTTGTAATAAGTCCCAAACAATATATCACCAATCGGATAAGTAATATTAAAATTATAACGAGACATCAGTTTTTGATTATGATGATGCAGATGTAATTGTCTTAATTTCTTAAGCCCGGGAATGTACCTGAGCCATGACTCTTCCGAACAATGATAAGCAAAATGAAGCCATTCGTAATTGAGAAAGTAAGCAACTGCCGTCATTGAAAAAAGCCAGGCGACATTGGATGAGAATAACCAATATAGCAACAACCAACTTGGAATCCCAATCAAGCCAAAAAAGAACAATACCAAAACAATTGGAAAAAGCACCGCTTTAAAGTCTTTGGAACTATCAAATTCCATATATTTGTCAGTAAAGAACACATGATGTTCCTTGGTGTGCCTTTGGTACATTAATCCAAAAGGTTTTCGCAAATGATGCATCGGACCTATATGTCCAAAATATTCAGCAATATTTGCATATAAAAATGTAAGCGGAATGGTCAACCACTCCAACGACTGAACATCTCTCAGCCTAAAAAAAGAAATGGAAATAATAGCAATCGAAAGTATCGTTGTCAAAGTAAAATGGAGCCAGCCATAATAGTGTTTTGAGATTTTTTCCTCTCTATACTTCTGCCTGAATATTTTCACAGACTCCAAGTTATCTTGCATACTCTAATTAACCTCTACTAATCATCTGTGTCTCTTCAAAAGACTATTTTAGTCTATCAATGACCACGATTATCGCCTTGTACGTAACTGATTTTACTGCAACACCTCAAAATATCAAAATAACAGTCAATCGCTAAAGAGCACCCTTGAAAAATAATAAATTTCGTACGAAAAAAAACCCGGCATCAAACCGGGTTTTTAAAGTTTTAGAAAAAGTGTTTTCTAAGTTTCTACACCTTCAACATTTAAATTGAATTTTGTTTTCACATCTGCATGTAAAGACAACTCAATTTCAACTTGGCTGGATTCACGAATCGGACCGTCAGGCATGATAACTTCACTTTTATCAACAGGGAAACCACTGGCCGTTAATTTCTCAGCGATTTCACGAGGACCAATCGAACCATACAATTTTCCTTCAGGAGATGCATTGGAAGTGATTGTAATTTCCAAACCACTGATTGACTCAGCTCTGGCATTAGCAGCTGCCAATGAGTCTTTTTCTTTTGCAATCAGTTCTGCTTTGCGATCTTCAAATGATTGAATATTCGATTCCGTCGCCATTGAAGCATGACCTTTAGGAATCAAGTAATTTCTGGCATAACCAGGTTTTACATTAACGATATCGCCCAACTCACCAAGATTTTGTACTTTCTTTAATAATATAACTTGCATGTGCTTACTCCTGATTAATAATGTTGATCACAATATGGCAACAATGCAATATATCTCGCACGTTTAACAGCGGTAGTTAATTGTCTTTGATATTTAGCTTTTGTACCTGTGATACGGCTAGGTATGATTTTACCCGTCTCACCAACATTTTGTTTCAATGTATCCAAATCTTTATAATCGATTTCAGAAACACCATCAGCAGTGAATTTGCAAAAACGTTTGCGATTAACTTGTCTTCTTTGTTGCATTATTCTTCTCCGTCCTCATCATCATTATCATCGTCAAGATCTTCTTCGTCTTCTGAATCATCATCTAAATCAGTATCGTCATTAGAGTATCTTGAGGAGTGCTTTTTGCTTTCTTTTTCGTCTTTCTTAATCAAACAAGACTCTTCAGTCACGGCATGTTTCATTTTTATAACCATGTGGCGAAGAACAGCATCATTAAAACGGAAAGCTTCCAGAATTTCTTCAAGTGCTTCAACAGTACACTCAACATTCATCAGGTAGTAATGCGCTTTGTGAAGTCTTTGGATTGGATATGCCAATTGACGACGACCCCAGTCTTCCGAACGGTGAACGGTTCCGTTGTCTTTTTCTACCATTGCACGGTATCTTTCAACCATGGCAGGTACTTGTTCACTCTGGCCCGGATGAACCAGAAAAACAATTTCATAATGTCTCATTTTTGTCTCCTTATGGATTAAATAAAGCCACCTGCATAATGTTCACAGACACATTATCAGTGCAGCAAGGAAATCGGCTCAAAGAACCGAACGGCGGATTATAGCAAAACCATAATCAATAGCAAGGATTTGACGTATTCACGATTGCATTTGGAGTATCTTTCTTAAACCATTACTGCTTTTCCAATGACTACCGCAGACAAAACGAGGAATTAGCCACAGATTCGTATCCTGAGTGACGAATTGAGGTTCACATGTGAATGCAGCAATGATTTCTGATTGTTCATAAGGGAAATACTGTTTCACCAAATAATCATTAAAATGACCATAAGGATAAGCAAATAGTGAGATTTTCTTTCCAACTATAACAGAATTGATAAACCTAGAAGCCTCTGCTATTTGTGTTTTTGCATCTAAAAAACTATCCACACCTGAAAAGTCACCTTTGATATTTTTTTGAGTTTTGGTGTTTTTCAATGTTGAGTGGACATGATCCCAAGAATGGTTTTCAATAGATAACATTCCACTATTTTCTGCTTCTTCCCACCAATCACTATTCCAAATTGGATAACCTGCTGTGCATGTATTTGTAAGTTCAGCTCTTGTCTGTGGATCTGCAATAACAAATGAAGTGGCATGTATATTTTGACCAGTTTCATTCTTAAAATCTTGCATCATTGTTAGAAAAGATTTCTGATATCCATGAAAGGGGTGTTCCCAGTCATGATAGTCCATATCTGAACCATCATCAAAAGTCAAACAGACATATTTTTTTTTAGATGAACCTGCTTTCTCTTTTAGGATACTTACAAGTTCATGCGTGGAAATAATTTCGTACCCCAGCTTTGATATAAGCTGTAAATCCAACTCAAAGGCAACATGATCATTATTGTGATATTCATTGCCATCAACATTATTAGAGTGATAAGTTAGAACCGGAATCTGCATCATTGATATCCATAAATTTTCATCAAGTTTGAAAGTTCAGCTTTAACTATTTCAACTTCATTGTTATCAAGAACTGACAGATAAGAATCTTCGGAAGCATGTACATTTGTAGCCATATTGATATTTTCAAATTTTTCTTCACCGAGGAAGTCAAGTAATTTATTGATTTCAATATCGGGATTATTTGTTAAATCCTCATACTTCAATTCGTATAAACTTTCACCTAGAATTGGTTTCATAGTATTTATTATTAAAATAGCCTCTTTCCAAAAATTAATTGCCCCAGTCAAATTCTGAGGCAACAAACCTCTGCCTCTTTTTAAACTTGAAATAACATTGAGGGGATTCCTGATAATATGCACAATTTTAGAGTCAGGAAAATAAGATTTTATCAGAGGAAGACCATACACATTTTGTGGAGTTTTATCGAAAATAGTTCCTGTAAAATTATTGTGAGCTTTTCTGAACAAACTCATATAATTCAAAGTCAGCTCTTTCCTATCTTTGCTGGATTCTAATATTTCCAAAAACTCATTTTCGTTCACCCCATCCATTTTACGATGCATAACAAGCGTTTCAGCCGTCTTATTGACATAATTATAATCAGTTGATTCAAAGGGTTCAGCCCATCTAAAAAAATGTGTTTCTTCAGGACACAAAAGATTTGATCTCTTCTTCAATAAATCTCGCAATAGAGTCGTTCCAGAACGGACACTTCCGAGAATAAAAAAAACTGAATTATTATTCATCTTTAAATTCCTGAAATAATCCCGAGCTTTGACGCCATAAATACCATTGCTCAGGACTCGATTGAATGACTTTCTCAAAATAACTTGATAGCTCTTCTAACAATTTTTCTTCACAATCATAAATTTTTAAATCACTTATTGTAATTTTTCTCATACCGGTTTCAAAATCGAGTTGAACATTATATAACTGAAAATCGATTCCTTCCTTACAAACTAAATTTATAAAACCACTGGCAACTGGATATTTTTTTCCAAAAACTTGTAAGTAATATTTTGTTTCAGTTTCATATTTAGGCGCATCATATAGAATTATCGGGGTTCCCTTATTTGCAACTGTATCGAGGATAAGTTGATATCCTCCGCCTGTTGTTATTGTTGAACCACCAGAGATATTGTTGAGGTGTTTAACTCTTGCCTTACGATATTTATCTTCAATGAAGCTCTGATACTTATAACCTACTTTTGGAACTACAAAAACAAAATGTGGAGAGTATCCCTTCTCTTTCAAATCCATCAACATCACATAGCCCGGGCCATAATGCAATCCCAAAAGTAATAAATTATTGTTATTGGCCCATTCACCTTTGAAGATATTCAACTTCTTCATTTTATTTGGTCTAAGTGTGGCTAACCAATAGTCTGCAATATCATATAAAAATAATAACTTAACATTTCTTATCCACAAGGCATTTTCAAACTTTCTGTTTAAAAACATTTCTGCGTTTTGTAATGAATCATTAGAATACTTATTGTAAAAAAAAGTATATCGACAGATAAGTTTATATATATAAAATGACACTTTATGAGGAAGTATTACTACCAATAAAGGGATTATATAAAATTCAAACAGATTTTTGATTTCTCTGAATATATAACTGAAAAAACTCACACTGTACTGTATATTTAAATCGGGTTGATTCTACTTAATTATTAATAATAATACACGAGATAATTTTGGTTTTATAATTAGCATCATTTAATCAATTACTTTTAATTAATTTGTAATTATTAGTATAGAGTTTGATTATACTTAAAAAGGCTAACTTAATATTTCAATCATTTATTACTGACAAAAAATAAAATACATGCTATTCAACTCAATTACATTTATAGTTTTTTTTACATTAATCATGATTCTTCATTATTCAAGAATAAGCTGGAATGTAAAAAAAATCAATCTGTTGATTGGGAGTTACATTTTTTATGCAGCTTGGAATCCACCGTTTATACTTCTGTTATTTTTATCAACAATTGTTGATTGGAAAGTTGCAAAAAAAATTGACGAAAGCCCATCACACAAGATTAGAAAGCGATGGTTGGTGATCAGTCTTTCATTTAATTTAGGAATTCTGTCTATATTCAAATATAGTGGCTTTATCCTCGAAAATTTCCAAAATTTACTCAGTGTCTTTGGATTTAGTTTTCAATCATTTGACCCGGGAATTATTTTACCAATGGGAATTTCCTTTTACACATTTCAAACATTATCATATACGATTGATGTCTATAATAAAAAACTAAAAACGCATCATAGCTTTCTCGATTATGCACTATTTGTCAGTTTTTTTCCGCAATTAGTCGCTGGTCCAATTGTCAGAGCAAAAGATTTTTTACCCCAATTACGCGTTCAAAACCATATTAACTTCGATCAATTTTCTCTCGGTTTAAGTTTATTAATAATTGGCTTGTTTACTAAAACAGTATTAGCTGATGCCTTTTTTGCACCATTTGTTGATAAAGTTTTTGCTAGCACTCAAGCAGTTGATACTCTTTCATCATGGTTAGCCGGAGTCTTTTTTTATGCCCAAATATTTAGTGATTTCGCAGGTTACTCGCTTTGTGCAATTGGAACGGCATTAATGTTAGGCTTTGTAATTCCATTGAACTTTAGAGCTCCATTTGCAGCTCATGGTTTTTCAGATTTTTGGAGGCGGTGGCATATTTCTCTCTCATCATGGTTAAGAGATTATCTCTACATCCCACTTGGAGGAAATAGAAAAGGAAAAACCCTCACTTTTAGAAACTTAATGATAACTATGCTTCTTGGCGGCTTATGGCATGGAGCAGCTTGGACATTTGTAATCTGGGGAGCGATTCATGGTTTTTATTTAATTGCAGAGCGATGGATTCGTAGCATCCCTATGTCTGGAAAAATTACCGATAATCTTTTTTTCAAACTAATTATCAGTTTCATGACTTTTATCTTGGTGATGATTGCATTTGTGGTTTTCAGAGCAGAAAACTTAAATCAAGCCAATTCTATCATTCTAAGTATGTTCAAACCGACCAATGGAGAATCTATCATTCAGTGGACTCTTTGGACACAAGTTGTAACATGCACTTTTGTTACTATGTTTATTTTGCAATATGCATTTAGAAACCGATCTATTCTTGACTTGATTGTTTCTCTGCCGGTTACTATAAGAGCAATATATTTATCGCTTTGTATAATTCTAATTTCTATTTCATCCGGAAACTCGGATGCCTTTATATATTTCCAATTTTAATATGAATAAAAATGACTCAGTTTGGATAAAAACCTGGATAATTACAATCCTTTTAGTCATTGGATTATTGGGAGGATACGAGTATTTTCTAAAACAAAGAGGATTTAATGCATCTATAGAAAGCAATAACGACTTATGGTCATGGTATAGATCGAGTATCACTAGCAAGCAAAATGAGTTAGTTATAGTAGGAGCGTCCAGAAGCCAGCTTGGAATAAATATTCCTTATCTCAAACAAAAACTAAGAAACTATCACATCACACAGCTTAGCATCAATGGACATTATCCTATGGCTACTTTGAAGTCTTTAGCCGAGGATCAAAACTTTAGAGGAATTATATTGGCTTCAATTAATGCTCAAGCAATGGAAGATAGATATCTTGATATGCAGGAAGAACAAAACCTGTATTATGAGAAGGAATCAACGTTTTATAAGTCTTTTGATGCCTTTTTAACAGCTGCTTTAAAAGCTAATATCCGGTTTCTTCATCCAACATTAAGAATGGAAGATATCATCAATTATTACGATAAGAATCATGCCTTTCCAAAAGCATTTTATATTTCAACCCATTTGGATCAATCATCATCAGGAAATTATGATTTAGTCAATAAAAAGAATCTTTATAATCACTTCGTCAAACAAAAAGAAAAAAACTATAGAGATGAACCACCTACCGAGCCAGATAAATGGAAAAGGAATGTCGATTTATTAATTAATTATTCAAAGACAATCGAAAACAGGGGTGGCAAAGTCATACTGGTTAGATTTCCATCATTTGAGGAGCACTGGAACCTTGATGAAAAATTTTATCCCAGAGAAAAATACTGGAAACTGATCGAAGATAGCCCGAACTTACACGCTGTACATTTCAATGATGTTACTGGTTTAGGAATATTTAACTCTCCAGACAGTTCACATATAGATCAAAAAGATACTGTTGAATTCACGGAAGTTTTATTTAATTATTTGATTATGAGTAATTATTTAAATTTAAGGAACTAGACTAATAAAGTTCTTTGAAATTATCGATTATGAATATTTTCGATTTTCATATAAAACCACTGTTCAATTAGTTTGGGAATGAATGGCCCATTATTAATAAGTTAATCCTTTAACTGCTTTGGCTAATCCGAAATTATAAAAAAGGAGACCGAAGCCTCCTTTTTTATAAGATATGATATTTATTTAGTATTAATTCTTGATGAATTTTTTTCCAAATATACCTAGTGTTAATATCAAAGCTAACAATCCATAAAAACCAAGAGTTGGTATAACTGGTGGAGGTGGTGGTGGAGCACATGATGTTTGTGATGCACCTACAAACTCACCTAACGGATTATCTACATTCAAGGCAGTGATAGAACCATTTGTTTGATTTACTCTAGCATATGTATTTGTGCCACCACCGGTGTAAATATAAGCGTAAAGTTCTCCCGCCTCACGGTCATAAGTCATACCTTGAGCAAAGTTAGCTGTTAAACCATGAGCTCCCAATAAAGTTGCAGACCCATCAGATGTATTCAGTGTATAGAAGCTATCACTAACAATGTCATGAGCATAAACAGTTCCATCACAACTTGCAGAAATATCTATAACTCCAGCAGCAGTAGATTGTGTTCCAATTACTGTAAGTGCCCCTGTAGATCTATCGCAACTATACAATGTAGATTCCGATATGTTTGTTGAGCTTGCATAGCAATTTCCATTTCCATCGAAAGCTAATCCTGAAATATTATGTCCTGCAACAGGATTTGTTGCTCCAATTACAGTCGCAGTTCCATCAACCGGATTCAAGGTAACCATATTACCTGTGCTAGAATCGACTGCATATAAAGTCGTTCCTGTTTCTTCATACTCCATAGCATAATATGTCTCAGCCAATGCAGGATTACCAACTGTTTGATTTGATAAATCCCCCATCTGATGTGTTCCAAAGGAATCATTGTTTCTCATCTCAAAGAAATTAGCAATATCAGTCACAGCATCTTTTGCTCCTGGTGCATTCATTTGTTTTGCTGTAGGAACAAAGCCTGTACACTCCAGAGGCTCAGCTAAAGCAGACTGATCTCTATATAAAGCTTCGCAATCGACTTCAGCTTGTAAAGCAAAAGGAATTGATAAAGCCAATAAAATAATTAAATTTTTCATTATTAACACCCAATTTTTATTGAACACATATTCTATTCTTAAAAATTTAATTAATCAATATCCTAGCAATAATTATAGTTCACTTTGAATTGTTTGCCTTTACATGCAATTTTAGATAAACATGATTCATTTAAATTAGATTGAAAAAAATATGTGTATCTTTGATTAATTTAATTCTCAAAAATTTCTTCAATTGATAGTTGAAATAGAGTTGATATCCTGAAAGCCAAAGGCAAACTGGGATCAAATCTGCCTTTCTCAATTGCGATAATTGACTGCCTGGAGACTTGGAGTTTTTCTGCCAAATCTTGTTGTGACCAACCATTCTCCTGCCTTAGTTCCTTTATTCTGTTTTTCATGAGAGGTATTTTTTCTTAACAAAAAGCAGACTTAATCCCAGCATCGAAATCATATATGGAAAAACAAATATTAAAGAAACTCTCGGTACATAACCCAGCAATTGTAACATCCCAAGGCCAAGGCTACTTATTGCAGTCAATGAGAGCGTCCAGATAAAGGATTCAGCGATAACTTTCTGCCAGAACTCGTCCATTTCTCTATAGTTTTTTGCAAGTGCGTTAACTGCAAGTATAAACGGAATGATTGGTATCATTACGATTAACATTTTTGTTGTTAAAGATAAGTATTCCTGGTTTTTTGCGATCATTACAAATGGAATCAATACTGAATATCCGAAAATTCCTGCAATAAATTGTTTTAAATATTTTGGTTTCCAATGTGACATACGAACTCACCTCAAATTAATGTAAATTAAACTTTACATATAGTTTAGTGTAATTCTTGTAAATGTAAAGTATTATTTACATTTTCTTTTGATTATTTGAAAAACTATTGAGAAATATCACAGAATAAACCGGAAGTTAATTTTGTTAGGTCGTGAGGCGAGATTTCTACTTCCAGTCCTCGACGACCTGCACTTATAAAAATTGTTTCTTGATTCATTGCAGAAATATCAACAATGGTTTTAAGTCTCTTCTTTTGACCTAGCGGACTCACACCACCAAGAATATAACCTGTTACTCTCTCCACGAGTTTAGCATCAGCCATTGTGGCTTTTTTGGTTTTCAAGAATTTGGCACAACTTTTTAAATTTAAACTTTTGGCAACCGAAATGACTGCAACGGCAAGGTCGTTTGCTCCACAATCAATAACCAGAGTTTTAAATATTTTTGTGTCCGGTTGTCCGAGCTTTTCAACAGCCTCCAATCCATAAGATTTAGAGTCCGAATCATGTTCGTACTCATGAATCTGATATGGGACTTTTGCCTTGATTAGGTAATTGATACAAGGTGTCATTTGCAAAGATTCACGATAGTTTCAATCAAATTGGTAACATCATCTTTCTTTGTCGAATGAGAAAACACCAAGCGGATAATATCGTTACTTCCCGGCCAGATATGAAATTCAAAGCCTTTGACTCGCAATTCTGAGATGACAGAAATCGGAAGTTGCAAAAAAGCTTCATTTGCCTGAACCGGGTAAACAAATTTGTGGGAGTTCTTTAGCGACTCATAAAAATATTGAGCTTGCGAATTGGCATGATTGGCTAATTTCAGCCACAAGTGATCTTTAAGGTATGCCAATAATTGAGCAGACACATAACGCATTTTACTAATTAAATGACCGGCTCTTTTTCTTCGGCGTTTAATATCTCCGATAATTTTCGGATTAAAAATGACTAATGCTTCAGCCATCATCGCACCGTTTTTTGTTGCCCCAAAAGATAATAAATCCACTCCTTTTTTCCATGTCATTTCGGCAATGGGTTGATTGAGTGCTGCTACCGCATTTGCAATTCTTGCTCCATCAATATGCAGATAAAGTCCGTATTTGTTTTTAATTTCTAAGAGCCGATCCATTTCTTCTGAAGAGTAAATGGTTCCTGCTTCTGTACTTTGCGTGATACTTATGACTGATGGTAAACACTCATGTTCTCCGTGAACACCACTATTTGCCAATGTATTTTCCAGTTTATCTAAATCTATTTTTCCATTTTCTCCGTCGATTCCAATCAGTTTGACTCCATCGGAAAAGAATTCTGGTGCTCCGCATTCATCCGCATTTAGGTGTGAACGATGAAAACAAAATGCACTTCCATAGGGTGGTGCTGCCAAAGCAATTGCCAGCGAATTTGCAGCAGTTCCTGTTGCCAGCGGAATCACTTCACACCAGCAACCAAAAAGTTGTTTAAACTCTTCCGTCAGAGCTTCGGAATATTTGTCATAACCGTAAGATTCATCATAGCCTTGGTTGGCATCAATGATGGCTTGCATAATTATTGGATTGACCGGTGCTTCGTTATCGCTTCTGAAGTTCATAAATGTACTGAGAAATAGAAAGCACTAACTATAAAACATTGGATAACAACATCCAAGCGTTTTACATTCTGAAAATAAATCTATTTTGAATTAGAAAAAAGAAAGGAATAGTGACTTCCGCCAGCCGCTCCCGGCACACGAATTCACAACTGTGGCTGCTCCCTTCCGGGCCTGACCAAGTCCGCTGTTAGTCGTTGCCGGGTGACCGGCGAAAGTCGGTTAGTATTATCTATGAAACAACAAGATTACTCAAGAACTGTTGGTAATATTTTGTTGATAAAGTGAATTGAAATTTTTTCTTTTCTTTTCTCTGCATGAATGGCACTCTCAAGTGCATCTAGAACATTCATTAGAAACTTTAAGTTTACTTTTAATTGTTTTTGCAGGTAACTTTCTGCTTTTTCATCAAAGTTAATTCCTTTTTGTGCTGCAATTTTGAAAAAAATGCTCCATGTTTGTTTTCTGTTTAACGGTTTTATTTGGTGTGTTCGACCTGACAATAAGCGAGATCGCAAATCGGGCAACTTCCACAGCTCGTTTTTAGCGGAGAATTGACATGAAAGTATTAATTTTTTATTGTACTGCCGAACCTCATTAATCCAGAAAAACAATGATTCTTCGAGCAAACTATCGCTGGCGAGTTTTTCAATACCATCAAGACATAAAACATCAAACATTTGAATCAGAGAAACATGAGAGCGATTGGCAATATCTGTAGTTGTTGGAATAACTACAGAGATACCGTCTTGTTTCAGTTTTTCAACCAACCCGTTCAACAAATGGGATTTACCGCTACCTTCAGCGCCATAAAAATAAAATAAATTTTCAGAGTCAGTTGTTAAAAAACTATTTAATGATTCAACTAGCGAATCATTTTCACCAACTTCAAAGTTTTCTAACGTTTGATAATTCTGATTTGGAAAATTCAGAGGAATTTGTACATTATTTTTGCTCATCATCTGATTCGCTGTTTTCATCGAGTTCTTCCTTGCTGGATAGTCGTATTTCTTGTTCGTCTCCATACATCTTACTGTTGATATAGTTTTGGTGGGCAAATCTCAACAACACCATCACAACAGCAGCAATAGGCAAACCAAGCAAAATACCAACAAAACCAAAAAGCTGACCACCAGCAAGCACCGCAAATATGACAGCAACGGGATGAAGCCCGATTCTGTCGCCAACCAGCCAAGGAGTCAAAACCATGCCTTCAAGTAATTGTCCAATACCAAATACCAATAATACATAAATCACATAAGTGACATCACCAAATTGAATGAAAGCAATAATCACTCCTACAACCATCCCGGTAATGGCTCCAAGATAGGGAATAAACGAAACCAAACCGGCTCCCATTCCAATCAGCAATGAGAAATCAAGTCCGATTATCCATAGACCAATAGTGTAAATAATTCCCAATGCCAGCATCACTGAGAACTGACCACGCAAAAAAGCACTCAGAACAGAGTTCGATTCTGTCACCAATTTATTAATTGTCGGATAAACCGGACGAGGAATCAGCTCTCCGACTCTTGCTGTTAAGATATCCCAATCTCTCAATAAATAAAAAGTCACAACAGGAATCAGCAACAGATTCATCAACCAATTAACAACAACTAAACTGCTCTTTGAGAGTGATGCTAATAAATTTTTAGCAATACCACCCGCTTCATTCCAATGAACTTTCAATAAAGCAGTTACCTCAGACATATTAAAAATATCGGTCTGAATACCAAATTTTTCTTTCAACCAGGGAGATATATGTTCACTCATCCAGACAAAATACTGTGGTAAATTGGTAATCAGTTTGCTGATTTGATGTTCAAGAGTTGGAATTAAAAATAACAGAATAATAAATACAATCAATGTCATCATAAAAAATACAATAACAACTGAAAGAGTTCGGCTTAACTTCCAACTTTCGAGTTTATCAGCCAGCGGATCAAACAAATATGCAATCAAAGCACTCACTGCAAATGGAGTCAGTATTGGAGAAAGTAGATAAATAAAGAATCCCAATAGCAGAAAAACTGCCATAAAATACCAACGGTTCGAGCTAGAAAACATGATCTTCATTCCCCTTTATTTTGCATTTGTTTTTCATGTTCAACAATAGCTTTCTTTCCCCAAAAATAAATATAGTGAAAGCCACTGGCAATGGTTAAAAATGTAACAAGATAAATCAATGCTTTGATTATAAATGACTCAACCTGATAAACTGACAGATGAGCTAATAAAACTAATATCAATAAAATTTGGAAAGCCGTATTTAATTTACTGACGATACTGGGTTTCGCCTTGTCAACTTTTACTATTGTAAAGTGATAAAAAGTCGCTCCGGTTATGATAACAACGTCTCTTGCCAGAATCAGAATCAAAAGCCAATGCGGAGCAATACCCTGAACAGCAAAAACAAGAAAACAACAAAGCATCATAAACTTATCAGCTAACGGATCAAGCACGCCACCGAGCCAATTTTCCCAACCGAATTTACGAGCAAGGAATCCATCCAGCACATCTGAAAAACCGGCCGCTAATGCAACATACAAAGCATATTCATATTGTTTTTCCAACATAAACCAAACCAACGGAATCATTGCCAGAATTCTTCCAATTGTAATAGCGTTCGGTAAATAGCTTAGCCAAGTCATAATTCCTGATTAATTACATCAAATACAAGTCTATTTATGGGGTTATTTTGATTGCGTTCAAGGAAGTTATCATTTTCAAGTATTTCTAAAAATGTATCACTTGATACTATTAAATCAACTTTTAAAATCAAACTTCCCTTTGAAGCGGCGATGATATCCATTTGCCTGACAACCGATAACTTCTGTAAGTATTTTTCAACTTCTCTGACCTGATCATAACCTTGAATCGAATGAACTTCGATTTGAACAGAGTGATTTTGCAAACTTGAGCTTTTAATTCGGCGCAAGGATGCGTACTTATCAAAAATATCAGCCATTACCGAAAACCAAACAATATCTTCGTTCTCTGAGATTTCCTGAAAGTGCTTCAATGTCATATTGCCAGTTTTATCAAAATAACCGGAACGCACTTTGACAGTACCTTCATCTCTTTCAAAATATATCAGTGAGCTTTGTTCGGTATGATATCTCTCAAGTGATTGTTGACTGGCATCATAAGTTAATGTTTTAATCGACTCTTGTGAAACCTCAAGCATATCACTTTCATCAAGTACAGGATTTGTAAAAATCAAGCCTAATGATTGACTCCATTTGTTAAACCAATAAGTGAACTTTTCATCATTGTATGCATAATCCAGTCCTTTTTCACGAGACAGACTAAATTCTTCATCATGTTCAATCCATTCTTCTTTTACTGCCCACAACATAATTTCTTGTCTTTCATGAGGAAGCAGTGAAAACCCGGCTTTTTGTACCATTTGCAATATAAAATCTTCATCCATAACGACATGAAACCAGTATTTGCTCACATCGCCGGATAAATATTTACGTTCGATTTTTTCAAAATAAGCTCGTTTGACTGCCGATTTTGGATTGGTTTCAAGAAAAAGCGGATTTTGCAAAATATCAAAAATATTCTCACCCGTGTTCATTGCCAAAATCTGGGCAAAAGCCTGACGAAGTTTTATCGGATCATCGAGATTAGTATCCTCTGATAAAATAAATGTCCGGGTTGCATCAATTGAATTTGCAAAAGCCAATGAAATACTTAAACAAAGCAATAAACACAAAAAAGCTATCTTTCTTTGCATAAGTTTCCCTTTTGATAAGAACATTATTCTCATAAATTATATTTTTCCATATATCTCTTGTTCAGCTCCTGTTGCCTTCCCACGAGATTGATTTTTCTACCATCAATATAGGCATCGGTAAGAATATTGCCTTTCATATCCAGAGCATCCCCTTCAGTGATTATTAGTGTAGCACTTTTACCTGCTTCCAATGTGCCGTAAGACTTATCAATTCCCAGAACTTTTGCTGTTGCAGATGTTATCATTTGTAGTGCCTGCTCTTTCTCGATGCCATATCCAACCAAGGTTCCGGCAGTGAAAGCCAGATTTCTGCCACTCATTACTGATGGATAACCAAGAGCTGTTGGAACGCCTGCTTTATGCAGCTTAATTGCTGTGATGTAACCATTGTCAACAGACTGATCCGAACGATCAGGCAACTTGTGTACTCCGTTGACGATAACTGAAACATCGGACTTTTTAAGAAAATCAATCACCGGCTCAACTCCCTGCCCTGCCACTAAAACAATATTTTTCACTCCGGCTTCTTGCAGGAATGTAATTGATTCTATGATTGCTACAGGGTTATCAGTATGAACATAAACCTTTCTGCTTGATGTAAAAACAGGCTCTACTGCTTTTAGTTTCAAATTATCACTTTGAGATTTTGAGTTAGCTGTATTTTTGGCATCTATAAACAATGATTTAATTGAATTGACCTGAGTTTGAAATTCTTTATTCTCTTCTTTTTTCATTGTAAAAGTGGAGAAATCAAACCTATTCTGTACATGATTCGGCCAGTTAATATGCAATGCATCATCTGCAACCACAGTAGCATCTTCCCAATTCCAGGCATCCAGTTGAACAATTGAAGACAAGCCGCTGACCAAACCACCTTGTGGCGTGACTTGTGCCAGCAATATCCCGTTAAACCTAAGAGTCGGGGTGATTTCCGAGTCTGTGTTATACGCTGAAATGGATCGAATATTCGGATTGATTAATCCGGTTTCCGCATCATCCTTTGTCGCCTTAACGGCACCAATTTCAGTTAATCCTAAATTTGTCACAGGCAAAATAAACCCCGGATAAACGTGTTTGCCTTTTAAGTCAATATCAGTTGGTTTCCATGCCATTTTAAAATATCCAACACGGGTTATCTTACCATTCTCGAAAGCAATGGTTGCATTTGGAAAGTATTGTCCGTTACCAACATGAATATTCGCATTGTGATAAACCACACTTTCCTGTTTATCTGATGGAGCCGGTGGTAAAGCGGAAACGGCTGCCGAAAATACGATTAAAAATATGAGTTTTTTCATAGCACTTCCTCCGTTAAATATTCATAGCCGGTGATACTGTCACAATGCATTTGTTTAGCCGGTGGTTTTGCAGATGGTTTCTTCGGTTCTGATGATTCATTGATGGCTTTGATAAGACGTTGCCTTTCTTTCTCAATTGATGACTCAATTTCTGTTTGTTGCTCTCTGTCAAACAATAAACGACCATCAACAAAGGTTTTCTCTGCTATTGCGTAAATGCTTGTTGGGTTATCATTCCAAAGCACAATATCGGCATCTTTTCCAACTTTGATACTTCCCATTCTATCATCCAGATGAAGTAATTTTGCCGGGTTCAAAGTTACCATTTTCAATGCGTCTTCTTCAGATAGACCGCCATATTTTATAGACTTGGCTGCCTCCTGATTGAGTCTTCTGGACATTTCCGCATCATCGGAGTTGACCGCAGTCGTCACCCCAACCTTGGTTAATATTGTGGGGTTGTAGGGAATCGCATAATTCACTTCCCACTTATAAGCCCACCAATCTGAAAAAGTCGAAGCACCCACGCCGTGTCCCAACATCTTATCAGCAACTTTATATCCTTCGAGTATATGTGTAAATGTATTCACTTTGAAATCAAAATCTTCAGCCACATCCATCAACATATTGATTTCTGACTGAACATAAGAGTGACAAGAAATAAATCTTTCGCTGTTAACCACCTCCAAAGTGGATTCATGCATTAAATCTCTTCGAGGTGGAGGTGTTTTTGCTTTCGCTTTTTTACTCAACTTATTGTAATCCTGCCATTGTTTCTCATAAGCTTTGGCATTTGTAAAAGCATCTCGATAAACTTGCTCGACTCCCATACGGGTGAGCGGATACCTGCTTGAGTTTTCAGAACGTGATCGTTTGACGTTTTCACCCAACGCAAATTTAATATATTCATCAGCATCTTCAATCAACAACTCTTCACCGACAGCTCCCCAACGCATTTTTATTAAAGCAGATTGTCCGCCAATTGGATTCGCCGAACCATGTAATAATTGGGCGGCAGTCACACCACCGGCCAAATTCCGATAGATATTAATGTTATCTGAGTCTAAAGAGTCTTCCATGCGAACCATTGATGAGTTGACTGCAATGTCATTGACTGACAATAGAGCGATATGTGAATGCTCGTCAATAATTCCGGCCGTGATGTGTTTTCCGCTGGCATCAATCACTTTATCTGCTTTAACTTTGAGTTTTTGCCCAACATCACTGATTTTGCCATTTTTGATAAACACATCGGCTTCTGTCAGAACTCCATCTGATTCATTGGTCCAGACAGTTGCATTTGTTAGCAAAACACTATTGTAATCTTGAGTCTGATGCATTCCATAAGCTGAAAATGGCTTGGGAATCTGAGGAATATTGAGTTCATCAACTTCTTCTTTCTTGACATCTTGGAGATCATCAATTCTTTGGAGTTGCCATTCCGGAAGTTGCCCGGGAATATTTTTTGCCAAATTATTCTCAATCAACCCGAATAACTTCTCGGTTTTGTCTTCTGATTTTATCTCCAGAGTCACGAAGTCTCCTTCGCTTTTGAAAGAAAACTTATCCTTATTTTCTTCATCGGTTGATTTCAGATTGGTCTTTCCTTCAGATATCGTCAATTCCAATTCGGTCTTATTATCTCCTTGCACCAATTGGTATTTTCCGGATGAAAGTTTGACAAAACCCGCAAGGACATATCGCTGTCCATTAATCCAGCTTTCGACCAATTGACCGTCTTTTGAAAATAAATCCCCCTGTGAAATCAAAAAGTTAGCATACGCTCCTTTATTCAAATGACCCAAGTTCTTATTATTCAATATTTTGGCAGGAACACGAGTCAGTGCAGCCAAGGCTGAACTTTTTGGAAGTCCTTTCTCAACAGCTTTGCGTAAATCTTTGATGAAATCTTTGAGGTTTCCACTTGCCGGTGTGATTGCAAATTCAATGTCGTTTTTATGCAAATAGTAAAAATTATACGGTGATAATTCCCATTCTTTCATCTCTTCGTATGAGGCATCCCATGCGTCCAGATTATTGCTTACATCCGGTGCTTTTGAATAATTGATTGGAACAATCAAACTTCTTCCCAGCTTCTTGATGGAATCAATATGTTTGTAATCATCACCGGAAGAGTTGATAATGATATTTTTACCAAATTCTCTTGCCAACTTATCTGCCAACATCGTTTGTTGCCAGTTTGAGGTATGAAAAATTGTCGGCAAATTTTCAGCTTCGTTCAATGCTTGTAAGTCCAAGTCCACATACATTCCTTTTTGCTGTGCATACCATTGAGCATCCAACCATGTTTGTCTGACAAGTGAGGATGCTCCCATGAGTGAAATTGGAAATAATTGTTTCGAGCTACCCTTATTGAATGACAAGTGAAATGATTGCTGAGAATTTAAAATACTTTGTTGCTCAGAATCATCGTCCAAACTCACTAAAGCAGATGTTCCACGCATAATTCCATCGTGTTTTGAAATGAGTGCTGTTGTAAAGCCGGATTTTCTTAATTCTTCTGCTTTTTTTGAGTCGTGATTAAACTCACTCACCGCGTTAAAGGAACTCTTTATCGCTTCATTGGTATTAACCGCACCCGGTAAAGTATTGTCCCAAACCTCTTTTCCAAAAAAAGAAAATGGTTCCGGTTTCGGTGCTTCTTTCAATCCATAATCACTATCCATCAAGATAAAACCAGGATATATATAAGCCCCGTTCATGTCATGAACAACGGCATTTTCCGGCACTTTAATTCCATTGCCAATATTTATGACTTTATTATCTTTAACAAGAATTGTTGCTTTAGAAACAAGGGTTTCTGAGTCTAGATATATTTCAGAATTTGTCAGGGCATAAATGGTATTGCGTTCATCTTTTACACCATTGATACGATCAGTAGGAATTGTTTTTGCTAGGGTATTAAAGCAGATAAGCAATAATGTGAGTGCGATAAATTTAGATTTCATATTTTATTTGATTTTAAGGATTCTACTAAAAAGTTTGGAGGTTAATACAGGGTTATTACTTAACCAAGATTGAAGGAGAGCTCTGTTTAATTCCGCTCCGACCAAATGATATATTTTCTTACCATCAATGAACAATCTCATTCCCTCATCAGGATAATAGATAAATGTCCAATGATCATGTTTTTGCACGGATGGAAGTTTATTCAGAAACATATTGATGATATGTTGTGAAAGCCTGAAACTTTCTTCCTTGTCTTTAAACTTGTCTTTGAACTGACGATAAAACAGTTTCCCGACATCTTCTTTGGAATATTGAATCAACAACCAGTCTAATTCTATTTTTACCGGAAAAAGTCCTTGTTTGATTTCGTCAATATTTTTAACTCCGTATGGAACTGACAGCTTAATCTTGTATGGAAAAAGAAAGCCTTGTTCGTAGGTTCCTTCACCAATTTCCACCCAACGAGTGTCCCTCTCAGCATATAGTGATGCTGAAAAAATCAGGAAGAAAATAAAGCAAATTCGTTTCATCATCAGCATTACATATTCGAATAGTTCGGACCTCCGCCACCTTCCGGAGTCACCCAAGTAATATTCTGACTTGGGTCTTTGATATCACAGGTTTTGCAGTGTACACAATTTTGCGAGTTTATTCTAAAACTTGTCACATTATTTTCTTCAACAATTTCATAAACAGCCGCAGGACAATATCTTTGTGCCGGCTCATCCCACTTTGCCAAATTTACATTAACCGGTATTGTTTCGTCAGTTAGCTGCAAATGACATGGTTGGTTTTCTTCATGATTGGTACTCGACAGGAAAACCGATGACAATCGATCGAAACTAATTGTATTGTCGGGTTTTGGATATTCAATTTTCTTAGAGTCTTGTGCCGATTTCAAACAACTGTAATCAGGTTTGCGATTATGCAACGTGAATGGCAGTTTTCCTCTGAAAATATTTTGATCGATAAATGTAAAAGCAGCACCAAAAAATGTTCCGAATTTGTTCAATGATGGTTCAAAGTTTCTCGATGTTTTCAACTCTGAATAAACCCATGAATTCTGCACCGACTCCGAATAATTTGTAGAAACATCTTGCGAATCTTCTCTCAATAAATTTTCCGCAATACTTTCGGCTGCTAACATTCCGGTTTTCATAGCGGTGTGAGTTCCCTTGATTTTCGCCGGATTCAAAAAGCCGGCATCACAACCGGTCAAGCAAGCACCCGGGACTTCGAGTTTCGGGAGAGATTGCATTCCGCCTTTATTCAGCGCTCTGGCACCGTAGGAAACTCTTTTGCCGTTTTCAATCACATTTTTTATCACCGGATTGTGTTTCCAGCGCTGAAACTCCTCAAACGGACTGATATAAGGATTATCATAATTTAAAGCAACAATAAAGCCTAATGCCACCTTGCCTTTTTCATAGTGATACAAAAATCCGCCGCCTTCAGTGTGATTATTTAAAGGCCAACCCAGCGTATGAACAACTTTTCCGGGTTGTGACTTGTCTTCATCAATTTGCCAGATTTCTTTGATACCAATACCATAATGTTGCGGATCAGCGTTTTTGTCTAATTCAAATTTCTCAATGAGTTGTTTACCTAAGTGCCCACGACAACCTTCAGAAAAAATAGTATGCTTCGCTAAAAGCTCATATCCGGGTTCAAAGCCGGACTTTTGATTTCCCTCAGAATCCAGACCCATATCGGCAGTAATAACTCCTTTGACTTGGTTTTTCTCGTCAAAGATAATCTCAGAAGCAGGGAATCCGGGGAAAATGTTCACACCCATATTTTCAGCCTGTTCACCCAACCATCGGCATAGATTACCGAGAGAAATGATGTAATTACCGTGATTTCTCATCGGTCTTGGAATTAAAAAGTTAGGAACTTTTGTGGATGTTTGTTGAGAACGCAAATAATAAAATTCATCAATACTCACTTCAGTTGTCAGTGGTGCTCCCATGTTTTTCCAATCGGGAAACAATTCATTCAAAGCTGTTGGTTCAATAACCGCTCCGGAAATGATATGAGCTCCAATCTCCGAGCCTTTCTCAACCAAAGCAATCTGCCAATCTTTGCCTTTTTCCTGTGAAATTTGTGCCAACCGTATCGCTGCTGAAAGCCCTGATGGGCCACCTCCAACAATTACAACATCAAACTCCATCGATTCTCGTGTCATTACCTTTTCTCACAAACAAAAAACCAAGTTTCACATTATAACTGGATTGTTTGTAATTTGCAGAAAATTAAACAACAAAAAAAGCCGGTTTTCGTGATAGAAAATATCTTAGCCGATATAGATGTTGCCAATTCATGCAAATAAAATCGTAATAATGACACACAATACCAGCTCTGATAAAATAGCGAAAATCAGATATTCAGCATACAACTCATGTCACAAATAGCTATTTGGAAACCCAATTCAAAATCTATCAGTAACTTACAAATCACCAAATTTATAGAGTTTGTCAATAACAAACATGATTTGAACATCAACAATTATCAGCAGTTGCATCAATTTTCAATCAATGAAGCCAGTCATTTCTGGCAGGCTGTTGTTGAGTTTTGTGAAATTGATTTTATCAGGCAATCTGATACTGTTTTTGTCGAAGGGAATCACAAAATCGATAGCGAGTGGTTTGTTGGTGGAACATTAAATTATGCTCAGAATATTCTAAAAAACCGTAGTGACAAAATCGCTATTGAATTTGAAAATGAAAAAGGAGAATATTGCCAATATTCATATCAGGATATTTATTCTCAAGTCGCACAATTACAGTTTTTCCTGAAACAGAAAGGCATTAAAAAAGGCGATGTGGCTGCCGGTTTTTTACCGAACATTCCACAAACAATCATTGCCATGCTGGCAACAACTTCGCTCGGAGCCATTTGGACTTCGACTTCACCGGATTTCGGTTTTGAAGGTGTAGTGGATCGTTTTGGACAAGTGGAAGCAAAAATTTTATTCACTACTGACGCCTATTATTACAATGGCAAAGCTCATGATTGTCTCGAAAAAGTTAAAATCATCAGAGAGAAAATCCCTTCGATTGAAAATGTTGTCTTAATTCCTTTTGTGAATCCCAAAGCCGAAACTAGAGATTCTATAAGTTGGAATAATGCCTTGGATAACCATAATCAAGAAGTTTATTCCGAACCGGTCGAATTTAAACATCCTTTGTATATTCTTTATTCATCTGGAACAACCGGCAAACCAAAGTGTATTGTTCATGGACATGGTGGGATTTTATTGCAACACAAGAAAGAACTAATCTTGCACAGTAATGTGACTCCGGACAGCAAACTGTTTTATTTCACCACCTGCGGCTGGATGATGTGGAACTGGATGGTTTCGACTCTGACAACAGGTGCGGGATTGTTTATTTATGATGGTTCTCCATTCTATCCCGATGGCAATCGCTTGCTGGATATGGTTGAAAAATACAAAATTACACATTTTGGAACCAGTGCCAAATGGATTTCTGCGATTGAGAAAGCAGGAGTGATTCCTAATCATAACCGTCAGTTTGAAAATCTAACAACTATCTTTTCCACAGGCTCACCTTTGATGCCGGAAAACTATGATTTCGTCTATAAAAACTGGAAATCGGATGTTTGTTTGTCTTCAATCTCCGGTGGTACAGATATTTGTTCTTGCTTTGCTCTTGGAAATCCCGCACTTCCGGTCTACAAAGGCGAGCTCCAATGTTTGGGGCTTGGTTTGGACGTCGCTATTCTAAACGATGACGGTGAGAGAGTTTTTGGTGAAGCCGGAGAACTTTCCTGCATGAATGCTTTTCCAGCGATGCCAGTGAAATTCTGGAACGATAGCAATGATGAAAAATACAAAAGTGCCTATTTCGACAAATTTGACAATATCTGGTGTCACGGCGATCTAGCAAAAATTACCGAAAATCAAGGATTAACAATTTATGGTCGGTCAGATGCCACCCTCAACCCAGGTGGAGTACGAATTGGTACCGCCGAAATTTATCGCCAAGTGGAAAAATTACCGGAAGTGGTAGAATCTATCGCTGTTGGCCAAGACTGGGATGGAGATGTTCGCGTGATATTATTTGTTGTTCTTCATAATAAGATGCAACTCAATGAAGAATTAACAAATAAAATTAAAACCACAATTCGCAGTAACACCACACCACGACATATTCCTGCGAAAGTGATTCAGGTGACAGCGATTCCAAAAACCTTGAGCGGCAAAATTGTTGAAATAGCAGTTCGTAATGTTATCCACAATCGCCCTGTAAACAACACCGACGCACTTGCAAACCCGGAAGCATTGGAACAGTACCAAAACTTACCGGAGTTACAAAATTGATAATTAGTTGTGTTTTAGGGTCAATTTATTATTACTATGAGCCCGTTTCATAAAATTTTAAAAAACAAGACCCGCTTTTTTTGATAGAATACTTGAAGTTACTTTTTTGGAGTTTGCTATGTATAAAATTACAATTAACAATATCACCCATGATATCGATGCACCCGCAGATATGCCCTTACTTTGGGTGATTCGGGATATTGTTAAACTGAAAGGGACAAAATACGGGTGTGGAAAAGCTCTCTGCGGAGCCTGTACTGTTCATATCGATGGCAAAGCAGTTCGTTCTTGTAGTATTCCTATTTCAGCAGCTAACAATCAAAAAATCACTACCATCGAAGGATTGTCCAAAAATAATAATCATCCCTTACAAATTGCATGGCGTAAGGAAAATGTTCCTCAATGTGGTTATTGCCAATCGGGACAAATCATGTCTGCCGCCGCATTACTGGAATCAAATAAAAATCCAAATGATACCGACATCGATAATGCCATGAGCGGTAATTTATGTCGTTGTGGAACTTATCTACGCATCCGTAAAGCGATTAAAACTGCAGCCAAAATTGGAGAGCAATCATGAGAAAAGAAATTCTTGATACGCTTTATCCCAACAGAGTTCATGAGCCATATACAATTTCACGTCGTCATTTTTTAAAAATCTCAGCGGTCGCAGGTGGTGGGCTATTACTATCAACAAGAGTTTTTTCTAAAGCAGATGTTCAATCAGAAGATACAGATTTTCTCGCTAATGCTTTTGTAAAAATCGAAAAGGACAATACCACAACAATAACCATTGCAAAATCTGAAATGGGTCAAGGGGTTAGAACATCTTTAGCTCTATTGATTGCTGAAGAGCTGGATTTGGACTGGAAAGCGGTAAAAATCAAGCAAGCAGTAAATAATCCTAAAAAATATGGCAGGCAAGGCACCGGTGGCAGTGGATCTGTAAGGGATAACTGGTTACCACTTCGTGAAAGTGCAGGAAAATTGAGACAGGTTTTATTACAAGCGGCTTCCAAAATATTCAATCAGTCAGTTAATAATCTAAAAACAGAAAACGGAAAAGTTATTGATTCTAAAGGAAACTCACTAAGTTATGGTGAACTTGCAAAAGATGCTGCAAAGTTAATTCCACCCGATACTGTAACTTTGAAATCCGCCAAAGATTTCAAACTAATTGGAAAAGAACATACCGGTGTAGACGTTGATGACATTGTCTGCGGAAAAGCCAAATATGGTATCGACAGCGCACCGGAGAATTGTGTTTATGCAGTTGTGGCGCGAACTCCTGAGTTTGGTGCCACAATTGATTCCTTTGATGCTACAGAATGCAAGAAAGTAAAAGGAGTTTTAAAAGTTTTTCAAATTCAGGCTGTAGCTGCTCCAGTTAATACCAAACATGGAGTTGTTGTCATAGCAAACAATACCTGGTCTGCAATGCAGGGTAAGTCACTATTAAAAATCAATTGGAAAAGTGGCAATCATGCCTCAGAGAGCTCAGAAGATTATCGTAAAACCATGCTAGAAAATGTCAGTAAACCGGGCATTGAACTAGTTAATAAACAAGGCGATCCTGACGCTGTTTTAAAATCATCTCAATCGGTCATATCTGCAACTTATGAAGTTCCTTTTATTGCTCATTCCACAATGGAACCTATGAATTGCACTGCGTTGTTTGATGGCGAGAATATAAAAATATGGGCTCCAACACAGTTTCCTAATTGGGCGGCTAGTTCAGTAGCAGGAGCCACGAGGGTTAGTGAAGATAAAATTGAACTTTATGTCACATTAATGGGTGGTGGATTTGGCCGTCGCATTAACCCGGATGTTGTTACTGAAGCAGCTTTAATTGCCAAGGAACTTCCCAATCAAGCAGTTCAGGTTTTTTGGAGTCGTGAAGATGATATTCAAAACGATTTTTATAGACCTCCGGCAGTTCATCGTTTTGATGCCACACTTGATCAAGACGGGAATCCCCATGCGTTCAGACACAGACTTTCAACACCAGCTATCAATGCGACTTTAGGGCCTGCTTTAAATGCCGGTCGAGGTGAAGCTGATGGTACTGCTAATATGCTTTATCGCTGTCCGAATCGTAGCTCAGAGTACACCATGCTGATATCCGGTGTTTATCGTGGTTGGTGGCGAGCCGTTCATACAACACATGGTACCTTTGCTTTAGAGTGTTTTATGGATGAACTTGCAGAAAAAGCTGGTGAGGATGAATTGGATTATCGTCTCAATCTTATTGATGAATACACCATGGAGTATCCAGCACAAAGTGAGAAATTTCCAATTCAAAATGAAAGACTCAAAGGAGTTTTGAAAGAAGTCGAGAAAATTTCTAACTGGAAAAATCCAAAACTTCCAAAGGGTCATGCTTATGGTGTGGCTTGTGCAATCGATCATCTGAGTTATTGCGCTGAAGTGGTTGAGGTATCAATCGAAAAAGACCAACCAGTGATTCATAATGTCTATGTTGCGGTCGATTGCGGACCTGTGGTTAATCCAAATGGAGCCCGAGCCCAATTAGAAGGCGGAGTCCATCAGGCTTTATCCGTCGCTCTAGGGGAAAAAATAACCATAAAAGATGGCAAAGTTCAACAAAGCAATTTTCATGATTATCAATTACTGAGGATTAATCAAGCACCAAAAAACATTAAAATCTCTTTTGTACAAACGGACACCCATCCAACTGGATTAGGAGAGCCTTCAGTTCCTCCTCTTGCTCCGGCATTAGCAAATGCTTTATACAAATTAACCGGTCAAAGAATAAGAACTTTGCCAATTAATTTGGGATAAGTCCATGCTTGAGCAAATAGTTCCTTTGTGGGATGTTTTTATTGAAAATAAACAAAAAAACATCCCAATGGTTATGACTACAATTGTTGAAACGACAGGAAACTCTTATAAAAAATCAGGAGCAATGATACTTATTGATGCTAACCTGAAAACTTATGGACTCATCAGCGGAGGGTGTCTGGAATCAGATTTAGCGGAACATTCTGAAACTATTTTCCATAATCGCACGCCCAAAATAATCACTTACGATTTGAGCGATGATTCTATATTTGGACTTGGTGCCGGATGTGATGGAGAAATCAAAATTCTAATGCAGCTGATTGATTCTCAAAATTATTATCGACCATTTAGTTATCTCAATCCAGAAATAAATCAGGCAAAAAAATCGTTACTGGCACTAAATCACAACCAGGATTCAAAATTGTTTTCAGAATATTGGTTTCAAGATGATGAAAAGACTCTTTTATCAGTCACAGAAATTGAACGAGACAAACATATCAATCCCGAAGACTATTGTTCAATCAAGTTTAAAACTCCATTGAAAGTAGCCATTGTTGGATCAGGAATTGATGTAATACCGGTTTGTAAACAAGTGGAATTTATGAATTGGCATTGTTATATTCTGGATCACCGTGAAGCCCGGTTAAAACAACTCCCAGATAATAAAAATTCCGACAAAATCATTACCGAATTAAACAATTTAGAAACAATTATTACTGATTTCGATGCTGTAATTATCATGACACATAATATAGGAAGAGATGCAAAGTATTTGTCAGAGTTTTATAAAACCAACACTCCTTACATTGGACTTCTCGGTCCAGCAAACCGCAGAGATAAAGTTTTAACAAAATGCGAGTTGAAACTCAGTGACTTTGAAAATCGCTTATTTGCTCCTGTAGGGCTGGATTTACATTGCAATTCACCGGAACAAATTGCACTATCCATTGTTGCTGAGATACAGCTAAAATTGAACAATCAAAGAACGAAAAACTCATGATTGCTACCGTTATTCTTGCTGCAGGAGCTTCATCTCGCATGGGACAAGCCAAGCAATTATTAAAAGTCCACGATAAATATATTCTCGAAGATCTGTACAATAATTTGAAATCTTTATCAGATGATGTTTTTGTTATATCAGGTTGTTATTATCAACTCATGTCAGAAACATTCCCAAAAATGCAGATTTTACGTAATAAAAATTGGAGTATAGGCATGGGTAGCTCAATTGCTTTTGCAGTTAAAAATTTGCAAACTCAATATTCACATATTCTATTTAGCACATGTGATCAGTTCTTGGTTAAGAAAAAACATTATGAAAAATTAATAAACACATCAAATCAACATCCAAAAAAAATTATTGCGAGTATGTACAATAATTCTTTTGGTATTCCGGTAATTTTCCCTCAACAGTTTTATTCAGAATTGGTTTTATTAACAAATAAGAATTTCGGGGCAAAAAATATTATTCGGAAATACCAAAATCAAACTATATGCATACCCTGTAATGATGCATCTATTGATGTTGATACTCCTATAGATTTGAAAAAGTATTTAGACCATTAAAATACCGTGAATAAATCAGTTGGCTGAACACACTAATTTTGAATACGGTATCTTTCTTAAACTTTAAAACATCGTTTTAAATGCACTTCATAACCCAATAAACAATATGAACTCAATTACAAACCCGGAAGCATTGGAACAATACCGAAACTTAAAGGAATTACAAAATTAATCAATCCTTTACAGGAAAAGCTTCGAATTTATTCAGGCAACCGACCTCTTCATACCACGGTGCTTTGTTTGTATAAAAGATATTGTGCGTTGGTTTGATATCAGGATCATCATCCAATGTCCCCGCTGGAATGATAACTGCTTTGCCACTCTGAGTCTTCCATGGTAATGAAGAACCACATTTCTTACAAAAAGATGTGGCAAAATGTTTCGTTTCAGGGAGTTCATACCTTCCGACCATTTCCTCACTGGTTATCCACTGAAACTGTTCGGGACTTATAATAATATTTGAAGCATGAGCCGAACCCGTAAACTTCCGACATCTGGAACAGTGGCAGTATTGAAAAACCATCGCATCACCTGAATATTGATAACTAACATCACCACATAAACAACTGCCTTTCACTTGTTTTTTATCCAAAGTACACCTCTCTTAGCCTTTTTATAAGACTTTCATTATAACTTTGAAAATTAAGTTTCAGGTCATTTTTTAACAAATCTTGTTATTGTTCAAATCCATTTCTGAAAATCACGTCATTCTCATAAGTTTCATCAGCACCAACATCAAAAGCTCCAAAAACATTCCCCGGTACATTGGGATCATCCCAACCTCGAATTTCATAGTCTATATCTTGTTGCAATGTTCCTGTTTTTGAATTGTCACAATAGTCAACAGCCGGTGAAAGAACCGAGTCAATATGAAAATCCCTATTACTTGGATTCACAAATACAGGATCATCAACAATTGAACGGGTTGCAGTTGGAATTGATGCGTTTTCGTGCGAAATCACGCAGTCCACATCGACGACCCCTCCGGCTCCGGCAGCCATTACACTGCCTGTGACGGAATCATAAACAATGGACGAATATAATTTAAAACTTTGCATTCCAGCATTCGCGCCAAAAGTTGCTAATTCTGCACGGTTTTCAGAAAAAGTGCTGTGTACGAACTCTGCCGTTGTGTCTGCCAATCTCACAACATATTTATCATCATAACCATCAACAAGACTAGAGCCATTATGGTAGAAAACACCTCCCTCAATACGAGTCGTTGCACTATTTCCAATAGAGTATATAGCCGTACCAAAATCAGCTCGATTTCCCTCAAAAAATATTCCATTCACATCTATGGCTGCATTATCGTTAAAAATAGCGCCACCCAAACCGCCATTAACATTTGCCAGATTTCTCAAAAAATAATTACATTTTTCAGTCCACCAGCAAGCATCTGTCATGCGATACGCTTCCAAAGTGGCTTGATCTGCAAGATAAATTCCACCTCCTCTTGCACCAGAAACATTGTCGTAAACAATAAATGATGACAAACTGACAAAAGTTCCTGCACCTATCGCATGTATCGCACCACCATAGCCATCTCCTGTGGCATCTTCATCGGAGTTGTTAAACTGAAAACTCGCAGGATTGGTGTTATCGCCGATACAGTTTCCCTCAGCACAATATTCATAACCACGAACAAGTAAAATCGAACCTGATTCGACAAAAGCACCTCCACCACCTGCATTGGCATGGTTACCGGCAATACCTCGAAAATCAGATGAACTCGGAGTTACTGTTCCTGAGTAAGTTACCATTCCACAACCCAATGACAAGAATACTCCACCACCTTGACCATTGTATGTTCCTGTACTTGCCGGAAAATCAGCTGTATTCTGAGTGATTGAACTCCAACCGCTCATAGCAACCGAATTACTTTGACCTTGGCAAAAAATACCACCTCCTGTTCCGGCAGAATTGAATAATATCAATGAGTCAATCATTACAATGTCGGTATTTCCACCAACCAGAGAGATACCTCCTCCTGTAAAGACTGCATTATTCTCCCGTAAATAGACTGTATCCATCAATACTTCAGCATCAGCTCCTATTGCAGATATCCCTGCTCCTGAATTACCTGCACCATACCTTAATTCCAGGTGTTCCAGAACTATTGTATTACGTTGAGTATTGCCCGATATGGTTATTACCGGTGTATTTGCCACAGCATTTCCGCTGATAATGATTGGAACCGTATCCCTGATGCCACCGGCAGCTACAGAACAGTCTGTATAACCTCCACGAATCGTTACGCTCTGATTATTGATTGACAGATTCTCACTGTAACTCGTGTTTGACGCAATACGAATATCTGTCGCTCCCGAATTGATAGCATCCTGAATCCTCGTTGTTCCCAAGCGGAAATTACAGAAATTATCACCACCAACTGTCACCACCGTTCCGGCAACATTTTTCGAGAAATTTTTGAGAGAATGATATGACGTTAAGCTTTGACCTAACAACTCATCTTTTTTAGATTTTGTTATCTCTGATGGAAAAACCCATCCGGAAAAGAAAAGAACCCCTAATGTTAATACAGTTTTCATACGAGCCACCTTCTGAAATTTGCGAGTTGTCAAACACACAACCCCAGAATTATTATAAAAGCAGCAATTTAGAATTTACTTGATAGGTGTCAATTTATATTAGTGGAAATTGAATAAGAAAATTGAGTATTGCATATAAAAAAGGGCAGAATAGCCTGCCCTTATAAGATACTTTCTCTATTCACTCAAAGCTCTTTCATTCCTTGAATTAATTCACTGACGGCTTCTTGCGCATCGCCGAAGAGCATCTTGGTGTTATCCTTAAAGAACAAGCCATTTTGAATTCCGGCAAAGCCCGTTCCGCGACCACGTTTGATAACAATCACATTTTTTGAATTGTCCACTTCCAGAATTGGCATTCCGTAAATTGATGAACCCGGATCATCACGAGCCGCCGGGTTAACTACATCATTCGCTCCAATAACCAAGGCAACATCCGCCTGATTGAATTGCGGATTGATATCTTCCATGTCTTCAATCATATCGTAAGGAACACCGGCTTCAGCCAGTAACACGTTCATGTGTCCCGGCATACGACCTGCAACCGGATGGATTGCAAACTTCACATCTACACCGTTATTTGTCAGCATTTGTGTTAGTTCCCATAATTTATGTTGAGCCTGAGCAACTGCCAAACCATAGCCGGGAACGATAATAACGCGCTCGGAGTATGCCATCATAATTGCAGCATCAGCTCCTTCGACCTCTTTCATTTCGCCTTGTTCACCGCCGGAGGCAGACTCTCCGCCACCCATTGAACCAAACAGTACATTGCCCAAAGAGCGGTTCATTGCTTTCGCCATGAGTTGGGTCAATAAAGTACCCGCAGCACCAACAAGCATACCGGCAATTATCATGGCTTCATTCTGTAGCACATAACCCTCGAAAGACACTGCAAGTCCGGTGAATGCATTATAAAGCGAAATCACAACCGGCATATCTGCTCCACCAATAGGCATGGTCATTAAAATGCCTAGAACCAAAGCGCCACCAAAGAAAATCCAGATATTCATGGTTTCCATGTGCATGTAGGTATAAACACCGGCTGCTATTACAGCAATTGCGAATAACGCGTTGAAAATATTTTGTCCCGGAAATGTATAACGCTTATCAATGAGACCTTGTAGTTTTCCAAATGCAATCAAAGAACCACTCAATGAAATCCCACCAATAAACACACCAACCAATGCCAGAGTTGTCGCAACCGGAGACATGGAGTGTGCCGTATTAGCCGCTTTGAACAATTCCATAGCACCAATAAATGCTGCAGAACCGCCACCCATTCCATTATATAAAGCTACCATTTGCGGCATATCCGTCATTGCTACTTTTTTACCGCTAATCCATGCCAGAACTGTGGCACTGGCAAGAGCTGAAATTATCAAAACCTGATTGTGCATGCCATCAGTACCAAATGTTGCCAATGTAGCAATGACCATTCCAACACCGGCCCATACAATACCGCCACGAGCGGTTGCCGGAGCACTCATGCGTCTTAAACCAACGATGAATAACACTGCTGCAACAAAGTAACTGACTTTAATCAACAGAGACATACTGAAAAAACCACCCATTATTTCTCTCCCTCTGCTTTTTTATCTTTTTTCTTGCTTTTGAACATTTCCAGCATGCGTTCTGTCACAACGTAACCTCCGGCAGCATTACCGGCTCCTAAAAACACCGCAATGAAACCAAATACCTTTTCAAGCTGTGTATCAGCATGTCCTAATGCCACCATAGCTCCGACCAGTACAATACCGTGAATAAAATTTGAACCGGACATCAAAGGCGTATGCAATACAACCGGCACTTTGGAAATAATTTCATTCCCGACAAATGCCGCTAACATAAAAACATAAAGTGCTACAAATCCGTCAATCATATTATTTCCCCACTACCATTGGATGAACGGTCTGCCCATCTTTTGTTACGTTACTTCCTGCCAAAATATCATCTTCCCAATTGATTTCAAATCCACCATCTTTGTTCATCAAAGACAGTAAATTCCACACATTTCGTGAATACATTTCACTCGCGTGAATACTTAAAGTTCCTGCCAAATTAACTGGACCGACATAAGTCACACCGTTTTTCACCACGGTTTTGCCTTTTTCGGTTAATGCGACATTTCCGCCACCCTCTGCTCCTAAATCCACAACAACTGTACCCGGTCTCAGATTTTTTGTCATTTCCTCAGTAATCAAACGAGGAGCCGGACGGCCGGGAACCGCCGCCGTAGTAATCAAAATATCGACTTTTTTCAAATAATCACTGAGTGCATTTTGCTGTTGTTGTTTTTCTTCATCCGTCAAATCACGAGCATATCCGCCCTCACCAACAGCCTCAACGCCTAAATCAAGGAATTTAGCACCTAAAGATTTAACCTGCTCTACTGTTTCAGGTCGAACATCATATCCCATAACCATTGCACCCAGTCTTTTTGCAGTTGCAATTGCTTGAAGTCCCGCAACACCCGCTCCAATAACCAATACCTGAGAAGGTCTGATTGTACCGGCTGCTGTTGTCAGCATTGGTAAAAATTTGGGAGCTTCAACGGCTGCCATCAAAACGGCTTTGTAACCGGCTGCTGAGGCCTGCGAAGATAAAGCATCCATTGACTGAGCTCTTGAAGTTCTTGGAACCAATTCCATTGAAAAAACTGTAATATTTTTCTTATTTGCTGTTTCGTAACGGTCTTTATCAGCAAATGGAGCAATCATTCCTAACAGGACTGAGTCATTCTTCATATTTGTGATTGTTTCATTGGATGGTGCTGAGATACATACAATCACATCTGCTTTAGATAAGACAGAGTTTGAATCTTTTACAATTTCACATCCGTCATAATCTGCGTCCAAGAATCCGGCAGCGTTTCCGGCTCCTGATTGCATGAGAACTTTCCATCCTGCTTTTATTATTTTTTTAGCGGTTTCCGGCACCAGCGCAACTCTTCGCTCCAGTTCTGTCACCTCACTAACAAATCCAACAGTTATTGACATAAACTACCCTTTCTTGTTTTAATCACACATTATTATGCTAGTATTTAGCCAATGATGCAAACCCTAATTCGATTATATTAGCGATTACTTATGAATACATCTACCAACCAAAACTTATCAGCACTTGAACTGTTAATGAACCGTCGTTCAGTCCTATCAAGAAACCTTACAGAACCCGGTCCGTCAGTCGAACAATTGAACACTATTCTTGAAATTGCCTGTCGTGTTCCCGATCACAGAAAACTGGAACCTTGGAGGTTTATAATTGTCAAAGATGATAAGCGTAAAAAACTGGGAGAAATCTTCTGCGATATCCGCCAAAAGCAATGTGATTTATCTGAAGAGCAAGTATTGGCTGAAAGAATGCGTTACTCTCATGCACCCTTGGTGATTGTCGTCGTGTTTTCACCAGTCGAACACAGAACTCCGGTTTTTGAGCAACTTTTATCATGTGGAGCAGTATGTCAACATATTAACATTGCAAGCTCTGCATTGGGATTTGGAAGTCAATGGGTGACCAATTGGTGCGCTTTTGATAAGGATGCAAAGAAAGAATTGGGATTAAAAGCACATGAATCAATTGCTGGATTTTTTCACATTGGAACACCGGAGTGTTTTCCAAAAGATAGAGCTCGCCCTAACATTAATGAAAAGGTAACATTTTACAAATAAACTAAACAATCAAATATCGAGAATCTTTATGAGTAAAACAAGTAAAAAAATCCTAATAATTTCTTTGCTAAGCTTTGTAGCTTTTTTTGTTTATGGCTGTGCTAATACACAAAACAAAGGAAATAAAAGCTATACGCCTTATGCTGAATATATTAGTAACAATAACTTAAAATCAGTTAATAGTATTAACACCTTTAAATTTATGGGATGGGCTGAATTGGATAACAAACACCTTATTGTTGATAGTAATCATAAAAAATCATATTTATTGAAGCTATCGAGTTACTGTAATGATTTGGATATTACTCATAATATAGCCTTAAATCAGTCTTTCAGCACAAAACTCAACAGTAAGTTTGACAGCATTATTGTACCTAAGAATCCGAATTTTAAATGTGCCATTGATGAAATCTATCCAATCACTAAAGAGCAAAAACAAGAAATATTAGATTTAGGAAAAGTTATGAAGCATACTGAAGAAAAATAAAGACTTTTGACATTTATTAAATTACTTGAACCAATTCACGTTTTAGTTGATTTTTATGTGTATAATTGGTAGTATCGCAATAAAACATATAGTTAAAGATTAAATATTTGTTGTAACTTGTTGTAATTATTAATATTTAGATATGAACAGAACCTTTTTCAAAATATGCACCCTATCTGCTCTTGCATGGTTGAGCAGTAGTATCGCGTACGCTGAAAATAGCTCAATAATACTAGTTAAAGACTCAACGGGTTCATCACTTGAAAAACAAGCACAATACAACTCTATAGAATCTTTTACCAGAAAGGACAATACTTCCGACTGGATTAAAACAAAAGTCACCCAAGCTGATAAAAGTTTCCAAGTTTTAAACAATGAGGATGTTTTGCTAAATAACGAAATTTCATTCGCATGGAATTTTAACGAAAAAATCAGTTTAAGCCTGAATGTATTTGATAACTATTTAGTATCAAACGAATTTGGTAGAGGCTCTGATACCTTCAATTCAGTCAACACCAAATCTCTTTACTTTCCCGGAATCAATAAATCCTTAAATATTGATAGCCAAAACGATTTAAATCTTTCCTCAGATTTTAGTCGTAATTTTTCAGGCTACAAACTAGGTATTTCATCGGAATTAGGGTTGGGAGAAGAGTACAAATTAAATCTGAATTTTGATTATGGGCAATTGGATGGCGCTGATTCCATTGGCTTCAATAACGAAGAAGTAACAACCACATCATTCGGTTTCGGAATACGAAACAACAAATTCGGAGCATCTGTTAACACTGATTTCTTTGTAGAAGACGATTCTGAGAGTTTTATAGAAAATTCAAGATTGGGTTTTGAACTCGACTGGCACTTTTCAGATGAAACCACAATCTCTCTCGGGTCTAAAAAAAGATTTAATAAAGATTCATCAAGCAACAATTCCTCGTCATTCGAAAGCATGACCGGAAACGTGCAGTACATCAAATTCCAGCACAATTTATAACATTTTCAATATTCCCATAGTGATTGCTTACCGCATTTGCTATAGTTCTGTTTTTAATCAAAAGTATATTAGAAGATGCTAATTCATAAATTTGGTGGCACATCGCTAGCCAATTCCGAGAGACTGCAAACTGTTGCAGACATCATTTTAGAGTCATCAAAAAACAGCAAAACAGCCGTTGTACTCTCTGCAATGGGAAAAACAACTGACGAGTTAATTTCAATTATGGAAATGGCCAAGTGCGGTGATGATTGGAAGCATCATTTACAGATATTAGAAAACAACCACCAACAAATACTCGTTCAACTCAATTGTGCCTGTGCATTTGAAGCCCAAAGACAACTCACTAGCATCAATTATCTGTTTAGAGAAGCAGAAGCCAAGTTACAAGGAATTGAGCTACTTCAGCAATGCCCCGATAATATTTACGCTTGGTTGGTGACTTTAGGAGAACAGTTATCAATTGCAATTATGTACTCATTACTTTTTTCTCTCGGTTTAAAAGTTGAAATTATTGATGCCAGAGAATGTATAAAAACAGGCAATGATGTTTATAAAGGCGATGTCGATATCGAAAAAACAAATATCAACTTATCAAAACATAAATACACACAATCCGATGTGTTATTGATGCCTGGATTCACTGCATCGGATCAATACCGATACCCGACCACTCTCGGCAGAAATGGTTCTGACTATTCAGCAGCACTTCTGGCAATTGCATTAGAAGCAGAGAAATGTCAGATTTGGACCGATGTTGACGGTGTTTTCAATGCCAATCCGAACGAGATTGAATCAGCATACCTGATACCACAACTCAGTTACCATGAAGCCATGGAGCTTTCCTATTTCGGAGCCAGCGTTTTACACCCAAAAACCATCACTCCGTTGATGCAGGCTAATATTCCCTGCACCATACGTAACACATTTAATTTAGATTGTGAAGGCACACTCATCAGCCACCAATCACACCAAACACAAAATTTTGCGACTGCCATTTCAAGTTTACATAACATCACCATGGTTACAGTGAGTGGTCCGGGAATGAAAGGCATGGTCGGCATGGCAGCACGAGTTTTTGATGCGATGTCCGAACAAAATATCAGTATTGTCTTGATTACCCAGTCTTCCTCAGAATATTCAATCAGTTTTTGCATTGATACTCAATCCAAAGATAAGGCCGAGTCATGTCTGCAAAAGGCTTTTGAACTGGAAATCAAAAACAATATGCTGGAGCCAATCAATTTCAGAGACAACCTTTCAGTAATAACCTTGATTTCCGACAACATGAAAAAACGTCGTGGCACAGCCGCTCAATTTTTTCAGTCTCTCGCCGTTGCCAACGTCAACATTGTAGCCATTGCGCAAGGCTCCAATGAACGCTCGATTTCAGCAGTCATTGAAGAAAATCGCACCAAGCGAGCTTTAAACAGTTGCCATCAATTATTTTTTAATTCGGTTCAACAAGTCGAAATTATTCTTGTCGGTTGCGGATTAGTTGGCGAAGCGTTCCTGAAACAAATTGAGAAGCAACATGAGTATTTACAAAAACAAAACATTAATATCAAAGTTTGTGGAATTGTGAACTCCAAAGGAGCATTACTTGATGGCTCAGGTATTGATATTGCCAATTACAGAGAGCTGATGAAAACCGAGTTGCAAGATATCAGCAGAGAGAAACTCAAAACCTTCAGACAACAAACAAACATGATTAACCCGATTATTGTTGACTGCACATCTTCTGAAAGCGTTGCCTCTGCTTACCTTGACTTCTTTAAAGCCGGCTATCATGTCGTAGCCGCCAATAAAAAAGCGAACACTTTAGATTACTCTTATTACATAAAACTCAAAAATACAGCACTTAAAACGAATCGTCAGTTTAATTACGAAACCAATGTCGGTGCTGGGTTGCCGGTTATCGATACATTCAGAAATTTACTTCGTGCCGGTGATAAGTTGATTAAGTTTGAAGGAATTCTTTCAGGTTCAATGTCTTATATTTTTGGCAAACTGGACGAAGGAATGTCAATATCTGAAGCGGTTAACAAAGCCAAAGAAAAAGGCTTCACCGAACCTGATCCCAGAGATGATTTATCTGGAATGGATATTGCTCGAAAAGTTTTGATTATTGCCCGAGAAGCCGGACTCAATCTGGAACTTGAAAATGTCAATGTGGAATCATTATTGACTGATGATCTCAATGCTTGCGAAACCACTGATGATTTTATGCAAAAGCTGCCTTCTTTGGATGAATCTATCAACCAACTCACCCAAGATGCCGCACAAGATAATTGTGTTTTACGGTATATTGGAATTGTAGATGGAGAAAGTTGCTCTGTCAAAATTGTCAAAGTCTCTGTTGATTCTGCACTATATACGGTAAAAGATGGCGAAAATGCGATTTCATTTTACAGCCAATATTATCAGCCGATTCCAATGGTTCTTCGAGGATATGGTGCCGGTGCAAATGTCACAGCAGCAGGAATCTTTGCAGATGTAATGAAAATCTTACCGGCAAAAAGCAGTTTTATTTAAATACAAAACTGCTTTCAACCATTTTGAATTGATACTATTTGCGTAATTTTTTCGACTTTTGCAACATACGTTCAATAATTGAATGCAAAATTACTTCCATAGCCAGCTGCATCTTTCCACCGGGAACAACAATGGTATTACGTCTTGACATATATGAATCTTTCAACATTGATTGAAGATAATGAAAATCTATCTTTAGAGCTACAGGATCTTTAAAACGAACTACAACTTTTGATTCATCACTGGTCGGTATATCTCTAGATATAAAAGGATTTGAGGTATCAACTAATGGAATTCTCTGGAAATTAATATCAGTTTGTGAGAACTGAGGTGTGATGACATTCACATAGTCACGCATTCTCCTTAAAATCGTATCTGTTACTTCTTCCGGTTTATATCCTCGTTGAGCCGTGTCTCGGTGAATTTTTTGAATCCACTCCAGGTTAACAATTGGAACCACACCAATTTTTAAATCCGCATACTTGGCAATATTAATTCCGTGTTTTTCATTCACTACTGCTCCGTGCAAACCTTCATAAAGCATCAAATCGCTTCCTTCACCGGCATCTTCCCAAGGAGTGAACTCACCCGGGTTTTGTCCATAGGGAGCAGCTTCCTGTTCGGAATGCAGGTAAAAACGTCGTTTACAAACTCCATTCTCACCATAGGTCTTGAACATGTTTTCCAAATCTTTCAAAATATTTGCCTCAAAACCAAAGTGACTAAAGTTTCTCTTTTCCTTTTGAGCTTGCTGAACTTTCTTTTTCATGGTTACACGATCATAACGATGAAAGGAATCACCCTCAACCACAACAGGATTTATATTCTGTCTGTGAAAAATATGTTCAAATGCAGATTTGACCGTAGTTGTACCCGCTCCAGAAGAACCGGTAACAGCGATGATTGGATGTTTTTTAGACATGACTCTCTCCTAATATATTTTCTAATTGTTTGAGATTCACTTCAGCGAGACTATTTGTGATAAGTTCAGCTTTGGAGAAATCCTGATTTTGTGTGTATAAATTTGTGGTGATGATTGTTTTGATTCCAGCATTCACCGCCGATTCAAGCCCTGCTTCTGAATCTTCAATAGCAATGCATTCCTCTGCTTTCAAATTCAGATTTTTAAGTGCATGCCGATAAATATCCGGAGCCGGTTTTTTATTGGGAACAATGTCTCCTGCTGCTATATCTGTAAAATATTTTTCAGAGTCTTTGCCTAAAGTTGCGTGCAACAAAGCAGTCACATTAACCGGTGTAGTGGTGGTTGAAATTGCCACTTGAATATTCTCATCTAAAGCTTCATCAATGAGTTTTTTAACACCTCTTCTTAGCGGAATTTTTCCTGACTGAAGTAATTCAACATAGTGTTTGGTTTTACACAAATGCAATTCCTTGATTTCAGTATCCGACAAAACATCCTGTTTAAGAAAATCCGTCTGATAATATTTGATGCGTTCTTTTCCACCGGTAATTTTAAGAAGCTTTCCGTATAACTCCTCATCCCAATGCCAATCCAGTCCATGTTCTTCAAATGCCAGATTAAAAGCCACCCGATGACCATTACGTTCGGTATCAGCCATCGTTCCGTCCACATCAAAAATTATGCACTTGAGTTTCATAAAAAAGATTTTTCATCCCAAAATTACACTGTCTTAAATGTTTCTACCGTCATCCCTGCAAAGGCAGGGATCTCATCCAGTTTGCCGTATTTTAAATTTTGACTTTTTTATGAGATTCCCGCCTACGCGGGAATAACGATAATAGTTTATTTATACCTTTCAGCCATATCATCCATAGAAACCGGTTTGATTTTGGAGGCATTGCCTGCTGACCCAAATGCTTCAAAACGGTTGATACACACATCACGCATGGCATCGGTTGCTTTTCTAAAGAATTTACGCGGATCAAAGTTTGATGGATTCTCATATAAAAACTTACGGATTGCACCGGTTGATGCCAAACGTAAATCAGTATCAATATTGACTTTTCTCACACCATGTTTAATGCCTTCCTGAACTTCTTCAACCGGAACACCATAGGTTTCAGGAATTTCACCACCAAATTCATTAATGATTCTTAACCATTCTTGAGGAACCGCAGATGAACCATGCATAACCAGATGCGTGTTTGGAATCGCCTGATGAATTTCTTTAATTCTTTGTATGGACAAAATATCACCGGTTGGTGGCTTGGAGAATTTATAAGCCCCATGCGAAGTTCCGCAAGCAATGGCTAACGCATCGACTTTAGTCTGTTCAACGAAATCTTTAGCTTCATTCGGATCGGTCAATAACTGATCCATTGATAATTTGCCTTCAGCTCCTGAACCATCTTCCTCAGCCGCCATACCTGTTTCTAAAGAACCCAAAACTCCTAATTCGCCCTCGACAGAAGCTCCACAAGCGTGAGCCATATCAACAACTTTACGCGTCACTTCAACATTGTATTCATAACTGGAAGGTGTTTTCATATCTTCTTTCAAAGAACCATCCATCATCACCGATGTAAAGCCCAAATACAGCGATTGTTGGCAAACTGCCGGTGATGCACCATGATCCTGATGCAAAACAATTGGAATATCCGGCCATTGCTGAACCGCAGAATGCACCAAACCTTTGATGAAAGACGGTCCTGCATATTTTCTGGCTCCGGCTGAACCTTGCAAAATCACAGGAGAATTTGTGATCGCAGCAGCTTCCATAATTGCGTGTATTTGCTCCATGTTGTTCACATTAAATGCCGGCATTCCGTAACCGTTCTCTGCCGCATGATCCAATAATTGTCTTAATGAAATTAATGCCATTGTTACTCTCCCATTGTTTGTTTGACTACTTTCACTAGATTTTCCACAGTGAAACCAAATTCTTTAAATAATTGTGCTCCCGGAGCTGATTCACCAAAAGTATCTTGACTGACAACAGAACCATTCAAACCCACATATTTGTACCAGAAATCACCATGTCCGGCTTCCACAGCGACTCTTGCCGCGACTGATGCCGGTAAGACGCTTTCTTTATATCCCTTATCTTGTTTATCAAAAATATTGGTGCAAGGCATGGAAACCACACGAACCTTATCGCCTAATTGTTCCGCTGCCTGCATTGCTAAACCAACTTCAGAGCCGGTTGCAATGATAATCGCTTCTGGTGTACCTGCTGAATCTTTTAAAACATATCCGCCTTTTGAAATATTGGCGACTTGTTCGTCTGTTCTTTCTTGTTTATCAGTGTTTTGACGAGTGAATGTCAGACAGGTCGGACCATCGGCTTTTTCCAATCCTGATTTCCACGCTGCAACTGATTCCACCGCATCACAAGGGCGCCATACATCCATATTTGGAATGAGACGTAAGGTTGAGGTTTGTTCAACCGGCTGATGAGTCGGACCGTCTTCACCCACTCCAATCGAATCATGAGTATAAACGAACAAACCGCGAATCTTCATCAATGCCGCCATGCGAAGCGCGTTTCTGGCATATTCAGAAAACATTAGGAATGTGGCCCCATAAGGCATCAAGCCACCGTGCAACATCATTCCATTCATCATAGCCGTCATACCGAATTCACGCACGCCATAAGATAAATAGTTGCCGTTGAAATCAAGTTCCCCATCATTGCAGGCTTTGGATTGCGACCAGAATGTGTTATTTGATGGTGTTAAATCCGCAGAACCACCAAACAAACCGGGAACCAAAGGTCCTAATGCTTCCAGAGCATATTTCGAGGCTTTTCGAGTTGGCATTGCCGGAGCTTCAGCTTGTGCTTTTTTAATCTCAGCTTGTGCTTTTGCTTCGAAATCATCCGGCAATTCACCTTTCATTCTCAATGTAAATTCAGTGGATTTTTCAGGGAATTTTTTAGAATATTTTGCGAATTTTTTATTCCATTTCTTCTCTGCTTTGGCTCCAGAGTCAACGGCATTCCAGCCGTCATAAACATCTTGCGGAATTTCAAAAGCCGGAGATTCCCAACCCAATGCCTTGCGAGTTAATGCAATTTCTTCATCACCAAGTGGTGCTCCGTGACAGTCATGCGAGCCTGCTTTATTCGGTGCACCTTTTCCGATAATAGTTTTTGCACAAATGATGGATGGCTTGTCTTTAACTCTTCTGGCTTTCTTGATAGCCTTTTTAATTTCTTTCGAATCATGTCCGTCAATTTTCTGAACATGCCAGCCATAAGCCTTGAATCGTTTTGCCGTATCATCGGTGAACCATCCGTCCACTTCACCATCGATAGAAATATTGTTATCATCATAAACCGCAATCAACTTGCCCAGCTTTAAAGTTCCTGCCAATGAACAAGCCTCGTGTGAAATCCCTTCCATCAAACATCCATCACCTAAAAATACATAAGTGTAATGATTAACAATATCCAATTTGTCCTGATTGAACTCTTTCGCTAACAACTTCTCAGCCAAAGCCATACCAACAGCATTAGTAATCCCCTGACCCAAAGGACCTGTGGTTGTTTCTACACCCGGCGTGTAACCGTATTCCGGATGTCCCGGAGTTTTGGAATGCAACTGACGGAAATTTTTGATGTCATCCATGCTTAAATCATAGCCAGTCAGATGCAATAAGGAATACATCAGCATCGAGCCATGTCCATTAGACAAAACGAAACGATCCCGATCGAACCATTTAGGATTCTTCGGGTTGTGTTTCATGAAATCGTTGTATAAAACTTCAGCCAAATCCGCCATGCCCATTGGTGCACCCGGATGACCTGAATTTGCTTTTTGAATCGCATCCATAGATAAAACGCGGATGGCATTCGCAAGTGTGGTTCTGTTCGTCATGATTGGTAACTCTTTTGAAATTTCTGAGCCCATATTATAGCAGGACAAAGATAAACAAAAGTCACTAATATTTATATCAAATATAAGATTTGCTTATGAATATATAACTGTCATCCTGAGCAAAAAGCAAAGGATCTTCTAAATAAATGCAGATTCTTCCTCGCTACGCTCCTCAGAATGACAAACTTGTGGATTTATTCAGAGAAGTAGGTAGTGGACTTCAGTCTACGTAATATAGATTAGCTAAAGCTAACTAACCGAATAGACGAAAATCGACTTACAAACCGCATAAACAAAAAGGACCAAAATCCTTGGTCCTTATTTGTTTCTTGAAGCTTTGCTTCTCTCTTCGGCGCTTGGCTTTGTTGGTTTTGTCATGAACTCCGCCTTTACCCATAATCGACAGTCTTGCGACTGTGTTTCTGACTTTTTTCATAGTTTTCTCCTTTTCTGTCAATGGCCTTGGAATCAATATCTTTGGTATAGATTTTGATCGGAACCCGACTTTTTATTAATTTGTTAAAATTATAAGGCATAAAAAAGCCTGAAATACATAATGCAATTCAGGCTTTTATTTTTTATCTGAAAGGCATTATCCATAAACTGCCTTCCAAAAAATTGAATTTTCGAAGGCTTAGCTGTTGTTATCTCTATGTAAGTTTTTCATTTAAATACCTCCGATTCAGATTGAATATATCCCTACGAAATGTAACGATTTCATTGTGGTTGAGGATTCTAATCCAATTATTTATTAAATTTCAAGGAAAATTTGGTTAAGTCTTAATCAATGAGGTCACAGAATCAACGACTCTGATGTGATGAATGCCTCACCGGTATCTAGGTACCTGGCTTGTATAATACAAGGACATCAAAAGGAGACATTCATCATGAAACATTGTAAACTATTAGGTATCGATTTAGCAAAATCTGTTTTTCAATTATGTGGCATGGACATCAATAATCATGTCATATCCAACAAAAATGTCATACGGTCAAAACTACTGGAAAGTGTTATCAACACAAAGCCGGATGTGATCTTTATGGAGTCTTGTTACTCTGCAAATTATTGGGGTCGCGTGTTTCAGTCTCATGGCTTTAAAGTCAAGCTGATACCACCGATTCATGTAAAACCATTCGTTAAAGGCAACAAAAATGACCATAATGATGCATTGGCCATTTGTGAAGCGAGTCAAAGACCGGGAATTTACTTCGTTGAGGTCAAGACTCAGGAACAACAAGATTTACAGGCTTTACACAATATCCGCCAAAGACGAATGAGGGATAGAACAGCTCTTGCCAATCAAATTCGGGGACTACTGGCTGAGACAGGGATATTGCTAAGCAAAGGTCATAAACGAATCCCGAAAGTTTTGCCTTTGATTATTGAAGATGCAACTAATGAAATCAGCTTTCCTATGAGAGAAGCATTGTATGAGTTGGTTAACGAATACAATTTTCTGACAGATAAGCTTTCACAAGTTGAAAACCAGATAAGACTCCTTTGCGATCCTAATGAAGACTATCATAAACTGCAGGAAATACCCGGAATTGGCTTTCTGATAGCATCTGCAATAATCTCACAGATTGGCAATGCAAGAGAGTTTAAAAACGCCAGAGGCTTAGCCGCCTGGCTTGGGCTTACACCCAAACATCATGCATCAGGAAACAAAATTAAAAATCAAGGTATCAGCAAGAGAGGGAATCGCTATATCCGAACTTTACTTGTTCACGGAGCCAGAAGTATTGTTTGCCTTTATAAAAACAAACAGGAACCGATGAAGATTTTTGCTGACAGAATGAATCAAAAATTGGGATTAAACAAAGCAACTGTGGCGGTGGCTCATAAGCTATCGAGGATTGTTTGGGCTGTTTTGGCCAAGCAACAAAACTATAATCCACAATTGATAATAAGATAAGCTCGCCAATGAAGTACGAAACAGTGATGAACAAAAGGTAACTCGTCCCGGCTTTAAACTGGAATGGGGTCAGGTCAGAAAAGACCATTACTCTGATAAGCAAAGCCGGTTTCGAATCTCATCAAGGCCAGAGACAAAAATATCTCACAAACAGGCCGAATATATGACAGATACCACTTCTTTAACTGATTCAATGAGATGGCAGAAACAATTTATTCATGGGGCTTTGCCCCAAACCCCACTGCTCGCCGCAGGGGCGTGAATAAACGCTTCAGGTGATTTATGTATTATTTAAAACCGGGGTAAACCCGAAAATCTAAAAAAAATAGTAAAATTTACTAGAAAATAGGGAGGCATTCATATATGACCCCATTGGTTAAAACAACGATCAAATTGATTTGTATTTAAGTCCAGAAGATTTCAAAAAACTTTCAAGCATTGAACGCAGTCATGGAGAATTGGTATTATTCAAAACTATGGCAGAGACCAGTTATCAAAAACGATTGGAATCTGGAAATACCGATGCGGTAAGTCCCGAGGTTTGTTATGAGTAATATTCTATAAACAAGTCAGTTACTTAGGAACTTTTATGGTAAATCCCTGATCTTCCAGTTTTGATAAAAAATATTTATCTTCAAGAAGATATTGTATTGGCAAAAAAGCAAATGTCGACTGGTTTTGATTTAATGCCTTGATTGCCTCATTAAGCCATAACTGACTTAATTTGGATTGTATATCTGAAATTCCAATTTCTTTTGCTAAACGACTATTCATTATGGTTGAACGACAAGAGTTTAGCTCGCTTGAAAGTTTTAAATCATGAATTCCGGAAACATCACCTTCTGCCCATGCATTGGCTCTCAATCGAAGGTTTTCCATATCCTTTTCTAAAATATCCAAAGTATCAACAAAACATTCCAAATCATCCAGTTGTGACTTTTTAAAATCCTTAATTGCTGATTTTGCATTTTCAAGTTTAACCACAATATTCGGACGAACGAGTTGCAAGTCATGTTTCTTTGCAAATTTTATTAATTTTTTCTCAACTTTCGTATCATAGGTTAAACCATTTTTCTCAACAGCTTTGCTGAACAACTGGTTGGATGCAAAAAGTGGTCGACTTTTTTCTATCTTGTTACTTTCACCCAGATACTTTTGTTTGAGCATAGCCCAACGCTTATAGATTTCTTTTGGCAAAACATCCACTAACTCTTTCTTATCCGGGTTTTTCTTTATTCCTATTGCTGAGCTGGCAAGAGAAATTCCCTGAAAAAATCCAACATCTGCTGTCACTTTGGGAGGAAGTATTAAAGCCTGAGACTCTTCAATTTTCGCCTCGACCAACTCTGAATGCCATTTCATCTTCTTTGGAAGTGGTGACAGCGTTCCCATAATCCATAAGACATTCTCGCCATTCGACACTTTCCATAAATCAGGTCCTTGCCTGATTCCATAAACGACGACTTCCTCAACAGAAGTGCTGTCTAAGTCACTGTTTGAAGAGGAAATAAATGAAACAAATAAAAATAACAGAAAGATTGGTCGCATGTTGTTATAAAAATTAAACAGTTTTAAACCGCGAATTTTACGAAAGAGATGATTAAAACAGCGTTAAATGTTTCTGGTTAAGAATAAAAACAAGGTCATGCTGATTTTTTCAATATCTCAATATAATCTCGTCATTCTAGCGTAAGCTGGAATCTAGTAATTTAATGTTACTTTTCTTAACTCATGTAAAGCAAAGTAACCAAAAATTATTCTGGAAAGAATTTTCATGGAAATCTTTATGGCGAATATCATGGATGATATGAGTAAAAGAAAACACGCCCCAGCGTTCCGACCAACGTCTTCTTTCGATGCTCAAATTATTAGGCACTTCATAAACTCGCTACGCTCAAACAGTCTAAAGCTTCTTCCCGAATATTTTCCCGCTTCGCAGCGAAATATAAGGAGGTTAAATTGATTGCTTTATCGTTTTGTAGAACTATAATATATTCGTATTGAAATAATACACCCTAAAAACCTCATGAAGAACTTCATCCTTTTTGCTACATTTATATTCTCGCTATTGTCTTGTCATTCAACTATAAAGGAAGAACAAGGTGTTAGTAAAAAAATTACAACTCTCGAATATAAAAACAAAGTAATCGATATATTAACAAAAGATTTTCCTTCTCTTGAGAAATACTATCCAGAAACTTTTAACAATCTAATTGTTTTATTAAATGATGCTCATAAAGATGGTAAAACAAATATGGAGTTAAGAGATATTACAAGAAAGGAAATATTTGTTTTAATTGAATCTAGACTAGCTCATGCTGGCGATAATGAAATTATCAACTACATGCAGATACTACAACTGGAATTTGAAGAATTGCAAAAAATTGATGGAAATGCCTGTTATCAATCTATGTTGTCACTTAACGATGGATATGTTAATCACAGAAAGTTGCTTCCCAAATCTATTACTGATTTAGAGATAATAGCCATCGGTGAGGTTTTAAAAACTTCAACAAAAGATAAACATATACCAAGTGAAGAAATGATGTTGGAAATAATGGTACCGGTATTTGATTATATTGATGAAAAATATGGTAGTGAGTTTGACTTGCTTGAAGAAATACAAACCTCAGACATAAATAGAAAAAAAGTATGTGACATGACTATTGATCTTTATTCAGTGATACTCGAGTTGGATTCGGCCGATGCTTTAATCGTACTTAGGTGGATGTGGGGTACACCTGATTAAATTCTAAATTTAATACCTGTTTATTGTGTTCCAAACATAAAACCATGAGAAAGATATATTTTGCTTCTTATTGCGACCAGTCCCCTTAACTCTCACCGAAATATTTCTGTAAATTTGGAAAAAAGTTTGCAAGTGTTTGAACATTGCTTGCAATGTGAGTTTTTGCAAACGCCAAATTTTCGTAAACATTGAGGGTAGCCAACGGCTGAGAGTTCGGGGCGTGTTTTTGCGCTCCTTTTGCACGAACAAAAGGAGCAAAGAAAAGATACTGAAATAAATTCAGTATGACCATATATTTGTTGAGATACTTCGCTTTCGCTCAGTATGACAGAATTTCACTAGATCTCCGGGGCAAGTCCGAAGATGATTATATTCTTTATTTCTTCTTCGGAATATACAAGTCCGTAATTGTTCCTTCAAACGCTTCGGCACTCATGGCAACCGATTCAGCCAGAGTTGGATGCGGATGAATGGTTAAGCCGATGTCAGCGGCATCGCAGCCCATTTCGATAGCTAAAGCCAGTTCCGAAATCAGTTCTCCGGCGTTTGGGCCGGTGATTCCGGCGCCGATGATACGGTCGGTTTCATTGTCGAATAATAACTTGGTGAAACCTTCGGTTCGGTCTAATCCTAAAGCTCGACCACTGGCTGCCCATGGGAATTTGCCGATTCCATAATCAATGCCCTTTTCTTTAGCAGTGATTTCCGTTTCGCCAACCCAAGCTACTTCCGGGTCGGTGTATGCCACGGATGGAATCACCATGGCATCGAAGAATACTTTTTCACCATGTGCAACTTCGGCTGCAATTTTCGCCTCGTGTGTGGCTTTGTGAGCCAACATTGGCTGCCCGACAATATCACCAATAGCAAAAATGTGTGGAACATTGGTACGCATTTGTTTATCCACTTCAATAAATCCGCGTTCTGTGACATTCACTCCGGCATTTTCTGCACCAATTTTGTTACCATTGGGAACACGACCAACCGCAACTAAAACCTTATCGAAAGTTTGTTTGTCTTTGCCATCAAATTCAACTTCCAAACCACCTTTTTTAACAGCTACATTGGTCACGGCCGTTTTCAGCCTAATTTCTTTGTAGCGTTTCTTGCTAATCATGGTTAGTGGTCTAACCAAATCCTTATCCGCACCCGGAATGATTTGATCCATCATTTCAACGATGGTAATTTCTGTTCCCAATGCCGAATAAACCGTCGCCATTTCCAGTCCGATGATGCCACCTCCAATGATTAACATAGATTTTGGAATATCATCCATGCGTAAGGCATCGGTCGAATCCATCACTCGTTTATCATCCCACGGAATATTTGGTAGTTTGAAGACCTGTGAGCCTGCTGCAATAATACATTGAGCAAATGTGATGCTTGTACCATCAACTGACAAAGTGTGACTATCTACAAACTGACCGACTCCATTGACAACTTTGACTTTGCGTTGTTTTGCCATTTGTCCCAAACCACCGGTGAGTTTCTGCACGACTGAATCTTTCCAACCCAATAATTTGTCTTTATCAATTTTCGGCTTGCCAAAATCCAAACCATGTTGCTGCATGTGCTCGGCTTCACGAATCACTAATGCAGAGTGCAACAATGCCTTGGATGGAATACACCCGACATTCAGACACACGCCGCCTAATGAGTTATATCTTTCGACTAAAGTGACTTGCATTCCCAAGTCTGCAGCTCGGAAAGCTGCTGTGTATCCACCAGGACCACCGCCGAGAACTAATAATTCGGTATCGTAATCATTTTTATCAACGGCAGGTGAAACATCTTGAGATTCCTGCCTACTTAGGAATGACGAGTTGTTTTTGGAAGGTGATGAAACATCTTTTTTAAATTCAGTTTTTTCTTCACTTTTATCTAGAACCTCAGAAACTTCAATTCTGGCAATCACCATGCCTTGATTGACATGTTGACCTTCTTCAACCAGAATCTGGGTGATTTTGCCGGAATGAGGACTAGGGATTTCCATAGTTGCTTTTTCGCTTTCCAAAGTGATTAACGAATCATCAGCTACAACTTCATCACCTTCGCTGACCAGAATTTCAATAACAGGAACATTATCAAAATCGCCCATATCAGGGACTTTAATTTCAATTTCTTTTGTCACTTCATTCTCCTTACAGCAGCATTTTTTTCAAGTCAGATAGTACAGTGGACAGATACACAATAAACCTCGCTGCATCCGCTCCATCAATCACACGATGATCGTAAGAAAGTGATAATGGCAACATCAAACGGGGTTTCACTTCGCCTTTATCATTGAATACAGGTTTAACTTGTGATCGACTCACTCCCAAAATTGCCACTTCCGGTGCATTGATAATTGGTGTGAATGCCGTTCCGCCAATTCCACCCAGTGACGAAACTGAAAAACAACCGCCTTTCATATCGGACGGTGCCAGTTTGCCATCTCTGGCTTTAACAGAAAGCTCTGACATTTCACGGGCAATTTCCATCACCGTTTTACCCAAAACATCCCTTATCACCGGAACAACTAAACCATTGGGTGTATCGACGGCGATTCCGATGTGGTAATATTTTTTCATTATTAGATTTTCTTCAGCAGCATCCAGCGATGAGTTGAATTTTGGAAACTTCTTCAATGCAACCGCAACTGCTTTCACAATAAACGCCAAAGGTGAAAGGCCAAATCCCTGAGCTTTGGCTTCATCCTTACTGTCTTGTCTGAATTGCTCCAATTCGGTAATATCGGCTTCATCAAATTGAGTCACATGTGGAATTCGCACCCAATTACGGTGTAAATATTTACCGGAAATCTTTTGGATTCGTGAAAGTGAAACACTTTCAATATCGCCATATTTTGAGAAATCCTCATTAACAGGTGGCAACACATCAAAATTGGATGCCCCGGATTGAATAGTTCCACCGGATTGCAAGGCCTGTTTGATGAATGATTTAACATCATTTTTGGTAATGCGACCTTTTCTGCCTGTTCCGGGAATTAAATTGATATCTGCACCCAATTCACGAGCAAATTTGCGGATTGCCGGTGATGCATGTGCTTTTTTACCGGTCAGGTTATTCGCCTGCAAAGTGACCGGTGGAGGTTTGCGTGTAACCTCTTTGGGCATTTCTGCTGTTTCTGTTTTTGTCGGTTTTTCTACTTTCGCTTGCTCGGTTTTTTCGACTTTGGCCGGCTCATCCACAGCTTTTGGCTCTTCGTTGGCACTTTCGCTGATTTCGAGCTCCAGCATATCTGTACCTTGCGACACACTATCTCCGAGTTTAACTAATAATTTTTTAATTACACCAGATGCCGGGCTTGGAACTTCCAAAGTCGCTTTTTCACTTTCTAAAGTGATAATAACATCATCGGCATTAATGCTATCACCCTCGGCAACCAGAACTTCAATAATTTCAACACTGTCAAAATCACCAATATCAGGAACTTTTATTATTTCAATCTGGCTCATGATTAAACCTCCACCGGATCAGGTCGGCTGGTATCAATTTCATAAAGTTTCTGGGCTTTGGCAAGTGCTGTTTTTGGTAAATCACCGGATTTGACTAATGCTGTTACTGTTGTATAAGCAATATGATTTCTGTCCACTTCAAAGAAAGAACGCAACTCTTCACGAGTGTCCGAGCGACCAAATCCATCGGTTCCCAAAGTGCTATAATCCGCTTTAACCCAAGGTCTGATTTGCTCAACAAAATCATGAACATAGTCACTCGCTGCAATAATTGGTCCCTGAGCCTTTTCCAAACACTTTTCAACATGAGAAACTTTGGCTTTTTTATCCGGATTCAAGCGATTGAAACGATTGACTTTTTGTCCGTCACGTTTCAATTCGGTAAAGCTGGTACAACTCCAAATATCACAAGCCACTTTAAAATCCCTTTGCAACATTTCAGAAGCTTCTATCACTTCACGAAGAATAGCACCACTTCCAAGTAGTTGAGCTTTAATTTTTCCTTTGCCGGATTTGAGTTTGTACATTCCTTTAAGAATATCGCTTTCAGCTCCTTTAGGCATTTCAAAATGATGATAGTTTTCATTCATCAAAGTGATATAAAAATAAACATCTTCGTCATCAGCATACATTCTTTGCAAACCATTTTGCATGATGACTGCCAACTCATAAGCATAAGTCGGGTCATAAGAAACGCAATTGGGAATAGTTGAGGAAATTATGTGAGAATGACCGTCTTGATGTTGCAATCCTTCACCATTCAATGTGGTTCGCCCTGAAGTCCCGCCGAGTAAAAAGCCTTTGGCACGCATATCACCGGCGGCATAACACAGGTCGGCAATGCGTTGAAAGCCAAACATTGAATAGTAAATAAAAAATGGAATCATTGCTGTTCCATAATTGGCATAAGCCGTCGCAGCTGCAATCCATGACGAAACAGCTCCGGCTTCGGTGATTCCTTCTTGTAAAACCTGTCCGTTTTTACTTTCTTTATAAAACATCAATTGATCAGCATCTTCCGGTGTGTATTTCTGTCCTTGGTAAGAATAAATCCCCAACTGACGGAACAGACCTTCCATTCCAAAAGTACGGGCTTCATCAGCAACAATTGGGACAATTCGATCTTTGATATTTTTGTCACGCAATAAAATAGCAAGAATTCTCACAAATGCCATTGTTGTTGAAAATTCTCTATCGCCGGAATCACCCATGATAGAAGCAAATTTATCCAATGTTGGTATTTCCAGTTTTTGATAATCCACCACTCGCCTAGGGAGTGAACCACCTAATTCCGCACGGCGTTGCTTCATGTATTTGATTTCTTCGGAATCTTCAGGTGGCTTGTAATAGGGAACATCATCCAAATCTTTATCCGCAATCGGAACATTGAATTGATCTCTGAAATGCCTCACTGCTGAAGTTTTCATTTTTTTCTGTTGATGAGTGATATTCAATCCTTGACCGGCGTTACCCATACCATAACCTTTAACCGTTTTGACTAAAATAACCGTCGGTTGCCCTTTATGTTCATTGGCAGCGGCATAAGCGGCATACATTTTGTGCGGATCGTGTCCGCCACGATTTAATCTCCAAATGTCGTTATCAGACATGTTGGAAACCATTTCTTTCAGTTCCGGATATTTTCCGAAGAAATGCTCACGAACATAAGCACCATCTTTGGATTTATAATTTTGATAATCACCGTCAATGGCTTCTTCCATGCGTTTACGGAGTAAGCCTTTGTGATCTTTTGCTAAGAGTGGATCCCAATAAGACCCCCAGATCACTTTAATCACATTCCATCCGGCACCACGAAATACTCCTTCCAGTTCCTGAATGATTTTACTGTTGCCACGAACAGGACCGTCAAGCCTTTGCAAATTACAATTCACCACAAAAACCAAGTTATCTAGTTTTTCACGTCCTGCCATGGAAATAGCGCCAAGAGATTCCGGCTCATCGGTTTCTCCATCACCCAAGAAGCAATAGACTTTTTTGTCAGTAACAGGAATCAACCCGCGATTCTGCATGTATTTCATGAATCGTGCCTGATAAATTGCCTGTAAAGGTCCTAAACCCATAGAAACCGTAGCAAACTGCCAGTAGTCCGGCATCAACCATGAGTGTGGGTAGGATGATAGCCCTTTGCCACCAACTTCACGTCGAAAATTATCCAAATCTTCTTCGCTAAATCGACCTTCCAAGAAAGAACGGGCATAAAAACCCGGTGCACTATGTCCTTGCACATAAAGCAAGTCACCGCCGCATTCGTGATCATGACCACGGAAGAAATGATTGAAGCCAACATCATAAATAGTTGCAGCTGACGCGAAACTGGCAATATGACCTCCAAGTGAACCCGGACGACGATTTGCCCGAACCACCATCGCCATCGCATTCCAACGAATAATTGCCCTAATTTTCCACTCTAAATCCGCATTACCGGGAGATTTCTTTTCATTCTCGGGTGGAATGGTATTCAGATAAGCTGTCGTTGCTTCATACGGTAAATGTCCGCCGGAGCGACGATTCAAATCAATCAATTGTTCAATTAAAAAGTGAGCTCGTTCCGGGCCTTCTTCGTTAATGACTGCAGTTAAGGCATCCAGCCATTCCTGTGTTTCCTGAGCATCAATATCAATTTGGTTTGTAATATCTGTCATTTGTCTTTACTTCTCGTTTTTCTGTGCATCAACAACTGCCATCGCAGTCATGTTTATGATTCGGCGGACGGATGATGTGGGAACTAATACATGAGCGGCTTGTTTGCTTCCCAATAGAATGGGACCAATGGTCACTCCTTTGGTGAAACATTTAAGCATATTTATCACTGCATTGGCTGTATCAAGGTTTGGCATTATGAATAAATTGGCTCTGCCACTCAGCTTTGAATTTGGAAATACAGCTTCTCTCAATTCTGGCATCAAAGCGATATCCGCTTCCATTTCTCCTTCAATTTCAAGCTCCGGAGCTTTCCTTCTCAAAATCTCCAAAACTTCACGCATTTTTTTCGGGCTTCTGCCACCTCGGGAACCAAAACTGGAATAAGATAACAATGCCAATCGTGGAAATTTACCAAAATCTCTGAGCTTTTCTGCAGCCATGAGTGCTGTTTCAGCAATTTCTTCTGCATCCGGATCAGCATTCACATGGGTGTCGCAAAAGAAAAAGTTACCGTATTCTGTGGAAATTCCACTCACCGCCGAAGGTTGCTGAACATCCTCTTTAAGTCCTAAAACCTCAATAATATGTTTCAATACTTTTGAAAATCTTCCGGCAAGTCCTGCAAGCATTGCGTCGGCTTCACCACGTTTAACCATCAATGCTGCAATCACCGAGGAACGTGTTCGTACAATGGCTTTGGCAATTTCCGGTGTAACTCCATTCCTTTGCATGATTTCAAAATAAAGATTCCAGTATTCACGAAAACGATTATCTTGTTGTGGATTGACCAACTCAAAATCTTTACCAATCACCAAATCCAGACCAATTCGATTAATTCTGCTTTGTACAACTTCAGGCCGTCCGATTAATATTGGTCTTGCTAAATTATCATCCAGAACTGTTCTTACGGCCCGCAATACTCTTTCATCTTCTCCTTCAGCATATACGACTGTTTTCGGATTTTGCCTGGCTTTGTCAAAAACCGGCTTCATCATCAATCCGCTCTTGAATACAAAATAGCTGAGCTTATCCTTGTAGTCTTGCATGTTTTCAATTGGACGAGTCGCCACTCCGGAATCCATAGCGGCTTGTGCAACAGCAGGAGCCACATACAGTAAAATTCTCGGATCAAACGGTTGTGGAATTAAATAATCACGCCCAAAACTTTTAGCTTCACCACCGAAAGCCTGAGCTCCAACATCAGAGGTTTCCTTCTGAGCCAGTTCAGCCAAGGCATAAACACAGGCTTTCTTCATTTCGTCATTGATAATGGGAGCACCCACATCGAGAGTTCCTCTAAAGATGTAAGGGAAACACAAAACATTATTTACTTGATTCGGAAAATCTGAACGACCGGTTGCGATGATTGCATCAGGACGTGCTTCCAATGCAACATCCGGCATTATTTCGGGAACAGGGTTTGCCAAAGCCAATATAATAGGGTCTTTAGCCATCGGCATAATCATTTCAGCCGTCAAAACTCCGGCAACGGAAACCCCTAAGAATATATCTGCCCCAACCAAAGCATCGGGCAAGGTGATATTCTTAACGCCGTGAGCATACTTTTCTTTTTTTGAACCCTTCTCAATATCACTTCGCTCCTGATAAAGCACTCCCTTGGAGTCAGATACGATGATATTTTCGACTTTCATTCCTAAATCCACCAACAAATCCAGACATGCCATACCGGCAGCTCCGGCTCCGGAAGTCACCAATTTAACTTTGGAGATATCTTTGTTGATAATTTTTAAAGCATTGATAACAGCGGTCGCAGTAATAATTGCCGTGCCATGCTGATCATCATGGAAGACCGGGATTTTTAGTCGGTTCTTTAATTTTTCTTCAATATAAAAACACTCCGGAGATTTAATATCTTCCAGATTAATTCCACCAAATGTTGGTTCTAGGGATGCAATAATATCAATGAGCTTGTCCGGGTCTTTTTCATCAATTTCGATGTCGAAAACATCAACTCCGGCAAATTTCTTGAATAGCACACCTTTTCCTTCCATCACCGGCTTGGCTGCTAAAGGGCCGATATCGCCCAAACCAAGAACAGCAGTCCCGTTGGTGATAACAGCAACAAGATTTCCGCGTGCTGTGTAGAGCGATGCTGTTGATGGATCTTTTTCAATTTCTTCACAAGGAGCAGCAACTCCCGGCGAATAGGCTAATGCCAAATCTTTTGCAGTTGTCAGAGCCTTGGTGGCTACCACTTTGACTTTTCCGGGAGGAAATTCTTTGTGATATTCCAAAGCCGCTTTTCTTATATCTTCACGTAAACTCATCTTGTCCCCTTTGAGTTTCGGGCTTCTGCCCATGTTTTTGGACTGAGTATTTTAATGTATTTGCCAATATTTCTCTATGAGAATTGGAATAATTGCAAAAACTTAATTGTGAATTGTTTATCTTTTTTCAATTTAAACTTCAAGGTAATTTTATTACCAATCGTTTTAAACCAATAATTCCATAATCAATTGGATTTATTGATTTCCCGCCAGAATTCATTTAGTGTTATTCATTATCTCATCCATCTTTAGAATTATATCTTGGGACTCTTATGACAAAAACATTACGACTTTCTTTGGTACTGCTCTTTATAACTGTCAATTCTGCCTATTCATCAATTTCACAATACACCAAAGAAATGGATAAATCCTCTGGCTTTTTCAATTATTTTTGGGACAAGAAGACTGGTAGACTTTTACTTGAAGTTGATAAATTTAATCAGGATGTTTTGTATATCAACTCACTGCAATCGGGCTTGGGTTCTAACGATATCGGTCTGGATCGAGGGCAAATTGGAGATCGTCGTGTCGTTCAGTTCCAAAGATTCGGCAATAAAATTTTGATGGTGGAACGAAATCTTTATTACCGTGCGATTAGCGAAAATGAAATGGAGGTTAAAGCAGTTGAAGATGGTTTTGCTCAGTCGGTTATCCTAGGCAGTGAAATTCTAGCCGAAAACAAAGGTTCTGTTTTGATTGATTTAACAAACTTTCTGTTGCGTGATTCTCACGGGGTTTCCACACGATTGGCCCAAATGGAGCAAGGTAATTATCAAGCAGATAGTTCTCGTTCGGTTATTTATATTCAAAATTGTAAGAATTTTCCGGAAAATACCGAGCTCGAAGCCCTGATTACCTTTCAAGGAAGCAATCCGGGAAATTATGTGCGTTCCGTCACTCCGACTGCCGAAACCATTAGTCTTCGTACGCATCATTCATTTTTAAAACTACCTGATGAACCTTATAAGCAGAGAAATTATCATATCCGCTCCGGTGCAATCGCCCTTGAATTTAAAAATTATGCAGCTCCTCTGGGAGAAGACTTAACCACCAAACTGGTCATTCGCCACAAACTGGAAAAGAAAAACCCCGAACTCACGATTAGTGACCCGATCGAACCCATTGTTTATTATCTCGATCCCGGAACACCCGAGCCAGTGCGTTCTGCCCTGCTTGAAGGAGCTTCATGGTGGAAAGACGGATTTGAAGCTGCCGGATTCAGCAATGCTTTTGAAGTAAAATTATTACCCGAAGATGCTGACCCTCTGGACATCCGTTACAACACTATTCAGTGGGTGCACAGAGCCACTCGCGGATGGTCTTATGGAGATTCAATTGTCGATCCACGAAGTGGCGAAATTCTCAAAGGTCATGTATCACTCGGCTCTCTGCGAGTTCGGCAAGATATGCTTATTGCTCAAGGCTTGCTCTCTCCATTCAAAAACGGTATCAATTCCGATGAAAGAATCGAACAAATGGCATTGGCGCGGTTAAGACAGTTATCAGCTCATGAGGTTGGTCATACCATTGGTCTGACACATAATTTTGCAGCTAGCACCAACAATCGGGCATCGGTTATGGATTATCCCCATCCGTTAATTCAAGTTGATAATGACGGCAATCTGGATTTGACAAACGTCTATACGGTTGGCGTTGGTGACTGGGATAAAACAGCATTGAGTTACATTTATGGCGAATTCCAAAATGGCGAAAACCAACAGTTAGCAAACATTCTGAAAAATGCTCAAAATAAAGGTTTAAAATTCATCTCCGATGTCGATGCCCGAGCCTCCGGTGGAAGCCATCCGGACGCCCATCTTTGGGACAATGGTGGTGACCCGATTGAAGAATTAACAAAAGTACTCAAAGTCCGCAAAATCGCTTTGAACAATTTCGGTTTAAACACCTTGAAAGATTCTGATGAGCTGTTCAAACTCGAACAATTGCTCACACCAATTTATCTTTTTCACCGTTATCAAACTGAAGCCGTTACCAAACTCATTGGCGGAGTCAACTACACCTATGCGATAAAAGGAGATCAAAACCCTGAAAGCCAATTGGTTGATGCGCAAACCCAAAGAAAAGCCACAGCTATTTTGATGAAAACTCTCCATGCTAATGAAATGTCCGTTCCTGAGAATTTACTCAACCTGCTTTTACCACCGCCTGATAACAGCTCACGCAATCGGGAACACTTTAAATCCCGCACCGGATTACACTTTGATGCTTTAGGAGCTGCTGAAACCTCAGCAAAGCAAACTTTGGGGCTATTATTAAATCCACACCGAGCCAACCGTTTAATCGAACATCATGCCAGAAACAACTCAATACCGAGTTTGGATGAATTGATTCAAACAATTATTGAAAACACATGGCATCAAAACTGGAACAATAATTATTTCAATGAAGTGCAGAACAGTATCAACTCCGTTGTTTTAACACAACTCATGCGACTGGCTGCGAGTGATGTTTCATCCAAACAAACCACAGCAATTGTTCATGAACAACTGAAAAAACTGGAACAATCACTGAAAAAAGACAAATCCGCTTTTGCCAAACAGGCTCGTTTGGATATTAGCAATTATTTTGAAAAAGGTTTTAATGAAATCACTCAGCCAACGAAAGAAATTCCACCGGGGTCACCAATTGGGATGCAGTAGCGAGTTATATTTTTAGAAAATATAAAAAAACTTTTCTGTCATACTGAGTGGAGTAAATAAAAAATACCGTCATTTCGAGCGTAGTCGAGAAATCTAGCATATTAAAAATTTCGCTCCGATGTTTCAGCATCATTTATTATTGGCACTTTTTGCGTGCTCAAAAAGTACCGCAAAAAGAGCACCCCAAACTCTCAGCCTACGGCTTCCCTTAATATTTCCGAAAATTTGGCGAGGTATTTGAACTCGCTTTGCTCAAACATAAATACCTCGTATTTCCAAATTTTTAAAAATCATTTCGGTGAGAGTTAAGGGGGATTAAATAACAATTTCGCTTAGTATTGGTTAAAATTCATCATGATTTTAGGTGAAGAACGTGCCACAAACTCCAATGTATTATTAAATCCAATCTCCTATCTCGTGTTCAATATTAAGATTATGAAGGGCGGTCTGGAAAGCATGCAAAGCTGTTTCCTCACCTTCGAAGACCCAGATGTAGAAACCATAGTCGTGCATCTCGTCTATTTCCACTTCGCCATGGTTTCTGCAAAACACAATCTCCTGATTTCCGGTCGTAAAAAGGAAGTATTGCCCGCCACCAATATTCAAACCATAACGTTTTTGTATATTGAGATTAGGCAAATCGACTGTAGTCTTGAGCTTGGCAACCAGCTCCTCAAATGGGGTCAGACTCTTGATGTATATTTCCATGGATTTAATAATTATTTCGGCTCACTGTGCACAGATAACAATATTTTATTATCCTGTTTTTAGGTCCCAATTTTATAAAATTGAACTGATAATATAAAAATTTGTTCTTTTTGGCAAATTTACTTAAATGTTCTATATCTGTTTTACCAGATTCCCTCCTACGAGGGAATGACAAGTATTGTTTATCTTAGCAATAAACCCCTTACATTTCGCTGAGGCACGGAGCAGAATTTGATATCAGCGAAACAAGTGTCTGAGCGTAGCGAGTTTTTGTTGAGCTTCAAATTTTGCGAGTACCGAAGGTAGCCTTTAGGCGAAAAAATTCTTCTGGAAAGAATTTTCACGCAAGCCCTCATGGATGAGGGTGAGTATCAGGACGATACGAATAAATGTTGGGGTGTCTTTCTTTTGCGTTACTTTTCTTGGACAAGCAAGAAAAGTAACTATGTTATAGATGCTAAAACAAATTCAGCATGACGAATATCAGTTTCCCTTCTGAATCCAAAACCGAAACAAGTCGCCTTTCTCTTCAATATGAACAATCTGATGCCCAAAGCGTTCGCACCAGACTTGTAAATCCAGGTCAGTATGCGGGTCGGTCACTTCCAAAAGCAAAACACTATTTGGCAGCATTTTTTTTATGGCTTGTGATGCCAGCAACAATGGTTGCGGGCATTGCAAACCTTTGGCATCAACAAAATTATCATATTCAATTGTCATGGTGGTAATTATAACTCATCGTGATAAAATTCCGCAGATGAATAAAACGAAAATACATATCCTCGGAATTTGCGGTACTTTTATGGGTGGTCTGGCTGCTTTGGCTCGTTCTTTGGGTTATCAGGTCAGCGGTTCGGACAAAAATGTTTATCCGCCAATGAGCACGCAACTGGAAAGTCTGGGAATCCAAATGCATCATGGATATGACAATTCAATTGATTGTATTGATAGTGATGAGTACATTGTCGGTAATGTGATGACTCGAGGAATGCCGGTGGTTGAATCGTTATTGCAAAGTTCTCAATATTTCACTTCCGGCCCTCAATGGTTAGGTGATAACTTATTGAGAAATAAAAAGGTTTTTGCGGTTTCAGGAACTCATGGTAAGACCACAACCACATCGATGATTGCCTGGATTTTACAAGATAATCGTAGAAATCCGGGTTTTTTGATTGGAGGTGTTCCTGCTGATTTTGAGATTTCGGCACGAAATACAGAATCCGAATGTTTTGTGATTGAAGCTGATGAGTATGATTCGGCATTTTTTGATAAGCGTTCAAAGTTTGTTCATTATCATGCGGATGTTGCTGTTTTAAATAATCTGGAATACGACCATGCGGATATTTTTGATAATCTGGATGCCATAAAAACCCAGTTTCATCACTTCGTCCGAACCATTCCGGGCAACGGCAAAATCATTCTCAACAATGATGATGAAAACCTGAAAGATGTTTTGAAAAAAGGCTGCTGGACACCAATTATCACCTTTGGAGAAAATGATTCTGCTGATATTTGGGCAAAGCCTTTAGCTGATGATTATTCAAGTTTTGATGTATATTATTACAATAAAAAACAGGCAACTTTGAATTGGAATTTAACCGGAAAACACAATATGCTCAATGCTTTGGCAGCTATTGCCGCTGCTATGGAAGAACAAATTACAATTGCTGATGCTATTAAAGCCTTACAAAATTTTAAAGGAATTAAACGACGGATGGAATTGATTGGTCAATCGCAAGGAATCACAATTTTCGATGATTTTGCTCATCATCCAACAGCGATTGCAACGACCATAGATGGTGTAAAAAATAATAATAACTGCCAACGATTAGTTGTCGTTTTTGAACCCCGAAGCAACTCTATGCGAGCCGGAGCTCATGCAGAACAATTACCTGATTCATTGAAGCAAGCCGATATTGCATTCGTAATGACTTATCCACAACTCAAGTGGCAACCCGGTATGAAAGAGAAACTCACAAAATCCGGCATAAAGACCGTGAGTTCAGTTGACGAACTGCTCGAACAACTTCAAAGTCTTTGTGAATCCGGCGATACGGTGATTTTTATGAGTAATGGCGGTTTTGAAAATGCTCCGAGGCGATTTTATCAATTACTGGAAGAAAATATATAATCCGTCATACTGAGCGGAGTGGACAATAGTCCACGAAGTCGAATGTATCTTTATATTGATGCTTAGCTATAGATAATACTTAGATTTCTCCATGCGCTTCGCTTAGTCGAAATGACGAGATTTTTCAGAAATCAGAAAAATCAATTAATAACTTGTACTTCCTGTTCCGGTCTCAGGCGTTCATTACCACGAATTATCACTTCATCACCTTCTGACAACAAGCCCTTCACTTGAATCATTTCTCCCTGTGCCATTCCAGGAATCACGTCCACTTTGTGAGCTTTATTATCAACAACTTTGTACAAAAATATTCCGTTATTGCGAATCACCAAGGCATCTCTGGGAACTGCTGTGACTTCCTGTTTTGCTTGTATCGGAACGAACACATTAACTGCCTCACCAGACCACAACCCACTATTTTCGGACGCAAGTCTTACTTCAATGGTGTGCGAACTTCCGGTTGCTGCCGGAACAAATTGTGTGACTAACGCTTCAACTGTTCGATTATCCATAGTTTCAACATTCCAAACAGCTCCGGTTTGGATTTGATTTTTGAATTTAAAAGGAACATAAACTACTATTTCCAAACTTCCGGACTGCATAAATTCAACCACATCATTTCCTGAATTGACAAGTTGTCCGGGTTTTGCCAGTTGTTGCATAACCACTCCATCATAAGGAGCTTTTATTTGCAGTTTTTCGACCTGGTCGTTATGTTGTTCGAGTCTTGATTTTGCCTGTTCTAAATCATTCTTTGCTGTTGTTAAATCTGATTTGTTTTGTTCCAAATCTGAAGGTGAAACCATATTTTGCTTGCTTAAATTTGTTAATCGAATATTTTCAGATTGAACAAACTCTAAACGCGCTTTATTGCTTTCTACTTCCGCTTGTAGCTCCTCTTTTCTGAGTTGCGCCTGAGAGTCAGCTAAACTAACGAGAATATCGCCTTGATTGATATTTGCACCGATATCGGCAATTTCAATCACAGTTCCTTTGTATTCACTTTTAATCGGAGCGATGTATTTGGCTTCTACCATAGCTGGAATTTTTCTTTCCGGTGCCATCATCACCTTTTCTGTTTTAGCCGTTTTGACAGGAGCAGGTCCGCCTTGTGAAAACGATGCTGTTGAAATCAATAAAAGAATAATTAATCTAAGCATTTTCAAGCTCCTGTTTTTCTGATAAATCTATGACCGAACTGTTTGAAAACAGTTTCAACAAACTCGGTAACAGAATTAAAGTAAATAGTGTAGATAAAAACATACCGCCAACAATCACACCGGCAAGTCCACGATAAAGTTCAGTTCCAGAACCGGGAACAAGCAGTAATGGCAACATGCCGAATATACTGGTCAAGGTGCTCATTAGAATTGGTCGAATCCTCAACAAAACAGCACTTTTTACGGCTTCATCACGACTCATGCCTTCAGCTTGACCTTTTCTGGCACGATCAACTAACAATATAGCATTGTTTACAACCAGTCCAAGCAAAATAATAAAACCAATCATTGTCAGCAAGTCCATTTGTTGCCCTATCGTTAAATTCATCAGCCGAATTGCCAATACACCTCCGACTGTTGCCATTGGTATCGTTGCAATCACCAACAATGAATCTTTGAAAGATTGGAACATCGCTGAAATCAACAGATACAGAATGATTATCGCTAACAAGAAAGAATTTGTTAAGCTTTCTAAGGCAATCGTTAACGATTCCGCAGTTCCACGATAATTGACCATACTGTTTTCAGGCAGGAGCTCTTTAAGCATTGGTGTCAGTTCCTGCTTTAAGGTATTCATCCCGGCTTCGAGAGCCACTTCATCCGGCAAAGTGACTTGCAAGGTTAAGGTTCTTAACCGATCCAGTCGTTGAATCTGGCTGGGTCCGGCTGTACGGGTAATTTGAGCCAAATCTCCCAAAGCTAATATTTCACCGGAACCTGTATAAAGCGGAACTTGTTCTAACTCTTCAGGTGTCAACCACTCATCATTTCGTAAAATAACATTGTAACGTCGGGTTCCGTCAAAATACTCACCAACAAAATTTCCTGCTCCCAACGCTCTGACGATTCCGGATAATTCAGCCCGAGTCCAACCGGCTTCCGCAATTGCTCTGTCATCAGGCAGCAAGCGCAGTTCCGGTTCACCATATTCTAATGATGGAGAAGGTCTGACTTGAGCACCGGGAATGAGTTGTTGGATTTTTCCAAATGCAATTTTTCCGGCGTCCAGAATTCCTTCAAAGTCTCCACCTTGTATATCCACATTAATTTGACGAGCTCCACCAACCCCTCTGAAAATAGAGGCTCTTCGGGCGAAACCAATAGTATCCGGCAATCCCCTGAGAATACTACCGTTTACGATATTCAACAAATCATCGACTTCATCAGAATTTTCAGCTCTCACTCCGAGGAAAGCTCGATCACCAAATAAACCAAGAAAATAGTTTTTTACTTTCGGCAGTTTTTCACCGGTTAAATAAGGTTGCATTCTGCCTTTGACCACTTCTACCAAATCTTCCTGTGCAGAAGCTACTGACAATCCGGGCTGTGTGAGCAAGAAGCCAAAACTCTGTTCTCTTTTGCCCGCAGGTAAATAATCTGCCGGTGGAATAATCTTATATGCAATAATCATCGGAACAAGTGTTAAACCGACAATCCAGATAATTTGCTTACGTCTGTTATCCGTAATACGGCTTATAAAATTTGAAATTTTTTCCCAAAGATCATAATGATGATCATCAAAATTATCATCTTTAATCCATTTCGATGCGGCCGCCGGAAGAACAGTCACAGCTACAATTAACGAAACAACCACTGAAACAGAGATTGTAACGGCTAAATCCGCAAACAACTGACCAGCTTCGTCTTTCAAAAAGATTATCGGAAGGAAAATAGCAACAGTAGTTGCTGTTGATGCCAACAATGCCGCCCAAACCTGAGTGGTTCCAATCAGCGATGCCAAGGTTGCCTTAACTCCTTTTTCTCGCTGTCTGACAATATTTTCAAGCACCACAATCGCAGCATCTAAAACCATACCGGTTGCAAATGCTAATCCGGCCAAAGAAATGATATTTAAAGAACGACCCAAAATTTCCATGGCAATAAACGATGCCAACAAACAAATCGGTATCGCAAGAGCAACAATTAATGCAGGAATGGCTCTTCTGAGGAAAAACCACAATACCGCAATTGCTAAAAACATTCCTAAGAACAGGTTGTTTTTAACCATCGAAATTGAAGAGTTGGTATAAATCGTTTCATCATAGAGTTGTTCGATGCTTAAGCCGACATCTTTAAGAACACCTTGTTCCATTTCCTTAATTGTAGCTTTCAACTCATCCATCACATCAAGTACATTCACCCCAGCCTCAGGAATGACATTCATCACAATGGCTTTTGTTCCGCTTTGCGTGATTGAACCAGAAACGTCTTGCATTTCCATTTTGATATCTGCGATATCTTTGAGATAAATTGGCTTGCCATCACGCCATTGCAAAATCATGTCTTGCAAATCAGTGGCATCATACTTGCCCTCATAGCGAATCGTGTATTTTCGTTTACCAACATCTTTTGTCCCTGCAGAAACATTTCTAAAAGAGTTGTTAAGACTGGAAAATTGCGTTAAATCCACACCAAGAGTAGCTGCCTTAAAAGGATCAAAAGTGATTCTCAACTCATAAGGTCTGCCACCAAATGAATTGACAGATGTCACGCCATTGATTTGTTCGACTTGGGGAACAATATTGTCATTCACGAAATCCTGATATTCAGCGATGTTTCTATCATTTCCGGGCAAAGGCTTCATTGAAAACCACGCAATTGGATTCCCTCCAAAGCGACTGGCTCCCAGATTCACGCGAGGTTCTGTGGCATCAACCGGATAAGATGGAACTTGATTGAGGCGGTTAATCACTTCAACCAATGCTCTTTGCATATCCATATCCGAAGAAAATTCCAAAGTTATGTTTGCGCCACCGGCACTTGCAGATGAAGACATTTCTTCTAAGCCGGGAAGACCTTGAAAAACTTTTTCTTGAGGTTCAAGAATTTCTGACTCTACTTCCTCAGGCGCTGCTCCTCGCCATGCAGTATCAATACCAATTGCAGGTCTTTCGACATTTGGAGCGAGTTGAATTGGAAGTTTTGTAAGGCTGATATAGCCAAAAATAGCAACCAGTAAAACACCCACGGCGACGGCGACTCGGTTATTTAAGGAGCTTTTTGTTAGTTGCACTTATTTGAACTCGATTAAAGTAGTTGATTATAAACAATAACATTCAATTGTTGACTATGCCATTAGTCATTATCTTTATTTTTTTCTATGTCAACTTGATTCGGTTGTATCTTACCTAGTCCCGGTCCTAACTCCCATTGCTCCGCATCAATGACTTCACGATAAGCATGCCATGAGGCGTGTCCAATGACCGGTAAAAATATTGCAAAACCGATAAAAGCGGTTGCGACCCCCAACAAAATTATCATCACAATTGTTAAACCCCACACAGCCATGACAAATTTGTTTTTCAAGACTGCATTAATGGAAGTCAAAATAGCAGTCACTGCATCAACATTTCTATCCATTAGCATTGGAATCGAAAAGGCTCCGATACAAAATACCACCGTTGCGAAAATTGCACCCACAGCTGTTCCTATTCCCAAAAATTTGACCCAATCCATAACATCCATACTCGACATGGATGAGAAGAAAATATGAACCATGCTTGCGGCTCGCGCCCAAATTAGAAAAACAATTAAAAATATAAACGCCAAAACCATTTCGTTACCGAAATATTTTTTTCCTTCTCTCAAACAGCGTAAAAACATTGGTTTTACGTCATTGTTGAGCTGACGACTGATTGAATAAAGCCCAATAGCAATTGCCGGCCCCATAAAGAAAAACCCGGCAATTAAAGCAATGGCAAGGACAATTGAGTGCGCATTATAAGCAATATAAGTTATGAGTAAGCTAACTAACATCATTATAATTCCATAAGTCAGACTCAGCCTTGGCACTCTCTTAAAGTCATACCAGCCTTTTTTGAGCCATCTGGCAGGAGCGTCCATATCCACATTTCTGCAAGGTGCAACCAGTGGTTTTATATACTCTTTGTTATCATTCTCAGACATTATTGAACCCTCTTTTTTCTTATAAATCTTACCAAAAAAAAAATAAATTCCAAGCAAATAGTAACTTTTACAAAGCCACATCGTTATTTAGATAAGTTTAACCAATGAGAAATAATTATGAAAAAAATAATATCAATACTAATACTGGCTCTTTCAATCACAACTTTGCATGCGAAGTCATTTACTGATGAAATCACCAAGGTTATCGGTTCAGGACCGGATGTAAATATTAATGTAGGTACAGGAATTATCAAGACCATTCTGGCTTTTTCTGATGATGATGACGCCAAGAAAGCAAATCAGTTATTATCCGGATTGAGCAAACTAAGAGTCTCAGTTTTTGAACTCAATAAAAATAAAAACTCAGAAAAACTGTCCGGTTTAATCACATCAAAAGTTGAGAAACTCTTATCAAACGGATATGAACAAATTGTCACTGTTAAAGAGGAAAAAGAGGTTGTTTATATCGTTGCTAAAGTAAATGACACAATGCTTGAAGACGCAATGGTGATTGTTATGGAAGAAAATGATGAACTAGTTCTTATAGATATGGAAGGTACATTAGACCTTAAACAACTGGCTAAAATCAGTGGGAAGTTTGATGTTGATTTAAGCAACATTGTTGTTGATTTGTAAAAAATAACTACTGAGATATAAAAAAGCCTGAAGATTAAATCTTCAGGCTTTTTTCGTGATAATGTATAAAATTAATACTTACAAGCAATTTACTGTAAAATTGACATTAGCATTGAGGTTTGTACCCTCAAGTATTCCATTACCGGGATTACTATCACCACTATCATCTATAGTACAACCTGTGGCACCAGCTGTTGCACCATCAATTGAAACTGCGTAATCGCTGCCTAGAGTTAATTGTCCTATGTTATAAACACCATTAGAACTTATTGGAGTGAGACCTTGAGTTTGTCCTCCCGACATCAATCTCAAGCTGAATGATTCAAAAGTAGGCAAACCACTAACTGTAGCTATAAATTGATAATCAGGAATTGGTACCGAAATATTAAACACTTGCAATTGTGATAAATCAACTCCTCCATTTGTCGTACCGCCGTCATCTCTCAGCTGAACTGAAATCGAAGCCGTTCCGTAATGTCCTGAAACTAAACTAAATTGTAATCTATTGGATTCAGGGTCAATTGTTACACTATGACCACCAATATCAGAATGAATTATTCCATCAGGGTCATTAGCAATTGAAATCAAGAACTCGCTTGTTTTTTGATTAGACTCAAACAAATTACCATAATCTATATTGGTAATAAAGTCATCCAAAGAAATAGCTTCAGGCACATTTGAATCATTACATGTCACTTGACCTGTAAGGCTGTCAACAACATTATCAATACAGACGAAACTAAAACTTGGTTCGTCATTAATTGGGTTAATATCCAAACCAAAAACTTGTTGTGTCGTGGTAATTCCATCATCAGCTATAATTGTAATCGTGGCTGACTGATTCTCAGTATTTGCGTTTGGATTTGGTACAATTTGAATCGATCTGTCTGAACCACCATTGTGCGAAATGATAATATTAGAAGGCGAATTAGGAATCACACTAGGGTTGGATGAGATCGCTGTCACTTCAATATCTGCATCATTCATGTTTGGATCGGTTACTGTGAAGTCAACAGCAGCACTTCCAGTATCTTCATCAAATGCATTCATTGATGAAAAATCAATGGTTGGAGCTATATTAGTTGTTGTCTGAATGATTTTGTAGGATACATTATTGAATGGAAGTGTATCCGTTGCATTTTTTACAAATGCTGCTGCCAACATCTCTATAGGCTCACCAACTGTTCCGTTGGGAATTTCAACAATTCTTGAAACACTGATGATTAGTTCTTCACCTGAAGCAATAAAAGCATTCTGCAGACTAACCAAATCAGTTCCGAAAGAAACGTCACCACAGTTTGTTGCTCCAAATGTTGCAACACCTACGTCACATGTCCAATCTGTACCACCAACCCCAGAAAAATAAGGCGAACTTGGAACAAGATTATAAAACTCTTCAAAATTTCCCGTTACATCTACAAAACCATTGTTTCTAACGACATACCTATAAGAGAAAATCTGTTGATTAGCTACAGAAACTATTTCAGGAAAAACAAAACCATTTGAATCTTGTAATTCAACCTCTAGGTCATTTAAAGCATCTTCAAATCCTGTCATTAAAATCACATCGTTGTGCATTCCTGTTTCAGTTGCACACTTTATTGTTCCATCAGTATGAATCGAAACTTTATTTTGAGATGGATTATAAACAGTGGATAAAACAGCGTTATTAGCTGTTTGAATTGGCAAGTCATTGGAGTCAGTTGCATCAAATACAATCTGAGACACTGAACTTCCCACACTAGAGCATACTATTGGAACACCGGCTTGAAAGCCAACCTTTGCCGGTGAAGGGGCTTGATAGTTATAGGTCACATTCCCAATAACATGCAAATCCTCTGAACCATTGAGCGAAACTTGAACCGCATTTGACGATCCTATAAAAATCACAGAAAGAATTGTGATTTTTGATATTCTGCTGATATATGAATGAATTCTCATACTTTTCATAATACTAAATTGTTTTAAAGGGTTTTAATTAACGTTTGCACGCATTTTAACTTCTTTTAAATTTTACTGTGTTAAAAGTTCGTTATAGGGGTTAAAATATTTGCAGATTTTCAATAAAACAAGAGGATTTCATGAAAAAAACTGCAACATTGCTTCTGATTCTACCATTTTTTGCTCTTAAAGCTGAAAATATTTTTGACAAAATGGATGATAAAGATGCTGTAAGTACTGGAATTTACAAACTTTCTGATGACGAAAAGGAGGCATTGGCAAAATGGTTAAAGCACTCTGAAAAAGAAATTATCAAGAAAGAGAGACAAAGAAACGTTGGTTTTGACCCAAGCACCAGAGAAAGAGATGCTATCTATTCTTATGTTGAAGGAGAGTTCAATGGTTGGCAAGGTGATGAGGTTTTCAAATTAGGAAACGGACAAGTCTGGAAACAAATGGACAACGGTACAACATTCTACATTCCGAAAAGAACCAATGCAGAAGTTGTCATAAAACCAAAATCCATGGGAGCATGGTATCTCTACGTTGCCGGTTATAACAAAGGGGTCCGTGTTAAAAGAATAGAGTAAAACTTCGAGTTTTACTCTATAAAACCTACTACATTAATTTTGTTTTGAGCGATTTTTTCTGTTTTTAAACCGATCCAGTATCACATACCAGACAGGGATTAATAACAGAGTAATAACTGTTGCGAATAAAATACCGAAAGCAAGCGATATCGCCATAGGTATTATCACTTTCGCCTGTAATGAAGTTTCCATTAACATTGGAACCAACCCAAAAAAGGTTGTTAGTGAAGTTAATAAAATCGCTCGAAATCTGTGAGTTCCGGCTTTCATTGCCGCTTCCAGTGTTGAATGACCGGACAACCTGTATTTGTTAATGAAGTCAACCATCACCAAAGAGTCATTCACAACCACTCCACCAAGAGCAATCACACCAAAAATCGAAATCATACTCATGGTATATCCCGTTATCCAATGACCAAATATCGCTCCGGTCACACCAAAAGGAATCACCATCATGATAATCAACGGCTGTGTATAGGATTTTAACGGAACAGCCATCAGCATATAAATAAACAACAACGCAATCACAAATCCTTTCATCAATGAAATCGCCAGTTCAGCCATTTCTTTGGAAACTCCATCGGCAGCTGATTTCACCGAAGGGTATTTTTTCATCAACTGACTAACAAACCCACCCGGAGCTCTTAATTCGGACATAATTGAATTTGGGTCAACCAATCTTAAATCCGCATCACCTGTAATTGTACTGGCTCGTTTGCGGTCAATTCGGGTAATCACATCACTGGCTTTGCCCAAAGTAATATCTGCGACGCTGGTAATTGGAATCGCCGTTCCGTCTTTTAAACGGATACGCATATTATCCAATGTCGCCATTGTTTCCCTTTCGGATAAAGGATATTTCAACATCACTTTGACTTCATCAACTTCACGTTGAATTCTTTGAACTTCCTCTCCGTAAAAGGCTTGTCTGACCTGACTAGCCAAATCCCTTTGAGTTAATCCTAAATTTCGACCTCTTTGCTTGAGTGTTAATTGAACCTCGTCTTTACCCTCTTTCATGGAGTTGCGAATATCAGTCACTCCGCTGTATTCGCGAATTTTGTCGGCCAACTCAGCCGATGCCATGCTTAATTCTTCAATGTTATCCGAAGTCAGCTTGAATGCAATTTCAGGGCCATCTCCCGGACCAACCAATGAGCCATAAGCCAAAACTTCCGCTCCGGTAATTTGTCCGACTTTTTCTCCCCAAAGTTTTAAAACTTCGTCACCGTTCAGAACGGCACTATCATCTTTAATCAACTCAACGACAATTCGTCCATCCAGTTGGTTTTGTTTCACAACAGACATGTGCTCAACAACCAGACCTTTTTCTTTACCATTTTTTGCGGAATATTCCTTATCAATATCCAAAACAGCTTGTTCAACCAAAGCCAAAGCAGCTTCGGTATCTGAATCAGAGGTTCCTTCAGTCATTTGAACTTGGGCAAACAAGAAATCCGCAGTAAAAGCTGGATTCATCACAAACCGAACCACTCCTGTTTTCACCATGGCTATAGAAAGAACAAAAACACACAGAAACACAAGGCTCGATAAATAAGGCCTTCTCACTGCTTTGTTTAGAATCGGTTGATAAATTTTCTCAATAAAATTATCTAGTGATTGATTAACTTTACGTTGAATTCTCAATAAGAATCCCGGATGGTCAGTTCCCATATCCTCAACTTTCATGTGAGCCAGATGAGCCGGTAAAATCAATTTAGACTCAACCAGAGAAAACAGCAAATTAAGAATCACCACCCAACCAATAGCTTCAAAGAAACTACCAAACATCGTTCCAACAAACAACAAAGGTACAAAAGCAGCAACGGTCGTTAAAACTCCAAATGTCGCAGGTAAGGCGACTTTTTGAGCTCCTTTCACTACACTTTCGACCGAATGTCCTTTGTGCTGAACTTCTTTATAAGCACTTTCACCAATAACAATGGCATCATCAACAACAATACCCAGCACCAGAATAAAACCAAAAAGGCTGAGCATATTGATGGTGATACCCATATAACCCATCACCATGAAAGTTCCTAAAAATGCAACCGGCAATCCAACCATCACCCAGAAAGCCACTTTCATTCTCAGAAATAGAGTTAAAATCAACAATACCAGAATTGCACCAAGAAAAAGGTTCTTAGTCATCAAATCAATACGTCCATTGACATAGTGAGAAATATCCGACCAATGCGCCATTTTGATTCCTTCAGGCAATTTGCTTTGCTTTGCAGCCACATAACCTTTCACTTGATTGGTCACATTGATAATGTCATCATCACCAATCGCATCAACGCGAATCGAAATGGTTTTTAACCCGTCAAAAGTAGCAAAACGGGAAGACTCAGCAAATCCATCGGTGATTTCAGCAATATCTTTCAGTTTCAGAATTGTTCCATCAGCATAGCTGCGAACCACAATTTCGCCAAAATCATCTTTCGTATCCGCCTGACCCAAGCTGCGAAGCAACACATCGCCTTTATTGGTTTTAACAGCACCGGCGGGCAAATCCAGAGAAGATGAACGAATAGCCAAAGCGATTTCATCAAAGGTCAGTTGATATTTTCTCAGAGTGTTTTCGCTCACTTCAATCCTGACTTCCAAATCATTCGCACCAACGACTTCTGCTGAAGAAACTCCGTAAAGATCATTGATTTCATCACGAACATCCATGGCGTAGCTACGAAGTTGCTTTTCATCAACGTCTCCGTACAAGGAAACAAAGATTGCCTGCATTTCAATATCAATTTGATTGATAATTGGTTTCTCAACCTGCTCGGGAAAGGAGTTAATGCCATCAATTTTGTTTTTAATGTCATTGGTGACATCACCTAAATCATAAGCATCATCGACTTCAATAAGAGTTGTTCCGACATTTTCTGAGGCTGTACATGTGAGTTTATCAATTCCATTCACCGGTGATAATGCTTGCTCTACTTTCAAACAAACAGCTTCTTCCACTTCTGAGGGCGATGCTCCGGGAAAAGCAACGGTCACATTCACCATGTTGATTTGTGTGGATGGAAACATTTCTTTACGAATGGAAGATAAAGAGAACAGTCCGACAATAATAATGATAGCCATCAGCAAATTAGCTGCAACCGGATTGACCGCAAACCAATAAATCAGACCTTTACGCCAGTTTAGTATTTCTTTCATAGTATAGAGTCTCGGTTATAGGTTTGGGTTCGTATCCAATTTCAATTTGCTACCTGATTTCACGCCGGATAATTTGGTTGTGATGATTTCACTACGACTCGTCAATCCACTTGAAACATAAAAATTTTCCTCATCCGAATGAGCTATCTCCAACTGCTTAATTTCCAACTCTGATTGAGAATTCAACAAATAAACCTTATTACCAAGCAACACATAATCTCTACTCACAGGGTAAACAGAATTCAATGTTTTACCGGCAAATTCAACATTTACGAAACTATTAAAACGCAATGGAATATCGTTTTGTGAGAACGGTTGATTCACCTCAATAATGGCATAATTTAGCAATGTTCGAGAGTCTCTTTGAGCTTCAATATGAGCCACTTTGCCTTGCCAAGTGTTGTTATTTGTTTCCTCGCTAGTGATGGTTACAAGAATTTCATTGATTAATGTATTCAACCGGCTGTTTTGCATTTGTTCATCAGACAGTGCGATTTTGATTTCAGCAGTTTCAATAGAAGCAATTGTTGCCAGCGTCATGCCAATATTGACAAATTGTCCGATATCGACACTTTTACCAATAATAACTCCATCAAAAGGAGCTTTGATGCCGGTTTTTTCCAAATTACGCTGTGCCAGCAACAAATCAGCTTGTGCACCGGCAAGAGCCGCTTTTGCACTATCGACTTGTGGTAAATTCAAATTCAAAGCTGATGGTTCACCTTTTTTACCATACTTTTCCCAGTCAGATTTTGCCAAATCAGATTTTGCTTGCTCCAAATCCAATGCAGCCTTTTGAGCAGCCACATTAGCTTTCGCACGGGTGATTGCCAATTCATAATCTCGAGGATCAATCTGCACCAACACATCATCTTTTTTAAACTGACCACCATTGGTGAATTGCGGAGCCACATAAGAAACTTTTCCGCTGATTTCTGAAGCAAAACTGATTTGTGTTTTTGGTAACACCATGCCTTCAGTAACAATTGGCACCACATAATCAATCGGTTCCACTTTAATCGTTTTCACGGTCGGAATGACAACTGCGTCTGCTTTTTTCTCATTGACCGGTTGTCTCATTTTCATCAACATGATAAGTACAACTGTGATTGCTACCACAATTAACACAGGTATCAATGAGCTTTTTTTTCTGCCTCCGGTTGGAGCAATTATAGGACTATTTTCTGACATGGTTTTTTCTTTAAAAAGTTGTAATTTTAATATGTTGATGAAATGATTCAAATAGACCAGAAGTCATTTATTTGTCGGTTCAACTCTTCACAAGCCATTGAAGCTCTGCTTTTGTAGTTCTCTTGACTGTCCCCGGCAAAAATAATTCCTCTGGAACTGGAAATAATCAACCCGGAATGCTCCGAATTTTTTATCAATCCACTTTTCAGAGTGGCTTCAACATCGCCACCTTGAGCACCTATTCCGGGAATCAACAACGACATATCGCCAACTATCTGACGAATTTCAGCCAATTCCTGCGGATAAGTCGCTCCAACCACCAACAAAACATTGTTATTAGAGTTCCATTGGTTTGCTGCATTCTCAGCAACTTGTTGAAATAAAAACTGACCATTCTCCAGTTTTAAGTTTTGAAATTCATTAGAGCCACCATTGGATGTTTTACAAAGTGCAATCACACCTTTATCTGCATAATCTAAAAATGGTTGCAACGAATCCTGACCCAGATACGGATTGACTGTGACTGCATCCGCTTGATATCTTTCAAAGGCTTCCAAAGCATATCTTTCAGCGGTCGATCCAATATCTCCGCGTTTAGCATCAAGTATCACCGGAACATTTGGATAGTTATCGTGAATGTATTTGATTATTTCTTCCAGTTCATTTTCTGCTGAAAGTGCCGAAAAATGAGCAATTTGTGGTTTAAAGGCACACACTTTATCTGCAACAGCATCAACAATATTTCTCAACCAAATCGAAAGTTCAACACCTAACTGATTGATTCTGGAGATATCAGGATCTAATCCAACGCAAACTAATGATTGATTCGATTTTTGACAACTGTATAGTTTCTTGATGAATTTATTCATTCGACAGCTTGATATTTTCAAACAGGGACTTATTTTAACTGAACTTTATTGCTATTTGTTAGACTATTAAAGTTATGAGACAAATTATTCTAATATGCGGTTTTATTTTTTCTGCTAGTATTTTCGCAGGCCTGCCAACTGAAGTTGATGGTGTCAAAGTTCCGTCTTTAGCTCCGATACTACAAACAGTCACGCCGGCAGTGGTCAATATTCACTCAACCTCCCGACAAAGAGTTAACAGCAGAAGCCAGTCTTTTTACAGCTGGTATTACGGTTTACCAAACTATCCTCAAGAACGTGTGACTCAATCGTTGGGCTCAGGCGTGATTGTGAATGCCGCAAAAGGCTACATTCTTACCAATAATCACGTCATCGAAGACGCGGATGATATTCAGGTTTCCTTACAGGATGGCAGAAGCCTTACCGCCAAATTGATTGGAACCGATGAAGGAACTGATGTCGCCGTGATACAAATTGATGCGGATAATTTATCCGAACTCAAACTGGCAAGTTCTGAAACGATGCAAGTTGGTGATTTTGTGGTCGCCGTTGGAAATCCATTCGGATTGGGTCAAACCGTCACCTCAGGAATTGTTTCCGCATTAGGTAGAACCAATATTCAGGGCTTAGGCTATCAAAACTTTATTCAAACCGATGCCTCAATCAACCCCGGAAATTCAGGCGGTGCATTAATCAATCTCAAAGGTGAACTTGTAGGAATTAACACCGCTATTTATTCTCCAAGCGGAGGAAATGTCGGAATCGGTTTTGCCATTCCTTCTTCTCTGGCAGAAAGAATCATGAGACAACTTGTTCAACACGGACAAGTTCGTCGTGGCTCATTAGGCGTTGAAGTTCAGGATATTACAGAGAATCTGGCTCGGGCGTTTAACCTGGTCAAAAACAGTGGAGTGATTGTTACCAATGTTGAAGAAGATTCACCGGCTCATATTGCCGGTCTAAAACCCGGAGATATCATCACTCACTTGAACAATACAAAGGTCAGTAATCAACACGACTTTGAAAATCAAGAAGGCTTATTTGAACTGAACACTCGCATAAAAATCAACTATATTCGTGATGAAGATGAAGATCAAACGACTGCCAGTATCACAACTTTTGATAGAAAAGAATTCGATGGAGATGAACTGCATTCAGGATTGGAGGGAGCTCACTTCGTCAATCTTCCGTCACGATTGAAAGACACTTACCAAGGTGTTTTAATTGATGAAATTCAACGAGGAAGCCCAGCCTGGAATCAAGGATTAAGAAGTGGAGACCTGGTGACCTCAATCAATAAAAAGTCCGTTAACAACCTCAAACAGGTAAAAAATATCCTTGATAATTCAAAAAAATCACCGGTTCTGAATATTTATCGAAATTATCGCAACTATATTTTGGTGCTTGAATAAACTAATTTGACAATCTAATAGACATTGAGTGGGTAAAAATTTAATATAACGCTTGTTTTATCGACTCAATGTTTGCTGGTGAATAATTCACAAATCGACCATATCTTTGAATGTTGCAAAAAAGGTGACACTCAACAGCTACTGGATGCGCTCAACAGCATTGAAAATACCCATATCACCGACGACAGGAAAAACTCTGTTCTGACGCTTGCCTTAAAAAATGGCCACTTCCCAATGGCAAAAGCCTTATTGGAGAACAATTTCACATTCCATCAAGCTGAAAAACCACTACTTATTTCAGCCTGTCAATGCATGCAGGATGATATTTCAGGGATTTCCATGATATTGAACGTATTTGATGACGTTAATATTCAGAATGAACAAAAGCGCACCGCTCTGATGACTTCTTGCCTGATGGGACATGAAAATAAAACCAAAAAGCTCATTGAACAAGGAGCAGACTGTAATATTCAGGATTATTCCGGCAATACGGCGTTAATTGATGCCGTGCATTCAAGAAACAAAGATTTAGTGCGTCTCATTATCGAACAAAACCCCGAAATTGATCAAACCAACAATAACAAAGAAACAGCATTAATTTTAGAACTTAAACAAAAACAGCCAATTGATGATATCGTCAAACAATTATTAACTGCCGGCGCTGACCCCGAACGAGCTGATAAGGACAGTAAATCTGCTTGGTTAATTGCCAAACAAAAACACCCTAAAATTTCTCGTTTGATTGAAACTCACTTAAACTCCATCAATCAAATTGAGTTACCCTTTTTTACCAACGATTATCAATCTGAAATTTCCACTCCAAAAGCCGAAAAAACTGAATCAATATCCAGAACTGAATCGACAGAGGAAAATAAAACAGTTGTTCCAAATGTTACAGCAGAAGATGTTGAAGCAGCCATTGAACAACAAACTGAGAATGACAAAGACCCTAAATACGTTCTCTTTGAAAAACTCAAACAAACTGTTTCTAAAAAATCAAACAAGCAGGAATGGTTTCATGCCGCTAAAACAGGAAACTTAGGCGGCCTTAATCGAATGATTGTTGAAGGTATTGATGTCAATTGTCGTGATGAAAATGGTTGTACAGCATTAATACGTGCCAGCGGTCATTCCAGACGAGCCGTTGTTTCTTTTTTAATTCAACAGAATGCTGATATTGAAGCGAAATCTGAAAATGGCAGCACTGCATTATCATCCAGTATTATTGGTAATTGTCGTCATGTTGCCGGGTTATTATTGGAAAACGGCGCCAATCCGAATGGTACCGGACCGTCCAATTACAACTACGTTACCATAGCAGCCGCCCAATGGAATGATTCGTTATTAAGTATTTTGTATCGTAATGGTGCGGATATCTTTTTTGAAAGCAAAAACCAACAAAACCTGCTTCATGTGATTGCCATGGGTGCCGAGTATTACAGCAATATCAATAGTGCCAAAAACTCCATCCAGTTTTTAATGGATCACGGTATGGATATTAACGCCAAAGATAAAGAAGGAAACACTCCTTTGATGATTTTATGTGGAGTACATAAATTAAAATATGCCGTAGATGACAGGAATATCGCTTCAATTGTTCATTTTATGATTCGAATGGGAGCCGCCGCTGCCATGACTAACAACTTAGGAAAATCGGCAATGGATGCCACTCGAAATCACAAGCTCCAGCAAACAAAAGGAGTGATAATGAACGCTCTTTCATGGAATAATTAAACCAATGGGACTGAGCAAAGCACAAATTCATCGTATTTTTGCCGAACATCATGAGCATGTTGTGAAAGCTGTCGCTGTGCTGCGTCCTGATGTTAAAGGAGTCACTGCCGAGGATGTTGAACAAGAAGTCAGTATTCGCCTGTTAAAATTAATCGAAAGTGACCGAGAAATTGAAAACATCTCGTCTTACATATACAAGATTACGGCTAATGTTATTATCGACTTGGCTCGCAAAAACCAAAGGCATACCAACGAAACTCAAATGCCTGAAGAAGCGGACGAGGACAATTACAAACCCGATTTACAGTCTGAGGAATTGGGACCTGAAAATATATTAGCCAATGAAAAGCTCATGAAGCTGATAATGCAAGCAATAGAAACTCTGCCGGAAAGCAGAAGAATTGCGGTAAAGCTAAGACTTCAGGGTTTTTCAGTCAAAGAAATGTGTGAGATGACCGGTTGGTCATTTTATAAAGCTGAAAACCTCTCCAAAAGAGCAATGGCAGCATTAAAAGATAAACTTGTTAGTTTAGGAATAGATTATGAAATTAACTGAAAAACAACTTGCTGAAATGTTTCAAAAAAGTCACGATAATTCTATCAATGAAAGTACTGACTTTTTATATGATTCTTCGGAGTTATCCAATACAAGATTAGCAAATGTTGAGAAAATTGCTGACAACACTCAACTCAGTATGAGTTATCAAGTGATTAACCAATTACAAGATTGGTCAGTGGCTGTCGGTCAATCTGTTGATTTGAAACTCAAACCCAAATTTACAACTTCATTCTTGTCATGGTTCAAACCGGCATTGGCAACTGCTGCGGTGGTTACGGCTGTCTATTTTGTCACTCCCGAGTTAGATCAGAAAAATCCAATCAATAATTCTTCTGATGTGATTATGTTTTCAGCCAGCTTTGATGAAAAAAGCGACAAAATAGTCACTCTTTCATTCGATAAAAGTTCTTCAAAACCAGCTAAAGACATGATTTCAAAAAGTTCTTTTGGTTAAATTGAATTAAAACCTTATCTTTAAGGCTGGTGTTATCCAGCCTTTTTTATTTTCAATGTCAACACATCAACCTTTAAAATACTTTTATCAAAACACCAAATTAGAGAAACGCGAAATTGATTTGGTAATTTGTCATGTTCTCAAAATTAATACCGCAGAACTATTTATCTGGAATAAACAGCTCGAAGAATCTCAGATGAACCAAATCCTAGAATTCATAAAACAAAGAGAAAACGGCAAACCTTTAGCTTATATCACCGGTCATAAAGAGTTCTGGACACTGGATTTAATCGTTAACGAACACACCTTAATTCCAAGACCTGAAACTGAACTGATTATTGAAACCGTTTTAGAGTTAACTGATGATAGTTTTGGCGGAAATATTCTGGATTTAGGAACCGGAACGGGTGCCATAGCTCTAAGCATTGCTAAAGAAAGACCACATTCTCAAGTCACAGCAATCGATTTTTCAAATGATTGTGTAGAAATCGCTCGTAAAAACCAAATTCACAATCAAGTTCACAATGCAAAATTTTTGCAAAGCAACTGGTTCAGTAATTTAGACAATAAACAATTCGATATCATCGTATCCAACCCTCCTTATGTCGAAGAAAACGACCCACATCTGCAAGATTTAAAATACGAACCCATAACCGCTCTGACATCACCCAATCAGGGTTTCAAAGACCTTTTTCAAATTATTTCAGAAGCCAGAAATCACCTGAAACCTAACGGCTATTTGATTCTTGAACATGGTTACAACCAACATCAAAGGGTTGCCGATTATATGCATAAAAATAATTATTCCGATGTAAAAACACTAAAAGATTTAGCCTTAATACCCAGAGTAACGATGGGAAGAGTCTAACAATGTTATGTTTGTTTGTGCAAAAAATCTCCTGGTGAGATTTTTCACGCAAACTATTATGGATGATGGAGAGTATCAGGACGAAAGCAATAAAAACAACACCACATCATTCTATAATCCCACACTCCAAGTCAATTCGCTTTTGCATTTCTTTGGTATAAAGACATTGCCCGTTTTCTTCTATCAGCAAGACCTGTGTTAAACCCAGATTTTTGATAATCGTTTTCCGGTCGATATCTTCAGCAATAATTAAAGCGGTAGCTGCTGCATCAGCGAGGGTTCCGTTTTTTGCTATAACAGTTGAGGATATAATGTTTTCAATTCCATATCCGGTTTTTGGATTAATAATGTGAGCGTATCTTTTGCCATTGAATTCTTTATAGCGTTCGTAATTACCGGAGGTGAAAATTGATTCATCACCTTTAACTTCAATGACTGCTACAACATCTTCTGAGTTGGGTTTTCTAATTGCCACTTTCCAGTCTTTTTGTCCTTTTTTACCTATACTTCGTAGATCTCCACCGGCATTGACTATAGCGTTTTTAATATTGTGTGTTTGCAGAATCTCTATGGCTCGATCAATGGCATGACCTTTTGCCACTCCTCCAAAATCCAGCCAAATTGAAGTGTTTTTACTACTAAATAAGTTTCCATTAACAATCAAATCCTGCATGGTTGGAGTTTCTCTGAGATATTCCTCAATTTGAGATTCAGTCGGTGGTGGCGTAGTAATTGGGTAATTATCAGTGTGAAATCCCCAGAGATTTATTAACTCTCCTATTGCAGGGTTGAAATAATTTAATGATTGCTTGGATAATTCTTGGGTTTCCTGCAAAAACGCTGATTCATAATCAGATAATTTGATGCTTTCTCCATTCCTCAGAGATTGATTGATTTCTAGCAAGCGCCCAGGTTTCCATGCATGCCATTGATTGTGCATGGAATTGAGCATGGATTCTACTTTCTCAAGGGCGGTCGATACCTGATTTTCATCATCATCCCAAATGAGGACATCAACGATTGTGCCAAAGATGAAATACTGTTTCTTAAATAATCGCTCTGTTTTCTGTGAACACGAAACAAGTGATAAAAACAGAATAATCGCGAAAAGTTTTATTTGAATCTGAAAAATCATCGGTGTATTTTAGCGATAAAAATTTTTTATGAAAAAGAATTCCAATAAAAAAGGCAGCAATATGAAATATCACTGCCTCCAAGAGAAGAGAAATGAAGTTTCCCTTTAGGTATTATTTAGTATGGTTCTTCTGAGCCGGAGTATTTAATCACTTCCGCATTTTCGAAGTCATCATCATATTTTGCAGTATCATGAATATATAATTTAACCGGTTTCTCAAATATCAAATCGCCATCAACAACCACATCTTTTCCTAAAACAACAACCGGTTTCTTGGATTTTGTGCTATTAAAGAAACCTTTGCTTTTTTCAATAATAACATCATCATGTACATGTGTTCCATCAAGTAGCAAAATCTTGCCATTGACTGCTTTTACATTTCCATGAATTTCAGCGTTAATAGCTTTAAGTTTCCCGTTGACAGTTTCATAATTTCCCTTCACTTTGCAACCGGATTCAGCAATGATTGAACCATTGACTGTTTCCACATCTTCTTCAACTTCACAGTTTGTTCCTAGTCGAATCGAGCCATTGACTGTTTCTGCTGAGTGAGCTTTTACACCATCTGTAAAGTTTATACTTCCGTTCACTGTTTCTGCCGAACCAACTTTGGTTCCTGGAGAAACATTGACGGAGCCATTAACTGTTGATAGATCACCAACTTCTGAATTCGCCCCTACAGTAATGCTGCCATTGACGGTATCATAATCCTTATCAGGAGATTGAGTTCCTTCCGCAATGTTTTTGCTTCCCAAAAAATTTCCGCAAGCAGTCAGAGAAAATGTTGATGCTAAAATTAGTACCAGAATATTTTTCATGTTGTTACCCATTCGATTGTTTTTTCAGATATAAAACGAACTACTGATGAATTTGTTACAAAAAAAATGGCAATTAAATTTAATTGCCATTTGTGTTTTGATTGAAGCACTTATTATGCCAATATTTGGCTTTTCAGTTTTTTCATTGCTGCTGATTCCAGCTGTCTGATTCTTTCTGCTGATACGTCATATTTCTCAGCAAGTTCTTGCAAAGTGGCTTTTTTGTCTGTCAACCATCTGCTTTCGATGATATCCAGACTTCTGTCATCTAATTTATCCAAACCTTTGAATAGTAATTCGTGATTTGAATCACTTTCTGTTTGTTTCTCCAATAATTGTTCCGGGCTTGGATCAGAACTTGTCAACCATTCTTGTGGTGAGTAGTTATCATCATCACTATCATCTGATGACAAATCAAAACACACATCTTGTCCATGCAAGCGAGATTCCATCTCCACAACCACTTCCGGTTTGACATTCAAATCTTCTGCAATTTGATTGATTTCATCGCTACGCAACCAACCCAAACGCTTTTTGTTTTTACGCAAATTGAAGAACAATTTTCTGTGTGCTTTGGTGGTTGCAACTTTTAGAATTCTCCAGTTTTTCAGGATGTATTCGTGAATTTCTGCCTTAATCCAGTGCACTGCAAATGAAACCAGTCTGACTTTATGTGAAGGATCAAATCGTTTAACGGCTTTCATCAAACCGATATTTCCTTCCTGAATTAAATCACCGACCGGCAAGCCATAGCCTGCATAAGATCGTGCGATAAACACAACAAAACGCAGATGCGAAGTGACTAATCTGTGAGCCGCTTCCAAATCGTTATCATGAAAAACTTTTTTACCGAGTTCGCGTTCTTCCTTTTTGGAGAGAACAGCGATTTGATTAACTGCACTGATATAGCTATCCAATGATCCTGTCATTACAGGGATTGGCGCGAGTTGTGTGCTTGTTGAGTTGTTTTCTGTCATTTTTTTACTCCTAATTATTCCCGACTTTGCGGCAAATAAATATGTTTTAAAAACTTCTGCCCTTCTTATGAAGCAGCAGGATTGTGAATTATATATAAGACACTGCTAAAATACAATAGTTCCAAAGTCATGGTTTAAATACAAACAAATTGATTATCATTTGCTCTCTTATTACAAACCGTTCATCTCAATAAATTACAACTCAACTCTTTGCAACTGCTCTCCCAAAATTTGGTAGTTTTCAATCACTTGAACTTCTTGAGTGAATATTTTAATGGTGTAATATCCGGCAGGCAATTCAATGGGTTCACCATTGACAGTTCCTTCGCTAACGAGCTCTCCATTCCTATCAAAGACGGAATAAGGAACTTTTAGGGCTTCATTCACCGATTGTTTGAGAGATTCCGGATTATTACTGTCAAAATATTTTCCGCCACCTTGAGTGGACCATTGCTGAAACTGCTCTTTCAGTTCCTCATCATCAATCGCAAAACCAACGATATTGAGGCGAATATCCATACCATCTTCAATCAATTTAGCAATCACTTCCTGAGGATTTCCGTCGCAAGTTTCTTCCCCATCTGTCACAAGAATCACTATTTTTTGACCTTGATGAGACTTCAAGTCACCGGCAACCTTTGCCAGAGAGTCAGCAATCGGTGTTTTTGCCAGATTCTTGGCATTGATACTATCAATCACTTTGACTGCGGCTTGGGGCTGCAAAGGCTGAAGTTTGATGGCTAAATCCGTTCTGCAAGCATTAGCTTCTTTATCTCCAAAGACTCGCAATGCTACCGGAGTTCCTTGTGGAATCACTTCCGTGACTGTATTTTTCAAGACATCTTTAGCAATATTGATTCGGCGATTACCGTTCAAACGCTTGAGCATACTGCCAGAAGCATCGAGAATCAATTCAACTGCTCCGCCAGATTGTGAACTTGCCGATTGTGAAATTTGCAGTTGTCCCGGTCCGGGTTGTTTTATGTATTCGCTATCAACAACAAGCTGATAATCTGCCGGCATACGCAATTTAGCTGCTGCTCTGGCAAATGCTTGATCAGCATCATTTCTATCCACAACTTTGATAAACTCTCCGTTATTGACGTGAGCCCAAGACTGGAGTAAATCAACTTGGTCCTGAAGTTTGCCTCCGAACCCCGGAGTTCCCACTAAACCGAGCGAAAATACTCTCGGATGAACCTCTCTCAAACTATCCCAAACTTCAGGAGTTCTGTTTGTGAGAGCATCGGTGATTAAAATAATTGCTTTGCTTCCTTGTCTGCCAGCCAATGCTTTTGTTGCCTGGGAAAGCGACCATTCAGCCTGACTGGAATCATCTTTTCGCGAATAGCTGTTAATAATTGTTTTCAGATAATAGGGCTCTCCATACCATTGATCCATCAATAATTCACCACCGAATGGTAAGAAATTCACCATATCTCTATCAGGAATTACTTCATTGCTATAGCTGTTTAATGCCTGATAGATTATATCCTCGTAACTAAGTGTGCTGGGGCTGGTATCCCACACAAAAACAGTCGACCTCGGAGGTTCTTCAACTTTGATAAAATAATTTTTCCCGCTTTCAACAGGAAGCTGGTATTGGATTAAATTTGTTTCTTTGGCAACAGTAAGTAATGGCAGTTGAATTCCTTGTTCGTCCTCAATATGTAAAACGGTCTCAACTGTTTGTTTGCCCGATAGTCCGATGTTTAAGGTATTGTGATCTTCGGCAACCGAAAATTTGAACCAATCCGGCTTGTCAGCATATTCCAGTTGAACCTGACCTTTTGTTGTTTTTTCCTCACTGATATCAAAAGCTGTATTTTTGCTGTGGTTTTGCCTTTCATCTTTAAAAGCGAGCTTATTTGCTGGATTGAGTTTTTCATACAATGCCTGATGTGAAAGCTCTCCCCACTCTCCTAAAATACTTTGATAATCACTACCTACTTGCTTTTCAAGGATTCGGATTGTTTCAGGAAAATAAGCATAGTTACTAATTTTGACGTTATCGGTCACAAATTTCACATAGCGTGCCCAAACCGGTTTTTCAAAGGTAATTTCTTTGAGTGATTTGTCAGTGTCTAATTTTTCATCGGCGACTAACTGCCATGGTCCAACATTTGAAGTTGAGGAAACAAACACTTTTACAGATTTCATGGATTCAACATTCGACCTGTTGCCGGTGTCAGCTTGTGATGGCAACCATTGTATTTTTTCAATCAACGCCGCTCGTTGGTTGTGAAATCCAACTACCCATTGCCAATCATCATTCGATCTGGAGCGTGCTGAAGCGTGTTCCAGTTCTTCTGTTAAAATTGGCTTATCCCAATCTCCTGAAATTTGTGGTTTCGACCAAACAACAAACCCGCCATGATTTGGGCTCGTAATATTGAAGGAATCAAACACAGTATCAGGAGCTGCAATCACTTTCCACTCACCTAAAGACAGATTGGTTTTAACGATATCATCCTGAGAGTTAATCATATACAAACGAGCAAACCGGGCTTTGTAAGGTTGTGATAAAACGAAGGATTGCTCAGCTCCAACCGGCTGCAAACTTCCCTGAAGGACATTTTGGAAATTGACTCCATCAAGCGACAGATGTAACTCGAAATCTTTCAGATATTTATAAGAGCTTCCACCGGATAAAGGGTTAAGTATAGTTCCTACCACATCAACCGGTTTATTACCTGCGAATTCAATTGTGACAATATCTTTTTCGGTTTTTCTTCCCCCACGATATTTTAAACCGGAATTTAAAGCTGTCATATTGTCAAATAATTCATCAAATCCATAACCAACGGATGAAACATTCATCGCAATGTCTTCTTCGGTTCGTTTCGCTCCCATTGAAAGTGCAGCGACATTAATACCACCTATCAAAGATTTTTGCACTCCCCAAAACTCTTCCGGATTGACCAAATCTGCATTCGTTTCCGCTTTAATTTCATGTAAATATTGCTTTACAACAACTCCTTCTGTTTCCGCAACAAAAACGATTCTGGTGATAATTGAGTCTGTCAATTCAGCCGGAGTTAAAATAGAAATTGGTATTTGTTTCGCTTCTCCAGGTTGTAATTGCAATTCATCTGTGGAAATATCTGTTATCCACCGATAGTCACCAGTATGGATTTTTAGATGAATATCAACGATTTCATGACCTTTGTTTTCAACCATAATTTGGCCTTTAAGACGTTGGCTTTCTGGGGCAAATGCCTTTATACTCTCGGGTAAACCGCTAACTGACAAGTTCACATCTGCTGTAATTATTTGCTCTTGAACCGCTTGATTATCAATTTTTATATCAAACTCATAATTTGATTTCGACACTTGGATTCGGAAATACCCGGCTTTATTTTCAGGAATGGTGAAATCAACGAGTTGTTCTTTTGAGTTTCGCTCGGTCGCTAGACTTGTTTTTCCATAATCGGTAAACCCGACAATCCCGGCAATATTATTGCCAACTTTATCAACGAAAGTAATTTTTCTTTGCACATCAGACTCAGGTAGAAAATACCAGTCATAATCATCATGAGTTCCTGATTGACCTTTGACTACTGAAACTCCACTCATATTATTGGCTTGATAGGGATTGTCATTCGGTTCACAATCTTCCCTACAAGAGTATGCGTCATAAGTGTTTAATGAAACTTCATATAAATCATCGCTCAAATCACGATGTGGTTGAATTCTTATTTGATACTCACCCGGTTTTAACAGACCTTTAAACTCAACCGCTTCACCTTTTTGAGAGACTTTTCTACCAACACGGACTCCTTCTCTGTCTAACTGATAACTTAATGCACCGTCTACCGGAGGCTGTATCTTTAAATGGAGTCCTTGTTCGCCATTAATACGAAAATGGTATAAATCGACATCATTGGCATCTGCAAGCAATCCTTTCTTCGTTTCACCAATATTTAAAGCTGTTGCTTGTAATTCGCTGTCATTCGGCTCTCTTTCAAGAGATTCATCAATTTTTCCGGCAGGAAAAGCTCTAAGAACATATTTGCTATCTGTACCATTCAGACTGACAATATGCTCACCCGGGGAAAGAATGAGGTTACTCAATTTGAGCCTATTGCTCTTTGCCTGATTGGTTGCTCTCTGAATAGCATCACCTCTGGCGTTATAAGTCATCAATCGATCCAAATTACTTCCAACGGCCTGAATCGTCCACATCCTATCGCTATCATCAACATCAAATTTATAAAAATCATACTCGTTGCCAACCGTTGTGCCTTTGACTAATCTTTTTTCATTCATAGCAACAGCTTGAGGAAAGCTATCATTTGGTTCAGTTTCCATGATTGGATTTCTTGGACCGACATCCGCTACGTTGATACTATAAGGAGCTTCATTGGCAGATCTTGATAGAGAAATAAAATGATTCCCAACATTCAACGCCAAATTGTCGAGGATAATATCTTCTTTTGTATCATTGCATTTCAATCTTTTTTGATTATCCGCCCACAAACAAAAACGTAGATTTTCTTTATTATCGTTAATGATTGATAATTTCAACTGCTTTTGTGACAGCTCGTCATTAACATTGAAAACAAATGAGTCTTCATCAGTGTTACCGGATAGCTTACCAATGATTGTTTCGCCAACTTTAATCTGATTGGCAATTTTTAGGTTGTTGTTGGGCTCAGCTTCATTCCCGGATACAAACTCACCTGTATTGGCGACCTCTATAATAGCTGTGCTTGAATCCTGAGATATCAACTCCAGCAAGTAAGAACCTACTGATAGTTTTAAATCAGAAATATAAAAAGCTCCTCTTTTATCGGACGGTTGAGTGGCTAATAAGTTATTCGCAGAGTCATACAGTTTCAATGTTAAGGGTTTTCCTAATTCCGATTGACCATGAACTTTCCAAACCTGATTGGTTTGTTTCTCATTAATCTTAAAATCCAACCAAAGTGACTTGCTATAGAAATAAACACCTACCATAGAGTCTGCACGAAGTGAGTATGGAGATTCTTTGCTGTTTTTATCTTCCTTAATTCTTGCCAGATTGATTTTATACCCCTTGGTAATTCTGATTTTGTAGAAATCCTGTTCTTTTACATCGATTGAGTCTATTCGGATGTTTTCCTGATGAATTTCGGATTCCATATCTGCAAAACCCATATCACCAAACAATGGTGATACCGATGGTTTTGATTGTCCACCTGCATAGGACAAACCCAAATAATATTTACCCGGAGTTACTACTAATTTACTGGCTTGTAATGGCACTGATCCATCCGGGCTGGCCATAGAGAAAATAGTGTCTGCTTGGGTGACACCTTTTTCATCCTCAGTCAAAGTGACGTGCATTAAATCCAAACGGGTTAATTTTCCCGGCAAACCTTCAAACTCAATATTCCATTGAAAATCAGCATCGCCATCTGATACATTCCAGATAAACATGTCCTGATCTTTGCCTTGCATATTACCAAGAATCGTTTGTTCTGATTTGAAATGGTTACCATCAATCGGTGAGTTATTCGGTTCTTGTTCATAGAAAAACTTCTCAGCCGAGACATTACACGCAAGTAGAATTAATACCCAAAATAGTTTCATTATTGTGTACCTCTTAATAATTTTATACCTTTAGCTTATTGATTGAGGTTTGATTAAAAATCCGGTATCGGACCGACTGCCTTACAAACCGCACCATTTGTTCCTGGTGCAATTCCTGAGCCTGTTCCCAGTTCATGAGTAAAATCAACAATATCAAAGACTGCTGCACCGGCTGTTCCTATACTTCCGGCTAATGCTCCGCCAAATGACAAACCAACCACATTGTTGAAATGAGCCTCAGCCATACAACACATTTTCTCGAAATTATTCATGCTTCCATCCATATCGCATTTTTGTAAGTTACCCAAAGACCTTGCCAACATTAATGCAATCTGAGCCAGTTCAATTTCGTACTCAGTAATTTCTTGTCCACCGCCATCAGCAGTCATTCCCAAGCTTTCTCCTGTCATTGTGTTGAAACGCCACCAACCGGACATTTTCATGCTTTCCGGCTTTTTCTCAGGTACGATTAAAGAATACCCGGCATTAATGTCTGCCATTGCACTTTCATAGGCGAGTGAATCTTTGCTGAATAGTTTTGACAAATTCTCTTCAGCACCTGTTTCAGGTTTTAGCAGACGCAATGAAATGTTTTGGTTTTCAGCAGCACTCGTCACTCTCAATGTATCAACTTCGTTGCCCTCAAGACTCAAAAAACGAGAGGGTAGCCATTCTCCGGCAGTGTCCCAAACTCCCTGTTCAAATGTTTGTTTGGTATCGTTATAAACCTTGCCATTTTTCACTCGAAGAAACTTTTTGGAGTTGCTGATAATATCAACTGCGAAGAACTCTGTTTGCGCATCCACATAACCTTTTTTGAATGCAATCAGGTTTGGCTCTGAAATGTATTGAAGAGTTTCAGTATTTGCAGTTGGGTTTTGTTTCATCCAGCGGCTCTGTAATAACAAGTCGAATGAACTTTCTGGAATCGACTTTGGAAACTCACCTTGTTTTTTCTCACTAAACAGCTTATCAACCGATGCTTTTAGCCAAGGCAAACCATTCTCAACTGATTGCAGATATAAATCTGCTAAATAAGCAAGAGGTTGTTCTCCGGTATTCACCATCATTTCATAGCGGGTTAGAAGTTTAGTTTTAACCAGATTTTCATCAACGGATTCATTTTTATCAGCTTTATAAGTGTATCTTTTAACAACCTTTTCCTTTCCATCTGGCGAAATAAATGTGAATTGCAACCATTGAGCGGTGAGTTCCAATTTAGGTTTTTTATTGTTCTCAAGAGCATCAATCGCATTCATGGTTTTATCACCAACGGTTTTAAAAATACCGGCAGCCGGTGCGCTCATTGCATCAGAGTCAACTAATCGACCTTGCAAATCAAAAACTTTTCCACCAACAGGTTGACCGTTAAATGTCGGCATAAAAACCTGTGAACGGCTGATAACTTCTTGTAAATTGAAATCAGATTTAATATCAATTCCCAAAGGCATATTGGCGTAACTTAGAAAAACTCCTTGCAAATTTGCAGTCGGTTTTGTCCATGCGTTCATCAAGCTATGTGTTTTGTAGTTCTCACCGATTCTTTGTTCGATAAACGATTCAATTTTGACTTGATGCAGGTATTTTTCAGAAACAGTTTCGCTAAATGTTTCTGTAGCTGTAGTATTAAAACTTTCTCCTTTTTTAAGCACAGGATGAGCATTTTGCCAAGATTCGGTCACTCCCAGACGATATTGAACCCAGAAATATTCCATGTTTTCTTTGACCATTTGTTCGGTAACATCAAACTCAGCCAAATCAATTTCATACTGTTTAAGAACATTCTGTAATTGGTTGAGAGAATTGTTGTATCTCTCAAAAGTTTTGGTGTTTTTCCAATCAAAGGCATAATCGGAATTGGTATTTTTCTTTGCAAGAACTGAAACAGCCTTGTCAAAGTTTTCACCATTTCCTATGTTTTGCGGAATACTGGCATTTGAAGATTGCATCAATAATTTGAGAGATTGCTCTTCAGTCAAAACACCACTGGCAATCCGTGCTTCAAACCCCGCATCTTTTAGTAATTTCGCCAGTAAAATACTTTGATCCAAGGAATTCCCGGATCGTGAATTTAAAGTTCCTTGCACACCTCTCAACAAGCCTTGGTAAGGTTGAAAAGCCACTTTTTCTTGCATGAATTGAATGACAGTATCGGCATCAAAATCTAATTTCAGCAAAAGTTCTTGATCATCGAAAATACTGGAATCAAGGTTTTGACGGATTGTTTGAATCTTTTGCTGATAAGTTTTTAAATTCTTTTCCAGTAAATCATAAGACAATTCATTGCTTGCATTGACTGTTATGCAAACAACCATCATTGCCATGATGTGAGTGATATATTTGAACATATTTCCCCCGTATTTTTACTTTGTACACCATTATATACGTTTTTTATTGATACAGAGTGACAATATCCTTATTTGGAAGAGGAGAGTCTATTAATAATTTTGAAAGGATTAACTATAAAAGTCCGCTCCATTATTTCTAATGAAGCGGGTGTTTAGACAGAAATAAATTAAATGAGTAAATTATGAAGTCCACTTATCACATTTCATGAAAGCGACTTTTTCCTCACCGGAAGCATGTTTACAACATCCTTTGTTAGCAGAAGACGAAATTTGAACCTCAGAACCATCAGCGTTAAATGTTCTGTCGCCTTCTCAATGCTTGCAGGTTGAACAGTTTTTAAAAGTAATTGGAAATGTTGGTGCCATGATAAACCCCCATGTTAAATTTAAAAAATACAGTTACTTTTTAGTAGCTTGTTTAAGAGTCTATTTTCATCATTAAAATAAAAATGTGATACGTTTCACGTTTTTACTCGAGAATACTCTGTGTTTTATTTGAAAATATATTTTTAAAGTCATTTTGGCATACATCTGACTTTTTAAAAATTATTGTGACATTTTTTTGTTATAAAGAATTCATTGGCAGACATTCCAAGTTCAACTATAATCACATCTGACTCATACGAAATAATAAGAATGAACCTAACGAAATCCTTTTTTGATAACTTAGACAATAAACAATTCCAGCTTCAAATTGGGGAAGAAGAATATCTGGAATTGAAACTTGTTGAAATAAACTCAATTAAATCTGAAACAATCCCAAACGGGCAAGCTGAACCATTCTCGCTCCTTTTTCAGTCAACGGATCAAAGAGTTTTTGAACAAAATACATTTCTGATGAAGAGCGATTCAACTGACGATATCTTTCTCTTTTTGGTTCCAATTGGAGCCAATGAGCAAGGAACTCAATACGAGGCAATTTTTACTTAGCGAATTTTTGGATACCATTCCATGTATTGATAAACACCTTTGTCTTCAACTTGTTGAAAACCGAGTTTGGCATACCAGTTATAAGCCGGATTGAAATTTTCAACATGGATGGTTATTTTCTTTTGTGTTGATTGTGCCTCATTAATGAGGTTTTTTAAGATTTGAGTTCCAAATCCTCTGTTTCTAAATTCAGGCAAAAAAGCAATATCTATCAAGCAAATTGACGTTTCATCTCTGTCCAGATAGATGCGACCGATTTCTTGGGTCTTATACAAAATTAACAAATAGTCGGATTTAGGATAATGCGATTGGTAATGTTTGTGCTGCGCATCAAACTGCATTTGCAGAAAATTTTGCTTTTGTTCCAAGTTCCACGGGGTTTGCTCTAGCTCTTTCCAGCGTGTGGATGCATAAAGTTCTGAAAGAAAAGCCATATCCTTTTCAGATATGGCTTTATAGTTCAGTTCATCAGGAAATAATTGATGATTCAATCTTTCCGAAACACTATCAGGCATTCAGCCTCCTGTTGAACACAGCTTGAAGTTGTGTTTCATTTATTGGAGTCATAAATACCTGATAATTTTTACCTTCGGAAGATTTTAAATCATAGATTTTTTCTTCCAGCCGGCCTTGCAGGTTTTCGACACTATAAGTCAGGATAAATTGCTTCTCATCCTGATTGTTAACAGGATGAATCTTGCTATCTAGTTTTAATTTCAATCCATCAGCTGAGGTTATCATGTTTTCTTTGATTAAATCTGACTCAGTTTTTGACACCGCCAAAGAAACGCCCACAGGTATACTGGAAACACCTAGAGCTGCAATTAAAGATTGTGTAAAATTTCTTCTTTTCATAATTAACCTCTCGAAGGATACAAACCTTGTAAAGCAATAATGTAATTAATTGCAATGACGGGTTGTACATTGTTGTGCGCCTGGCTTCCACCGGCTGTTGTAACCTCACTCATGGCAACAACATTTGAGTTGCCATTCGCATAAAACTGACCACTGGCAGATGTACTTGCAAGATAGTGATTGACAGGATCCGGAGTATCTGCTCCGCCACCACCGAATCCTCCCGGATTCGCATCAGCTGTGACACTATGATTATGATTCGGAATCTGTGCTTCAGTCAGAGTTACTGACTGCGTACCTCCTCTTTCGCCCAATCTTCTGGCTGTTAAGCCAGGGCCTCTTCCCGGGTGCATCGGAGCTCGACCTTGCAAATTCGGAAGTGCTGTCGTTGACCTCCCATCACCACCATAGGTTGTGCCTATGAGTGAAAATAAAGCGGTATTCTGCGAAATTGGTAACAACTGACCATTACAAAATGCCCAGCTTCTTGGAGCAAAATTACCTGCGAAAATTCTTATTTCTGCTATAAATGGTTCTGACATACAATTCTCCTAATTTCGTGATGGGTAAATGCCATAAAGGGCAATAATAAAATTAATACACAAATAAGGCATTAAGTTTGTGTGTGACCTCGATCCTCCGGTATTTGTGATCATGTTTGAACTCATGGATGTTCTGGTACTCGATAAGGAATTGATATACAAATTGGAGTTACTGACATCTTTGGCAAAATAACCCGATGGCGAGCTTGAACTCCCTGCAATATTATTACCACCAACACTATGATTGTGAGATGGCATTTGATTCACTGTTAATGTCACATTCTCAGCGCCGAATTTTGCTCCCAACCGCCTTGGACTAAGTCCCGGACCTGTTCCTGCATGCATTGGCAATCTCCCTCGCATATCGGGCAACCCGAAAGTTGTTCTTCCATCACCGCCATAAATTGTTCCTAACAAACTAAACAGAGCATCATTTTGTGAAACCGCCAACAACTGACCATCACAAAAAGCCCAACCTTGAGGGGCAAAATTACCCGCAAACATACGGATTTCTCCTACAAATGGTTCTGACATACAAGCCTCCTAATTTCGTGATGGGAATAATCCCTGTAAAGCAATGCAAAAATTCAAAACAGTGGTAGGCTGCATATTTTCATGAGCCTGGCTTCCACCAACATGTGCAACCATCCCTGAGCCCATTTCTCCTGAACTTGATGAGGAATAAGGTTTTCCATTATTTGTAGCTGCAAGTAATGTGTTATTAGGAACGGCTTGGTCTGCACCAGTTGAAGTCCCTTGCACTAAATGACTATGAGTTGCCAACTCAGCAGCTGTTAGTGTATGTGTTTCTTCGCCGGTTTTCTGACCTTCGCTATAAGTCATTCCTCCTGCACCATCATTACCAACATGAACAGGAACACGCCCTCTTATATCCGGCAAGGCAAATGATGTTCTGCCATCACCTCCATAAGTTGTTCCAAGTAGTGAGTAAAGAGATTGATTTTGATTAATGGGTAGTATTTGTCCATCACAAAGCGCCCAACCTCTGGGTGCAAAATTGAAACCAACTATTCTGATTTCTGCTAGAAAAGGCTCAGACATAGACACCCCCGATTTAAGTGGTTTTCGAGTATTTTTTTATACATATTATTTCCCCTTTTTTTATAGTGAGTGTTGAATTTTGATTAGCTATTCAACAAAAGCTAAGCGACCTGAAATGTATCAGGTCGCCGTTTTTCTTATAAACAACTATTAACTCCATTCATAGTTCCATTATTTGCATCCACATCAGCACCAGTTGTAATGATTCCTGCATCTAAGTCATTGGCTGTTATATAGGCGTCAACTTGTGCATCAGTAACTACACCAATTCCGGCTCCCTCAATATTTTTAACTGCTGCCCCAAACTGAACAAAACCATAATGACCAAATGATCCAGGATTCGTATTATCAACATCATTTCCAAGAACATTAGTACAGAACGTATTATTGTGTGGACCAACTGAATTCGCTCCAGCCACAAAAACCATACCTGCAGAGAATGTATTTGCTCCTGCATAGCTGATTGTATTTCCTTGAACATTGGCATACAAACCACCAAAACTATTTGAAGCGTTCATTTCAATTCCGGCAATAGTTTGGTTTGCACCGGAACCACTCATATTCATGCTATTATTCGTAATAGAAATCTGATTGGTCGAAACAGCGCCGTCTCCTGTAAAGTTAGTAAACACACCATCAACATATTCATCATCAGAAGATATGATATTAGAACTCACCAAGCCATTGATAATAAATGATCCACCTAATGCAGTAACTTCACGACCGGTACCACCGGCACCACCATCTTCTTGTATCATAATATTTGAGTTTATGGACAACATAACATCAGAATTAATTAAATTTGACTGTCCTGTCACACCAACAAACATCACACCATTGGTACCAGAACCTGGTCTGTTAATTGACGCAATTCCAACTCCTTGATATATCGTAGCATTTCTGACTGTTGAGGTTAACGAACCTCTTTCGGCAAAGAACGCAGCACCAATATTAGTGTTCTCAATCGTAAATGAACCTCCGACTGCCGACCCTAAAGTAACAGTTAAATCGGCATTACCAACCAATGTACGTGCTTCAAAACCACCCTCAAAAGCGTTTTTAATTTCTGAAGCACCATCAATCAATAATTCACCTGCTATTGTGGTCCTTTGTGCAATAAGAATAGCAGTATCTCCAACCGTATTATCAACTACTAAGTTCTGCCAATGACTTGAATTAGCTCCTGTACCAAGAAGATTAATAATATAAATACCATGTTCGTTAACCTCATCGGATGTATTTTGAACGGTTACCCCATTCATATCAAAATTAGTCACATTCAATCCATAAATACCCAGTTCATCAGATGTGTCACCATTTCCGTCAACAAGTACATTATTCAGTACAATATTACTCACACTTTCTAATTCTATTGCAGCATTACAGTTTTCGCCCGGGTCGATAACCCCACCAACATCGGCAAAACATCCCGGTGATTCATTGGTGGCATTCACAAAGCTCATATTTGATAAGTTGATATTGCTTGAGTTTTGAACAACAATTCCATTTAGAGATTTGTTTTGGATAATACCACCACTATTATTCGTTGTACCTATCCCTGTTATATTAAAAGAACCTGTTCCTCCAAGGAGAGATAGAATAATACCCCTATTCCCCCCGTTTGATTCTACTCTTTCAAATGTAACATTAGAAGTGCCAATATTTATATTGCTTAAGTTAACTGCGGTTGCTGTTGTAGTTACAATACTGTTGCCACTTCCTGTCACATTCAAGGTTCCACCGCCAGTAGCTGTGAATGCATCATTTGCAGCTGTGGAAAGAGTCAGTTGTCCTGAAAGATTGATAGTTGCTCCAGTATTGTTGTTGATAAATATACCGGTACTGCTTGCACTGGCTCCAACAATTGTTCCACTCAATGTAATGGTTCCTCCGTCGTTATTAAGGACTTGCAAAGAGCGTCCTGACAAGCTGTTTATACTTGCTGCAATATTTACATTACCTGAACCTGAAGATATGCTGACATTGGGTCCATTAGAATTATTAACACTACCACCATTGACATTGATTGTTGCCCCATCATTATTGGATAATGCCATGCCTGCGCTGTTTGACAACTGATTATCTATTGAAACATTAGCAATGGTTATTGTACTTCCGGCAGTCACTATATTATCGATAGCAAAACCGGTTGTATTATTGGCAGCACCACTATTAATGATGGTAACATCACCAAATACTCCAGTTTGTACTCCACCAGTGAATGCATTTATTTGGATACCCGCTTGCAGCCTGCCTATTACCTGCACCGTACCAAATGTATAATTCAGGTTAGAATTCTCAATAAATATTCCTGCCAGAGTTGGTGTATTGATAGAAGTGCCACCTGTCACAGTAAACACTCCGGAAACACCAACCAGACGAATTCCATAGCCGCTGGAGCCATTGGCTTGAACTGAATCCAGTATTATATCCGCAGTTCCGTTCTGAAGATTAATGGCCTCACCATTTAGTACCAAATCAACATCTCTGACCTTTAAAGTCCCAAAATTTGAACCAACAATTTTCTGATGGGCATTGACAATTTCGAAACCTCGAATTGTATTACCACTGGCTACATTGACACCTGTCACTCCGATAAGTACAGGCTTTGTCCCTCCGGTTATTGGTAATGTTTTGCTGAATGGTGGCACAGTAATCGCACACTCCGCAGCCAACCCGGTTGTTGAGCCTTCGCCAATCAGTTTTTGATTATTAAGCAATGTAATTACACTTGAGTAATTAAATCCACTTGCACGATAAACAAAAATACAATCTCCAGCACCATCCGATCCTGCGGATTCAAAATCAGAAGTATTCTTGAATGCTGAATTAAGAGAGCCATTTCCTGAAGCTGCTACGTCACCATTGATGAACCAAATTTTATTAAAAACTGTAATGGTAACAGTCGCTGTATCAGTCGTCATATTTGAATCATGCAATGTGTACAGGTAAGTATCACTTCCTGTATATCCAATCGGAGGAGTATAATCGAAGCTACCGTCAACAGCAATTGTGATGCTACCACCTTGAGTAGTTGCAAATGTACCAGCTGTAACCGTGAGAGGATCCAGATTTGGATCGCTGTCATTACTAATCAAACCGGATACTGCTGGAACAGTAATTCCAACATTACCTATGGAGTCATAAGCATCATTTACTGCAACTGGCGGTAGATTATCATCATCGGTAATTGTTGCTGTATGAGTAGGCTGAGCTCCAATAGAAGATAAAACAGGTCCATTCAAGTTCTGTAATAACAAATTAACCGTTTCATCACCTTCGGTGTCAGGATCATCAATTGGAATGAGAACCGCATTCAGTGTATTTCCGTTAACAGCTCCAAATGAGAAAGTGAATGTTTGTGTTCCAATTGCTGAATAATCTGTAGTGCTGGTTGCAGAACCACCTCCTGCATCAACCACATCTATTGATAAAGGAATTTCAAGTTGTCCGCCGACCGGGATTGTTAATTGGACGCCAATATTCAAAGGCGTAGATTCATCAACAGTGGCACTAGTCGCTGCAAAGAAACTCACACTTGCAGCGTCATCTTCAGTAATTGTTACGACATGTGATGACTGAGCACCAATGGAACCTGTACCAACTAGATTTTGGAGTTGAAGATTGACACTTTCGTTATTCTCAACATTATTATCATTTATTGGAACAAGTGATGCATTCAGAGTTGTTCCATTTGTTGATCCGATTGGGAATGTTAAAGTTTGAGTTCCAAAAGAAATATAGTCAACCACACTCGTAGCTGATCCGGTTCCTGCATCTACCACATCCACGCTCAGCGGAGCCGTTAATGGAATTGGTGTAGTTAGTACCACGCCAACATCCAATGCAACCGCTTCATTCACAGTAGCACTGGAAGCTAAAGAAAACTCAACTGTTGCTTCATCATCCGTAATAGTTGCTGTATGAGTTGTTTGAACTCCCAAACTCACAGATGAATTCGCAACCAAATTCTGTAACGCCAAATTGACTGTTTCGTTTCCTTCATCATTAGGATCATCAATCGGAGTTAGAGTCGCAGATTGTGAAGTACCATTGGTGGTACCAATCGGGAATGTAAGTGTTTGCACTCCAAACACATTGTAGTCCACACCACTGGTAGCACTTCCGCCACCGGCATCAACAACATCAACATTAACTGCACTATCCAGTTGACCACCACCCGGAATATTGATAACAACATCCATATCTAATGGAGTCGCCTCATTGACCGTTGCACTGCTCGCCAATTGGAAACTGACCTGAGCGAAATCATCATCGGTAATGGTCGCAGTATGATTGGTTTGAACTCCTAAGGTTCCCGGACCGGAAACATTTTGCATCAGTAAGTTTACAGTCTCATCACCTTCAACATTGGCATCGTTATTCGGAGTTAATGTCGCATTCAGAACTGCTCCTCCGATAGCACCTATTGGGAATGTAATGGTTTGTGTTCCAATAGCAGTATAATCTGTACCACTTAAAGCCGAGCCACCGCCGGCATCAACCACGTCAACACTCAGAGGAGCTGTCAAAGGCGCTAAAGCTGTTAGTTCAACTACAATATTCAACACTGTTGCTTCATCAGTAGAGCTACTTGATGCACTTTGAAACTCAACGCTGGCGTCATCATTGATATCATTGGTTACAGTAACCACAATATCTTGAACATCTGTTAAACCACCAGAATCAGTGACAGTCACTTGTATATCATAGTTGTTATCAGCACCGGAGTCACTTGGAGCTTCAAAGTCCGGAGCCACTAAAAAGGTAACGACTCCAAAGTTTACATCTATTGAAAACAAAGAATCATCAATTGCACCAGTTAACGCATAAGTCAGTCCGCCGCCTTCAACATCTCCATTGACATCTGTTGATTCAACATCAATTGCAGATGTTTGGTTTTCCAACACACTGGCTGTGTTTGCAGAAATAATAGTTGGAGCTTGATTTTCAACATCAACCACATCCATACGAGCAGTAAAAAAATCTTGCTCCAGAATAGCAAAAACTTTGGTAATATCAGAAAAATTTGCCGGTGCGGAATTATCACCAATTGGATCATTAATTGGGTTAAAGCTACTCCAATCGTTCACCTCTCCATCAATGACAAACAGGAACATGCCCCAAACCATTGTTGAAAAAAGCATTACTGATGCTAAAATCAATGCTTTGTTTTTGTATGCCTTCTTGGCAACAATAAAAACAATCAAACATAAAAATAGTAATGAAATTGTTGATAAAGTAGGTATAGGAAAAGCCACATTGGCAAAAATTCCATTTCCTGAATTATTCACAGTCACAATATCTGAAGATATATCGGACTCAACTGAGAAATAAAGCTTGGCTGTCGAACTGGAACGAATGCCTAAATCTGAAGTGCCAATTTGAAACTCAAACACATCATCGCCGTTATTAGCGGTGTTCAAGCCTAATGCTGATGAAACAACTGCACTCCCTCCATCAAATACACCTCCAACACATTCGTGATAAAGTGAACTATTAATTACAACCGGAGATGCGCTCGTCGTTACAGAAATGTAACCGTCAATACCATCAAATTGCGTGGCAAAATCGGGTTGAACAACACTACAACCGGTAGTGGATTTGTTGTCTTTATCGATGTAGATGTTATAGGTTCTATTTTGCGCGGATACAGAAAAACTGAATATGACTAATAAAGTCAATACAACATTAGTGCGTAACATTAGTGCCCCCTCGGATTCTTATTAGGATTGTTAACTATTGTTAAATACTAGCAGAAATGTGAATACTTAGGGAAGAAAAATTTGACTTTCAAAGATGCAATCCTAAAAAAATATATGAATTGCTTCTCATTTTGAACAATGATGACACTTATTCTGACTCAAAATTGACCAAACCCATACGAGTCGCTTGCAAAGTGGCTTCAGCACGAGAGTTGATATTGAGTTTTTGATAGATATCTTTAACATACCCATAGCAAGTTGAGCTTTTGATTTCGAGCAATTCAGCAACCTTAGGCACATTTATACCTTTTGCAATCAAAGTCAATACATCCTGTTCTCTTTGGGTGAGTTGGTTTTCCTGTGGTTTCGGATTGAAAAAACCGAGTAATTTGTTGGCAATTTGCGGTGAAATAGGAAGTTGACCTTTTTCAATATTCAATAACAATTGCGCCAATTGATCTTTATCCTGGTCTTTTAGAATATAACCCTTGGCACCTTTACGAAGAGCATTGAACACATTTTGGTCATCATCAAAAATTGTGGACATAACTATCAGCGTTTCTTTTTGGTTTTTAACCAAATAATCAACCACATCCATACCACTTCCATCCGGCAAACCGATATCAACCAAAGCCATGTCAAAATCTCTTTCCGTAACCTGATTCATTGCTTCGGAAAGATTTATCGCTTTGAAAATTTCAGCGTCCGGATAACTGAGACGAGCAGACTGCTCCACCCACTTCATTACAGCAGGAATATCTTCAATGATTAGAATGGATTGCATCATATTGGTATTTCAAAGTGTATGAAGTTCCTTTATTTCTTTGTGATTCACATAAAATCTCAGCATTGATAGATTTAACTCTTTTCTCAATTGTTGATAGTCCTTTACCGTGATTGGTTTTCAAAATTCCTATGCCATTATCCTCTAAAACAATGGTTATGCCATCATTTGTTTCCGAAAAAATCAAACGAGCCATGGAGGCTTTGGAATGTTTGATAACATTATTGACTAATTCCCGCACTATGCGACTAATTGTTGCCGGAATTTGATTGGATAAACTGCGTTTATGGTTCTCAAAAATACTTTCAAACTCCAGCTTAATACCTGCTGATTCCAATCGCAATTTTGTTTCGGCATGAAGCTCATTGGCTAATTGACTGACTGAACATTGAATATTTGTTGTAGTAGCAACGGCATTGCGTATTTTTGACATGATTTCTTTTGCAGTCGATTTTGTTTCTTCATTCGGTGCCGAATAAATCAGTTCCAGTAATTTTGCTCCCACATCATCATGCAAGTTTGCATAAATACGGGAACGCTCTTGCTCTCTCGCCTGTTCGATTAACAAGGTATCATTGATTGTTTTTTCTTGTATATCACTTTTTGGCTGTTTAATTATCAACACCAAAACCCACACCAACATCGTTGAAATTACAAAGATTTGAATTTCAAATGTTTTCAACATTTGCAATGCCAATAATACCAGGATTGCAAAATTTAGTACCAATGAAGTCAAACTCAATTTTTTACCTAAATAGCTTCGCCAAATTTGAAGTATCAATAATGAGACCGCAAAAATGATATTTAGAATTGTGATAAGTTCAAATATCAGAACTTTATTCATAGATAGGTTTAGTTTTCAAGTTGAGTTGCGGAACGACTATACTCAAATTTGATTTCAGGAGATTTAATCATCACTTTTCTGGAGTGAGATTCAATCAATTCAGCATATAATGTATGCTCACCGTCACCGACATCCGCAATTAATTGAGAGTTAGAACGAACCTTGCCTCGAGCCACGCCATCAAGATAGAACTTAATTCGGTATTTTGAGGGCAAGTTGCCATCAACATGCACACTTGCCAGTATATTACCGTTTGCACTCGTTATCCGCGTGTCAGGTTTGGGAGAAACGATATTAAACTCTTCAAACTGATTGGAAGCCTGCTTTTTTTTATGCTCATAACGCTTCCACGAAGAGTTCGGCTCTAACTCATCTTTCTCAATTATAGTTAGTGACTTCACTGCATCCGCTTTGCTTTTATTCAATTCAGGGTCTTTGTCAGTGTAGTGAACTTGACCGTTTTCATCAACATACTTATAAATCTGAGCAGAAACAAAAGTCGTTGATGAAAACATCAAAACCAACAAAAAGAGTTTAGTCATATAAACTTATCCGGAAAATAATAAACTTTCCCTTTTATACAATTTAATCGCAATAAGTGCAAGCACCAAGCCCACAAATAATGAACCAACAATAGCAGCAATGATTGAAATTGTCGAAACCGTCTCACCTCTCATGATTTGATTGATGATTAGATTCTGACTAAGAACCGGTGTTGCCATCATCCATAATTTTTCCTTAATCGGCATAAACATCAGTGCCATACTTGGAATCATTGGGATAAACATCAACAAGTTTACATAGGTTTGTGCCTCTTTAAACGACTTGCTGTAAGTCGCGACGATTGTCTGTAAAGACGCTGCCATCACCGTTAATGGAGCTAAAACCAATACCAAAATACTAACATTTTTTAAACCAAAATCAACAGTCATTCCCAAGTCAGCTAATGGCATAAAAGGCATCGCTACTTTAAATGCAGCGATTGTTGCAAACATAGTGATAATACCGAATGTGATGGTTGCGATGAGCTTTCCAATCAGTAAATTGGATCTTTTAATCGGATTTAACAACAATGGCTCCAGTGAATTTCTTTCCTTCTCACCTGCCATTGTATCAATTGCCAAGTACATACTTCCTAAAAACAACCCAATAATCAAGACATAAGGAAGAAACGTCATGACCATCGCACCTTTAGATTGAGCCGTTGAAACATCATGATCTTCAACCATGACTGCTCTTAACAACATCGGACTCACTCCGCGAAGTTGCAAACGAGTCATGCCAATATTGCTTGAATACTCGGCCAACAATGCTGTAATTCGACTCTGGGTGACATTGGTTGCACCTTTTGCCGTTTTGTCATAATACAATTCCACTTTTGCTGGAACACCTTTTTCAAATTGTTCGGCAAATGTATCAGGAATAACCAAAACAGCTTCTTCATCTTTATCAATAATCGCTTGTCTGGCATCTCCGTTAAACTCTTTAATTTCGGCGCCTTTGCTTTTAAAGAATTTAACCAAGCTCGTTGCATTCGCAGTTCCTTGAACTGAAACTTTCAATTGAGCTTCAGCTTTATCTTTTTGCATATTGGTTATGAAATTCATCAAAACAACAAACAGAACCGGCATAAATACCGCACCCATGAATATCGAAGACATCACGGTTTTACGATCGCGTAAGTTATCCTTTATTTCTTTTTTTGCAACTGTAAAAATTTGATTACTCATGGCCTTCTCCATTTGTAACGATATGAACGAAAGCATCTTCAAGACTATTCATATTTGTTTGCTCCATGAGTTGTTTTTCGGTGCCTGATGCACAAACCCTGCCATCGTTAACAATCAAAATTTCATCACTAACAGCAGCAACCTCTTGCATCACATGAGATGAGAACAATATGCATTTTCCGCGAGCTTTTTCTTTCCGTAAAAAGGAGCGAACACCACGAGTACTCATGACATCCAAACCGTTGGTCGGTTCATCGAGAATAATATTTTGCGGGTCATGGACTAATGCTCGTGCAATAGCAACCTTGACTCTTTGACCTTGGGAAAAACCATCGGTTTTACGGTCAATAAAGTCCTGCATTCGTAAATCCTCCACCAAACTTTCGATTCGTGAATTGATTTGAGATTCTGACATTCCATGTAATCTTCCGAAGTATTGAATATTTTCTCTTGCAGTTAAGCGTAAATAAAGACCTCTGGAATCAGGTAAAACACCCAACAGTTTTCTCGCTTTCTCAGGTTCTTTCTGAGGATTGATTCCATCAATCATCACTTCGCCCGATTCGGGAGTAATTAGTGAATAAATCATTCGTAAACTGGTTGTTTTTCCGGCTCCGTTCGCTCCCAATAATGCTGTCACTTGGTTATCGGGTGCAACAAAACTCACCTCTTTCACAGCTTTGACTTTACCAAAACTTTTACTTAATGCTTTTACTTCTATCATTGTTTTGGCCCCATCATGTTAATAAAGAACGGTTCGTAATCGAAGTCACTCATACATTTGGTATCCAGTTCATCTTCCGGATTATTTATAAATTGAGTGATGATATCAGGCATACAGCCTTTTGGGAAAACATTATGTCCCTGACCTTTTGCTACCAAATGCTGTGAGTTGGATAGTGTTTGCATCGCCAACTCAGCAAATTCAGGAGGGGTAACCGGATCGAGTTCCCCTGATAGCAATAAAACCGGCAAGTCTGAAACGACAGGCTCTTTAAAATCCGCATCAACCGTGCTATGAGGCCAAACTTCACAGTTTCGCTTAATCTGGTCAATGGAGTCTTCTCCAAATAAATTATGGGATTCCACATTATACTCATCATAAAACGGCGCATCCTCTGCACAAATGATTGAAATCTCAACATTGCTCATATTCTCTGATAAAAGGCTTCCAATCAAATTCCCTTGTGATGCTATCGTTTCCAGTTGTCCATGATTTGCCTTGGCAATAATTAGCGGCAACAATCGCATTGAATCGGGTGTATAAGCAAACATCCTGATTGCTATCGCCACCATTTGTTTATTCACGGTAATTTCATCATATTCCCCGGTCATAAAATTCTGCAAGCGAATTTTTGGTTGATTTTCTTCAATATCGTCTAGAACTTGCCACATTTGCTGTTCCACATCACCAAAGGCTTCATTGCAAGTCGGTTGATTTTTACAAAGTTCGAACTGCTTTCTTAATGCATTGACAAGATTTTTTTCATGGCTTTGTGGCATGGCTTCTTGTTGTGGCATGACTCCATCAAGAATCACTGAACGAATCGATTCCGGAAACATTTTCATGTAAGTTAGTGCTTTTCGAGTTCCATAGGAGATGCCTAACAAATTCCATTTCTCGATAGCTAATGCTTTGCGTACCTCTTCCAAATCTTTGATAGACTCAGGAGTTGTATAAAAACGAGTATCAGCATCCAGTTTATTGGCACAGTTTTGTAATTCCTGAGGAATGAGATTAGGGTTTTCATTCAAATGTTTTTGAGTCTCTTCATCAAATTCGCATTTCAACGGATTGGAGCGACCTGTCCCTCTTTGATCCACCAAAACCACATCACGATCTTTTAAAATCTTTCTAAATGCAGGATACATTTGTGGAAAGCTCTCAACTGCTGATTGCCCCGGGCCTCCTGCCAACATTATCACCGGATCAAGTTGCTTATTCTTTGAAACTGTACGAACAATTGCCACATTTAAGTCAATCATTCGTGATGGATTGGAGCGATTTTCAGCAACAGTAACTTTGCCGCATTCCGCCTTAACTTTTGCAGTATATTCGGTACCAATTCTGCATTCTTCCAGTTCAATCGCTTGGAGTGACTGTACTGAAAACAAAGTGATACCAACTAATAAAGTTTTTATCTTCATATTTTATTACTTAAGGAAATTAGAATTATTATCCTTTATTCTAACAGAAGTTGAAGTGCCAATAGTCATAAATACCTCTTTTGTATTTACAAATAAAAAAGGGTGACCGAAGTCACCCTTTTATCCATTTAACTTTGAGGTTAAATTAGAACTCGATGCGAACACCCATTTGTGCTTGCCATTGAGATTTAGAACGATTTTCATCTAAGTTATCGAGAACCGCTTCATCACCTGTGAAGTCAAGAATAGGAAGACCATCAGCAGTCCAACCATCAAGTTCAGCAATGCTCACACCTCTGTAATAACCAGTGTAAACATGTCCCCAATCTTTATTCAACAAGTTACCCAAGTTTTGGATTGTAAAGAACACAGAAGCTCTGAACATACCCATTTGAGGAAGTTCTTGTCTCACTTTCAAGTCCCACAAATTGATTCTTGGTGCTTTGAAAGAATTTCTTGCAGGAGCTTGACCTCTGTATTGATCCAAACCTGAGTTCGCCAAAAATGCTTCAAAGGATGCTTGCTCTGAAGGATCAGACATCACATAAGCTCCTTCCATTGGAACATAGAACAAGTCAGTGTAAGTACCGTCACCATTGATATCATTGTAGTATGTATATGAGAACGGCTCTCCATCAGTTGAAGTCCAGAACAAGTTAATGCTTGTTTCTGTGTCACCGAAGAAGTTATTGTTGTAACCAACTTGCATTGTGAATGCATTCTCAATTTCATACGCAGAAACACCTAACTCTTGAGCGTTTGCATTAAATGCCGGACGATACGCCCAACCTGAAACCGCTTGTGATGAACCCAATGGAGTTACTTCAGAAGTGCTGGTATGAGTGTATGAAGCTTTAACAAATAAATGCTCAGTTTTCTTCTCTAAACTAACTGTCGCACGTTTTGTATCACCACGACCTGAGTTAGATAACAACATAATGTCATTGAAGTCTCTATCACGATTTGTTCTGTAACCTGACAATGTCATATAGTCATCATAATAGTTCAAACGACCATCAGGAAGAGTTCCGTTTGGAGCTCCTAAGTTCAAGTTTTCATAGAACAGACCATTTCTTTGTTTAGCATATTCATATTCAACAGTTGCTTGCAAACCATACCAAGGTAATTCAGCATCTAAAGCCAAGTTAGCTTTCAACACTGTAGGCATTTTGAAACCTGGCTCAATCAAGTCGATTGCCAAAGATGGAGTTCCACCGGAAACAACTTGGTCATAACCACCAGGAATATAAGGGCCATCATAGTTACGGAAACGGTAATCGTTTACATTTCCACCAGGATTGGTGAATGGATTAGATAACCAAACATTTGGTGAACCACCTGAGAAGATACCAACACCACCACGCAATTGCATGCTGTATTCGTCACTCATGTCATAGTTAAAACCAACTCTTGGTTGTAATACACCTGTATCAGGTACATTATCATTTCTCATGCCATAAGCATCAAAGAAAGTTTGGTTGAACAATGGTTTATCATCAGTTGATGGTTTATCCCAACGCAAACCATATTGTAATGTCAACTTGTCATTAACCAACCAAGTATCTTGAATGAACAGAGCAGTATTTTGCCATGCCCAATCAGCAGCTGGGAAAGGATCATTCGGATCCACACCAATTCTGTAGCGATATTCAGCTACATTTCCATTGATGAAATCATCTAGGTTATTAAACAGGTAATAACCCAAAGATCTTGCATGGAATACATTGTAAATATCTCTGTCTTGGATTTCGATACCACCTTTGATTGTATGATCACCTACGAAATAGTTACCTTCCAGATAGAAGTTATCAGTCGTTGTAGCTAAAGAGTTAGCGTGTCTGTAAATTTCACGACCAAAAATAACTCTATCTCTACCATCATCACCTAAACCTCTGATTTCAACATTTGCTAAATCAGATAATGGGCCATTGACACCAATTGGATTTTTGTCAAATTGAGCAGTCGAAATTCTTAACTCTGTATTGAAATTCTCATTCCAATCACTGTACAAGTTCAATGCATAAGTATCGTTTTTGTAGTTGTTTACATACCAGTATGAATCAAAACCGAAACTAGTACTACCCATTCCGTTAACGCTTGGGCTGTTATCTTCATTGGTATTGTATGTGAAAGCTAAACGATGATCTTCATTTACTTGCCAGTCCAATTTAACCAATAAGTTTTCTTTTGTATCGTCTAATTTACTTGGTATTTGAGTAGAACCAACATTAATTCCATAAACAGAACTAGCCACATCAGCAACCTCTTGGACGACAGCTGCATCAACACCAGATCCGAAAGGAACAGTTGTTCTCGAAGTATCTTCATAACCGATAAAGAAGAACAATTTGTCTTTGATGATTGGTCCGCCAAATGTCGCACTCAATTGAGTGTTTTCAAAATCCGACAAATCGCGAGTCCAGTCTTGATCACCAAATTGATAGTTCAAAGAACCTGTGAAATCATTGGTACCGCTTTTAGTTACCGCATTGATGCTGGCACCTGTAAAGTTTGACAAAGTCACATCATAAGGTGAAAAGCGAACATTCAATTGCTCAACAGTATCAATATTGAATGGTTGTCCGATACCTGCGAAACCACCTGCTTCCAAACCGAATGGGTCATTAGCAGAAACACCATCGATAGTGAAGTTATTAAAACGATTATTAACACCTGAAACAGAAATAGCATCACCGTTATTCAAAATGTTAACTCTTGAATCTAATCTCAAAAAGTCAGTAACGCTTCTTGAAATAGTTGGAGCATTTTCAAGAGTTTCAGAACCGATTGAAGTTCCAGAACCCATTGTGTCCGCACTGAAAATTGTTTGAGCCGCTGTACCAAATACAACCACTTCTTCAACATTTTGACCGTCTGCAGCCAGAGTCACATTCACATCTTTGGTTTCACCCAATACGATGTAAACATCTTCCTGCTTACCACTGTTATAACCATCACTGCTGATTGATACAGTGTATGGACCACCCACACGCAAACCACGCGCTTGGTAGTTACCACTTGCATTGGTTGTCAAAGTTTTAGTTGCGCCTGTTGACTCATGTTTGACTGTAACAGTCGCACCTGAGATAGCATTTCCGCTGGAATCAGTCACAGTACCGCGAATCGCAGAAGCTGTGTCCTGAGCAAAAGAAACGCTAACAGCCAACATGCTCACTAACAGTGAAGCAACCAGCCAGTTAAATCGCTTAATATTTTTCATTTCTAAAGCACCTTTAAGTTAAGTTATTTATCAAATTATCATCCTGTAAGTTCTCACCCACAGAAACAACCGTCGTATTTTCGCATACAGTCGGGCAGTCTAAAAGTATTTTGTTAAGATTTCGTTACATTCATGGCGAAATACCCCTTACGGTTGCTAATTTGCTCGAATTATTTTATTGATGAATAACATTTGTCAATATGAAAAGTCTCTATACTCTGCTACAATTTCTGGCTTTAAACATAATTAGAAATAGCCCAAAATGAAATATTTATCAATTCTTCTTATCATAATCAGCGGAACGCTTTCCGCTGCCACTTTAAAATCCGGGCCGATGCTTGGTCACACTGCTTTGAGAGGTGCAAATATTTGGATAGAGACCAATGAGCCGACAGTTGTAAAAATCAAATACTGGCAAAAAGATGATGCTAAAAACTCATACGTTGTTTCAGCAAAAACATCCAAAGAAACTTACAATATGCATACATTTAAACTGGATAATTTGGAACCCGGATTGAGTTATGATTATCAAATTATCGTCGATGGAAAGGCTTTTCCGGAAAAAAAAGAAACTTACAGTTTTACAACTCAACAATTATGGATGTGGAGAACTGATCCGCCTGCATTTTCCGTACTGACCGGTTCTTGTAATTTTGAAAATGAAGAAGCTCATGACCGCGCAGGAACACCTTATGGCGGAGGCTATGAAATTTTTGATGCCATCGCCAAACAAGATGCTGAAATGATGTTGTGGCTCGGTGACAATTGGTATTATCGCGAAGTTGATTTTGATGCGGAGCAAAATTTAATTTATCGTGCCAGCAAAGATCACGGGCGAGATTTTCTACAACCGATTTATCAGAAATTCTCCAACTATGCGATTTGGGATGATCATGACTTTGGACCTGACAATAGTGGTAGCTACTTCATTTTTAAAGAAAAAGCATTGGATATTTTCAAAAACATTTGGGCAAATCCCAGCTATGGCATGCCGGAAGCAGATGGAATCTTCACAAAAGTCCGATATAACGATGTGGATTTTTTCCTCATGGACGGAAGATATCACAAAAGCAATGAGAATTTTCCGGATGGACCTGAAAAACAAATGTTTGGACCGGAACAGATACTATGGTTAAAAAACCAGCTTGTTGCGTCCAGACAACCTTTTAAAGTCATTGTTGGTGGGAGTCAAATGCTTAACGATTATCATCGTTGGGAAGGCTGGGATAAATATCGTTATGAACGTGATAGTTTTTTAAAATGGCTTGACGAAACCAAAATTGAAGGTGTTATTTTCCTCAGTGGCGATAAACATCATACAGAACTTCTTAAAATTCCTCGTGAGAATGCTTACCCTCTATACGAACTAACTTGCTCTCCATTTACAGCCGGAACTCATGAAAAATACATTGATTCAGAAAGAGAAAAGCCAATCTTAGTTCAGGATACGCTCGTCGGACAGAAAAACTTTTGCAAACTCAGTTTTGATGGTCCTCGCAAAGATAGGAACATCACCATTGAGTCTTTCGATGCCGATGGCAAAACGCTTTGGAGCAAAAAATTCAAACAAAGTGTTTTAACATACTCACAGCATGGAAATTAAACCGACACGAAACTTAAAAAACGACCTGAACAGTATCCGCTACCTCAATCTGTTCAGGTTGCTGTTGGGTGTTTTTTTTCTATTTGTTTACTTCAACAAAGCTGACAGCCTTGTCGGATTATCTTATATCCAAAAAAATAGTTTAACTCAGTTTCTTGTCGGCTTTTTCTTTATTTATTCCGTTCTGGTTTGGGTTGCATCATCGTATTTTAAGAAAAAAAACATACTCATAGGCTTGATTGCTCTGGCGATTGATTTGCCTGTAATTATTTTATTGACCCTATTATTCGATGGAGTTCATGCCGGCTGGGCAATATTGCCTGTTATTACCATTGGCTCATTTGCGATGCTCAGTCGCAGACCTTATGCCATTTTGGCAATGCCAATTGCTGCCTCGATTTTATTGTGGTCCTTATCTAAATTGCTTCTTTCAGATGTGCAAAGTTTTCCGTCATCTTCGATTCTTCTTTATTCACTTATATATTTCGCCATTGCATTAGTAGGAATTAGACAATCTCAGAATTACCACCAGACTTTACTCATCACACAAAGTCAAAAAAAGAAAATCATTGATTTATCACTGTTGAGCAAACAGGTTATCGATCAATTGCACTATGGAGTTATTGCTTTTGATAAAGATTATCAGGTTGTTCTGATTAATAACAAGGCACAGGAAATTACCAAAATTTCCCGAAAAAGTCTTTTGCCGACTTATATTATAAAAAAAATTATTGCAGCTCGTGACACTCAATCCAGAAACATGGTTATTCGGGGAGAAGATATTATTTATCATGTCGAAAGAGCCGTGGGGCAATCGGATTTGAGTTTGCTTTTTCTCGAGACACAACGACAAATCAATGAAAAATCCCAACAAAGCAATCTGGCAACGATTGGACAATTATCAGCAACTGTCGCCCATGAATTACGAAATCCAATGGCTTCAATCTACTCAGCGGCTCAACTATTACAAGAGTCTGAAAATCTCGACGAGAGTGATAAAAGTTTAGCTGCAATCATCAGTAAACACATTGAGCGCTCCAATCAGATTATTGAAGACATCTTATTAATGTCCAAGCCCCACATTCCGCAAATTTCAAAAATTGTTTTATTTGATTTTTTAAATAAATTCAAGCAAGACTTCATCAACAAAGAACAAAAAGATAATGTTTTCGGTATCGTAATTGAACCAATCGACAAAAAGCTATCAGTTCATTTTGATAGCAATCATCTCAATCAGATTCTATGGAATCTCACAAATAATGCTATTAAGCACGGAAGCGATGGAAATGTAACCATAACTATTAGCAATTTAGCTGATTATGTTTTAATCGATGTAAAAAATAATGGCGACAAACTGGAACCTATTGTTGAAGAATCTTTGTTTATTCCTTTCTTCACAACACATACTCAAGGGACAGGATTAGGACTCTATATTTGTCGAGAAATGTGCAAATCAAACAATGCCAAGCTGGAATATCTCAGACTTGAATTCCAGCATGTTTTCAGGCTGCATATAAGTAAATAAAATTACTTTTGTGTGATTTTCGCAGTGAAAATCCTGCTTTCGTGCAAGATATGAACAAACAACCAATCATGCAACAAGGTGAAAACCTCATCTATTAAAGAGCCGTTTTGTTCAAAATCATCTTTCAATTTGAAAATATTATTGATGAATTTTTCATGAGCTTCAGCATGAATGTCTTTTTCTCTAATACTTTGTTTTTCAAGCAATTCTTCTTCGTAAGTAAAATGCGCTATCGTGTGATCAATAACCTTGTTAAATGCTTCTATCAAATCTTCTTTTTGAACGCCGGATTTATTTGATAAATCATAGAATTCATTGATTGACTCCACAATATCTTTATGTTGCTCATCAATCTCTTTGATACCTGTACTCAGCACATCTTTCCATGTTATAAATGACATTTTTATTTTTAGTATTTTTAAGATGTGGAGTCATTTTACTTGAATATATTTAAAGCAACAAAGTTAGCCCAATGATTTCCAAAGATAGAAGTTGAAATAGGACTTCCATCCTTCAAATGGTCTAAATATTTCGTCAATTGTGACAATATTTGGCTTTTTTTCAGTGCTAAAATACTTATGCAATGCCGCACTTAAGCCAGTATCCCCATACGCGATGCAATTCATATTTCTTAAGCATTTCATCGCTGCGTAATTGGATGTCCATTGACCAATTCCTTTTATAGTTTGCATTTGTAAAAGTTGTTGTTCTGAGCTCTGATTCAGTAGCTTTTGCTTATCTAAAGCTCCGGAAACAAATGCTTCGGAAATGTTTTTGAGATAAGATATTTTTTGTTTAGAAAGCTGCATTTCAGCCAGCATGGAACTATCAGCTGAGATAATTTTTTCAGGCTCAGGAAAACAATAGTAGGTGTTTTGGTCGTGATTAACACAATCTCCAAGTGAATGAACCAATCGTGTTTTGATTTTATGTGCAAAGGTCAAATTGATTTGCTGACCAATCACACACCAACAAAGAACTTCAAATAAATCCACAATCCCCATCAATCTCAAACCATGATACTCTTGAGAAAAATGTCTTGTTTCCGGTGTCTTTTCCAATAACCGGTAGAACTCTGATAAATCACGTTCTAAATCAAACCATTGAGTAACATAGCTAGTTAATTCCTCGTCATCAGAAACAGATAAACAATCTTTGAAAACCTTAACCACAAGTGAATCACTATAATCTGATACTTCAATCATAGCTGGCCCGGATTTTAAACGAATCAAACGAGTGATTTTATTGTCATTAACTTGATACAAGCACTCTTTGAAACCTCTATCAAGAAAATCATAGCACGCTTGAAAACTGAAAATTTCAGGCTTGGGGATTAAAATTTCAATATGAGAACTAATGAGTCTGCACCCAACTTAAAAAAGCATCGACAAACCTCTGTGGAGCACTTTCATCCAGATTAAAATATAGTGACGGTTCAATTAATTCAATCTCCATTATTTTGTAAGTTCCTTGAAAATCGACCAAGTCCACTCTAGCGTAAAGCACTTCTTCAGGAATGGTTTGTAAAGCTTTCTGACCGGCTGTCAGCAATTCTTTACAAGGTTGAATGCTTTGTAAAACTCCACCATGTTCTTCCTGAACTCTGAAATCACCTTGTTTCGGCGTTTTGAGAATGCAATGGCTGTATTCGCCGGCAAAGTAAAAAAGCGAATATTCCCCATCTTCAATAATTGCCGGAACAAACGGTTGTACCATCAATTGACGATTCTTTAAACTCTCATTGAGCAGGTCTTTATACGTTAAGTAATTATCTTTCTTCAGCCAAAATGTATTGTCTGAATTAGCACTGATTGTTGGTTTAATAATAATTTGATTGGTTTGAAACTTTTCAAAATATTCAGGAATTTTTTCAAACTGAAATTTTTCAAGCCAGATTGTCGGGATAATTTCAGCACCTTTACCTTCTACTTCTCTCAGGTAATTTTTATTGATATTCCATTTTGCAATTGCATAAGAGTTATATAAAGGAACGCCTGATTGTTCAATATTCTTCAGGACTTGCATAAATTCATCTGCACGCTCCTGATAATCCCAAGTCGAACGAATAACCACAACTTCATAATCCGCCCAATTAACATTTTCCTGAGTCCATGGAATATGAAAAGTCTGCCAACCGGACTTTGAAAATGGCTCATCTAACAATTTGTCATAAATCACAAAATCATCAGGTGCATTCATTGTCAGGATAACGATTTTTCTCATGATTCTTTTAATCTCCAAATAATGGTCAGTAAAATACCCGCAATTACAACCAGCATTATCTGCAAACCGATTCTTTGATACAAAACAGCAATTGATGCCGCAAAGGTAATCGCTATGACCCATGTCGCTTTTTTCTTGGAGGATCGTGAAATGGTTTTGGTTTCTTCCCATTGACGAAGTCCGGGACCGAACCATTTATTTTCCAGTAACATTTTATGAAATCGGGGCGAACATTTGGAAAATATTCCCAAAGCAATGATTAAAAAAACTGTTGTCGGCATCAAAGGTAACACAGCTCCGATAGCACCAAGCAGGACGAAAAACCATCCCAAAGCAATCATCAGTTTTTGTCTTAAACCCTTATTCATTGTTTTATTATCCATAATTTCTTACGAACACACAAAGAATATCAATCCCTTTCAAAATACTTCACAAAAAGATGTTTAAGAGCATTGTGATCCAATTCAAAAACTAACGCTAATTGTCGCCCTAATTTGTTACTTGGAAATCCTTGCCGGTTAAACCAAGCCAGATAATGTCCGGGAAGCTGATAAAGCCTGTGACCTTTGTATTTGCCATAGGGCATAATTTGATTAAGAGCAGCTATAAATTCCTGCTTTTGTTCAATACTGAAGTGATTCATTAAACCTTGAATTTGATAAACTCAAGTATAATAACGAGAAAAATAGTTTCAGTGAACTAACAACTGAAAAAATATCAGATTATTTACTTACAGACTCCACGTTGAATCTGACCACCGCTCACTTCAATATTTGTTGCATTGATTGCCTTGTTTTTCCAGATAAACCATAGTGTCTTTACGATTTCTTCTTTAGTAATTAATCGCTTTGCGGCAATATCATCAATGATCGCCTGTTTAATTTCAGGTTTTATTTTATCAAGAATTGGAGTTTCAACATAACCCGGAGAAATACTCACGACTCGAATATTATTGATGTTTTGTTTATGAAATTCACCAACCAGTATCTTAGGCCATTGTGCCAATGCATGTTTTGTGGAGCAATAATTTAACTGCCCCAATTGTCCGGTGTGGTTTATTGATGAAACCAAATAAATCACTCCTTCTGAGTTATTATTTATCATACGAATTGCAGCTTGCTGAATCGTATTAAATGTTCCGGTCAAATTGACATCAACCACTTTCCTGAACTGTTCTTCAGACATAAAGCTTTTAACTTTATGAGTCTCTCTATCTACTTTGACGAATAGAGAATCACTGACAATGCCTGCCGCCGGTAGTACGGCATTGATAGAACCAAAGGCTCTTATACATTCATCCATTGCATTAGAAACATCTTGAGAGTTGGTAATATCGCAATGTTTTGTTTTTAAACTGTCAATATATGCAATTTGTGAAGATTCCAGTTCTTCAAGTAGCACTTGGTTATTATCAAGTACAAATACATTAAAATCTTTTGTAAGAAATTTTTCCACCGCAGCCAAGCCTATTCCGCTCGCTCCGCCGCTTATAACGATTGTATTTTTCATATTCGACCTGTTTTTATTAAATCCAAAAAAAAGAACCAGCAATCTAAAATCGAGAAAGATTGCTGGCTAAATATACTCAAAAAAGAGTCGAGACTTAAATTAATTATTTGAAGTTATAAGTAAAACTGGCGATAAACTGCCTTGGGTTTCCGTAGAAAGCTGATTTAACTCCCTCCAAACCTAAGGTTGGGAAATTGTAAGATGCCACTTTATATTCCTTATCTGTCAGATTTTTACCATGAAGACCGATTTCATATTTTCCACTTCCTTCAGTCCAAATCAGACTGGAGTCAACCAATGAATATGCTTTCTGATCAAGCAAAGGATCAGGAATCTCAAATTGATAAACATCATCCTGATAGGCAATACTACCAGTCCAAACCAATGTTCCTGATTTACTGAACAAAGACATATCCCATTCGTTTCTTAAACTCAGACTTGCAGTCCACTCAGGAGTATTTTGGAAAACCCGATCATCGGAAACATCAGTTCCGTTAACCATCCATTCAACATAATCAGCATTGATATAGCCCAAAGAAAAATTTGCAGACATGGATTCAGTAAGTTGCGCAACAGACTCTAACTCTGCTCCCCAGATATCGGCCTTACCAGCATTTGTTGTCGTTCCTGCAAAACTGTCATTGACTCCATCATTATCTGTATCAATTGCAATTGAACCGGGAATTTGGACATTGGTGAAATCCATAAAAAACAAGGCAAAATTGGTAGAAACTCGACCATCCTTCCAAACAGATTTTGCGCCAAATTCAAGTGAAGAAACTTCTTCTGGTTCATACCCGCGTTGGACTTCAGGATACTGATAAGCTCCCCTTGGATCAAATCCTCCGCCTTTAAATCCTTCACTATAGGTCGTATAAAAATTATGCTCATCCACCGGAGAATAGCTGATGCCGGCACGCATAGTAAACGCATTATCCTTGCGACTTCCTGTAAAAGTTGGGACCAAACCCTCGACAGGTACTGTAATTGATAATGCGCTACTATTTCCAAAATATGGAGAACCTCTGCCAAGGAAAGACTCACGGGTTACCAAAACATCCCTTTTATCTTCAGTATATCTTCCACCCAAAGAGAGCTGCCATTTTTCATTCAAGTCGAATGAAAAGTCACCATAAATGGCCGTAGTCTTAGTATCATAATCACCTAAAGTAAATGATGTCACTCCCGCTGGTGCAACCAGATTTCCCAGAACCACATCGAAAGCATCAAATGCATTTCCATCTAAGTAATACAAGCCGATAACACCATCAGATTTCTCACCGGCATAATTAAACTGAAATTCTTGACTGAATTGCTCGTTCTCATAAACGACCGGTGCATCAAAATCATCTGTTGGCAAACTATCAAAATCAATCAACGACTCTGTATCATCTTCTCGTTTTGAGGTGATTGACTTAAACGACCAGTTGTCATTTAATTCTGAGTTGATTGACAATGTCATACCACCTTGAGTCACTAAGGAATCAAGACCGGCGTTTGAAGATGCAATAGTTTCAATACCCGCTCTGGTGTCGAAAACATTATCAAGTACCGGATCACCGTTCAAGCCACCAGGAATTAACCTATGACCGGATTTTGGTGCCGATTTATCTTTGCTGTAATCTGCAGAAAATTTCACTAGTGTTGAATCAGAAACATCCCATTCAAAACTCACTCTTGCACCAACTAAATCTTTATCATAATGTTCGCCACCAGTGAATAAGTTAGTTCCAAACCCATCTCTTTGGAACGAAGCAAATGTGCCTCCCATTCTAAAGTTTTCACTGACAGCGCCTGAAGCCTTAGCAAGAAAGTCCGTTTGTTTGTATGTACCAAGTGATAACTTAACAGAGCTCTCAAAGTCGTCAGAAAGATTTTTCGTGACATATTTTATAGCACCACCAATCGTATTTTTGCCATACAAAGTCCCTTGTGGACCACGAAGAACCTCAATTCGTTCAACGTCATAAACATCAAAAACCGTTCCTTGAGGTCTTGCGAAATAAACGTCATCAATGTAAATTCCGACACCTCCTTCAAAACCGGCGACAGGGTCTTGTTGACCAATGCCACGAATATGCGCTGTTAATGTAGAACTTGTTGCTCGAGAGACTTCAAGATTAACATTCGGACTGGTTCTGGTTAATTCAGTGACATCAATAACTCCTTGCTCTGAAAGAGTTTCTCCGGAATACACTGTTACAGCCAACGGAATCTCTTGTAAGGACTCCTCTCTTCTTCGAGCTGTAACGACAATCTCTTCGACCTCTTTATTCACACCGTCATTATTGTCTTCCGCATTTGCATCATCTTGCTGTGACATCACAGATGAACTCATGCCAAATAAAGCGAGCGCAAGAGCATACCTTAATTTATTATTTTTGATGTTGTATTTTTTGGTTATTTTCATTATTTGTCCCCTTATTGATAGTTGAACGTACGTTCAATGAATACAGATATTAATCCAACGCTTGTTGAAATTCAAGAAAAAAATATCTTACTCACGATTTGGAATTAAAATATCAAGCAACAAAAGGATTCAAACAACATAAGAATTATCAAAAAATCATCAGGAATAATTCTCCCGAATCTTTAATATGAAAAGAGCTAGTAAGATTATTTTTTACAAAGAGAACTAAAACCGCCTGCAATAAATTTAGGTAATCTCTCTATTATGCTCTTCATGTCTGAAGATTGACAGATACCATCTGATAGATTATCAATCCTACCCGTTTCAGCAAAAGTTAAAGTTAAAGCTCCGGACAGAAAATGATAACTCCAATACAAATCAGCTTCTTCACAATCAGGAAAAACTCTTCTTATCGCCTTAAGAAAACGATGAACTAAAGGATCAAAGTATTTTGTCATCATTTGTCCGCCCCAACTTGGAGAGTTATTAACCATAGCGATTAAAGAAAAATAATGTGTCCACTCATCATGATCTTCTGAAAGTTTTTTCAAAAGAGGATAAACAAAAGCGTAAATAATTTCTTCCAGACTGGGAACATCTTCTTCATGACGACGTTCAATTTTTTCTAGTTCGTCCAACCGCAAGTCGTTGAGATATTTTGCCCGTCTCATTAATACAGCTTCAAAAAGCTCTCTTTTAGACTTAAAGTGATAGTAAACCAAAGAAATATCTGCCTCTGCTTTTTTTGCAATTTGTCTGACTGTTACAGCTGAAAAACCATCTTTTGCAAATAGCACTTCTGCTGCATCCAATAACCTTTGATTTGTCGGTTTTTGAGTTTTATTCATTGTGACTTTATACATTTGACAGATAATTGTTTCAATTATAAGGGATTTCATTTCTGAATTCATCTGCTATATTTCCTTGCAAATAATAAAAACATCATCTATATTCAACGTACGTTGAATGTCAAACTTACAAAAATAATTAACAAAAACAATGGGGAAAGAAATAAACATGTGGTTTCAGGCAGAGGAATGCACCATTCCGGAGATAATTCACCTCAATAGTCGCTGGATGGCAAATAAAGTTGCATTAGTTTGTGATGATAAGCAAGTCACCTGGAGCGAACTAGGAGAGATTATTAATAAAATTGGTCACTCTTTACTAAAGCTAAACTTAAACTCTGGTGACAGAATTGTTTTAATGACCAGAAACTCCAACGAAATGATGGAGTCAATTCTTGGAATTATTTGCACTTCGATGGTTGTGGTTCCATTGAATATTTCAATCAATGATTCTGCAATTGTAACCATGGTGAATAATTGTGAAGCCAAAGCAGTGATAGCATCGGATGAATTTGTTGACCGCATTGATAGCATTAAGTCACAATTGAAAACAGTATCCGATGATTGTTTTATTTCTATAAACACTTCAAAATCATATTGGCATGACTATCATCAGTTACTTAATAATGCTGACTCAAGTCCGGTTGACCTAAAGGTCGCACCTGAGAGTGAATGTAATATCATTTACTCGTCAGGAACAACCGGGCTCCCTAAAGGTATCGTACATTCACACTCATGCCGTTTTGCATGGGCACAAGGAATGTCTATTTCCCTCAGATATGATTCAAGCGCCAAAACACTTTTATCACTCGGTCTTTACTCGAATATCAGTTGGGTGGCATTTCTGAATACTATTTTAGTTGGCGGAACCATGTATGTTGTCACTAAGTTTGATGCTGAAGAATGTATGCAAGCGATTCAGGAATACCAAATCACTCATTTCGCGATGGTTCCCATTCAATACCAAAAAATCTTAACACATGAGAATTTCAGCCAATATAATCTATCCTCAATTAAGGCGACAATGTGTTGCGGGTCTCCATTAACGGTAGAAATGAAAAAAACAATTATGGATAATTTGCCTGGTGATTTTATTGAATTATATGGATTAACCGAAGGTTTAATCACTATCTTACCACCTGAGGAAATGAATGAAAAAATAAATTCAGTCGGCAGGCCATATCCTGGGCAAGAACTCATGATTATTGACAATGATGACAACCCTGTTGAAACTGGTGAATCCGGAGAAATCGTTGGCATCAGTGCTGTTCTAATGTCAGGATATTTGAATAATGAAAAAGCAAATTCGGATGCTACATGGTACGATAAAAATAATCGAAAATGGTTAAGAACCGGTGATATTGGACGTCTGGATGATGATGGTTTTTTATATTTGGTTGATAGAAAAAAAGACATGATTATTTCTGGAGGACAGAATATTTATCCTGCTGATATTGAAGCCATCCTAAGTAGAAGAGAAGAAATCAAGGAGTTAGCTGTGATTGGCATTGATTGTAAGAAATGGGGGGAAACTCCAATTGCAATAATAGTAGCCGAGGAAAAAGCCATCATTAATGTTAATGAAATTATGCAATGGCTCAACTCAAAACTAGGCAAACAACAAAGAGTCTCATCTATCATTCAGGTTCAGTCTTTACCACGCAATCCTGCCGGAAAAGTTTTAAAAAGAGTCCTTCGAGAAACGTATAAGGAATTAGAGATTTGAAAATGAACCCAGTTGATTTCTACAATAGTTCTTCATTTTACGAAAGTAATGATGGTTTAAAGCTACATTTCAGAGATCTTGGTTCCAAAAATAGTCCTCATGCCATTATGTGTGTCCCCGGACTCACTCGAAATAGCCGAGATTTCGAAGACTTAGCGCCATATTTAGCTGAAAATTACCGGGTTATTTGTCCCGATCTAAGAGGTCGTGGACTTTCAGATTATGACCCTAACTGGAAAAACTACCACCCTTTAACTTATACTGATGACTTATGGAAATTATTAAATAATCTGGATATTTCAAAAGTTTGTATCATTGGCACTTCGCTGGGAGGGTTAATTTCAATGGTTATGGCATTTCAGGATGCGAACAGATTAAGCGGTGTTATCATGAATGACATAGGCCCTGAAATTGATCAACAAGGGCTAGAAAGAATAAAAAAATATGCAGGTCTGCTCCCACCTGTCAAAAATTGGGATGAAGCCGCATTACAAACCAAAGAAGTCTATGGTCCCTGGTTAAAAGGACTGGATGAAAGTATATGGCTTAAATTAGCAAAAAGAGCCTATAGAACAAATGCCGACAACCAACCTGTTTTAGATATGGATGATAATATTGGACGAGCTATCAAGGAAGTTGGAGAACAAAAAGGAAATCCTTGGGAGTTGTTTGATGGACTCAAAAATACAAATACTCTGGTATTAAGAGGAGAAATTTCAGATATATTAACTGACGAAATTTTAATAAAAATGAAAAAAAGAAATCCCAATATAGAGTATGCCGTGATACCTGACAGAGGGCATGTCCCACTCCTCGATGAAGAGACAAGCCTGACTGCTATCAATAACTTTCTCAAAGTGAGCTGCCAATGATAAAATCAATAGCTTTAAGTCTGTATTTAATATTTTCGTGTAGTGTTTCAGCGAATGAAGCAGAGACAACAAACTCATTACCAATTCATATAAATCAGGAAAACATAACTGTCTCAGGCATTTCTTCCGGAGCTTACATGGCAACACAGTTTCATATTGCCCATTCAGAGAATGTTTCAGGTGCTGCTTTGCTTGCAGGCGGGCCTTATTATTGTGCTCAAAATTCGATTCAAACGGCTCTTGGTTCTTGCATGAAAAATACAGAAGCTTATCAGGCTGATGCTGCTTTAAGTACAATCCAATCCTATTTGAAACAGGGATTAGTTGACAACACTAGCAATTTGGCAAATGATAAAGTCTGGATATTTCATGGTAAGAAGGATTTAGTCATGTCCGAGAACATGAGCAAAAACTCCGGAATTTTATACAAATCACTTGGTACCACCAATATTGTTGAAAAGTTTGATATTGACTCCAACCATGGTTTCCCGACTGTTTCTAAGGGTGTTGCTTGTGATTCCATCGGAAGCCCTTTTTTGAATGCCTGTGGTTATGATGCTGCAGAAGCAATTTTTAAAAACTTGTATGGTGAGTTAATTGAAAAACAAACCGCCAGTGGAAAATTAATACCCATTGATCAGTCAGATTACAATGACTCATTTTTTCTGGAATCCGGCTATTTATATGTTCCCAATTCCTGTTCAGAAGAACAATCTTGCATACTTCATATTGTCTTTCATGGATGTAAACAATCAACTCAATTTGTTGAAAACAGCTTTATTGAAAATGCAGGATACAATGAATGGGCTGAATCAAACAACATCATTGTTTTCTATCCTCAGATATCCAGTAGTCTCATGAATCCTAACGGCTGCTGGGACTGGTGGGGTTATACCGGTTCAGACTATTCCAACAAAAAAGGATCTCAAATCAAAGCTATTTTTGACATGGTCAATTCCCTGACAAAGGCAAAACAATGACACTGGCATGGATATTATTTTTTATTTATTTACTTGCCACTGCCTGGATTGGTCTGTTAGGTCAGAAAAAAACCAGCGGTTTTAGCAGTTTTGCAATAGGAAACAAGGATGTGCATCCTATTTTTGTAGGTATAACACTTGCTTCCAGTGTGGCATCAGCTTCAACATTTATCATTAATCCCGGATTCATCTACGTTGATGGTTTTAGTGCATGGTTTCACATGGTCATCGGGATTACATTGGGTTTTACAGCTATGCTTTATTTCTTGTCGTTTAAATTCAGGCGCATAGGTAGTGAAAACCAAGCTCTGACAATTCCTGACTGGATTGGTAAAAGATATCAATCTAAAGGCTACGCTCTATTTTTTTCAGTTCTCAATCTACTTTCTTTTGCCTTTGTTGTTCTGTTAGTCGGTGGTATTTCGATAGTGATGCAATCTCTGCTGGGACTGTCCAATTCTACGTCTTTAATAATCACACTGACTTTTGTTACTGCCTATGTCTTTATTGGCGGAACTTATGCACATATTTTCACAAACGTGTTACAGGGAATATTAATGATTGGTGTTAGTATTCTGATTTTATCTTCCTGTGTTTATATATTTTTTACCACGCCCGAATCAATCATTGACAAGCTGGATTCTATTAATCCGAATTTATTATCTCCAATAAATTCAGAAGGGAGACTGTTTAATGATGTCTTTTCAATTTATATCTCCGGTTTTATCATCGGTGCTGTTTTGGTTTGCCAACCTCACATTCTGACCAAAGCTCTTTATGTAAAAAATGATACACAAGTGAAGCAGTATTTATCTGTTTTCACAGTGATTTGGATATTATTTGCTCTATTGGGAACTGTCGGTTTCTTCGCACATATTGTGATTCCTGACGATCAATTAATTGATTCAGCCAGTGGGTTATTCAGGCAAGATTTAGTCATGACCGTTTATCTGAAAACTGTCTTTCCTGACTGGGTTCACACTCTCGCGAGCATCATTCTTATTGCCGCTGCCATGTCAACTCTGGATGGCTTGTTGATTTCTATTTCAACAATTACTGCAAATGATTTGATATTAAATATATTTAATAAAAACAAAAAGTTAAATCATGAAGAAAATATGAAACTTGCATTAAAAAGCAGTCACTTTGTTCTTGTTATAATTGCCGTTGGAGCCTATTTAATCAACTTGAATCCACCAAAACTACTTGGTATTTTCGGACAAATCGGAGTTTATGGATTGACAGTTGCAGCAGCTCCAGCGCTATTTTTTGGGATAATACTGAAAAAACCACCTTTGAAGTTGATTTGGAGTTCATCAATACTAGCCCTATTGGTCCATTTTGGATTGTATTTCTTTGGAAATCTCATCATTCCTGCTTCGATAATTTCTTTTGTGAATCCCGGAGTGACTGCTGCAATCGCAACAATAGTGAGCACAACACTTGTCGGTATAGTTGTAATTTCCAAAAGGAAAAAAATCTAATGTTGCTTATTTAATAATTCGCTCAACGCGATTCATTCCTTGCCAATAACACAAATCAGCGGGATTTTGACAGTTCCAGAGGACTAAATTGGCTTTTTTACCAACTTCAATACTGCCGACTTCATCTTCGACTCCAAGCGCCATTGCTGCGTGAACGGTCACTCCGGCCAAAACTTCAACCGGTGTTAATGAGAACTCCACACAGGCTTTATTCATGGTCGTTAGCAGAGAACTACTTGGAGCTGTTCCCGGATTGCAATCCGTCGATACTGCCATTGGAACATTGTATTTTCTGAAATCTTCAATCGGAGGTAACTTTGTTTCTTTCAGGATATAAAAGGCATAAGGAAGCAATACCGCCACAGTTCCTGATTTAGACATTGCTTTCACACTTTTGCTATTGGTGTATTCCACATGATCCGCGGATAAGCCAGAATATTCGGCAACCAATGCAGCACCGTTTAGATCGCTGAGTTGGTCGGCATGGAGTTTAACAGGCAAACCCCAACGAACTGCGGCATCGAAGACTTTCTTTGTCTGTTCATAACTAAAGCCAATACCTTCACAAAAAGCATCCACACAGTCAGCTAGTTTCAGCGATGCCACTTTGGGAATGATTTCTGAACAAATCAAATCAATATAGCCATCAGCATTTCCTTTATACTCAGACGGAACCGCATGAGCTGCCAGAAGTGTGGTTTTAACCTGAACCTGATAATCTTCGCCGAGTTTTTTTGCCACTTGAAGCATTTTTATTTCAGAATCGAGATTTAAACCATATCCGGATTTGATTTCGATGGTTGTTACACCTTCATTCATCAATGCTTGAAATCGGGGTAGTGACTGTTGATACAATTCATCAAAGGACGCTTCACGTGTAGCTCTGACAGTCGATAAGATTCCACCGCCCTGTTTTGCAATTTCTTCGTAACTGATTCCATTAAGTCTTTGTTCGAATTCATCTGAACGATTACCGGCAAAAACCAGATGCGTGTGACAATCGATTAAACCCGGTGTAACCAAATTTCTTTGAGCATCAATAACTTCTTTTGCCAATTCATTAGGTATCTTATTAAGGGAACTTGATGAACCAACCCATTGAATTTCTTCATTTGTTATAGCTATTGCACCATTTTCAATCATTCCATAAGAGTTGGCTCCATCACTCATGGTTGCCAGTTTGGCATTGATAATTAATATATCCCACTTAAACATTAGTCAATATCTGTATTTTGCATTGCAGCGATTTTTGCCAGAAATTTTTCAGGAACTTTAACTTTCTCATGCGTGGTATAATCAAGCATAACGATTCTGCCGGTTCCGATGGAAGTCACTCTAGAGTGCTTTTCACTATAAACAGCATATTCCATCAAAAATCCAAACTCTTGATTTTCTATAACTCTCGCACCAACTTTAATAGTATCGGGATAAGTCAAAGGAAACTTATAACGACAGCTAGTTTCAGCTAGAATTGGAGCGACTTTATCCGGTTTCATCTCCATATCACCAATTTGCTCAAAGAAAGCTATTCTTGCCGATTCAAAATAACGGAAATACATGATGTTATTCACATGATTGAAAGCATCCATATCTCCCCATTGAACTTTTAAATCAATAATAACGGGGTATTTTTTTTCAAAATTTTTTAAGTGATTCATTTCCAGATTTTCTTTATTTCATCATCAATCGGCATCCAGTCAACGTGGGTACTGAAGTAAGCATTTGCTTGTGGCTTTTTATCCAACTCTGTATCAAAATTTGCCAAGGTAATATGCATTTCATCCGGCCATTGTTGCGATTGAAATAAAAAATTACTTCCACACATTGAACAACTTCCTCTTTGTGCTTCTTTAGATGAATGATACCAGGTTATTAAATCTGCACCCTTGGTAAATCGAATATTTTTATTCTCAACACCAACCCATGTCACATAACCGGCGCCATGAAATTTACGGCACATGGAGCAATGACAATGTGCCACCCATTTAGTAGGGAGCTTTATTTCAAAACGAACTTTTTTACACAGACAACTACCTTTGGCCAACTGATTCATAATTATTTGTGATTATAACCAAAATTTCCTTTGTATTCTGCTGCCAATGAAACAAAAACAATCCATGCTGCGACATTTTGTGCCATCTCTTCAGGAGCAATTTTGTCAAATGTATCATCAGCTGTATGGTGCAAATCAAAATAGTTTGTTCCATCTTGTCTCAATCCCATTGTAGCAATTCCATTTTTCTTTAACGGAATAATATCCGGGCCATATTTGCCGGTGTTGCCTTCATATATAATTCCAAGCGGTTCTAGCAACTTTGCCATTATTTTAACAACCGCGAGAGAATCTACTGAGACTCCGGAAGATAATGCATAAATCGGTGCTGCTCCAAAGTCGGATTCAGCAGCTATTATATGGTTTTGCATATCATTTTCATGTGCCTGCGCGTAGGCTTTGGCTCCATCCAATCCATATTCTTCATTCGCCCACAAAACCACTCTGATTGTTCGGTATGGTTTAATTCCTGCATCTTTAATTAGCTTGGCTGTTGCCATTGTTATGGCACAACCTGAAGCATCATCAATGGCGCCTGTTCCTAAATCCCAGGAATCTAGATGTCCGCCAATGACAACAACCTCTTCCGGTTTTTCTCTACCTGTAATTTCACCAATCACATTTTGCGATGTGTACTCTTCACCCCAATGAGATAATAATGTCATTTTTATCTTTATTGGCTTATTCCGTTTTAACATGTTTACCAATAAATCTGCATCCGGATTTGAAATCGCACCTGCGGGTACCAATTCATGCTCCGTTAAATTATGAGTTTCACCAGTTAATTCGTCAGTTATTGAAGCCATCATTGCACCGGTATGAGGGTTTCTTGAATGATAATCAGTACCTATGGAGCGAATAATTGTTCCAACTCCGCCTTTTTGTGCTGTCACATAGGCTGATTTATAACGAGCTGTATTAGCTTTGCCATAACCACTGCCATCTTTCTGTCTTTCCATTCTATTGCTGATGAAAACAATTTTATCTTTGACTTTTGAATCTTCCGCTTTTTCTAGGTCTTCAAACGTTTGGAAATGAACAATTTCAGCAGTAATTCCTTCATCCGTTGTTGGGAAAGACCGGCCCAGTGCTGTGATTTTCAATGGCTGTGGAAACGGAGAAACGACTTCAGCTTGTTCTAATCCCCTAACCCATTTTTTGAATATTACCGGCTCGGTATAAACTTTATCAAAACCTAATTCATTAAATTTACTAACAGCCCAATTAACCCCTTTTATATCATTCGAGCTACCGCCTAGTCTGTGACCGACTTCAGTCGTTAAGGATTCAGCAAGTTTGTATGCTGTATTGTCTGTCTTTGCGAAATCTCGTAATTGCTCGACTTTTTTTATAAAATCTTCAGTAAATATTTTGTTACTAAAGCCAATATTTGAATAAAAGATGATTGAAAGAGTTAATATAAATTTTGACATCGATAACATAATTTTTTTAATGTATCAATTATCTTACAAAATGATAATGAAGTATAGAAAGAACTACAAAATTATGTTTTCATAAATTCCAATCATAAAAAAAGCCTCTGCACTTATGTACAGAGGCTTTGGTATTTAATCCTGGCGATGTCCTACTCTCACATGGGAAACCCACACTACCATCGGCGATACTGCGTTTCACTTCTGAGTTCGAAATGGAATCAGGTGGTACCACAGCTCTATTGTCACCAGAAAATCTG